>Ga0116126_1002079_pt1 | contig 11754 bp, 10 predicted proteins | sample June2015DPH_16_5_FD_89730 | JGI IMG/M metagenome (GOLD analysis project Ga0116126, IMG submission 89730) | Peatland microbial communities from SPRUCE experiment site at the Marcell Experimental Forest, Minnesota, USA - June2015DPH_16_40 | ecosystem: Environmental > Terrestrial > Soil > Wetlands...
CCGCGCTTCCAGGGGTTCGGCGGGGGCGGGGGGGCGCGCCCAGGCGCCGGGTTTGGTCCCGAGACGGAATTCGAGACTTTTAACTTCGGCCCCGAGGGTTTTACCCGCGGGACCCGACGCGGCCGCGCCGGCGGTGGCGGGCCCGGTGGGGCCGGTATTGGCGGCGGCTTCGAAGATATCCTTAGAGAGGCATTCGGCGGAGGCGCGCGCCGGGGCGGAGCCAGTGCGGCATTCGAGCCCGAGGATTTCGGCGCCGGGGCGCATGTCACGGCGGCGCTGACCGTGTCGCTGCCGGACGCGGCGCACGGCGTCACGCAGCGTGTGCGGCTGCCGTCCGGCAAGGACGTCGAAGTCAAGATTCCCGCCGGGATCAGCAACGGCCAGCAAATCCGGCTCCGCGGCCAAGGCATGGCCGGGCAGGGCGGCGCCGGCGATCTGTTGATCACGGTCTCCATCGCGCCGCACGGGATTTTCACGCTCGAGGGCGCCGACGTCCGGCTCGATCTGCCGATTACGCTTTACGAGGCTACACTTGGCGCAAAGGTGCGCGTGCCGACCCTCGACAAGCCCGTTGAGATCACTATTCCGGCCGGGACGAGCAGCGGCCGCACGTTCCGCCTCAAGGGCAAAGGGTTTCCCGCTAAGGAAGGGCGCGGCGACCTCCTTGCCACGGCCCGGATCATGCTGCCTGAGCATAGCGATCCTGATTTCGAGGCGCTGATGAAAAAATGGCGGAGCGAAAAGCCTTACGACCCGCGCAAGGATTTGTGACCGCTTTCCGCCCGACGCTGGCTCGCGCGCTTGATGGCTTCTACAAGCCTATGCCATAGGAGGCGCTACGCTGGAAATCGTCGAGCGGGGTCGGAGAAATGCCGGAAATCTCGGGCCTCATGCGCGGCAAGCGCGGTCTGGTCATTGGGGTCGCCAACCAGCGCTCGCTCGCGTGGGGTATCGCCAAGGCCTGCCATATGCACGGCGCCGAACTCGCATTCACTTATCAGGGTGATGCGCTTAAGAAGCGGGTCGAGCCGCTGGCCCAAGAGGTTGGCGGTATCGTTGTCGGCCATTGCGACGTCACCGAGCCGGCCACCATCGATGCGGTATTTGCCGCGGTGCAGTCGGCCTGGGGCGCGATCGATTTCCTCGTCCACGCGATCGCATTCTCCGACAAGGATCAGCTCGACGGACGCTACGTCGACACCACGGCGGACAATTTCACCAAGACCATGCTGGTGAGTTGCTATTCGCTCACCGCGATCGCGCAGCGCGCCGAGAAGATCATGCCCAACGGCGGCTCCATGCTCACGCTCACGTATTACGGGGCGGAGAAATGGATGCCGCATTACAACGTCATGGGTGTAGCCAAGGCCGCGCTCGAAGCATCCGTCTGGTATCTTGCCGCCGATCTCGGCGTGAAAAACATCCGCGTCAACGCCATCTCTTCGGGGCCGATCAAGACGCTCGCCGCCTCCGGCATCGGCGACTTCCGCTATATCCTTAAATGGAACGAATACAACGCGCCGCTGCGGCGCAACGTCACCATCGAAGAGGTCGGCGACGCTGGCGTCTATCTCCTTTCCGACATGTCGCGCAGCGTCACGGGCGAAGTGCATCACGTCGATGCCGGCTATCACATCGTCGGGATGAAGCATCCGGACGCGCCGGACATCACTGTCGGCAAAGAATAATACCCTTCCTCGGCCGTTGCCGGTCTTGCGGCCACCTCCAGGCGGCAGTTCGGCCAGCGGGGTCGCGTTTCATCAAAGCCCTTGAGACCTGCTGAATTGCGGTGCCCCGTCAAATGGCCTAGTTTGCACTTTGGGCATCCGGCGTTCTGATTTCGGATATCGGATACATCAGTTCATCGTTGTGTCGGCGGGGCAGCTGTGAAGAAAAATTGCGTCTGTGGCGTCACCGCGTTGCTTGTGTTCGGTGTGCTCTGTGCTGCCGAGGCGGTGGCGGATGAAATGACCGTGGCGCCTGCGGCCTTCATCACATCACCGGCAAGTTCGCTCGCGTGGACCGGCTTTTATATCGGCGGCAACGGCGGATTCGGATGGTCCAGTTCATCCGTCTCGTATAGCCCCAACGATGCCGCCGCTCAGGCGGGTACATGCGGCGGCGTCGGCAAGGGGAAATGCATTCCGTCGGCGGACTACTCTACGGTCGGCGCCCTCGCGGGAGGCCAGGTCGGATTTAACAGGCAGATAAATTCGGTGTGGCTGACGGGCGTAGAGGCCGATTACCAGTGGGCCAATCTCACGGGTCAAGACGTCTCGCCATTTCACCTCGGCAACGTGGCAAATACCAACATGATCGCCGACCTATCGATCAAGTCGTTTGGGACGGCCCGCGTGCGCATGGGGGCGCTGTTGGCGAATCCATTCCTTTTGTATGGCACCGCTGGACTGGCTTACGGACAGGTTGGTGAAACTCTCAATGCGCAGTCCACCGGGTCGGGCTCGCTTTCATCAGGAGGGTTCTCCTATAAGTGCATTGTCGGCGGCTCACCTTGTTTTTCCGGCGCATCGTCAGGGACATTGGTCGGGTGGACGGTCGGCGGCGGCGGCGAGTTTGCGCTGACCAGCAATCTCACTTTCAAGGCCGAAATTTTGTACGTCGATCTCGGCATTCCGAAGGAGACCGTCGTTGCCCAAACGACGCTAACCAAAACGTCGCCGTCTTCCTTTACGGCATCGCTTTCGGCAGTGGGCTTCGTCGTGGCTCGCGGCGGATTGAACTTCAGATTCTAAGCCATCGCCCGGCACGAAATTCTCACCACCAAAAAGAGCAGCGGCCGGATCTGGGTCCAGCCGCTGTCACGAAACACCGCTCAAGGCGCCTCGCGAATTCCGAAGATGACGGCGCAACCTCGATACGAGGTTGGCGCGCGCATCAGGTCTTCTTCATCTTCTTCTTTTTCTTTGGCTTCGTGGCCATGATTTGATTCCTTCTGGTGTGATGATCCAACGGCAGGGTTGAGTTCAAGCTTTGCGGGCGTTGTCTCCGTCCCTTTCCTTTGCCTTAGCCCCCCTTACCGAAGGCAACGATGCCACAGACGGCCCATAGCCGCAACATAAAAGCGAAAATAACCCTGATTTTTCCGTAGCTTAACGAATGTTCAGCTTTTTATTAATCGGCGTTCAGTCAGATGAATGCGGAATGAACACTGCCGAAACGCAGATGGCCACCGCTTACTGGCGGGTTGCTAGATTGGGTATTTGACCCAATGGGGACCACGGGCTACCAAGCCTCTCGCGCCTTGCGCTGAGCCATTGACGCCATTCAGCGTCGTTTCCGTGCGCCAAGAAGGTCGATAAAAGCCCTTCAACCATGTCCTTCAATACGTTCGGACATTCCTTCCGGGTGACCACCTTCGGCGAGAGCCATGGGCCCGCGATCGGCTGCGTGGTCGACGGCTGCCCGCCGCGCATTGCACTGTGCGAGGCCGACATTCAGCCTTATCTCGATCGGCGCCGGCCGGGCCAGTCACGCTTCACCACGCAGCGCCAGGAACTGGACGCGATCAAGATCCTCTCCGGCGTGTTTTTGGATGAAGCGCGGGGCGAGCAGGTGACGACGGGATCGCCGATCGCGCTTGTCATCGACAACGTCGATCAGCGAACCAAGGACTATTCCGATATCAAAGACAAATATCGGCCCGGTCATGCCGATTACACCTACGACATCAAGTACGGCCTGCGCGACTATCGCGGCGGCGGCCGGCAGTCGGCGCGCGAGACAGCGATGCGGGTTGCGGCCGGCGCCATTGCTCGCAAGATCGTGCCGGGTTTGAAGGTGCGCGGCGCGCTGGTGCAGATCGGCTCGCACCGCATCGACCGCGCGCGCTGGGATTGGGCCGAGGTCGAGCGCAATCCGTTCTTTTGTCCCGATGCAGAAAAAGCCGAGTTTTTTGCCGAATATCTCGATGGCGTGCGCAAGCGCGGCTCCTCCGTCGGTGCGGTCATTGAGATCGTTGCCGACGGTGTGCCGCCGGGGCTCGGCGCGCCGATCTACGGTAAGCTCGACGCCGATCTTGCCGCGGCCCTGATGAGCATCAATGCCGTCAAGGGCGTGGAAATCGGCGCCGGCTTCGGCGCGGCGGAGCTTTCAGGCGAGGACAACGGCGACGAAATGCGCGCCGGCAATGATGGCAAGCCGATCTTTCTCACTAACAATGCCGGCGGCATTCTCGGCGGAATTTCCACCGGCCAGCCGGTGGTCGCACGTTTTGCCGTCAAACCCACGTCTTCGATCCTAACGCCGCGGCGCACAGTCGACCGCTACGGCAACGAGACTGAGATCGCGACCACCGGGCGCCACGACCCTTGCGTCGGCATTCGCGCGGTGCCGGTGGGCGAAGCCATGGTGGCGTGCGTGGTCGCCGATCACTATCTGCGCCATCGTGGCCAGGTCGGCGATGCGCCGGCATGGCCGTTTCCGCCGCCGCGGCGCTGACCGCGCGGGTTGGCGACAAGATCGAAAAGAAAAAAGATGCACGACGCTCAACTACGTATCCAGGTCGCCGTGACCGCGTTTGCTCGCGGTGAGCTTATCATCGTAGCCGACGACGACGACCGCGAGAACGAGGGCGATCTGTTCGTCGCTGCCTCGCTATGCACGCCCGAGAAAATGGCGTTCATCATACGCCACACGTCGGGCATCGTCTGCGTGCCGCTCGCCCAGGACGAGGCCCGCCGCCTGCATCTCGATCCGATGGTGGCGCGCAACGATGCGCCGCTCGGCACCGCTTTTACGGTTTCGGTCGACGCCCGCCACGGGCTGACTACCGGCATTTCCGCGGAGGAGCGCACCAATACCGTACGTGCGCTTGCCAACGGCAATATGGGAGCGGCCGACTTCGTGCGGCCCGGCCATGTGTTTCCGCTGGTGGCCAAGGAAGGCGGTGTGCTGATGCGTTCGGGTCACACCGAAGCCTGCGTCGATCTTTGCCGGTTGGCCGGCCTGCCGGCGGTCGGCGTGCTTGCGGAGCTCATGAACGACGATGGCACCGTCATGCACGGGCCGGAGATCGCTGCCTTCGCGGCGCACCACAAGCTGACGCGGGTCACTATCGCCGATCTGATCGCTTATCGGCAGACCCGCGACAAGTTGATCGAACGGGTCGGCGAGTTTCCCGTGGAATCCGAGATAGGAACACTCGCCGGCTACGCGTTTCAGACGCCGTTTGATCCATTTTATCACATGGCCTTCGTCTATGGCCGCATCGGCGATGGCAGAAACGTGCTGACGCGGCTGCATCGCGCCAACCTCATCTTGGACGTTTTCGGCGGGGCCAAAGCCATTCGCAAGACGCTCGAACGTTTCAAGGCCGAGGGCAGGGGGGTGCTGGTGGTGCTGCGCGACGGCGCCGCCGGCGTGCCGGTGATCGCCATTCCGAAGTCGGACGAAACGGCGTCGGGCGAGGCGCGCAGCCGGCAATGGCGCGAGGTCGGTCTCGGCGCGCAGATCCTCAAGGATCTCGGCGTCACCTCCATCCGGCTTCTGAGCTTCTCGCGCAATATGACCTATGTCGGTCTATCCGGCTTCGGTATTGAGATCGTGGGCACGGAGCCGGTGGATGTTTGAACGTGCGCCACGCGGCGCGTCGAACAACAATTCGAGGGTGAAATGAGCAGGATCATGTACCGAATCGGCATGGCTTTGGCTCTCGTCGGCATCGGCCTGACGTTATCCGCATGCGGCTACAACACTATTCCAACGCTGGAGGAGCAGGCCAAGGCGCGCTGGTCGGACGTGCAGAACCAGTATCAGCGCCGCGCCGACCTCATTCCTAATCTCGTGGCCACGGTCCAGGGCTACGCCGCGCAGGAAAAGAGCGTTCTCACCGCCGTGGTCGAGGCGCGCGCCAAGGCGACGCAGACCAAGATCGACGTCTCGCAACTCACCGATCCGGATAAGCTGAAGGCGTTCCAGGACGCCCAGAACCAGCTGTCGGGTGCACTCGGCCGGCTCCTGGCGGTGTCGGAAAATTATCCCGATCTGAAATCGAACGCGAATTTTTTGGCGCTGCAGTCGCAGCTGGAAGGCACCGAGAACCGCATCGCGGTGGCGCGGCGCGACTACATCGAGGCGGTGCGCGCCTACAATACGGCGCTGCGCACGTTCCCGACGGTTCTATGGGCAAAGACTGCGTTCTCCGGCAACAAGCCAATGGCGGAATTCACTGCGACCGAAGGCGCGGAAAAGCCGCCGCAGGTAAAGTTCTGATGGCCGTGCGGTGAAGACACTTGTATCGACGCTGGCCGTCGCGCTCGCTCTCTGCCTTGCATCAATCGCCTTTGCCCTCGATTTCCCGGCGTTGACCGGCCGCGTGGTCGACCAAGCGGGGGTCATGACGGCGGAGAGCCGCAGCGACGTCGAGGCAAAAGCGAAGGCCCTCGAAGACAAATCCGGTATTCAGCTCGTCGTCGCCACTGTGAAATCGCTGCAAGGGAACGACATCGAGACCTACGCCAATCAACTGTTCCGCTTCTGGAAACTTGGCGAAACTAAGAAAAACAACGGCGTTTTGCTCCTTGTCGCGCCGGCCGAGCACAAGGTGCGCATTGAAGTCGGCTACGGGCTCGAGGGCACGCTGACCGACGCGTTGTCGTCGGTCATTGTATCGAGCGCCATCATCCCGCGTTTCAAGACCAACGATTTCTCCGGCGGCATCGAACGCGGCGTTGACGGCATCATCAGCGTGCTCAGTGGCGATAGCGCGGATTGGCAGCCGAAGGTCAACGTCCGTTCCGAGGATCCATCGGCGGATTTCGACAAACTGTTTCCGATTCTGTTTTTCGCAATCGTGATTTTCATCATGTGGTATCTGATCCGCCATGCGAACGGCCCGCCCTCGGCCGGAAGCGGTCGTGGCGGACGCTCGGTCTTTGTGCCCTATGGGGGGTCCTGGGGGTCCTCCGGCTGGGGAGGCGGTGGCTTCGGCGGCGGATTTTCTGGGGGCGGCGGTTCGTCGGGCGGCGGCGGCGCGTCAGGCAGCTGGTAATGCGTGTCAGCCGTATGCTGTGGGCGATTGCGGCTGGCGCGCTGTTCTCGAGCTTGCTGTCGGCTTACGCGTTCGCGCTCGACGTCCCGTCGTTGACCGGCCGTGTGGTCGATCAGGCGGACGTGATGACAGCGGAGAGCCGCAGCGATGTCGAGGCGAAGTCGAAGGACCTCGAAGACAAATCCGGCATTCAGCTCGTGGTTGCTACGGTGAAATCGCTGCAGGGCGGCGATATCGAAACCTATGCCAACGAGCTATTCCGCTCCTGGAAACTCGGCCAAGCGCAAAAGAACGATGGCGTACTGCTTCTCGTCGCGCCGGCCGAGCACAAGTTGCGTATCGAGGTCGGCTCCTGCCTTGAAGGCACCCTCACCGACGCGATTTCGTCGGTCATTATTTCCAGCGCGATTATCCCACACTTCAAGAACGGCGATTTTCCCGGAGGCATCGAGGGTGGCGCAACGGGATCATTAGCGTGCTTAACGGCGACTCGGCTAGCTGGCAGCCAGTCATCGGTACGCGCGAGCATATCTCGGCCGGTCAATACGTGATCATCTTCTTCGTGTTTTCCGTTTTGATTGGAGCCGTGATTCTCGCTATCCAGGGCATCATCCATCCAAAGCCACGAGGTCACTACGTCAAACGTGGTAATCGCATGGTCTTTGTGCCCACTCGCCATTCGTCGGGGGATTCGTCAAGCTGGAGCAGCAGCGATTCTTCCGACAGTAGCTCGTCCTCCGACGATTTCTCCGGCGGTGGCGGGTCGTCGGGCGGTGGCGGGGCGTCAGGGAGCTGGTGATGCAATTCACAAAAGAAGATCACGAGGTGATTTCGACCGCTATCCACGATGCGGAAGCGCGTACCAGCGGACAGATCGTTTGTGTCCTCGCGCACTCGTCTTCTGCCTATGCCTGTGTCCCGATCCTTTGGGCGAGCGTCCTCGCGCTCTTTGTGCCGTGGCCGCTGATCGATTTCACGCCATGGAGCGTGCAGCGGATTTTTCTCATCCAGCTCGCGGTGTTTATTGTTGCCGGGCTTGCGTTTTCCCTGACGCCGCTCCGACGCCTGCTTATTCCGCGCGCGGTGCAGCGCGCGCGAGCGCATCGCGCCGCGCTCGAGCAATTCGTCGTGCGTCGCGTCGCTCATACCAAGAACCGCACCGGCGTGCTTATCTTTGTGTCGTTGGCGGAACGCTATGCACGCATCGTCGCCGATGAGGGCGTCGCCGAAAAAGTGCCAAGTGCGGAATGGCAATCCGCGATCGACGCCCTGACCGGCCACATGCGCGCCGGCCGGATCGCGTCGGGATTTACCGCTGCGATCGAGCGCTGCGGCGCCGTGCTGGCGGCGCACGCCCCGCCCGACGGCTCGGTGAACGAGTTGCCGGATCGGCTCTACGTGATGTAGCGTTACGCGCGCGCTCGCATCGGCGGAAGAGCACTCCAAGTTTGGGCGCCCTTCCGCCAATATGCCGATCAGGCGAGCGCTTGCTCTCTGATCAGCGCCGGATAATCGGTATAGCCCTTCGGACCCGGTGTGTAGAATGTGCTCATATCGGGTGCATTCACCGCCAGTTTAGCTTTCCACCTTTTGACCAGGTCCGGGTTGGCGAGGAAGGGCTTGCCCACAGCGATCAGATCGCATTTGCCCGCGGCAAGATCGCTTTCCGCGCGCTCGGCATCGTAGCCGCCCGACAGGATGAGGTTGCGTTTGAACTCCTTGCGAAAGGTTTCCTTGATCGACTGAGGCACGGCAGGCGCGCCCATCGAAGAGTGATCGACGAGGTGGACGTAGACCAGGCCCAAGGCGTTGAGTTGCTTCGCCAGATAGGTGTAGTCAGCCTCCATCTCCGGATATGTCGGCATGTCGTTGAACACACCGTAAGGTGAAAGGCGTATACCGACTTTGTCCTTGCCGATGGCGGCAATCACCGCTTTGGCGACATCTAGTACAAAACGCGCGCGGCCCTCAATCGAGCCACCGTAAGCGTCCGTCCGTCGGTTGGAATTCGGGCGGATGAATTGCTCGAGCAAATATCCATTTGCGCCGTGAAGTTCGACGCCGTCGAATCCGGCCGCCACGGCGTTCTTCGCCGCCTGCGCAAACTCGTCGATAGCAGTTTTGATGTCCGCCTCTGTCATCGCCGCCGGAGCGGCATTCGGCTTCATGCCCTCGGCATCGGTAAACATCTCTCCGGCGGCAGAGACCGCCGACGGCCCCACCACCTTCGCGCCCGCCGGCAGGTTCAGAGGATGGCCAACGCGTCCAGTGTGCATAAATTGAATAAAAATCTTGGCGCCGCGCGTGTGGACGGCGTCGGTGACGTCCTTCCAGCCGGTGGTCTGCGCCGGGGAGTAAATCCCGGGTATGCGTGGATAGCCCAAGCCGTTCGGAGACGGCGACGTTCCCTCGGTGATGATCAGGCCGGCAGAAGCGCGCTGCCGATAATACTCGACCATAAGGTCGTTGGGCACATTGCCAATGGCGCGGCTACGCGTCATCGGCGACATGACCAGGCGATTTTGCAGCTTGAGCGGACCCAAAGTGGTTTCCGAAAACAACAGCGACATGATTTGCTCCGTTGAAGTCAGCCAACATCGGCCATGGAAGACGTCCGGCACTTTGCGACATGGGGCGCGGCAATCCGACCCACAAGTAGTTCCCTTGATGATACCGCCTGAATCCGGCGCATGCTTCGCGCGTGCATAGCGTGCCTAGTTTAACAGCACCCGGAATTTCGATTCCACGGCGGACGCGTCATCGAGAAACCATTACTCGCGAAATACGATATTGTGAGCGTACAAGTCTCTGATAGTGGGATAGACCCAAAAGAAGCCCCCAAACTTGCGACGTAAAAATGCGAGGAGGTTTCGATGTTCAGGAACGGTTTCATTGACGACAAACGCCGCGCACTTCTTACCGGTGGCGGCGCGCTCGTTTTCAGCGTGGCGCTTTGGCCCACGCTCGCGCCGGCGCAGAGCAAGCTGCGCATCGGCGTCATCGGGTCGGGTCATATCGGCGGGACGATCGGCGGGCTGTGGGTCAAAGCCGGCCATCCGGTGCTATTTTCCTCGCGCCATCCCGAGGAACTCAAGGATTTAGTCGGGGGTCTCGGCGACCTTGCGAAAGCCGGCGCCGTCGAGCAAGCCGTTGCATTCGGCGATGTGCTTTTCATCGCCGTGCCATGCGGCGCGCTGCCGCAGATCGGCCAGGATTTCGGTGCGGCGCTCAAAGGCAAAATCATGCTCGACGCCTGCAACGCCGTCACCGCGCGCGACGGAACGATCACCGACGAGGTCGAGCGCGAGGGTGTCGGCGTCGTCTCGCAGAAATATCTCCCCGGCACGCGGCTTGTTCGTGCCTTCAACACCCTCAACTATAAAATCTTCGCCGCCGAGGCGAACCGCCCCGATCCGAAGCTCGCAATCCCGATTGCGGGCGACGATCCCGAGGCAGTGCAAACCGCGGCGGGGCTCGTTCGCGACGCCGGCTTCGATCCGGTCGTCGTCGGAAAGCTCGCGGACGCGAGCCGCTTTCAGCGCGGCGGGCCGGGCTATGGTCAGGCGGTAAGCGCAGCTGAACTGAAGCAGAAGCTTTCGCTTACGCCATGACCCTCATCAGGGGCAGCGCGACGTCCGCGCTGCAGCGCGCGTTGGGATGGGCGATGCCGGCGACTCCGCAGGAGCGCGCGGCGGCTATCTGGTCCTTCGCCTATTTCTTCACGCTGCTCGCCGGATACTACGTGCTGCGGCCGTTGCGCGACCAGATGGGCATTGTCGGCGGCGTCAGAAATTTGCCGTGGCTATTTACCGCCACATTCGTGACGCTCCTCATTGCGCAGCCCATTTATGGCTGGCTGGTGGCGAAATTGCCGCGCGCGCGGTTCATTCCCATCGTCTATCACTTCTTCGTCGCCGACCTCGCTGTGTTCTGGCTGTTGCTCGCGCTCAACGTCGCCCCCGTGATCGTCGCGCGCGTGTTTTTTGTTTGGGTCAGCGTGTTCAACCTGTTCGCGGTGGCGGTGTTCTGGTCGTTCATGGCCGACCTGTTCACCGCCGAGCAGGGCAAACGATTGTTTGGCTTTATCGGCGCCGGCGGCACTGCTGGTGCGTTGCTGGGCCCGGTCATCACCATCGGGCTCTCGGTGCCGCTCGGCCCCGTCAACCTGTTGATCGCAGCGGCGATATTTTTGGAAGCGGCGGTATACTGCGTGCACCGGCTCGAACGGGCCGCGAACGTGCAAGCGGGCGCTCAAGCCGAACCGCGCCGTGTCGGCGGCAGCGCCTTCGCGGCGCTGCCCGAGCTGATCCGCTCGCCTTATTTGCTCGGCGTCGGCGGCTGGGTCAGCCTGCTCTCGTTCTGCGCGACCATCCTCTATTTCGAGCAGGCCAATATCGTTTCGGCGGCGGTGCACGGTGCCGGCGCCCAGACGCGCATTTTCGCCAGTATCGATCTGGCGGTAGGCCTGCTGAGCCTGGCGACGCAAATCCTCGTCACCGGCCAATTGCTCAAGCGCTTCGGCACCGGCGTTACAGCCGGCGCGTTGCCGGCGGTCTACGTCGTTGGCTTTACCGCGCTCTTCGTAGCCCCGACGCTCGCTGTCGTCTTGGTGGTGCAAGTGGTGCAGCGATGGATGAACTTCGCCGTCGCCAATCCGGCGCGGCAGGTGTTCTTCACGGTGGTTGCGCGCGAAGAGAAATACAAAGCCAAGAACCTGATCGACGTGGTGATCTATCGCGGCTCCG
>Ga0116126_1002082_pt1 | contig 11741 bp, 9 predicted proteins | sample June2015DPH_16_5_FD_89730 | JGI IMG/M metagenome (GOLD analysis project Ga0116126, IMG submission 89730) | Peatland microbial communities from SPRUCE experiment site at the Marcell Experimental Forest, Minnesota, USA - June2015DPH_16_40 | ecosystem: Environmental > Terrestrial > Soil > Wetlands >...
ACGCTCCCCAGGCGTGATAGGCAGCTTTGTCTTTTTTCCGGATCGCACAGGAGTAGCCCGCCAGATCGGTCACCATGCGGCGTGCTGCGCGCACCGCCGCGGCGTCGCCCTCGACCGCGAACGGCACTCCCGCAAGCGATGGCTGGGTTCGCGGAATTTGGGACGCGCGCACAAACGTCATCATCGGATGCACCGACGCGACCGCCGCTCCCCGCCCCCGCAGCGCGTCCAATTCGTCGCTCGCAAGCGCGCCGCTGGAATGCAGCGCGATCTTGCCGTCCCATTCGATTTTGGAAGCCAGTTCTCGTGCGGCAAGCGCGATCTGCCCATCCGGCACGCAGAACCAGATGACCTTCGCCTGCACTTTCGCCGGCAGGCCGGCAGAAGCAGTCGCGCCAACCTGCCTGGCCAGGGTTCGCGCTTTTCTCAACGACGCCCCGCGACGACGGGCAATGACTGCCTCGATCACGTACCCCGCCCCTCGCAGCGACACGGCCAGAGCCGATCCGAAGTTCCCTGCCCCGACAATTACGATCCGCGGCTTCGTCGCCATGCCGGGAAGCATAGCAGAACGGACCTCAGACCCCAGACCTCAGACCTCAGACGTCAGGATCTAGCAGCTTCTTCACCTCGAAAAACATGACAGCAGGAATGGTCTGAGGTCTTATGCCTGCGGGTCCGAAGTCCGGGGTCCGAGGTCCGAGGTCCCCGAAGTCCGGGGTCCGGGGTCCCGAAGTCCGAGGTCCGAAGTCCGAGGTCCGAAGTCCGAGGTCTGTTTTATATTGTCTGCATGTCCAAATCTTCCGCTCGTCGCAGCCATGCCCGCACTGGCCGAAAAAAAGCCCGCCTCGTCTCTTCCCGCACCGTCTATCGCGGACCGGTGTTCTGGGTGACCACCGACCACGTCGAAGAACCCGGCGGCGTGCGCGTGCGCCGCGATGTCGTTCGTCACTCAGGATCGGTCGTGGTGCTGGCGGTCGACGACTCCCACGCCGTGCCCCGCATTCTTCTCGAGCGCCAGTACCGGCACGCCGCGAAAGATTATCTATGGGAATTGCCCGCCGGCCGCATCGATCCGGGCGAAACGGAACTCAAAGCCGCCCAGCGCGAACTGCTCGAAGAGACCGGATACACCGCCAGCCGCTGGCGGCGCGTTCTGCGGTTCTACGCCACCCCTGGCTTCGTCGCCGAAACCATGGCGGTGTATCTGGCAACCGGCCTGCGCAAGGGCGAGGCGCAGCCCGAGGAGGACGAAATCATCTACCAGCGCATGGTTCCGCTGACGACCGCCGTGAAGATGGTCCTCCGCGGGACGATCCGCGACGCGAAGACGATTTCGTCGGTGCTGTGGCTGGATCACAGGTCGCGTGCGCGGAGGATCCCGGCAGGAAAGTCTTCAAGAAGCAGGTGAGTCACGGTCTTCTACTTCTTGCCTTCTTATTTCTTACTCTGACTTCCGCCCAGGGTCCCCTCAGCCATCCATCCGCTTGACAGTCCTCCTCTATCGCCCGAAAATGCATCTAGGGAACTGTGGTGCACGTCCTTCGCCCCCCGTAAAGGACGTGCAGAAAGAGGGGGCTTACGTGGAACGTCTGAAAGGAACCGTCAAGTGGTTCAATAACGCCAAGGGGTACGGGTTCATCGGCCGCGCGGATGGCCCCGACGTTTTCGTTCACTACAGCGCGATTACCTCTGAGGGGTACAAGAGCCTGCAGGAAGGCGACCAGGTGGAGTTCGAAATCACCGAAGGTCAGAAGGGACCGCAGGCCGCGAACGTGACCAAGGCCTCGTAACGGCTGTCCCTCGTGGGACGTCGGCTCCCATCCTCGGCGCCACCAGCCGCTTTTCAGGCGGAGCGAGGGATCTGGCGCGGAGTGTCACTGCTCCCGTGCCACCACACGCGAGATCCCTCGTCCCGCTGGCTTCGCGAGCCCCCGGCTAAAGCCGAGGGTCTACGAAAAAGCGCGGGACTTCGGGATGACGCAAGTCTGAGAGCTAGCCCTCCCTTTCAATCTTGTTTATCTTTAACCGGTGGACAACAAGGCAATCGCCAACATTCTCTACGAGACGGCCGACCTGCTCGAAATTGACGGGCAGGACTCGTTCCGCATCCGCTCCTACCGCAACGCCGCGCAGGCCATCGAGAATCATTCCGAGCAGATCAAAGACATCATCGCCGAGCCCAAGAGGGTTCTCGAAATCGCAGGCATCGGCAAAGGGATGCTGGCGAACCTGCAGGAACTGTTCGAGACCGGAAAGCTCACCGTTCTCGACGAACTGCTCGAGAAATATCACCCGTCGATGCTGCAGTTGCTGAAAATTCAGGGCCTAGGGCCGAAGACCATCGCGCTGATCTGGAGCGCCTACAAAGTCAGCGATGTCGATGGCGTCGAGAAACTGGCACGCGAAGGCAAAATCCGCGTCCTGCCGCGCCTGGGCGAAAAGCACGAGGCCAAGCTGATCAAGGCGATCGAAGACTATCGCCGCATCAGCGGCCGCTTCCTGATTGACGCCGCCGAGGCCGAAGCCGAAAAGCTGACCGAATATCTGAAGAAGTTTCCTGGCATCGACAAGATCACGCCTGCCGGATCGCTGCGCCGCGGCCGCGAAACCGTGGGCGATCTCGATATCCTCGTGACCGGTAAGGCCTGCACCACCGAAGAAGGCCGCCAGAAGGCCATCGCCTATGTGGCGAAATATCCTCCGCTCATGGACGTCATCGCCAGCGGCGACAACAAAATAAGTTTCCGCGTGCGCAGCGGCATGCAGGTCGACGTGCGCCTGCTGCCGCCCGAGTCTTTCGGCGCGGCCATGCAGTACTTCACCGGATCGAAGGCGCACAACGTGGCCCTGCGCCAGCGCGCGCTGAAAATGGGATATACGCTGAACGAGTACAGCCTGGCCGATCTGAAGACCGAAAAGCCGGTCGCGGGAAAAACCGAAGAGGAAATCTACTCGAAGCTCGCTCTCGACTACATTCCGCCGGAAATGCGCGAGAATCTCGGCGAGATCGATCTGGCCGAAAAGCGCGCTCTGCCCAGGCTGATCACCCAGGCCGATCTTCAGGGCGACGTGCACATGCACACCGTCGAAACCGACGGCAAGAACACGATCGCAGAAATGGCCTCGGCGGCCCGGGCGCGCGGCTACAAATATATCGCCATCACCGACCACTCCAAGAACCTGGCCTTCGCCAACGGGTTGGACGACAAACGCGCGGTCGAGCACATCCGGCGCATTCGCGAAACCGGCAAGCAGGTTGACGGCATCACCATCTTCGCCGGTATTGAAGTCGATATTCTGGCCGAGGGCGATCTCGATCTATCCGACGACGTCCTGGCGCAGATGGATGTCGTCATCGCCAGCGTGCATTCGGTTTTCAACCAGGAACCGGAAAAGATGACTGACCGTCTGCTCAAGGCGATCGCGAATCCCAACACGTCAATTCTCGGACATCCCACCGGCCGGCTGCTCTTGCGCCGCGATGCCTACAAGTTCGACATGACGGCCGTACTGGCCGCGGCGGCCAAAAACAAAGTCGCGATGGAGTTGAACTCCTACCCCGACCGCCTCGATCTCAACGACGTTCATCTGCGGCAAGCCAAGCAGCAGGGGGTGAAAATCGTGATCTCGACCGATTCCCACCACACCTCGCACCTGGAAAAGATCCGCTACGGCATTCTGCAGGCGCGCCGCGCCAGCTTGACCAAGGACGACGTGCTGAATAGTCTGCCGCCGCAGAAATTCGCCCAGGCGATGAAACACGCATGGTGAAATGTGTGTGGGGACAGCCGCCCCCGGCTGTCCGGCGGAGCGAAGCTCCGCGGCCCTGGCGAGCTGGCGCTCGCCTGCACAGCCGAGGGCGGCTGTGCCCACACAAGAATTGCCCAGTGCGGGATCGGGGGGCGTAGAATCTGTCGTCAGGAAAATTCTATGCCCGACGAAACAGCCAGCAAGCCCGCTCCGCCTCCTCCAGTTCCCACGCAGCCCACCGCACCCTCCGGTCCCACCATCAACATCGGCGAGGAGTATGGCACCGCGAAAAAGAATCTGCCGCCGGCCAAGATTGTTCTGATCGCGGTCGCAGGCGTGCTGGTTGTGGTTCTCATCGCGTCGTTTCTCAAGCGCGCCCAGCCGCAGGCCGTCGGCTCTCTCGATAACGTGAACGCGGTGGAGATTCCCGATCAAGGTTCGACCATGGTCGCGTTGACCTTCACCCTGACCAATAGCAGCGACAAGATTCTCTATGTCCACTCGCTGTCGGCGAAACTCAAGACCGCCTCAGGAGAATTCACGGCTGATGCCGTTTCCGCCATTGATTTCAACCGCTACTTCCAGGCCTTCCCCTCGCTGAAGAACGGCATCCAGCCCGCGCTTATGCCCGAGACCAAGATTCAGCCCGGCGAGAAAGCTGTCGGCAGCATCATCGTGGCGTTCCCCGTAACGCTGGACGCGTTCAATCAGCGCCAGACCGTCAGTGCCGTCATCTGGCCCTACGACCAGCAGGTGCCGGTGGTGCTGACGAAATGAGCCTTTGGCACTTGCACGAACCCACTCGAATGCGTTTCTATAGGGACCATGAAAATCCACTGGAATCCTCTCTGCACTCTCACGTTACTATCCACGCTTTCATGGATAACCGTTCTCGTCTCCAACGCGGCCCCTGCCCCCAAAGGCAAGTATCTTTTCTACGTCGGCACTTACACCGAAGCGGGCAGCAAGAGCAAAGGCATCTACGCCTACAGCTACGATGCCGACACCGCTCAGATCACGCCGCTCGGCCTGGCGGCGGAGACGACCAACCCGTCGTGGGTAACGCTTCATCCCAACGGCCGCTTCTTATACGCGGTGAATGAAGTCCAGAACTACAAGGGGCCGAACAGCGGAGGGGTCAGCGCCTTTTCGATTGACCGTTCTAAGGACAATCGCGCCACGGGCAAGCTCACTTTCCTGAACGAGATGCCGACCCGCGGCGCCGATCCCTGCTACGTCACGGTGGACAACACCGGAAAGTACGTGCTCGTGGCGAACTACACCGGCGGCAGCGTCACCGTGTTTCCCATCCACGAAGACGGCAGCCTCGGCGAGGCGTCGGCTTTTGTGCAGCACACCGGCCATGGCCCGAATCCCCAGCGCCAGGAGGGACCGCACGCCCACTCCATCAATCTCTCGCCCGACAATCGCTTCGCCTTCGTCGACGATCTCGGCCTCGACGAATTGCTCGTCTACAAGTTCGACAGCGCCAAAGGATCCCTCACTGCCAACGACCCGCCATTCGCCAAACTCGCTGCCGGAGCGGGCCCGAGCCATTTTGCCCTGCATCCCTCGGGACAATTCGCCTATGTGATTTCTGAAATGGCCTCGACGGTGACCGTGTTCGCGAATGACGCCGCCACGGGGACGCTGCATCCCTTGCAGGCCATTTCGACTCTGCCCAGGGATTTCAAAGGGCAAAATGACGATGCCGAAGTCGAGGTCGATTCTTCCGGCAAGTTTCTCTATGCTTCGAATCGCGGGCACGACAGCATCATGGTGTTCGCCATCAACGCCGCCAGGGGCACGCTGACTCCGGTCGAATACACTCCCACGCAAGGCAAGACCCCGCGCAGCTTTGAGATCGACCCTACGGGCACGCTGCTGTTTGCCGCCAACCAGGAGTCGAACAACATTGTCATCTTCCGAATCGATCAGAATACCGGCCGCCTGACGCCCACCGGACAAGTGCTCGACGTTGGAGCGCCCGTGTGCGTGAAATTTCTGAAGGTCGAGTGAATGCGCCCGCGCAAGAAGGATCATTCACCACAGAGGCACACAGACACAGAGAACGGGCATTTGTTGATCTTCCTGATCGTTGATTGAAAAGCCTGGATCTTGCCCGCGCTGGGTTTCATTCAACAATCAACAATCAAAAATCAACAATTTCCTTCGCGGTGGGTCCCTCGCTTCAAGGAGTGCCCATCGCAGCCGTTTGCGGGCTGATGCCGGGCGAGAGAAGCGAGCGGCAGTGGTTCAGGATACCCCCACTCTGGGTTCGCTCTGCCGGGATATTAAATCGGTTTAACTAACGGATGTAAGTGATTGATTACGCGATAGTTATACGACTTCTTTTCCACAGCCTGTATGGCTGTGGAAAATCAGGTGGTTAGAGGGGTAGTTGCACCAATTATGGGGTTCTCCAAAACTCGTGCGGGCGATGGGGCCTGTGGTGTCTAGTACCTGCATGCGGCGGATAATTCTCACCGTCTGGCTCCTGATACTCACAGGCTGTTTGTGGGCGCAAGCGCCGTCTGCCAATGACTCGGAAGAGGCCGCTATTCAGCGCGCGAAGAGCGCGCTTGTGTCGTCGTTCGATAGCAGCTTGCCGAAGGTAAGTCTGGAGTTTTTCCTGAATTACGAAAGCGGAGGAGCGCCGATCCAGTGGGAAGTAAACGATTGCGGGAAAAAGATCGGGAATCCGGCGGCTGATCGCGGGAGCGACTCTCCCGTGTGCGTCGTGGCGGGCTTCGGGAAAGACCAGACTGCCGTCACTGTCCTTATTTCCGTCGGAACGTTGCGGCAAGGGCTGTCGGGCGCTCTTGCGCTCTTCCGGGTGACCGTCAACGACGCCAGCGGGAACGGCCGCTCCCTGCGTCGCCTGAGCGACTTACCTATGGAATTGCATCGCCCGTTACCCAAATCACCGCGAGATTTGCCGGTCCCTACTACTGCTTCCTCTGAATCCCTTTGCGCCGCGCCAGGTGGGTATTGGCGTCGGGCTTGATCTCATCGTATTTCAGGCAGCTGATCGAGCCATCTACTTCGAGCACCGCCAGCGCGACCTGGTCACAGCTGCTGATGCCGTGTTCGCGCAGCGCACGATTCAGTTCGTCCATGCTGACGCGCTCGCGCGCCATGTGCGATTCGATCACCTGGCCATCATGAACAAGTAAGGAAGGCTGACCCTCGATCAACCGCCGCATCTTGCGGCTGCGCCCGGAAACATTGGCCACCACGAAGTTCATGATGAGCAGCGTGGCAGCCGCGACCGCGCCGCCAGCGAGCGACGTGTCGGGCCCGGTCATGGCATTCTGCACGGAATTGGACAACAGGAGCAGCAGCGTGAGGTCGAAGGGAGTCATCTGTCCGACCTCACGTTTGCCGCTTAAGCGTACACCGATCAGCACCAGCAGGTAGATGACACCGGTGCGCAGCACGATCTGGGCCAGCACGGAACTACCCGGGAAAAAAGCTCCGCTCATCGCTCCATCCTCACTCGCGGACCTGGGCCATCATCATTGCGCGCTTCGCGCGCAACCCCGGACGAATGCGTCCGGGGCTACACATGTCTTTATGCATAGGGGCGGACGCATTCGTCCGCCCCGCGAGCGACAGTTCTCAGTTCGCCGTCACGGGCACGGGAGCGCTCTTGGGCGTGCTCAAGTATCCCGTAGCTTTGTTCTTGTCCACGGTCCACACCACCAGCTCAAACAGCAAGTGGTCGCGGCCGCAGTAGAACTGAATCGGCTCGGCGATGTTGCGGTCCTTCTTTTCGATGGTCTTGTCGTCGGCCGTGACGTTCATGGTGAACTTCCCCTTCTTCGAGTCGGTCTTCTTCAGTTCCAGACTCACGGTGGCCACAGGCTGTGGCTTGGCGCCTTTCAGCAGGGTGAACTCGTAGTAATTGCGGTCGCCTTTGTGCTTGAGGGTTTCCAGGTCGGAGCGCGTGGTGGCAATCAGACCGCTCTGCACGCCCAGGTCGCCAATCGTGCTCTGCAGCTTGGCTTTGGTCGCTTCCAGGTCAGCCTTGGTCGAGGCCACGTCGGTCTTGACTCCGCCCACATCAGTCTTCACGCCGGCGATTTCACCGGTGACCTGGCCAATCTGCTCCTTCTGTTGCGCTTCGAGGCGGCTTTGAGCGGCGCGCTCCTGGGTCTGTTCGGCCTGCAGTTCGGCGGTCTTCTGCACCAGTTCCTTCTTGGTCATGCCCGCCTGATGCGCCAGCGTCTCTTCCTGCGCCTCGGCCGTCTGCATGCGGTCCGCGAGTTCTTTGACCTGGGCCTGGCTGGTTGCGAGTTGGTCGGTCAGCTGGTTGATCTTGGCGTGGGTCACGTATTGCACATAACCGAAAGCGGCCACAACAATCACTGCCAGCAGCAGCAGAAGCCATTTGCCTGTATTCGAGTGATGTTCCATTAAGACTTGATTGCCTTCATCGGCCATAAGTTCTTCCTCCTCGGAAGCTACAACGAATGAAATGCACGGGTAAGGATATGGTTATTGTTGAGCAGCGATATCGCAGTGTCAATTAGCTGACAGGATGCAGCACTTGGGCTCAAGCGATGTTCCGCTACGGACGCAAGGCGAGAGCTTCGTTCAGAGCCGGCTCGGGATCGCGGCGGACAGCAGCGGCCGCGGCACCTAACCGCTTCTCCAACTCTTTCTCCAACCGCTTTCGCGCTTCGGTCTCCGGAACCGTGGTGTTCGGAAGCGACTGCGTGATCTGCTGCGACTTCACCAGGCCGGCGTAAGCCAGGCGCGGCGAAAATCCAGCTTCATCCAGAAAACGGCTGAAACTGAACCAGTCTTGCGCGCTGGCGCTCGAGTCGTGGATGGCGTCGTCCAGTTTCAGCGCGTGCTGATAAAGCAGCATCGCGTCCCGGAACCGGCCGGCTTTCAGCTGCAGCGCAGCCTCATCCACGTCGGCGACGCTCGCCAGCTTGGCCTGCCCGGTTTGCGCCGCGAGTTTTTCCGCCAGCTGATAGGACCTCACCGCCCGATCGATTTGCGACAAGCGTATCTGGCAATCCGCCATGCGCAATAGAACGGCGATGACCTGGGCGGGCGCGGGGCGATTCTGCGCCGGCCCGCGGGCAATCTTTTCGAGCAACGTGGTGTAATGCGCCACCGCCGCTTGCGCCTTGCCTTCGCGATCCAGTTCCGTCGCCAGATACAAATGGGCGTTGATCTGGTCGGGATCGGCGGTAATGGCCCGGTCCCAGTCGGCGAGAGCTTCGTCGGCGTGGCCGCGCTTCAATGCCAGCAGCCCGCGGTCCACCAGCAGATTCGCATCCCTGGGCGCGTACTTGAGCGAAGCCTGGGTCAGATCGTAGGCTTCGTCGTAGCGATTCTGGTCGATGAGGAACTGCAACAGCGCCTGGCGGGGAGCGGGATCGGACGGGTTGATCCGTATCGCCCGCTTCCAGGCAGCTTCGGCCTCCGGCAGCTGGCCCTCTTCCATCGCCCGATGTCCCAGCCGTGTCTCGACCAGGCTGTCGTAGGAATTGAGTGCCGCAGCGCGCTCCAGATCGCGCAAATCATCGCCGCGCAGCGCGAGATAGTAGCGGGCCTGATCCACCGTTCCCCAAACCAGCAACACCAGGGCCGCGCCTACGCGCAAAGCGCGAGCGCCTGCGGTACTACCCGCCAGCCATCGTCCGGCGGCGGCGAAGCGCACGCCGGTTTCCGCCGCCGCGTCGGAGATCCGTCCGCGCGAATTGAGCAGCAGTGCCGCGATGCGGCCGTCGCGCAGCTTCCAGATGGCGCCGTCAAGAATGAAGTGGTGAATGTTGACCAGCGCGGTGAAGATCAGGAAGCTGGCGGTGAAGTCGTGATGGAAGGCGCGGCTGGCCAGCCATGGTCCGGGAACGAACAGCGCAATGCCGCCAATGATCAGCACGCCAAAATAAGCCAGCGGACGCCAGTTGTGGAGCTGTTCGCCAGCGCTGTTGCCTTCTCTGGCCGCTTCGCGCCGGGCATAGTAACTCGTGATCCAGAGATACTGCGCCGAATGCATGACCGCGAGCACACCGGTACTGTAGCGGTTCTGCGGAATCTCCAGGCCCCGGACCAGCGCGATCGCCGCCGGCAGCAGGAACCACAGGAACTGTGAAGAGAACAGGGTGAGCGATGGCGTGAGCTTCTTCCACCCCGTCTCGCGTGCGAGCCGCGAAAGGCCAACTGCCGAAAGCACCATGAAAACCACGCCCAGGGCAATCTGCTCCCAACGGCTGATGACGGCCGGAATGCCGAGCGAGACGAAGAGCGGATCAGAGGACGGTCCGGTGTGAAATCCCAGGAAGAGAATCAGGTATGACGCGATGAACGCGCCATACAACGAGCGCTGCGTGATCTTGTCCGGCGCGGCTCCGGCGCGGCGAGCGAACATCATGAACAGCCCGTAATTCTGGCCGCTGTAATGCCACGGGCTCCAGGTCAGGTAGATGGTGAAGATCCAGGGCAGAAGACGCAGCCAGAAGTGGGATGCGACCAGCGTCAGCAGCACCAGCGCCGTAATGTGCACGGTAAAGACGCGATACTTGTGAAAGTCTTCGGCGCGATGGTAGGCGCGATAAAGCGTCGCCATGTAGTGGGGATAATTAAAGAACAACGCCAGCGCGTAGAAGGCCACCGACCAGGCCCGCGTGCTCGAGGCCAGCGAAAAATAGGCGAGCGCCAGCAACGGCGCCGACCACGCGCCGCAGCCCACGATCAGGTCGAGCCACGGATTGTAGATCCAAAGATGGTTGGAGCCTGGCCCTGCCTGTTCTTTCGGATTTTGCCGGAATTTCCCCATGAGATATTTTGGAATTGCTGCGACCCTGCCTGGAAAGGGCACGGCTTCAGCCGCGCCAACCCAAGCTGAAGATGAGCCGGCCTTTAGGTCCTGAGAGTGATTCCCTCAGCGGCTAAAGCCCGCCTCCTCTCTGTCGGCATTCCCGGCACGGCTCGAACCTGTGCCCTTTCAAAGCGCCCAGGCAAACACCAATCTTGTATGGCTTGAAAAGATTATAGGTGGGCGAATCGCAGAGACGCGTAACCGGAAGATTACAGCCAGGGTAACGAAGGTAACGGAGACACCATGGGGCTCAGATTAAAGCAGTTCCAAAGATGATGCGGCCGGTCCTTCTTTGCGTCCTTGGCGAATCCTCTGCGAACTTTGCGGTTTCCAAAGCAATGCAGTTCCGTCACAAAAGACCTGGACCGCAAAGTACGCAAAGTAATCGCGAAGGGCGCGAAGTTGCCGCTCACCATGCTGCCGCTATCGCACCCCGTGACCGGTCAGAGTGGACTCGCGCTTCTCGTTCTCTGAATGCCCGGCCGACTGCTTCACGTGCATCAACTCCACCGCCTTCTCGGCGATGTGCTCGGCGCTGACTTCAAATTCCTTGATCAGTTCCCAGGGAGCGCCCGAGTCGCCAAAGCGATCCTTCACGCCAATGGCGCCGGTGATTACCGGCATGCCATAAAGTTGCGGGCTTTCGGTCAGCACGCTGCTCACGCGCCAGGCCAGCGCTCCGATCTGGTGTTCTTCGGCGGTAATGACGACGCCCGTCTCTTTCGCCGCGCGAATCAGGGCTTCAGTGTCGACCGGCTTCAGCGTGTGCAGGTTGAGCACGCGGGTTTCATAGCCAAATTCTTTCTTCAGGATGTAGGCGGCACGCATGGCCTCGGGCACCATGGGTCCGCAGGCGACGATGCTAAGGTCTTCGTGCTCGTTCTTGTAAGCCGCGGCCAGCCCGGTTTCGAAGGCTTCCAGAAAGTTCGGCCCTTCCCTCCGCAGGCGGATCACATTCGCCCGGCCAAACACGAACGGAGTTTTTTCATGGCTGACGATCGGTGTCGCCTCGCGCGCAAAGCGGATATACTTCGGCCCTTTGTGCTCCAGCAAGAGATAGTTGGTCGCCTTGCGCGTTTCCACCACATCGCAGGGCACGACAACCGACATGTTGGGCAGGCCTTGCATGGCAAAAAGATCTTCCAGC
>Ga0116126_1002089_pt1 | contig 11721 bp, 6 predicted proteins | sample June2015DPH_16_5_FD_89730 | JGI IMG/M metagenome (GOLD analysis project Ga0116126, IMG submission 89730) | Peatland microbial communities from SPRUCE experiment site at the Marcell Experimental Forest, Minnesota, USA - June2015DPH_16_40 | ecosystem: Environmental > Terrestrial > Soil > Wetlands >...
CTGAACAGTCATGGTGTAGTCGCCTAACCGGACCTTCTCAGGCTCATTGCCCTCCAGCAACACCCCCGTCATTTCGCCTTCTTTGCCCTGGTGGCCGGCGATCAGCGGCATGAGCTGCGAGATGGACTTATATGCCCTGCCAAGCTGATTGTCCGGATCCTGCCACAGCAGGTTGTACTCGATCCCGTACACCGAGAAGCCGATTGCGCCGTGTCCGGCGGCGTAAAGCGCCTGGGTGGCGCCTCGCTCACCACCGTTCGCCTCGGCGATCAGCAGCGGGTTGCCGTTGCGCATGAACCGCTGGGACACCTCGCCGAATTGCGACACGTAGTTATCGGGCCCGAAAACATCTATGGACGGCGCCCCGGCACGCCACACATCGTGGACCTGGGGAACCGGGCCACCGCTCGGATACTTCCCGGGCCATGGCAAATTCGGCTGCTGCAGCCACGCGTTCACGTACATCGGAATGGGGTACTCCGCCTTGCCCTGTTCGACGATTTTGTTGAGGTACCGGGCATAGTTCCATGACATGAAGACCTCATCCACCGGCCAGTGCAGTTTGCGCCACTCAGTCTGGGACTCCCCCTCCCTCAGCGGCCTATTGGTATCGACGTCGCCGGGCTTGCCGGGACCGAAGACTTCTTCCCAGGTACCCGCGGTTCTGAACCCCCTGGCGGCCCAAACTTCGCGCAATTCCGGCGCCAGCGTCTCCTTGTGCTTCTGGAGATAATCCATCAGCTCTTTCGGCACCGGCCCCGCAAAGGCTTTGTCGGCCGCCGGAGACCGGTCGCGGGAGTCTCCCAGCACTCCGACTTCGTTCTCCACCTGGACCATGATGACCGTGTGTTGCTGGCCGTCCACTTCCTTGATGTGCCGCATCAGGGCGGCAAAGGCCCGCGCATCCGCGTCCCGCGTGGCGTCGCCATAACCCTCGATGACGGAGAAGATCTCCATGCTTGTGCGCCCCCGGGGCTGGGCGCGCGGGAAGCGCTTGAAATCCTTCTTCACCCACAGCGGAGCGAAGACGCCCAAGCCGTTCTTGAAACTTGCGAACCACACGAATCCGATGCGCAAATTGTTGCGTCTGGCTTCCTGTATGATGCCGTCCACCAGGGTGAAGTCGTACTTGCCCTCCTCGGGTTCGACCAGCTCCCAGAGGACCACGGGAGATACGAAGTTGACATTCATCTTCACGAGCGTGGGCCATACAGGCCGCAAGTTATCGAGATTGGTGGCAGTGTCGGGCTCGAATTCTCCGCCCAGGGCCACGAACGGCTTGCCGTCAACGATGAACTGAGTGGTGTTTCCCTGTTTCCGTAAATGAGGGATACCCGAGTCTGTCTGAGCGCTGGAAGGAGCCGCAAGCAAACCGAGCCAACACACGTAAATGCAGCATAATGTATTTCGGATCTTCATAATTCTCCGTTCGAGTTTACGCGCCTGGGTGGCGCCTGTCAACGCGCCCAACTCGTCGTGCACACATCGGACTGCATGTCGCGACGGTGGCACCGGGCACCGGCCCGGCGGTCGATCTGCGCACGCTGCCTACCTTGCCTATGCCACATCGTGCGTTGCCGCAGGCCGGCCGCCGTGCACCGCTAAACCGGGAGTCCGGCCCCGCGCCTATGGTTGCCGGGCGGGCTGGTCTGCCGGGCGGCCCGGACCTTCCCGACCTCCCCTGGCGCCTGGGCCCCGCATGCTCATGCCCGGGACCCGCGACCGCACGGCCAGTATCAGATCGTGCGGCTGGCCTTCCTTCGCGTTGCTGTAATAACCGACCTGCGTGCCCGGCTTGAAAAGGAAGGCCGCGCCTTCTGTGACCGGGTGGCGCACCTCTTTACCATTGGCGTCGAGTCCCGCCACCATGTCGCCTGAACCTCTCAGCAGGAAGTAGATTTCCTCCTCCGCCGGGTGATTGTGCGGAATGTTCGTCCCGCCCGGTGCGAAGTCCATAATGAACAGGCTGTTCATCATGTACGCCGCGGCGAGTTTATCGCGCGGGCTGGAAGTCGTACCCATCATCAGCTTGAACCGGGAGGTCGGGCCATGCTGGCCCAGGATTTGGAGTGGTACGTCGTCCGCACTGGCCAGCATGAGCTTCGGCGTAGGCTGCAACTTCATGTCGGCGGGAATTTTGTATCCCATCACGATCGCCTTGATGGGCGCGCCCGACGAATTCGCGATTCCGTGCCTGACGCCGACCGGAAGGTACATGAAGTCGTTTTTCCGGACAGGCGCCTTCTCGTCGCCGTACAATAAGGTTCCGCTGCCTTCCTCGATGAAATAGATCTGCTCCTCGGCTGGATAGCTCACGATGGCGCTGGTCCCGCCCGGTTCGACAGTGAGTTCGCCATATCGGGCCACGCCCTTGAGTTGATTCGCGTCCTGGTCGCCAATGCCGAAGAGCGGCTTATAGGAAGCCGCTTTGGCGTTGGCCACCGACAAATCGTCCGGTTGCGGCTTGACTTCCGATACTTGGCGCCGCAGAAAGATCGGATCCGCGGCAAGAAGGTAACTCGAGAACCCAAGAAGAATCGCCAGTCTCTTGATGTTTAGGATGCTGCCCATAGTCTCCCCGAAAACACACGCTCGCCACGGCCGCTGGGGGGCGCCATGGCCGTGCCGAAGCGGTTGCCAGCCGAACCGGGATTAGTAGTCCTCGGTTTGCTCGTTTACCCAAACGCCGTCCACGTTGAAGTGCGGCCACGGCCCGCCTTGGCCTCGTCCGACGAAGCTTTCGTCCCACTTGGTGCTCGGTTCGAAGTAGCCGGGCTTTCGCAGATGTTCCTTCACCACCGCTTCGTTCAATTCCTCGCCCAGACCCGGAGTGTCCGGAACCGTTATGTAGCCCCCGTTAATCAGCGGCTGCGGCAACCCCGTGATCAATTGCTGCCACCAGGAGAGGAAATCCACCGCATGGCATTCCATCGCCACGAAATCGTCCAGCGTGGAGGCCGTATGAACGGCGGCGATGGTGGCCAGCGGTGAACCCGCCATATGAATCGCCGTCTGCATGCGCTCCCGGTTGTAGGCGTAGTCGGCAATGCGCTTCGTCTCGCGGCATCCTCCGGAAGTCCCGTGATCGAGGTGAAGAATATCTACGGCGCGATTGTCGATCAGCTCCTGGAACCCTTCCTCCAGCCCAAAGCCGTCCTCGCCGGTGAGCAGCTTGGTGCTGGTATGTGCCTTGATTTCCTTGAAATCCTTCCATCCCCAGAAACCGCCCGTGTAGAACAGGTCTTCCAGCCATGAGAGACGGTACTTCTCAAACGCTTTGGCGGCGCGAATGCCATCGGTGACGGTTCCGCACCGGAGGCTGGCGGCGTCCACCGAGAGCGGCTTGTCCCAGCCGATGGCGTCGCGCACGGCCCCGATCAACTCGCCTCCGTACTCCAGCCCTTTGTCCGTCGGGACCCCCTCGGTATCCAGATTGCCCGGCGTGCCGCCAATGAAGTTGGTGGTGACATCCATCTTGAAGAACGTGAATCCCAGCTTCATGCGCGCTATCATCCGTTCGCCATACTTCTTGGGGTCGCGAGTTCCGGTGGTGTCGCAATACATGCGCACGCGATCGCGTTTCTTATCGCCCAACAACCGCCATACCGGCACGCCGAAAACCTTGCCGTTGATGTCGTGCAGGGCGATATCGATGGCGCTGAAGCCGCCGCCCTGACGTCCTGGGCCGGCATAGGGACGGACGGATTGGAGGATCCCCGATATGTCGAGAGGGCTTCTTCCAACCAGGAGGGGTTTCATGGCGAGGGCCAGGTTCTCGTTCCCGGCGTCGCGCACTTCTCCCAACCCGTAGACATCCTCGTTGGTGAAGATCTTGATAATGGGGTAATCGAAATTGGCCGCAACCCTGAGTGCCCGTATGTCCGTAATCTTCAGGTCGCTGGGCGCGGAGAACTTGTTGATCGGCCCGTAATGCACGGCCGGGCCGCGTCCGGCTCCGGGGGGTGCTGGCGCTCCTGGGCCGCCGGTGGGCACTCGGCCGGGGGTCCCTTGCTGCGCCGAGGCCGACATGGTATAAATCCCGCCCAAACCACTGGCGGCTGCGGCCTGATACAGCATCGCGCGTCGGCTCAGGTCTCTGATTCGACTAGCTTTCATATGGCACTTGATCCTTTCGGTTGCGCACGGAGTTGATATCCTCTGTGAGACCGCGGCGGCCATAACAGGCCCCTACGGCGTACAATGGCGTGCCTCGTCTGTGGAACGGCAGCGGCCGGCATGACGTAAATCGACCGCGTGCAAACGGATTCCCGCCTCCCATCCGTGGCCTTCCGCCAGCCGGATCTTCAGACGAGCACTGCTGTTCATTCTGGCTCCTCAAATCTTCCAAAGCAAGCGTGCGTATTGCCAAGCAGCGGTCCGCTCGTGGTCCGCCGCCTCATTCATGTCTTCCTGAAGCGTGCATATCAGGCAAGCTTGCGTGCCTCGCGGCGGCAGCGGCAAGCGCCGGACAAAGTACGCGCATTCTCGGCCGCCTGCCGCCGCCAGGAGTGTCCTGCAGCGAAGATGGTCGTCAGAAGCGCATGAGCTTGACCTTGAACAACGCCCCTTGCGCGGGAAGGCTGATCGTGGGAGGCGCGTAGTCGCCCTGGGCGGTCCTCCCGATGTCGGTTCGTTTCCAGACGCCGTTCTCGTCATAGACGCCTTCATCGGCCTCGAGAAACTGCGCCGCGGTGAACTCCGACCCTTGCCCGGGACGGAACTCCACATTCGAGTCGAAGCCGAGCACCAGGAACTCATCCGGCCCCAACTCGCCGATCAGCACGCGCCCCGTCGGCTCGCTACCGGGCGGCGGCGCCGGCACGAACCTGCTGGGCGGGCGGAACTGCACCCGCACGTCGTAGCGGTCGAAAATCAAGTGCCTGGCCCGGATCGGGTCCTCTTCCACCGCCGCCTGGAGCCCGCCTTTCTGTTGCAGGGCCGTAATGGCCGGCATGGCCGCGCGGAACAGCCGGTAATCGGCCCCGAGGTCCACGAACTGGGGCCCCAGAGCCGTGCCGGATCCGTCCACGCCAAACGATCCGAAACCGATCGCGGAAAAGTCGGCCAGGGCGTAGAAACAATTCCTGGCTCCGACCATACCGCGCACCGCCTCAGGGCTCCAGTGCGGGTTATCCGGACGCGCATACTTCGCTGCAAGCAGGCGATAGTTGTTGGACGGCTGGCTGGAAGTATCCGAAGCCAGTATATCGATATCCGGAGCAGCCGCTTTCCAGAGGTCCAGCATATGGGACACCGACCCGCCGCTTGGATAGCTCTCGCCCGGCCGGTCCCACCGCTCGGCGTTGTCGTTGGTGTTATACCCGCCGTTCCAGTTGTTCACATAGGTGACGAGGGGATACACCTGCTTGCCGGCGTGCGCGACTTCGTTGATGTAGCTGGACAGGTAGTACGCCGTGAACGCCTCTTCCGCGACGCGTCCGAAGACTTCTTTCCAGGACCCCGGTTTCTTCTTGAGGGCCGCTACGAGTTTTTCGGGAACCGGTCCGTTGAACAGACGGTTCGATTCCGGCGAGTAGTCGCGCACGCTGCCAAGAATGCCCGGCTCGTTCTCCACCTGCATCAGGATCACGGTGCGCTCGGCCTCGTCGATCTCCCGGAGGTGCTTCACCATCGTCACATAGGCCTTCTTGTCGGCCTCCAGTGTCGCCGGCGAATGCGGCGACAACACCCGGATCGGATTGCCGCCCCGGTCGATCACCCTGGGAAACCGTTTCAGGTCGGACTTGACCCAGTTCGGAGCCCAGTCCATCGCGCCGTTTTTCCAGGTTCCGAACCAGAGCATATCCACGCGCAGGCCCTGTGCGCGCGCCCCCCGCAGGATCGTATCGAAATCCCCGAAATCGAATTTGCCTTCCTCGGGCTCGATCACGTTCCAGTAGACCGGATACTCGACCACGTTGGCGTTCATCGCTTTGAGCTTGGGCCAGGCGCGTTCCATCCGGTCCGGAAAGGCGCTGAAGTTTCCCACCTGGCCCCCAAGGATCAGGAACGGCTTGCCATCGACGAGGAAAGAGAACTTGTCGCCCCTTTTCACCAGTTGTGGGATGGGGTTGCTCTGCGCGGAGGCAAGAGAAAAGGCTGCGGCCAAAGCCAGGGCCGCGCCCGCGTAGATTCGCTGCATTTTAGTCTCCCATTCGGCATTCGGAAAGCGTTGCGCAACTTATAGTGTCCATCCGGCGCGATAGGGCGGGGACACGAACTGGTTCGCCGCGGCATCGTTGGTGACGCGCATCGATGCGGCGTCCCATTCCAGCACCTTTTCCGTGCGCAAGGCGAGCGTGCCCAGCAAAGCCACTTCGGTGAGCTGGCAGGCGAAGTCGATGGGCAGCACCGTGGGCGTGCCATTCTTGCAGCTACGGATCCACTCGGTGTAATGATCCGGCCGTTCGCAGCGGGGCAGCGTCTTGGGCGGTTGCGGAAAGTCCTGGAACTTGCTGACGGGCAGCAGCAGACCGCCGGCGAGCGCATGCGGCGCGCCGGCGGCAGCGGGCCGGCCGAAAGGCGCGAACGGGTTCCCGCCGTAGTAGCTGGTCAGCAACTTGCCGTTGTCGCCGATGAAGAGAACCCCTTCCTGAGGCAGCGGGATGTTGCGGTCCAGCTCGGCCGGCCGGAACGGTTTCATGCCGCCGTCGTAGTAGTGCATTTTCAAGGCGGGCATGCCATCCCGCGCCGGGTATTCCCACACAACCATGTTGGCCGCCCCTTCGGTCTCCGGCGTGGGGGCCGGCTGGCTGATGTCGTCGTACCGGGTCGAGCGGTAGCCGTAAATCACCCAGGGCGCCTGCAGCCGCAGTTCCTCGAAATACGTATGCAACGTGTGGCAGCCCATGTCGCCCACATCCGCGGTGCCGAAATCCCACCATGCCCTCCAGTTGGCCGGATGATAGGCCCGCTGATAGGGCCGGTAGGGCGCCGGGCCGATCCACCGATCCCAATCCATCCCCGGCGGCGGCGTTTGCGCTCCGCGGGGACGCACCAGTCCGGCCGGGTAGATCGGGTGGAACGTCCAAATGTGAATTTCCCGGATCGCGCCGAGCACTCCGCTGTTCAGAATCTCGGTGGTGCTCCGTGCATAGTCGGTGCGCGAATCCTGAATGCTGCCCTTGGTGACGATCCCCGGGGCGGCTAGCAAAGCGGCGCGCACTTTGCGCACCTCGCCGATCGAGTGGGCAATCGGCTTGGCGCAGTAGATGTGCTTCTGCATCCGGATCGCCGCCATCAGCAGGATGGCGTGCATGTGGTCCGGGGTGGCGATGATCAGCGCGTCGAAGTTCTTCTCCTCTTTGTCGAACATCTCCCGGTAGTCGTGGTAGCGGCGGGCGCCCGGGTAAGTGTCGAAGACCTTGGCCGCATAATTGTGGTCCAGATCGCACAGGGCCACGATCTTCTCCGTGTGGCAGCCAGCCAGATAGTTTCGGCCCATGCCGCCGATGCCCACGGCGGCGATGGTGAGCGTATCGCTGGGAGCCTGATAGGCCGGCCCGCCGAGAACGTGGCGGGGGACGATCAGGGGCGCCAGACCGGCCGCCACCACGTGCCGCCTGGACACAGCCCCGGGAGCCGACTCGTTGGCATTCATGTTTCCGTGTATCCTTCCATGGGTTTCCTTTCCCGCTATCACCACCATCTACGCTATCGATTATCCCGGCTTCCGCCCACGCAATCAAGAGAACCAGTTCCTCGACTCGGATGTTTGCGTTCGCGACAGTGACCGTACACGTGCGGGGGCGCGGCGGCATTGGGTGGATTCGGCTCTGAAGATCGGTTGCTGTCTCTGTTGATGTCTGTTACTATCGGTTGGCACAAAAATCCAAAAGGAGTTGCAACAGGTGAGACATTTCCTGGTGGGCGTAGCTGCGGCCATTGCCATAGCCTCCGCCTTGATGCTTGCGGCAGCAGCGGCGGACCTTCCTCCGTTGAACGATGGAAGCGATCACGGCGACCCGCCGTTTCTGGCGGAGAGCGGGTGGAGACCGTTGCTGAACGGCAAAAACCTGGACGGCTGGGAGTTGGTCGATCCCGGTAAGCCGGGCAAGTGGATGGCCACCAGCGCCGTCATTTGGGGCGGCACGGCGGAACCCACGCTTTTATTGGGGCTGCCCACTCCCGGCGACCGCATCGTGAACACCGGTGTGGAGCCTCGCGGGAACGCCTCCAACCTGTATACCACCGAAAAGTTCGGCGACATCGAACTGTATGTGGAATTCATGGTCGCGGCTCACTCCAATTCGGGAGTTTTCATGCATGGACTCTATGAGACGCAGATTTGGGATAGCTGGGGCTTCACCCCGCAGTTGTCTACCGATCAATGCGGCGCCATGTACCACTACAATGGAGGTCCCATCGATGGCGAGGACGGCGGGGTCACGCCCAAAGCGCGGGCCGACCGGCCCCCCGGTCAGTGGCAGTCATTTCACTATTGGTTCCAAGCCCCGCGCTTCGACGCGTCGGGCAAGAAAATCGCCAACGCCAAGTTTCTCCGCATTCTGCACAATGGCCAGTTGATCCATGAAAACGTGGAGCGGCGGGGACCGACGCAGGCTGCGATGAAGATCCCGGAGGCGGCCACCAATCCCATCATGCTGCAGGGCGATCACGGGGCGGTAGCCTTCCGCAACATCTACGTGCGGCCTTTGCGGCCATTGGCAGACAGGCTGGCGCCGCAACTGCAGCCGACGCCGCAAGTGCCGGGGTTCGGGCGCGGCGGGCGCGGCGCGCGCGGTGGGCAGCCGCCAGCGCCGCCGCCGAGTCAGTAGCCGCTGGTGGGATGGGCGGGCGCCCTGCGGGGGATCAGTGTGGGTGATGGAAAGAAGCTGCGAAAGGAGACGGTTCTCATGAGTTCCAACGAGTCATCGAAAGGCGCAGTGTCCCGGCGCGCGGCGATTGCCGCCGGCCTGGCACCTCTGATTGTTCCCCGTCATGTTCTGGGCGGCGCTGGCTATCAGGCGCCCAGTGACAAGCTGGCGATCGCCGCCGTGGGCGTCGGCGGCATGGGGAGAAACTACCTGAACGGCTGCAAGGACGAAAACATCGTCGCCTTGTGCGATCTCGACTACGAGTTTTCCGCACGGGTATTCCAGACTTATCCGAACGCCCGGACCTACCGGGATTTCCGGCAGATGTTCGACAAGGAGCAGAAGAACTTCGATGCCCTGATTGTCGCCACGCCGGATCACTGGCACTCTCACCTGGTGCTGGCCGGCCTGGCGATGGACAAACACGTCTATTGCGCCAAGCCGATCACGCACACCATTGCCGAGGCCCGGCAGGTCAAGGCGGCGTGTCTGGCTTCCCAGCGCACCACCAAGGCGAGCATCCAGGATTCGCGCACCAGCTACGCCCGAGCCACCACCGAATTGCTGCTCGCCGGCCCCATCGGCCCGATTCATGAAGTGCATATCTGGACCCCCACTTACAGCCCCAGCGGGTTGGCGCGTCCGGCCGAGGTCCAGACGCCGCCGGAGGGAATGAATTGGGACGCGTGGTGCGGCCCGTCGCCGTTCCGCCCCTATCACAAGACGTATCACTACGGCAACTGGCGGCCGTGGTGGGACTTCGGGACGGGGACGGTGGGCGATTTCGGCTGCCATTGTCTGCAGATGTTTCACGACGAGCTCGAGATGGGCGCGCCGGACTGGGTGGTGGGCGAGGGTTGCCAGGCTTTCTCCTTGGCGGGCCGCGTGGACAATACCGAGTGCATGAGCATCGCCAACACCGTGCAGTGGCACCTTCCGGCGCGGGGCAAGTTTCCCGAGATGATGGTGTTCTTCTACGACGGCGGCTTGACTCCGCCGCGGCCCGTCAGCATGCCGCGGGAAGTGTCGATGCCCGGCAGCGGCTTCATGTTTGTGGGTGAGAAGGGCGTGCAGATTTCCGCGTTCTATGGCGGTAATCCGTGGCTGCCGTTCGGATCGCAACCCCGGCCGGGCCAGCAGGTGCGCGGCCTGCCGGGAGGCTGGCTGTTGCCGGAGAGCCGGTTCAAGGACTTCCCGCAGCCCCCGCCGAGCTTGCCGCGCTGCGAGAAACCGGATCACTATACCGAGTGGGTGCGCATGTGCAAAGCGGGCAAGAAGTCGATCACGCCCATCGAATTCGCCTGCGGGCTCACCGAGTTCGCCCTGCTGGGGACCCTGGCGCAGCACCGGCACTCCATGCCCACCCCGCCGCCCGCCGAAGCCAGCGCAGGCCGCGGTGGCCGCGGTGGCGCAGGAGCTTTTCGCGACCGGCGAGAAGAGGCCAAGGTGCTCGCCTGGGACGCGAAGGCCATGAAATTCACCAACGACGACGCAGCCAACACTCTCGTCGACACGCCCTACCGCAAGGAGTGGGATTACAAGGCGTAGGTCCGCCCAAGGCGCGGCGCGGCCCATACCGCGCCGCGGTCGCTTGTAAGTACGGGTAGGCGTTGCGCGGTGTCCTATTAATACCTCATCAACTTGACGCGAATCATGGCCCCGTGTGCGGAGAGTCTGACGGTCGGGCCGGAATAATCGCCCTGCGAGGTTGTCCCGAGCACGGTCCGTTTCCAAACACCGTTCTCGTAAACGCCTTCTTCGTTGGAGAGCAACTGCGCCGCCGTGTAATCCGACCCCTGCACGGGCCGGAACTCCACGGTGGAATCGAAGCCCATGATCAGAAACTCGTCCGGGGCGAGCTCGGCGATGAGCACGCGGCCCGACGGTTCACCCGGGGCCGCCGCCGGCGCTGCGCCGACCGATCCCGCCGGTTGCCGGCCGGGCGGACGGAAACGGACCAGGGCATCGTAGTTCGAGAAAATCAGGTTGCGCGCCCCGGTGCCGGTTTCCTCCACCGCCGCCTGCAACTTGCCGGTCCCCTGCAACTCCGTGATCACCGGAATCGCCGATTGAACGACACGGAAATCGGCCGCAACGGCAGCCATGTCGGGACGCAGGGCCGCGCCGGGAGCGCCGTCCACGCCGAAGGGGCCGAAGCCGATCGCCGAGTAGTCCGCCACCGCATAGAAAAAGGCGCGCGCCGCGATCCCGCTGCCGGTCTCGATGATCAGCAGCGGATTATCCGGGCGGGTGTAGTTGCTTAGGATCTTCAGGTACGTGATGGGATTCTGGTGATAGTTGTCCGACGCGATCATGTCCACATCGGGCGCGTTGGCCTTCCACAGGTCCAGCATGTGCGACACCGCGCCGCCGCTGGGATAAGTCTCCCCAGGCCGGTCGAAACGTTCGAAGTTATCGTTGGTGCCGTAACCGCCGTTCCACACATTGACATAAGTCGGGAGAGGATAGATCTGTTTGCCCGCCTTGGCGACCTCGTTGATATAGCTGGAAAGGTAGTACGCCTGGAAGGCTTCATCCGCGATGCGGCCGAACGCTTCTTTCCACGTGCCCGGCTTCTTCTTGAGGGCCGTTACCAGTTGCGCCGGAGCCGGGCCGTTGAACAGCTTGTTGGATTCCGGAGAGAAGTCGCGCACGCTGGCCAGCGATCCGGGCTCGTTTTCCACCTGCACCATGATGACGGTGCGGTCGGCCTCGTCGATCTCGCGGAGGTGCTTCATCATGGCCGAGTATGCCTTGCGGTCGGCGTCCAGGTTAACCTTCGACACCGGCGACAGCGACCGAGTGGGCTTGCCTCCGGAATCGATCACCCTGGGGAAGCGTTTGGGATCGGATTTGACCCAGTTGGGCGCCCAGTCCATCGCGCCGTTCTTCCAGGTGCCGAACC
>Ga0116126_1002092_pt1 | contig 11703 bp, 10 predicted proteins | sample June2015DPH_16_5_FD_89730 | JGI IMG/M metagenome (GOLD analysis project Ga0116126, IMG submission 89730) | Peatland microbial communities from SPRUCE experiment site at the Marcell Experimental Forest, Minnesota, USA - June2015DPH_16_40 | ecosystem: Environmental > Terrestrial > Soil > Wetlands...
GGGAATGAAATCATAGTGTTTGATCTGAAACCGCAGACGAAGCCGGTAATGAAAGGACTGAAGCAACCGGTGCTTGACGATCTGCGGCAGCCGCATCCGTCGCTCACGAAACAAAGCGCAAACTGAAGCCACATCTGACACGCCCCGGTTTTCACGGAGCAGCCTGCCAGCGTCACATCACACGAGTGTGACCTCCACACCCGCTCTCTTAAGAGCGCGCAAGTCAGATTGTGGGATCTGCGGGTCAGTGATGACCTGGTGGATAACAGAAGTGGAAGCAATAAGGGACAGGCTCCTTCGTCCAAACTTGCTTGAATCGCACACGGCTATGACCCGCTTGGCGATGTCTACCATCGCTCGGTTGACCTTTGCCTCAAGGAGATTGGGTGTGCTCAATCCGTATTGCACATCAAATCCGTCGACTCCCAAAAACAGAATGTCAGCATTCAGCTGACGCAGCGTTTCTTCGGCGATCGGTCCTACCAGGGAGAATGAATTCTTACGCAGCACTCCCCCAGTCAGGATTACTTCTGGTGAGGCCCCTGCCAATTCGGTGGCGATGTTTACCGCATTGGTGATGATGGTTACATTCGTAAAATTGCGAAGCATGCGCGCGATGCAAGTGGTGGTGGTTCCAGAGTCCAGAACCACAACTTGCCCTTCTTTCACCAAGCCCGCGGCAGTCGTGCCGATCCGGAGTTTCTCCTTGCGATGAAGCTCTTCCTTTTCACGCAGAGTGGGATCGGCGAGTGCTCCTCCCTTGACTGGCAAAACGCCGCCATGGGTTCGATGCAGTAGTCCATGGCTATGGAGGACTTCCAAATCTTTTCGAATGGTGACTTCCGAAGTGCGGAAACGCCGCGCCAAGTCTTTGACCAGGGCCCGCCCATCTTGACTTACAACCTCTAGGATGGCTCGGCGTCTTTCCTCGTTTAGCATCTGTGAGAATCTCCTGCCGACTGCGTGTTTTTCCTGACGCGTGCTTCAAGCGCCTTGTATTGAGACCGGGCGCGAATAGAGACGACATAGGAATTCTGCGCCGCTGCTTCTGATTACGCAACCTTCATGGCCTATGAAATGGTAGTGAATAATGATGGTGACAGCAGTATAGCTGCGAGGATCGCTACGTTGAAGAGGCTCGTTCATAGGAGTGGCGGCCATTCAAGTGGATTGCCTGCATAGGCCCGAATCGTGGCCACGGCTGAAGTCCTCTGCGGTCATCGAGAGTGAGTGATCGATTCAGGGCAGAACAACGGTGGAACAACGCCTGCACATCAGCAGTCTGGCTCCCGATGCCAAACGGATCAGTCGTGCCATCCGCGCCCACTGGTCCGTTGAGAACCGCCTACACTGGTGCATGGACGTCGCTTTCAACGACGCCCACAATCTCGCCGCACTCAAGCACATTGCCCTGAACCTCATCCGCCTCGACCCCATGAAACGAAAGGGCGGCATTAAGGCCAGACGCCTGATCGCCGCCACCAGCGACACCCAGCCACGGCATGGGGTTGTCCCCTGAGAGCGCCCGATAATCACAAGTGAAGGAACCAGAGACCAAACCACGGATAGAGTGCGCTTTGCATTAGAGCGCATAAACATGAGAGAGCAACAAAACGTATGGCTTGACCTGAAGGGCTACCTGCAGAAGTTCCCCGACGTTTGCAGTAGTACCCGCTGTGAGCCTGGAATCGATCGTTGCGGCGTACTATTCCTGTATGGCAGAAGTCTCAGGCGAAGAAAAAGGCAGCGGCCAATACGGCATTACCTGGAGCGTATTTCATCAACAGTGCCTCAAGGTAATCCAGGAGCAAGCGAGATAGAAGAAGGCGCTTTAAGTGGAGAGCAGATGCTCATGACGGACCAGCAGGCGTCGGAATTGACCAAGTCATGCGTTGGTTTGCTCCACGATCCAGCGCCGCTTGTAACGCCGCGGGTTGCGCCCATCTTCGTAGCGCGGTCCCTGGTTGTTCTTGCGGTAGGGCGCAATCCGTTCCATCCCTCGCTTCTTCAATCGCTGCCGCAGCGGGTCGTCGACCAGTACCATCCACTTCGTCCCCTTGCCCCGCTTGGTTTTGCCGACGGCCGAGCCCCTTTTTGCCGGAGCGAAGCTGCCGTCCAAGAAGGTCTCCTCCCACTTCAACAGGCCTTCCTCATCCAGCGCGCCCGGCAGGGTGCGCCACGCATTCAGCCACATCCCTCCCTCTTCCCACTGCTGGAGCCGACGCCAGCAGGTCGAAGGCGAAGGAAACTGCTCGGGCAAGAATCGCCACGCCGCGCCGGTTTGCAGAATCCACAGAATGCCCTCGAAACAAGCCCGGTTCGATGCCCACGGTCGGCCTCGGTTGTCCCGCCGTCGCCTGGGCGGGGCAACATAGCCCCCACCAACTCTCGCTGCTCGTCCGTCAACAGCCTCTGCCGTCTCTTCATGACAGAAGCACATCAGCGAACCCGCCTCATCCATAAGTGGCTAACATGAGGCCGAACCCATTTATGAAGTACGCTCTCGAAAAAAAACGACCAGGGAAGGAACTCATGACCGCAACTTGCCGTCTCACGCTGACAATCTTATTGATCGTCTCTACCTTAGGCTTTGCCGCCAATCGCGCCGCCGACTCCCCCTTCGACCTTGTCATCACCAACGGACACATCGTGGACGGCACTGGTTCTCCGTGGTACTCGGGCGACATCGGAATCCGCGACGGCCGGATCGCAGCCATCGGCAATCTTTCCGGCGCCGCACGAAAGCGTACCGTTGATGCCAACGGCAAAGTCGTTGCTCCCGGCTTTGTGGACATGCTCGGTCAGTCGGAAACCACCGTCCTCGTCGATCCGCGCTTGCCGTCGAAGATCTATCAGGGCATCACCACCGAAATCACCGGAGAGGGCGGATCGGCCGCTCCGCTAAACGATACGATCATCGCGAACGATCGCCCCGGCTACCAACATTACAAGATCAATCCCGACTGGCGGACATTTCGTCAATATTTCTCGCGCCTCGAAAAGCAAGGCATGGGAATCAATCTCGCCAGCTACGTGGGCGCGACGCAGGTGCGGCGAATGGTGCTGGGTGATGCCGATGTGCAGCCCACGCCCGAGCAACTCGAAAAGATGAAAGCTCTGGTTCGCGAGGCCATGCGCGACGGCGCCGTTGGAGTCTCGACTTCGCTGATGTATGCGCCCGCCCCCTACGCGAAAACCGAAGAAATCATTGCGCTGGCCTCCGAAGCATCGAAGTTCGGTGGAATCTACGCGACGCACATACGCAACGAAAGCGACAGTGTTCTCGAGTCGATCGACGAAGCCGTCCGCATCGGGCGCGAGGCCCACATTCCGGTGGAAATCTGGCATTTCAAGGTGGCGGGCAAAGCCAACTTTGGACGCATGCCCGAACTGATCGCGCGGGTCAACAAAGCCCGCGCCGAAGGCGTGGACGTTGAAGCGGACACCTACGCCTACACCGCATGGTTCAACGGCATGTCGGCCTTTGTTCCCGCGTGGGCGCATGACGGCGGCGATGTCAAATTGATTGAGCGGCTGAAAGATCCCGCAACCCGCGCCCGCATTCGCAAAGACATGGAGACGCCTTCCAAAGACTGGGACAACGAGTGGGACGAGATCAGCGGCCCGCAGGACGTGATGATCGGCGTGGTGCAGAATCCCGAGCTGAAAAAGTTTCAGGGCAAGCGGCTCTCTGAAGTTGCCAAGGCATTGAACAAGGACCCGATGGACGCGCTCCTCGATCTGCTCATCGAAGACAAAGCGTTCACCGGCTGCGCGGTATTCGGCATGTCGGAGCCCGACGTTGCCCTGGCCCTCGAGCAGCCGTGGGTTTCCGTCGATAACGATTCTTCCGGCACGTCGCCCGAAGGCATCCTCGGCGAGGAGCACCCCCACCCCCGGGCCTACGGCACATTCCCGCGCATCCTGCGTAAATACGTTCGAGAAGAAAAGAAGCTGACGCTCGAGGAGGCAATCCGCAAGTTTTCCGCGCTGCCCGCCCAGCGTATGCGGCTCACCGATCGCGGCGTGCTGAAACAGGGCGTGTGGGCAGACGTGGTTGTGTTCGATCCGGAGACGGTGCGTGACCTTGCAACTTTCGACGATCCGAACCGCTTGTCGGAAGGCATGGAGTATGTGCTCATCAACGGCGTGCCCGTGATCGAAAACGGAAAGATGAGCGGCGCATTGCCAGGAAAAGTGTTGCGAGGAGCAGGCTACGAACCGTAGGTTCCCGTCGTGGGATACCAAAGATGCAGCCGGCGCGGAGACAAGAGCTAAAAGCCAAACAGAAGGGGCTTCCTGAAAGGCATCCGAACCCAGGCGCGTAGTCGCGATGACACTCGGAACGATACCATCCACCGACGCTCGAAGCTTCGATAAGTGCAAAACATCGGCGTTCCCACCGGACATCCTGATGTGCCTCGACTGCGGTATTTCACGATCTTGCCCGCCGCTTTGCGAGGCGGACCTTGTCTAACGCATGACGCAGATCGGCAATCAGGTCTTCGGTGTCTTCAATGCCCACCGAGTAAAGTTTGTGGGCAGCACAACCGCGGATCTTATGACCTTGTGTATTCAGGCACTTTCAAAGGTGCCGGTGAGGAGGATTTCGGGCAGCATTGACTGGTCTCCGAGGGATTCCAACATACTGTTCGGTAGTTCGGTCTCGAAGTCGCCGCTGTCCTCAGTTTCCGGTTTGCCCGTGATCCCGGAACAATCCGAGGAATGGCTGCCTATCGGCCGCGAAGGACGTTACTTCAACCGCAGATTCTCAGACCGTGTTTGCTTCATTTGCGTCTTTAGCGTCGCCGCTTAGGGCTCACGCGCTCGCGTGAGATTAGTCACTGCCCTGCGGAATGAACATCCCTCATACTGAAACGACGACACGGGGGACAGAATGAACTATCCCGTTTGGCAACTTGGATTTCCTGGCGGACTGCTGATCGCGGCTGTAGCCGTACTTCACGTCTTCATCTCCCACTTCGCCATTGGCGGCGGCGCATACCTGGTTCTAACCGAGCGTCGCGCGTATTCACACAACGATTCGGAGCTACTCGGGTACGTGCGGCTTCATTCCAAGTTCTTCGTGCTGCTGACCGTGGTTCTTGGGGCGGTGACCGGCGTGGGGATCTGGTTCACGATCGGATTGGTCAGTCCGGAAGCGACTTCTTCGCTCATTCACACGTTCGTTTGGGGATGGGCGATCGAATGGGTCTTGTTTTTCGTCGAGATCGCTGCCGCTCTCATCTACGCCTACCATTGGGACACGCTGGACCGGCAAACTCATCTCATCGTCGGCTGGATCTACTTCGTCGCTGCCTGGGCGAGCCTGGTGGTGATCAACGGCATTATCACCTACATGCTCACGCCCGGACGCTGGCTCGAAACCGGGAACTTCTGGGACGGGTTTTTCAACCCCACTTACTGGCCGTCGTTGTTTATTCGTACCGCAATGGCAGTGGGTCTTGCGGGTATTTTCGGGCTGGTGACCGCGATGTGGGAACCTTCTCCTTTGCGGGAACGCGTCGTGCGTTGGGCGGGCTGGTGGCTAGTGTTGGGAATTGCATCTCTGCTTCCCTTGAGCCGTTGGTATTTCCACGACTTTCCTTCTTACTCGCGAGCGTACTTCAGCGGGATGTATACGGCCGTCCACCACGCGCTGCTCGGAGGGGCCGTTTGTACCGGCGTGGCACTGGCACTTGCGCTGGTGTTCGCGCTTATCCGGCCGAAGCTGATGAACCCAGTGGTCGTGGCAGTGCTGCTGGTTGCCGGCATCAGCGTCATGGCAACTGGCGAATATTTGCGCGAGTTCAGCCGCTATCCCTACGTCATCAACAGCTACATCTATGCTAACGACATCAGGGTAGGGCAGGTGGAGAGTATCGTCGCGAATGGTGTCGCCAAGGCTTCGCCGTGGGTCGAAGGCAGCGCTGACGACCCCCATGCCTATGGCCGGGAACTTTTTGTTATCGAGTGCGGCTCTTGTCACTCGGTCGCGGGCTATCGCGCAATGCGCAAAATCACACGCGGATGGGACGCGAAATTTGCCAGCGAGATTCTTCTACACCTGCCGGCAGTTCGCGAGACGATGCCGCCATTCGTCGGCGATGAGCATGATCGCGCAGCCTTGGGCAGATATCTGGCCTCGCTGATGCCGGCAACACCCTCCGGCGCGAACGAAAAAGAACTCGGGCAGCAGGTGTTCGCGATCCATTGCGCCCTGTGTCACAGCGTCGGTGGTCAGCGGCGTCCGCTGGACTTGAAAGGAACCGATCCCGAGGGAATCGCCGGAATGCTCGGAACGCTCGGGGACATCAATCCAGACATGCCGCCTTTCACCGGCACTGACGCGGAAGGTCACGCATTGGCCGTCTATTTGAGCGATCCCAGGCAGTAATCATTAGTAGTAGTTATTAATAGTCAGCGGGAGGATTCATCGTCATGAACTTGCCCATTCCTTATCCCGATCCCATGCCGTTGCCGGCGCCAGTCTGGCTTCTGCGCACGCTGCTCCTGCTCACATTCTTTCTCCACGTCTTGTTCATGAACTGCCTGTTGGGAGGTACAGCCGTCGCGCTGGTCTGCACGATGCGGCGCAAAAGTTCAGAATTTTCCGTGCGCCTAGCCGGCGATCTCGGTCGCCTCCTACCCTCGGTTTTTGCCTTTACCATCACCCTGGGCGTGGCACCGTTGCTGTTCCTCCAGGTGATGTATGGGCAATTCCTTTACGCCAGTTCGATCCTTATCGGAGTGCCCTGGCTTGCCATTATTGGAATGGTTGTTCTCGCGTACTACGGCGTCTACTTCTTCTCCATGAAGGGGCACGAGCCAAACGGCAAGACAACGGCAGTTCTGGCTCTGGTGGTGCTGCTGCTTGCATCCATTGCCTTCGTCTACAGCAATAACTTCACCTTGATGCTGGCGCCCGAGCGCTGGCTGGACCTTTATCACAGCAACGCCAGCGGCTGGAACCTGAACTCGCCGGAACCTTCCCTACTGCCACGGTACCTTCATTTTGTGTTAGGCGCTTTGGCGGTTTCCGGACTGGGGTTGGTCGTGATGGGTCTTCGCGAAAGGGAAGACGGGTATCGCCAGTGGCTCATCGAACAAGGGTCCTTGCTGTTTACGGGCACTACGCTTCTCAATGTTGGCGTGGGGTTCTGGTTCTTAGTGAAATTGCCAGGTCCAGTGCGGCTGGCCTTTGTCGGCGGCAATGGATTCGCGACCGCATTGTTAGGGGTTGGAATGCTTCTGCCACTGGCTGCGATTGCGCATCTCATCATGGCGAAAGCCAACAAGTCTCCGAAGCGGCAACTCGCGATCGGCGTAAGCTGCGGCGTGCTGACCGTGGCAGCTATGGTCGTCATGCGCGACGTGCTGCGAAACCTTGCGCTCGCGCCCTGCTTCAGCCCCAATCGACTGCCGGTTGCGCCGCAGTGGGGCGTCATTTTGCTTTTCGTACTTTTCTTCATAGCCGGACTGGCAACTTTGTATTACATGCTTCGTAAGGCCGCGGTCGCAACCAGAATGCGGGTGGCAGCAACCCAAAAGCTTCAGTAGATCCTGTGTCGCCCACGGGAAGATCATGTTTGACGTTTCCGTCGCGCGACTAAGCTCACCTCGACGCGAGACATGGTCACTCGACATTACTCATCATCCGCAGAAGGAGCCGCACTCGGCGTCTCGATCCGAGCCACGACGCGGTAGCTCGCGGATGGTCGGCAACTATCGCCAAACGGAGTTCGAGGAAGATTGCGTTACACTTCGAACTATGCTGGGAATGTCCTTAAGGGAGTTGGTCGGGGGCATTTTGACTCTCCGGCTGGTGCGCGATGCTGAATATTACGAAGATTCTTCTGCCGGTTGATTTCCCGAACACCTCGCTGCGTGTGGTTCATCAGGCTGCGACATTAGCCCACCATTTCCATTCGGAGATCGTGATGCTGCACGTCGTGACCGCGCAGAGCCGTGCCGCTGGTGTGCCGGAGGACGGTCCCGAGCTCGCTGGGTGGGATACGCTCGCGGAGATCACTAGAGAGGCCGAGAAAAACCTGGACCAGTCTCTCGGGCCGGAGCTTGAAGGCCTTGCCATCCGACGCGTGTTGGTCAAAGGCGACCCAGCTTGCGCAATTGTGCAGATGGCTGAGGAGGAAGGAGCTGACCTGATCATGATGCCGTCGCATGGTTCCACATTCAATCAGTTTCTGCTGGGCTCTGTGACAGCGAAAGTATTACACGGAACCGAATACCCGGTTTGGATCGGGGCCCATGTGGAAGAATCGCCGGTGCAGAAGTTTGCGATCCGTAACATCCTATGCGCCGTCGATTTGGGCCCCCATAGTGATGAAGTTATATCGTGGGCCGCGCAAATGGCCGCCGAATTCGGTGCCCGTCTTACGCTCGCTCACGTCACTGCCGGGGTGGAGCTTTGGGGGCCTGGCGGCAGCTACGTCGATCAAAAGTGGAAAGAGGGGCTCGTCGGGGACGCTTCCCAGCGTATCGCAAAGCTCCAGCAAGATATGGGCATCAAGGCGGACGTATTCATCGGCAGTGGTGACGTGCCTAAGGTGCTCAGCCAAGCTGCGAAGCAGACGAAGGCGGATTTGCTGGTTATCGAGTGCTACCCGTATGGCGGTAATCTGCGGATCCACGGCTATGCAATCATTTGCGCGGTGTCGATTCCAGTTCTGAGCGTGTGAGGGCCCTGACTCTTGCGCGCATAACTTCCGGATGGCGAGTATCGAGAGATCGATACAGCTTGCCCATACCGCCCGCGCCCAGCGGCGCGAGGATTTCGTATGGTCCGAATTTCGTGCCTGCAGCGAGCGTCATTTCTTCTTCAGCTCCGAGATCCAGTTCGCGACCACGGTGATCGGTGGAGACTCGCCGGTGCTGACGAGCTGGTTGAGCAGGAATTTCTGTCCGCCCGAGAAGACGAAGTAGCCCGAGTGCGCCTGCGTGAAAACGCTTTGCGCTAGTCGGGCTGGGAAAAGAGGATGCGGCAACCCGAACTGAAAAGTGGAGCCGGGAATCACCTCGGCCGCCATCAGGGTCGTGCCCGATATGAAGTAGAGCTCCCGGCCATCATGACTCCACCAGGCGAAAGCGCGAAGGCAGTCCCGAATTGCCCATCGTGCGGCGGATCAATCGTCAGTCTCAGGGATGGCAACATTTCCTCACGACGACCGAGGTATGCGACAGTGGTAATTGATGCGATGACGACGCAGACGGCGGCGAGTGTCCATGGCAGGGCGCGATGCCAGAGGGGCAAACGAACCGGCTCGGCAGCGATTTGGAGCGAATCCTGCGGCGCTCCGGAGAGCCTCTTCAATTGCTATGCGCGCCATTCGCTCCGTATCCGCAGCGAATGCTACCGGCAGCACCTTCAGCGCGACGTCCCGGCCGAGTCGGCTGTCGCGCCCGCGGTACAGCTCGCCCATGCCGCCCGCGCCCAGCGGCGATTGAATTTCATAGGGCCCGAGTTTTGTGCCAGAGGTAAGGGCCATCCGTTCGCGCGATTATAGTCCTGCGCAGCACGTTGCGGAAAAGACTGGTGCGACGACTCTGAACGGATTGTCGGCAATGGGGAAGTAATCGCGGAACTCAGCTTCCTGGAGGGTGAACCATCTCCCGCCGTGCTCCAGCGCTTCGCTCGCGGTCCAGAAATGGCGATCTGGGAAGTGACAGGCGAGATTACTGGATGGTCAGCCAACCGGAAATTTGCCGGTTCCTTCAGTATTGGCCGTGAAGGATGGGGGCAGTCGGCCATGCGTCTTGAAAGGGGCGGGGCCCGGAGCAAACGGCACGTCATTTACTCTAGACTGTTGTGTATGGGCAAGAAAACTCCCGGAACCCTCGGTTCCAAGGGTTCGGCAGTACATTTCCAGTACAATTTTTTGGGATTTTACGTAAGCGGTTGGAAACTCAGGGCAAAAGAATGGCTCCTCAGGTAGGACTCGAACCTACAACCCTCCGGTTAACAGCCGGATGCTCTGCCATTGAGCTACTGAGGAGTGGGAGCGCGCTTGCTTGCGTGCTTGCATTGTCAACAAAATCATATCAGAGGCAGCAACGGATTGGAAACTCGCATGCGTCGTAAACTCGCGCTTCAGGCTTGCGCTTCAGCAGCGTGTCGAACGATCGGTACGCGGCTGCTTCATCGCACCGGCCCAACTCCGATTCTCTCCTGAGAGGCGCCGATATTATTCTTTTCAATCGTGGGCCGAGGATCACCTTGCGTCGTCGCGGTTGCCGAGAGGTCGCGTCCGTCCGGCCACTGCCTTGCTGACCTAATCCTCGGCGGTTCGTCCACAACAAGAGTGAGGTGTTCATGCTGGGAGGTTCGCGCTTGCTGACTGCTTTCCTTATTCTTCTTGCCGATGCGGCTGCCCTCGGCTATGCGGAGGATTCCAGGGCCGGGGATTCCACCTCTCCTTCCGTTCAGGCCGGTCCTCCAAAAGCCAAAGTTGCCCCGGTCGAGGACGCTGTCCAAGGACACAGAATCATCGATCGCTACCGCTATTTGGAAAACCCGAACGATCCCGACACCAAGCTCTACGTCAAGCAGGAACTCAGCTACACGCGCTCCATCCTTGACCCTCTGCCCGGACGCGACAAGATCAACGCGCGTCTTTCGCAATTGCTTGAGATTGGTGCCGTCGGAACTCCGCAGATGGGTGGCAAGTATTACTTCCATACCCGCCGCGACGGCAACCAGAACCAGCCTATCCTTAAATATGTGCGCGACAGCTTGAACGGCGAAGATCGCGCGCTGCTCGACGTCAACAAGATGTCCGCCGACGGCACCGTAGCGCTTGACTGGTGGTACCCGTCGGAAGACGGTAAGTACGTGGCCCACGGAACGTCCGCCAGCGGATCGGAAGAGAGCACGCTCCACATCGTCCAGAGCGCGACCGACAAAGTGTTGCCCGATACCAGCGAGCGCACCCGCTTCGCCAGCCTGGCCTGGATGAAGGACAGCTCCGTTTTCTACTACGCCCGCAATCCCAAGAAAGGCGAGGTCTCGGACGGAGAAGAGGTTTACCACGTCAAGGTTTTCTACCACCAGATCGGAAGCGATCCCGGCAAAGATCCACTCATCTTTGGCGAAGGCCGCAGTCCGCAGGACGAACCCAGTGTCACTCTTCCCGGAGACGACCGCTGACTGCTGATTAATGTTGGGGAAGGCTGGACGAAGACGGAGATGTATTTGAAAGATCTCCAGTCGAAAAATCCTAGGCTCGAAATTACTACCGGCAAAGATTTCCTTTACGGCGCCGACTTCTTTGAGAGCAAACTCTGAATCACCACTAACGAAGACGCGCCCCACTATCGCGTCTTTGTCACCGACGCGGACAACGCCAAGCGCGAAAACTGGAAAGAAATAATCCCGCAGTCGGACGCCATGTTGCAGGGCGCGAGCGTGACCGGCGGCAAGCGCCTGGCGCAGTACGAACACAACGCGACTTCCGAACTGAAGCTGTTCGGGCTCGACGGCAAGAAGCGTGCCGACATTCTTCTGCCCACCATCGGAAGTGTTTTCAGCGCCTCCGGCCGGTATGACCGCAACGAAATCTTTTTCGGATTCCAGTCCTTCACCGTGCCGCCCTCGATCTACCGCGTCGATTTGACAAGCGTGAAAAGCGCGCTCTGGGCGAAGGTCGACGCGCCTGCCATCGATCCTTCCGCCTATGACGTCCAGCA
>Ga0116126_1002094_pt1 | contig 11698 bp, 10 predicted proteins | sample June2015DPH_16_5_FD_89730 | JGI IMG/M metagenome (GOLD analysis project Ga0116126, IMG submission 89730) | Peatland microbial communities from SPRUCE experiment site at the Marcell Experimental Forest, Minnesota, USA - June2015DPH_16_40 | ecosystem: Environmental > Terrestrial > Soil > Wetlands...
TAGGTTACGCGCAACTGCTGGAAAGCGAAGGCTTGAACGAACGCGCGCAAGACTATGTGGGTAAGATGTTCAAACAGGCGCAGCGCACGCATCGCGTGGTGCAGAATCTGCTTTCCTTCGCTCGTCAGAGAAAGCCCGAGCGTTCGGAGGTTGACGTCCGGAAGGTGCTGGAGGAGACTCTTGCCCTCCGTGACTACGATCTCAAAGTCAACCACATCGCTGTCGAAAAAGACTTGGGATCCGAGCCCGCGATGGTGGTTGCCGATCCCCATCAGATTGAGCAAGTCTTTCTGAACATCATAAACAACGCCGTCGACGCCGTTTTGGAAACGGGGCGCTCAGGAAAACTGAAAATTCGGGTTTTTTGCGACAGCCGCTTCGTGGCCACTCAATTTGCCGATGACGGGCCCGGAATCAAGGACCCCAAGAGAATTTTCGATCCTTTCTATACCACCAAGAATGTCGGGAAAGGAACGGGACTGGGGCTCAGCATCTGCTACGGAATTGTGAAGGAACACGGGGGCGACATTACGGCGCACAATGCTTCGGAAGGCGGAGCAGTGATTGAAGTGCGGCTGCCGATAGCAGTGCCCGCGGGCGCTGCGCTGGAAGCGGTCCCGGTCGCTCTACCAAAGCGCGAAGGCGCCATCCAGGGCCGGGTGCTTCTGGTCGAGGAAGAAGAAGCGGTGCTGGAGTTTGAGCGCGACGTGCTCACCGGTGCCGGAGCCAACGTGGTGACTGCGAACAGGAGCGAAGACGTGAAGACGCGTCTGCTCTCCGAGCCCTTCGACGCGGTGATCATGAGCGGCAAAATGCCTGGCGATTGGCACGCGAAAGAGGCCTACTCATGGCTCAAACAGAATTGCTCAGGCATGGAGAATCACACACTGTTCACGTTCTCCAACGTCGAACAGAGCGATGAGAGAATGTTCTTGCAGGAAAACAACATTCCCTTCCTTGTAAAACCCTTTGAAGTGGCGGACCTGATTTCGCAAGCGCGACGGCTGTTGCAGAAAGCACACGCGGCTGCGGCTTCGGCAAGCTAGAGGCATCCCCGCATCACAGCTGCGAGCGCAAACTCTTCACTAATCGTCGAAGAGCTTTTTCATTGCGGCGGTACCACCGCCATTGCCCCTGCTTCACCGCCTCCACTAAGCCGGCCTTCGTCAGAATCGCCATGTGATGAGAGATTGTTGGCTGCGAGAGATGCACACGTTCCTCAATGTCGCCAGCACACAGGCCGTTATTCTTGCTGGCGGAGCCGTTACCGCACTGTTTCAGGGCGCCGAGGATACGGCGTCGTGTGGGGTCGGCGATGGCGTGGAGGGTGCTGTCGAGGGATGTCACCGAAGTCGTCATCGGGTAGACCACTATTATCTTCTAAATTGACCGCTGTCAATATGCAGAATCCGGATAGAGAATCAGCAAGAACGTTGGCGCGGGGCGCGCAGCCACTCAATTCGGCTGAACTCGAGGTAGCGGACATCGCTTTCCGGCAGCGAACAATTGGATTGATCGAGTTCACAGGCCAGAGTTCCCCCGCGAATCCAGTACCCACTTTCGTCCTCCTTGAGAATGGTGGCATCGAGTGGGTCCATGCCGTGTAGCTTGAAAACCACTTGGCGGTTCAACAGGCGCTCACGCTTCATAGGGAGACTTCACTTCTTGAGAATCGGGTTATATCCGTCGTTGATCAGCCGGGAGCGCATGGCTTCCGCCTCTTTGATGTCGCCGAACGGTCCCACTTGGACGCGAAACAGCTTGTCGGTTGCGGCATTGCTGGCCACAAAAGCGGGATACTGTTTTTTCTTGAGAGCATCCACCAAGGCATCCGCGTCGTCCTGCTTGGTTACGGCAGCCACCTGCACGAAATAACCGGTCGCTGGAATAGCGGCCATGGGATCGGGCGGATTGGCGGTCTGCGTGCCCTGCGATTCTGCGCCTGATGACGACGTGCCCGATGAGGATGTAGTCGGCGAAGAAGTGGCGGCTTGCCCCCCAGGGGACGGAGCAGCCGACGAGTTCGCGGTCCCGGCAACAGCTGATGCCGGTGTCAGCTGCGGATTGGTGGTCTGCTGCTCCACCGCTTTATAAAATGTCATGGGTGCCGAAGGGGCAGCGCCCGAGCCCGCAGGTTTGGCGCCATTGGATGTAGCCAGCGGAGCCAACGTCGTAGCACCAGACAGGCCAGAGTCTGACTTGCGCCCGAGGGTGTAGCCGGCCGCGAAGAACACAGCGCAGATCGCTACCAGGCCGAAGAAAAGGCCCAGCAGCTTCGTGGTGCCTAACGTGATTTCAGTGTCCTGTGACAAAGCCTTAGCCGTTTCCTTGAAATTGACGCGAGCATTGCGACCGATCGGAAATCAACGCAACATCAGCTGGCTATCGAAACTATGCGGACTTCGGCACCGGCGCTGTATCATCGCCAACTTTGCCTAACATCTTCTGCAAGCCCGAAAAGAAATCCACGGGCACGGGGAAGATGACAGTCGTATTTTTCTCGACGCCGATTTCCGTCAAGGTCTGCAAGTAGCGCAGTTGAACGCTGACTGGCTCGGTGGCCAGCAAATGCGCCGCGTCCACCAGTCGCTGCGCCGCTGAGAACTCACCCTCCGCGTGGATAATCTTGGACCGCTTCTCGCGCTCGGCCTCAGCCTGCTTGGCCATGGCACGCAGCATGGATTCTGGCATGTCGACCTGCTTCACCTCGACGTTCGTCACCTTCACGCCCCAGGGCGAGGTGTGCTGGTCGAGGATGCTTTGCAGCCGCAGATTAATCTTTTCGCGATGAGCGAGCAGTTCGTCGAGTTCCTGTTCTCCAAGGACAGAACGCAGAGTAGTCTGCGCAAACTGTGACGTCTGGTAGACATAATTGGAGACTTCCACCACGGCTTTGTTCGGATCGATCACTCGAAGAAAAATGACGGCGTTCACTTTCAGCGTAACGTTGTCGCGGGTGATGATGTCTTGCGGCGGAACTTCAAGCGCTTCCTGTCGCAGCGACACCCGGACGATGCGGTCGATGGGGCTGAAAACCAGAGCTATGCCGGGACCCTTAGCGGTAGTCAGAAGGCGTCCAAGCCGGAAAATGACGCCGCGCTCATACTCAGCCAGAATCTTGATCGAGCTGATCAGGTAGATGACGATGATGATGACGACCACTGCAGTGAAGCCAAAAGAAATTTCCATGATAACGCCTCCACTACTCGAAGCACACAGGTGCCGCTGAGGCGGATTGTAACGCAATAGACGCGCGAAGGCGTGGAATTCGGACTGAAGCGGTTGCTTCCGCTGGTGCGCAACCAAATTAGGGAATCGCCGGAACAGGGCGCACTACGACCAAGGGCTCCACTTGGAGCAGCAGTCCGTCGACCCGGCGCACCACCACCGATTCGCCGATTGACACGTCGGAGGACGAGACGGCATCCCAGAGTTCACCGTGGACAAAAATCTTGCCGCGCGGGGAAAGCGCGGTCTGGGCGATTCCGGTTTCGCCGATCAGTCCCTGCGCGCCTGAGACCAACTTGTTGCGGCGAGCTTTGAGAGCAATGCTCATCAGAAACGCGGTGATCAATCCTAAAGGGATACTCACGGCGAGTGCTGTCAGCAGGTGGACTCGCATTTCTGGGATGGGCGAATCCACAAGCAGTAGGCCTCCCAGGGTGAGAAGCGCGATGCCACCAACAGTGAGAACTCCGTGGCTCGCAAATTTAGCCTCGGCGGCAAACAGCGCGAATGCCCCGAGAATCAGCACCAGCGCGGCAAAGCGCGTAGGCAGCAGATTCAGAGCAAAAGCCGCGATCAAAATGAAGACGACGCCCACAGTTCCGGGAATCACCGCGCCGGGATGATTGAACTCCGCATAAAGCGCGAGCGCTCCGATGGCTAGCAGGATGAACGAAACGTTCGGGTCCATCAAATAACCGAGAATGCGTTCCTTCAGCGTCATGTCGAAAGGAGCGATCGGCTGGCCGGAGAGCTTCAGCATCACCTCTTGTCCATTGAAGCGCTTAAAACTCTTGCCTTCCATCTGCCGGAAAAGGTCCTCCTCGCTTGAGGCCACGTAGTCGATCAGGTGCTGTGAAAGCGCTTCCTGTTCAGTGAATGACTTGGACTCGAGCACGGCACTTTCGGCGACTTTGACATTGCGCCCGCGTTTGGAAGCGACCGAGCGCATGAGAGCCGCAGTATCGTTCTCAATTTTGCGCTTCATCTCGTCGTCAATTTTGGGCGCGAACGGACCAATCAAGACGGGGTGCGCCGCGCCCGCGTTGGTTCCCGCCGCCATGGCTGCGACGTCGGCCACTTCCAGGATGAAGATTCCAGCCGAACCCGCCCGGCTGCCGCTAGGTGCGACGTAAACAATAACCGGAACCTGCGACGAGGTAATCTTCTCGATGATCTTGCGCGTGGAATCAACCAGCCCTCCCGGCGTATTGATCTCGATCAATACAGCTTGATCGTTGCGTCGCTGGGCCTCGTCAATCGCCCGGGAGATATATTCCTGCGTGATGGGCTGAATGGTGTCATCGACAACGATCTTGAGGATTTCGGCGGAGGAGACGGAGCTAAGAATAAGAATTGCCATGAGGCCGAGAAGGATTCGAGAAATTGGAATGCGTTTCATGAGTCGGCTGTCGCCCTCAGGAATATTCTTACTCCTATTTACGGATCACGGCAGGAATTTCTTGTTCGCGTTCAACGGCGCCACCATCCGCGGATATCAGGGCACTCCACCCAGGAAGATTCGTACTGCCGGTGATCAGCCGGGCACCCCGTTCGTACGTGAAATACGACCATGCCCACTGGATAAGGACCAGCGCACGGTTTTGGAAACCAATCAGAAAAAGAATGTGGATAAACAGCCAAGCCAGCCACGCCAAGAATCCAGAGATGTGAATCTTACCAAACTGCGCGACGGCTGCAGCGCGGCCGATCGTAGCTAAGCTGCCCTTATCCCGGTAATGAAAAGGCTCGCGCGGCTCGGATCGACCGTGCGCAGTTTCGCCGAGTTTAATTTCCCGCCGAACGAGCTTGGCCACAAAGCGCCCCTGCAGAATGGCCAGAGGTGCCACACCGGGCAACAGCTTGCCCGATGCGTCCTTGAGCGCCGCGAGATCTCCGATGACGAAAACTTCCGGATGATCTGCAATGCTGAGATCTGGCTGCACCAGTACCCGTCCCGCGCGATCCACCGAAGCGCCCAGCTTCTTGCCGAGCGGCGAAGCGGCCACGCCCGCCGCCCACAAAATAACGGCCGCTTTCATCCTTGTTTCGCCCATAGAAATGATGCCAGGCTCTATCTTCGTAACCATGGCACTGGTAAGCACTTCCACGCCCAGGCGCTGCAGTTGTTCCAGCGCGCTCCGCGAAAGATCTTCGGGATACGCCGGAAGCACATGCTGGCCGCCTTCGATGAGATGGATATGAGTGCGCCGCGGATCGATCGAGCGAAAATCATGAGCTAGAGCATGACGGCATATTTCTGCTAAAGTTCCAGCGAGTTCCACTCCAGTAGGCCCGGCTCCGACCACAACAAAATGTAATGGGTGGTCGGGTTCGCCGGCGGCGGCGCGGCGCTCCGCGAGTTCGAAGGCCAGCAGAACGCGTCGCCGGATTTCGAGCGCGTCCTCGATCGTCTTGAGTCCCGGTGCAAGAGGTTCCCACTCGTCGTGGCCGAAATAGGCGTGGCTAGCACCGGCGGCAACGATGAGAGAATCGTAGGGAACTTCCCGATCTGCCGTTTGCACCACCCGCCGTTCCAGGTCGAAGCCCGTAACCTCCGCCATCAGCACCTCGACGTTTTTATGCCGCCGAAGGATTGACCGGATGGGCGCTGCAATTTCACCGGGCGACAAACCCGCCGTCGCCACCTGATAAAGCAGAGGCTGGAAGGTGTGATAGTTCTTCTGATCGATCACCGTGATTTTCAAGTCCGCGCCCGCCAGAGCCGTGGCTGCATTCAGGCCGCCGAAGCCCGCTCCCACAATCACAACTCGATATGTAGGCTTGCCGTTCATTGCGTCACTCTATAAGATTCAGCGCGATGACAGTCAGCTCCAAAAGTTCTGGAAAGGAAAATCTTCGTCCCACGCTCATACATAAGTACGTGCGATGGCTTATTCCCTCGATCGGAGATTTGATTTTCATCGCCCTGCTTGGGTTGCTCGCGTTCACAACTCTGTCAGTGCGTTTGCTGGGCGATGCTGGAATCGGCTGGCATATTCGCACCGGGCAGCTGATTCTGGCGACCCATGCGATTCCCCACCTCGATCCATTTTCTTCGACCATGGCCGGCCACCCCTGGTTCGCTTGGGAGTGGATCTACGATGTGCTCGTCGGCTGGTTGGACAGAGTCGCGGGTCTGAACGGTGTAGTCTTCTTCACAGCCCCGATCATCGCTCTGACCTTTTCGTGGACGTTTCGTTTGCTTCTGCGCCGGGGCACGAATTTTCTTGTGGCTCTTGCTCTTGTGCTCCTGGCGGCATCAGCGTCTATGATTCATTTTCTTGCGCGGCCTCATGTCGTGAGCTGGTTGTTCACCGTGCTATGGTTTTGGGTTCTGGAGTCATCCGAGAGAAAAGCCAATGACTCTCCCGATGATGGCCGCCGGCATTTCTTGTGGCTGCTGCCGCCGCTGATGCTTGTCTGGGTTAATGTTCACGGAGGATTTCTCCTGGGCTTCGTGCTCCTCGGAATTTACTGGCTCAGTGCGGCCTGGCAATGGTCCAGGTTAAAAGAAGATCGATTTGAAGACGTTTTGCAAAAAATAAGGGCAGGGAAGCGCACTCGGGACCTCGCCGTCATTGGCCTATTGAGCGCGCTGGCAACGCTCGCAAATCCTTACGGTTGGAGGTTGCACGTCCATATCTCCCGCTATCTTTCAAATCGCTTCCTGATGGACCACATTGATGAGTTTCAATCGCCGAATTTTCACGGTGTGGCGCAGAAGTGTTTCGCCGCGTTGTTGCTGCTTACATTTGTAGCCTTGGCGGCCAAAAGGCGCGAGGCGGGCGAGTTCCGAGCAAGCGAAGTCCTGGTCGTGATGTTTGCGGTGTATTCAGGGCTGTACGCGTCACGAAACATCCCAGTGTCGTCCCTGCTGTTAATTCTGATGATTGGGCCGTGGCTTTCAGACACGACTCAAGAGCTTGCAGAGCTATTCGCCAGACGGCGGAGCGCATCGAGATCGCAATCAATACCCCAGCATTTCTTTCAACGGATGCAAGTCATCGAATCAAGCCTCCACGCTCATCTTTGGCCCATCGCTGCAATCGTACTGACCTGCTGGATTACCCTGCACGGAGGCAAGCTTGGCGTCACGCCGCTGATGGACGCTCACTTTGACGGCAAGCGCTTTCCGGCAGGCGCTGTAAGCTATCTGGAAACGAAACATGGACAAGGTCCCGTGTTCGCCCCAGATTACTGGGGCGGTTATCTAATCTACCGGCTTTATCCGCGAGTAAAAGTCGCTGTCGATGACCGCCACGATTTCTACGGCGAAGCATTTCTCAAGTCCTACTTGAAGATGATGCACGCCGAACCAGGATGGCAAGACTTTCTTGAGCAGTATCCGGTTCGGTATGTGGTCATTCCCAAAGACTCCGCCCTAGCCAACGTTCTTGCCGAAACTCCCAGTTGGCAACTGCTCAACGGGGACGACGCGGCAGTCATCTTCGTCCCCGCCCGAAGTCCCATCTACTAGAAGCCATGCGAACGGCTACTGCATGTGTGAACCACTGCGCTCTCACGCCTGATAAACTCTCTCCGTGTCCCGCCCGACTCATCTCGAATGCACCCGCTGCGGCGAACATTTTCCCGCCGACGGTCCTCAAACCATTTGCCCGAAAGACGGCGGAATCCTCTACGCACGCTACGATCTCCAGAACATCAGAAAAACTTTCTCGCCGGCATCGCTGCTTCCACTCGCTCCCACCATGTGGCGTTACGACGCCGTACTTCCAGAAGCCGCGCCGGTTTCACTCGGCGAAGGATTCACTCCGATGCTGCGCAGCCGGGAATTCCCCAATGTCTTCATCAAAGACGAAGGCCTGAATCCCACCGGCTCTTTCAAAGCTCGCGGACTCTCCGCCGCCGTCACCATGGCCCGCCATTTCGGCCTGAAGAAGCTCGCGATCCCCTCTGCCGGAAATGCCGCCGGAGCCCTCGCCGCCTACGCCGCCGCCGCCAACATCGAAGCCCACATCTTCATGCCCAAAGATGTTCCTATGGCCAACCGCATCGAGTGCGACTACTACGGCGCGCACGTCACGCTGGTCGACGGCCTCATCTCCGATTGCGCCCGCAAAGTTGCCGAGCTCAAAGAAAAACCCGCGTGGTCCACAGAAGGATGGTTCGACGTTTCCACCACCAAGGAACCCTACCGCGTCGAAGGCAAGAAGACCATGGGCTACGAAGTCGCCGAACAACTCGGCTGGAAACTTCCGCAAGGCATTATCTATCCTACTGGTGGCGGCGTTGGCCTGCTCGGTATGTGGAAGGCCTTCGACGAACTTGAGCAACTCGGTTTCATCGGCTCCGAGCGCCCGAACATGATCAGCGTGCAATCTTCAGGATGCGCCCCCATCGTTAAAGCATGGGATGAAGGCCGCTCGGCTTCAGAAATGTGGCCCCATGCCTCGACCTTGGCCTCTGGCCTCCGCGTGCCGAAGCCGTACGGCGACTACTTGATCCTCGACATCTTGAAACAAAGTGGGGGCTTGGCTCTCGCCGCCACCGACGCGGAAATTCTCGTCGCCACTCGCCACTGGGCGCAAGTCGAAGGCGTTTTCGCCGCGCCCGAAGGGGCCGCATCCTTGGTCGCCTACCAGAAGCTCCTAGCCAGTAGCTTCTTCGACCCCGACGACACGGTAGTCCTCTTCAACACCGGCTCCGGCCTGAAGTATCTGGATGTCCTGGACACGAAAGACGCTGAAGCGTCGCGGCCGCCGGCGTCCCGCGCAATTGCCGGAATCATCGGGCCATACTAAGGAACAACTGAAACTGCATACCGTATTTCAAATCAGCGCCGCTGGGTAAGTGGCTGGTCAGCGGTAGGTCAGACTTGGATACCAGTCCGTTCCCCGGCCTTCGGGGGTGAAATCCAGCAGGTTCCACAGCGGCCAAATCATGTCGACGTGGCGCTGGTTCTGCCCCGGCTCGGGCGCGACCAAGAGAAGCTCGGAATGGAAAAAGTGGTGAACCTTCCCATTGCGGCGAACAAAGACATTCAGCGAGGGCTGCTGGCCTCCTTCAGAATTTTCGCCGTAGTAGTCGCGATTGTAGTTGTTGCTGGAGGAGGAAAGAAGACGCAAGCGGTTCCATCCACGCTCGCGCGCGAAGGTGCGGATTCTTTCCAGTGGAGACTTCGCCACGACCGCAAGATTCACGCGCTGCGAGGCATGGACTACCGTGGCGTTCAGAGCGTCGATAATGGAACTGCATATCGGACACGCCGCTTTCATCTTCGGTCCAAACATGAAGCTGTAGATGGCAAGGGTGTCTTTGCCGGGTTGAAACAGCTCGGAGAGCCGCACCTGCCGGACGGTGTGCGAGGCGTTGAGATCGGCGGAGCCCTCTTCAAAGACATAGTCTTCCGGTATCTCGCCACCCAGGGGGAGTTGGCGCCGCAGGGCGGCAACTTCTTCGACACGCCGTCGCAGCTCGATCTCCGCCTGCAGCAATTGGTTGCGGGCGCGGCGGTAGGAATCACTTTCACCAGGGAAGCGAAAAGAGTGAGAGACCATGTATTCCTCCGGGGCGCATACGTGCCGCTGGACTTTCGAACGGAATTCGATCTCGACGATTGTGTCAGCTTTCGGCGGAGATTGGAATGGCAGCGATGACTGGTTGTGCGTGAAATCGCCTTATAGTTAGTCCGACAGTAGGTATGGAAGAAAAGATTTCCACAGCAGTCGCCGCGCCGGGCCGCTTTGAAAATCTCTGTGGAGGAACTGCGGATGAAGGTTTCTGCGGGCTGCCTACAATGGCAGCGCAGGCGTCCGGCGACTACGAGTGTAATCGCCAAACAGGAGATGTTTTAAATCAGAGTCTCGAGCCGCGGGACGCGCTTTGCTTCCAAAACGAATACTCAGATGAGGTCTGGAGCAACACCGAGGAAGACTCTTCTATAAGGGTTTCGCGGGAGCACAGCCAGCGTGCACGATACGGATAGTCTAAGGAGGGTAAGGAAAGAACTATGTCAGAAAGCGAAGTCATGCTGCCGGAGCCCCAGTTCGCGGCGTGGGTGGGTATCGATTGGGCGGATCAAAAACATGCGTGGTGCTTGCAAGCCGCGGGCACGACGCAGCGAGAAAGCGGAGAAGTGGAGTACACGCGGGAAGCGGTGGAGGCCTGGGTGGGGCAACTCTGTCAACGATTCGGCAATCGCCCGATCGCGGTGGCGGTGGAACAAGTGAAGGGAGGGTTGGTGTTCATGCTCAGCAAATATGAGCCCTTGCATTTGTTTCCGGTGCCGCCGGCGATGTCGGCCAAAATGCGGGAAGCGTTGTATCCGTCGGGAGCGAAGGATGACCCGCGGGATGCGGACCTGCTGGTGGATGTGTTGTTGCAGCATCGCGACAAACTGCGCCGTTTGTCGCCCGATAGGGAGGCCACCCGTCGGGTACAAAATCTGGTGGAGGAAAAGACGGCGCAAAGCAATCGGTTGACCAACCACTTGAAGATTTATTTCCCGCAGATGCGGGAATGGTTTGACCGGTTGGATACGGAGCTGGTGTGCGCATTGCTGGAGCAGTGGCCGACGCTGGAGGAACTGCAAAAAGTTCCGCCGGCGCGACTGCGTACGTTCTTTCGCAAGCAGCGCTGTCACTATCCAGAACTGGTCGAGCGCCGCCTGGTCGGAATCCGGCAGGCGATGCCGGCGATTCAGGATAGGGCGGTGATCGAAGCCCAGAGCGCGGTGGTGAAAGTGAGCGCGCAACGGATCCGAAGTCTAATCCGGGGGGTTGCGGATCTGGATCGCAAGATAGAGGAGGCGGCGGCAGCGCATCCGGATTTTTTTATCTTTGAGTCGCTCCCGGGAGCAGGGGCGGTGCTGGCGCCACGCTTGCATTTGGCTCGCAGCGGGAGCGTTACGCCAAGGCCGAGGAAGTGCAAACTTACAGTGGGATCGCGCCGGTGACGGAACGGAGTGGAAAAAAGAAGTGGGTACATTTTCGTTGGGCCTGTCCGAAGTTTTTGCGGCAGAGCTTTCACGAGTGGGCCGGACATTCCATTGCTCACTCGCCATGGGCGCGAAGCTACCATCAACAGCAGCGGGAGCGAGGCAAGGGGCACCACGCGGCGGTGCGAGGGTTGGCCTTCAAATGGATTCGCATCGTTTTTCGTTGCTGGAAAGATGGGGTCGTTTATGACGAGAGCAAATATCTGACCGCGCTCGCCAAACGAAACTCACCGCTCGCTGCGGTCGCTGGGACAATCCTGTGAAATCTTTGTGGATATCCTGTGAACAGTATCGCGAAGGGAGATAAAAAAACTATTGACAGACTTACTCAGATATCTGATTACGTCAGCTAGAGAGTCGGGCGGCTCCGCTGTTCTTCGAGATAGCACTCATCGCCTGCCTTTCATTGACTTGCCGCCGCGTCCCCCCTAATATGGTCGCGCACGGAGCGTGCTCTTTTCATTGATCGCAAGATGATCGGCAAGACCATCTCGCATTACCGCATCATCGAAA
>Ga0116126_1002096_pt1 | contig 11690 bp, 7 predicted proteins | sample June2015DPH_16_5_FD_89730 | JGI IMG/M metagenome (GOLD analysis project Ga0116126, IMG submission 89730) | Peatland microbial communities from SPRUCE experiment site at the Marcell Experimental Forest, Minnesota, USA - June2015DPH_16_40 | ecosystem: Environmental > Terrestrial > Soil > Wetlands >...
AGGCGCTGGATCGAGAAGCCGCACAGGCCGGCGTCCATGCCCTCGTCGAGCAGGCGCGCCATCTCGACCCGTTCCTTCTCGGTCGCGACGCGGGTCTTGGCCGCCTCCAGCCCCATCACGTAGGTCATCAGCGATGCCGTCGGCATGTACTGGATGCAGTTGACGCCCTTGGGTGCGCGCCCGAGCGAATCCATGTACTCGGGAATGGTCTCCCAGTCCCAGTGCATCCCTTCCTTCATCGCGCTGTACGGAATCGCTTCCGTCCGCGTCATCGTCAGCATCGAGCGCTCGCGGAATTCGGGCTTGCACGGCGCAAAACCGAAGCCGCAGTTGCCCAGCACCAGCGAGGTCACCCCATGCCATCCCGAGATGGTGCAGTAGGGATCCCAGCGGATCTGCGCATCGTAATGCGTGTGCAGATCGACGAAGCCGGGCGCCACGATCAGCCCGTCGGCGTCGATCGTCTTCTTGGCGAAGCCCGGTGAGCGGCCGCCAATCTGCGCGACCTTGCCGTCGCGTATCCAGATGTCGCCGTGGTAACGCGGTGCGCGCGTCCCGTCAACGACGGTGCCACCCTTGATGTGAATGTCATAATCGGCCATTTAGAGTTCCCTCCTCGATGGTAAGGACCTGGGCAGGGCGTGATGCTGGGCCTTGCCCGAGATGTTGTTTGCTAATCCCTGTTTATAGCACCGCAGTCGCGGAAGACAAGCTTATTCGACCCGCCTGATTTGGTAATGCCGTCTGATGGATCACAACCGCCGCTGGCCGCACCCGGGGCGTAGCCCGCATCTTTTTCAAACGGGAAGTCTGAAACCTCGCGCGGTTTCAGAAAAAACCAAAAGTTTCGTGCTCTTCACCAATTTTTTCACAAAATCCTCGCGAACGCTGCTGTCGCGAAGAACCCCGAAAACTTTCCCCTCGAAACGCCGCTCCCCGCTTACACCAGGTAAAAGCGCGTGCCGCAGATCTCGACCTGGTCGTCGCCCTTGCGCAGACCGCGCCGCTCCGCGGCCTCCAGCAGCCGTTTGCGATCGGCCACCACCACGTCGATTCCGCCGAGGCCCTCGCCGCGGCCGTCGGTCGCTTCGACGAAACGGATGGCCGCGTTGTCGAGCGGCAACTCGATCCGTCCGCGCGCGTCGTCGCGCAGCGGCAACTCGGCGATCTTGGCCCATCGCTCGGCCAGGCCGCGCGGGTCGGCGGACTGCAATTCGACCGCGGTGTACGCGCTGACGACGTCGTTGCGCCGTGCGACCGTCCATCCGCTGCCGCCTGCCGGCATCCAGTTGCCTTCGGGCTCGCCCTTCGCGTCCCAATCGATCTCAAAAAAGGCCCCGCCGGTGTCCGCCGGATGAAGCTGCATCGCATGGAAGCCCTTCGCGTCGTGGTCCAATACCAGCCGGACGTTGAGCTCCGCGGCCCGTTGTTTTCGCCCGAGTTGCACCTGATGGCTGTCGCATTGGCAGATAACCATGTAGCCGCCGTCACCGTTGCGGCGCTTCAGGTAGCGCCCGGCCGCGGTGTTTTCCTTAACCGGCGCAACCACTTCGATAAAATTGTTGCCGACCGGCATCAACGAATTCTCGAGCCCGAAGACCGCGACCTCCGGATCCTTGAAGCAGACTTCGAGGCCGAGCACCGCCTTGAAGTCCTCGATCACGGGTGCGAGCTTTTCGGCTACCAGGCAAATCTGGCGAAGACGTATCGACATGGTTTCTGTCCTCCGTTGGGCATGTGCCTATCGCTGCCGGCATTCGATCCGCGCGTTCCGACGAACGCACAATAGTCCCAGTCGCCGTTCGCACGCCAGCCCCTGGCGGACTCATTCAGACTCGCTGTGAGATGAGGGCGGGAGCGCGGTTGACCAATCGGTGGTGATGGTCCATCTTGATTCGCATTGTCGCTTACGTATGCGTATATGGACCCCGTATAGAATCTGTGAGTAGTCGCAAACCCACCGAAGTCGCCGTGATTGGCGGCGGTTGCGCCGCGATCGCCGCGGCCTTCGAACTCACGCGGCCCGTACATCAGGGCAAATTTCACGTCACCATTTACCAACTCGGATGGCGCCTCGGCGGCAAGGGTGCATCCGGGCGCGGACCCGCCGATCGCATCGAGGAGCACGGCCTCCACATCTGGATGGGCTTCTACGAGAACGCCTTTCGCCTGCTGCGCGAATGTTACGCCGAGCTCAACCGCGATCCGCGCAAGTGCCGCATCGCCGATTGGCGCGACGCCTTCGCGCCCGAACCGCTGGTCGGTGTGATGGATCGATCGCCGCGCGGCGAGTGGCTTCCGTGGCTCGCGCTCTTTCCCCCGGCCGAAGGGCTCCCCGGCGACCCACTGACTAATCATAATCCGTTCAGCATTGCCTCCTATCTGGCGCGCCTCGCCACGATGTTGCGGATTACTATCTCGAGCGCGCAGATGTATCGGCGCGAGACCGGGCCTGAGCCGGACGCGGCCGCTGCGTCGAATCCGGAAGCGGTCGCTGGCAGCGCCGGCAATAGTCAGTCGTCAACCGACGAGATCGCCGCCGCGGTTGCGCGCCTGATGAAGTATGGAATGCTCGCGACCCTCGCCGCCCTTAGCGAGGCGGTCGCGCTGCTCGAAGTGATGCTGCGGGCGCTGCCGCGGTATCCGACCAACATCGTTATCAACTTGCTCGGCGCGGTCGGGTCGGCCGCCCGCCGCCAGATCGAACCGCTGATTGAAAACGATGACGAGCTGCGCCGGCTGTGGGAAGTCATCGACCTCACGCTCGCCGTGATGACCGGAATCGTGCGCTTCGGCCTCGCCACCGATCCGCGCGGCTTCGACGCCATCGACGATTACGAATTGCGCGAATGGCTCCGGCTCAACGGCGCCTCCGAAGGTTCGCTCGACTCAGCCCTGATTCGCGGCATCTACGATCTCGCCTTTGCCTACCAGGACGCCGACCCCAAACGTCCCAACCAGGCGGCCGGCCTCGCGGTGCGCGGCTCGCTCAGGATGTTTTTCACCTTTCGCGGCGCTTTTTTCTGGCGCATGCAGGCCGCCATGGGCGACGTCGTCTTCGCGCCGTTTTACGAAGTGCTCAAGCGGCGCGGCGTGACGTTCAAGTTCTTTCATCGCCTCGCCAATCTGAAACTCGCCGATGCGTCCGCGCTCGCGCCGGGCGAACGCGCTTACGTCGAGGCGCTGGAGTTCGACGTGCAGGCGGTGACCCGCGACGGCACCGACTATCAACCGCTGATCGACGTGCGCGGCTTGCCGTGCTGGCCCTCGCAACCGGACTTCGGCCAGCTTGCCGACAGTGATCGCATGCGCTGCGAAGGTTGGGAGTTCGAATCGCATTGGGATCGCCGCAAGGCCGCGACGCTTACCCTGCGCGTCGGTGCCGATTTCGATTTCGTCGTTCTGGGCGTTGGGCTTGGTGCGATTCCCGAGGTTGCCCGCGATCTCATCGCGCGCGACCAGCGCTGGCGCGACCTCGTCAGCCACGTGACCACCGTCGCCACCCAGGCGCTGCAACTCTGGATGCGCGAGGACATGGCCGCGCTCGGATGGCATCAGCGGCAGACCGCGGTCTCCGCCTTTTATCATCCGTTCGATACCTGGGCCGACATGCGCCATTTGATTCCCGAGGAGAGCTGGCCGGTGCGCCCGCGCGCCATCGCATATTTCTGCAGCGCCCTGCCCGACGCGCGAGTCAACGGCGCGCCTGCCGATCGATCCCGGTCGGATTTCGCCTCGTCGGATTATGCGGCGCGCCAACGCCAACAGGTGCGGCGCAACGCGATCGATTTCCTCAACCGCGATATCAAGCATCTATGGCCGGGCGCCGTGCGGCCCGGCGGCGGCTTCCGCTGGGAGCTGCTGATCGCGGCGGACGAAGCGGCGCATTCGACTGGCTATGCGGTGCCGGCCGCGGGTGAGGCTGCCGCTAATTCCAGCGCTCCCATCGACGCCGCTGGAGAGTCGCGCCTCGATACGCAATTCTTTACCGCGAGCCTGAATCCTTCGGACCGTTACGTGCAATCGCCCCCGAAAACCACCCGCTATCGCATCTCCCCGCTCGATAATACTTACGACAACCTCACGATTGCCGGCGATTGGACCGCATGCGGTCTCAATGTCGGCTGTGTCGAAGCGGCAGTCATATCGGGTCGCCTCGCCGCGCATGCACTCGCGGGATCGCCGGCCCTCGAAGAGATAGTCGGTTATGACCATCCGTAGTATATGGCTACCAATACGACTGGCTATATTGGACAACGAACATTGTAAGAGATAACGGAGCCACGACATGAGCGACCATCCCCGAATCAAGCGCAAGGATCCTGCGCGCAGCGCGCCCATTCGGGACTGGTCCAACATGTTTCGCAGCCCGGACGCGCAAGGCGCGCCCGCTTCCCCGGCGGGCCCGGCCGCCGGGGGCTTGCGGATGTACGATTCCGTGCCCAACGGCACTCCAGATAGTTCCGCCGCAGTGACTACTCCAGCGGCGCCGGCCGCCGGCCTCAGCGAAGAGGCGCGGGTCGGTATTGAAACTGCCTATCGCGTCATCGACGAACATCTGCAGGAAGGCCGGCGCGCCGCGCAGGAACGGAACGCTGCCGGTGCCGGAGCGGGTGCCTCCGCCGCGGCGGGTTCCGCCGGAGTGACTATTGCGGCTGAGAGTATCCAGGAGATCGTCGCACAGGGCATCCGCTTCTACTCGAGCTTCGCGCCGCTATGGGTCAACCTCGTCAAATCAATCGCGAATGCCGCCGCCGCGGGCGACAATGCCGCCGCCGGGATCGCGGCACCGCCGCTCGCTCGCGCGCCGATGCCGCCATCTGCACCCGCGACTGCCGCGCCGATCATCGTTGAAATCGCGTCCACCCGCATGACCCGCATCACCGTTGACCTTGCACCCGCCGCAAGCATGACGCATCTCGCCATTGGCGGTCTCCAGGCGCTTGAGCCCGAGAAGCCGCCGCTCAAGGAGATTTCACTTGCTACTGACGCAACCTCGCATCGCGCGGTCGTGCGCATTCGCATTCAGGATAACCAACCGGCGGGAGTTTACCGCGGCGTTATCGTAGATCCGGATTCCGGCGAGTCGCGCGGCACCATTACGCTGCGGATCGACGCATAGCACTACTCAGTAATGACGCGATGACCGTTACCTCAAATCTCGTCCCCGCGATTCTGAGCGAGTACGGCGCGATGACGCGGGCGGCCTTGCGCGACTATCTCCCCCTGCGCGAGCCGCGTCGTCATCTGTACGATCTCGTCGCCGACTACCCACTGCGCGGCGGCAAGATGATGCGCTCGAGTCTGTGTATTGCGACCGCATGCGCATTCGGCGCGCGTTCGCATGATGCCCTCGACCTCGCGGTCTCGATCGAACTGCTGCACAACGCCCTGCTCATTCACGACGATATCGAAGATGGCAGCGAGCAGCGCCGCGGTCAGCCCACCCTGCATGTCGAACACGGGTTGCCGCTCGCCCTCAACGCCGGCGACGCGCTCACCCTGGTCAGCCTGCGCCCTCTGCTCCAGAATCACGGCCGCTTCGGCGCCGACCTCGCCATGAAGCTGGTGCGGGAGACCGAGCGGATGGCGCTTGCCAGCGCCGAAGGGCAGGCCATGGAACTCGGCTGGCGCCATGACAATCTGATCGATCTCAATGACGCCGATTACCTCCAGATGGTCCTCAAGAAGACCTGCTGGCTCGCCGCGATTTTTCCGCTGCGTGTCGGTGCGCTGATCGGAACGCGCGGAGCGATCGATCCGGAAGCCTTCGCGCGCTTCGGGTTTTTCCTCGGCGCGACCTTTCAGATTCAGGACGACCTGCTCAACCTCGTGGCCGACAAAAGCTATGGCAAGGAGCGCGACGGCGATCTCTGGGAAGGCAAGCGCACCTTGATGCTGATTCGGCTCTTCCGCGAGTCCGCCCCCGCCGAACGCGATCGCCTAACCGCCATTCTGCGCGACGGGCGCCACGCGCGAACCGCCGCCGACGTCGCCTGGATGCGCGCGCAGATGGATCGTTACGGTTGCATCGAATACGCGCGCCGCTCTGCCCATCGCCTGGCAGGCGCCGCGCTGCATGAATACTCACTCGCATTTGCAGGTGTTCCGCAGTCCCGCGACAAGCGTTTTATCGAGGAAATGGTTACTTGGGTGGTCGAACGAAACTGAGCAATAGTCTTTTGCATCGGCGCCGGGTTGGATTCGACGCAACTCGCCGCAAGGGGATCGGGGAGGGACAAAATGGCTGACACGAAACTGCCCAGGTTCAATACCGCGATCGCGGATATGCTCGATTGGCCGTCCGTCATCAAAATGAAGTTTCCCCAGGTCGGCATGAGATTCTATCCGCTGCGTGCCGATATCGTCCGGCTGCAAAATGTCTGCGACACCTATCTCAATTTCATCGATGAACCCGGCGATCGGCCGCCGGTCTATTTCAAACCGGCCGCACCCTTCGTCCTGATGCAGACCGTCAATTACGACAAGCTCGAAATCCAGGATATCGGCTGGCTCGTTCAGCACGAGGCGATCTTCAGCATCCCGATCGAATGGTATGAACGCAAAGACGGCCGCTGGGTCTTCAAGGACTGGGCGATGACCTACCCGTTCATCTATCTCGATCACCCGATATCTATTTGGATGGGCCGCGAGATGTACGGCTGGCCCAAGGTGCCGGTGCGGGTACCGCGGCTCTTTCCACTGCGTAATCCACCGGAACCGCAGGGTCTGGTAGCCTTCAATCTGGCTACTCATTCGCGCGACCGCGCCAATCAGTCGGAACCATTTCGGCCGTTCATCGAAATCCATCAAGAGGCCGACGGACTCTCGCCGATACCGTGGAATACAGGCGATTTCTATAGCCTGTTGCCGCGGGGGATAATGGGTGGAATCTCGGCCGCGTCAACGATTGTCGAGTCGCTGACTGATTTCTTTCTGCGCAAGCCCGGCGGCGATCGAGCCGAGCCGTACCAGGCCATGCTGGGCAGCGGTTATACTTACATTTCCAAGTGGCTACCCGAATTATGGACCATGATGGTTCCGGGCCTGGGCGGTGCAAAACAGAACTTTACCGCATCTCCCTTCATGAAGAACAACATAGTATTGAAGCAGTTCCGCGATGCCCACGAGATCGATTCAGCCTGCTATCAGGCATTGGTCAAATCTGAAATATCAATCGACAAAATCATCGACGCCGGGCTGCTCTTCAATCCGCTGTCGGGCGATACCAGCGGTGGCATCACCGTGCGCCTGCATCATTACGATACTCAACCCATCGTCGAAACCCTCGGGCTCGAGGTGAGCGGGATTTCCAGCGGACACGGCGGCCCCGTGACCACGCTGAAGCCATTTTGCCCATTCTGGTGGAATCTCGATCTCAGTTACGGCGATGCGAGCACCATCTGTTGGCGATCGCGCACGACCAAATTTGCCCCTCCTGAAGTGCAGGGTGCACCCGCGCAGCACAACAACGATTATGTGAAGCTCGGCAGCGGCGCCCTCGAGGAGATCGCGCGCGTCGAGAAGTTTCCAAAGTTCCTGATGCGGGTGCTGCCCTTGAGCGCCGATTTGGATGTACTCACGCAGCTCTGCAATGACCTGTTCAAGGATGTCCCCTACACTATCGAGCCCACGGTGCCCTACGTACTCATGATTGCCGATCAATTCCGCGACATGACCAGCGACGCCGATCCGAAGCAGGGATGGGCCGACAGTGAACTGAGGTTTGCGCTATTAGCCAGATGCCGCGATCTGCGGGAATCCGGTGCTGATCGCCTGGTGATTCTGCCGCTGATCAATTTCGCGGGTAGCGAGTGGAATGCGATTTCTCATCGCGAGGTCAATGGCCGCTTTGCACTGGCTTCGGACTTCGTGCCGCCGCGCCAGCACGGGATGCAGGATTTGCCGCCCACCCAGCGCAAGTCGCTGCGCAAGCTGTTCAGCCTCAGGACCTCGATTTGCCCGACGCTGGACGAGGATGAGCAGACCAAACGCTGGACGCTGATCGAGCTGGCTGAGGAAACCGGCGCACCAAACGGCAAGGATACGCCGGGGGCGCTCGAGCAGTTGCTGACGAAGCTGGGTCTCGATTCGATCAGGACCAACAATCGCTTCGAGGGTGTCGCGCTCAAGCAATTCCGCGATGCGAAATTTGCCGATCACGCCTGTTATCAGGCGTTGGTACTGGTCGAGCGGAAGTTCACGAGTGAGCCCGAAATCAAGTGGATCCAGGAGCGCTTGGAGATCGCGATTTACGAATTCGATACGATGCAGATCGTGCAAAAGTTCGGACTGCTCGGCGGCACCCCGCAGGTCGATCGCAACGGACGGCGGTCGGTCGTGTTCGAGCCGCAAAAGCCGTTCTGGGTTCGTGGAGATATGGAGCAGGGCCTCGGCGTTAACCTCTGCTGGCGCGCCGGCGGGTTGGAATGGAAATACGACGAATAGCCAGATGATGCCGGCAGGGCTGCAATAGCCAGTCCGGCGATACTATTCGATCGCGTCCGTCAGCTCGGGTCAAAACGGTTGCGGCTTGACCCGTCGTGAGCTTCGACCTCCCCGCCTAGCTGTCGTCAGCCTGATCGACAAACACCGCTGCCGCCACCACCGAGGTCCACAGCCCGTTGCGATCGCCTACCGCCGATTGCGTGATATTGCGGGTGCGAACGATCTTGTCCGACAGCTTCCAGATGTCTTTGCGCTCGTCGTAACTGGTATTCGGATCGAAGTCGATTCCCAGCGCCGTAGCGAGCATCGTAGCCGCCAGGTCCTCCGCATAGTCGCCTGCCTTCTGATCCGTCTGACCGAAGCTCTTGTGCTCTGACAGATAGCCGTATTGATCCTTGTCCGCCGGAATCGCCAGCCCCACTGATGCAGCCACGAGCCGATGCGGCTCGTTCGTCGCTTCGTCGTACATCACCGCGTAAACGATCTGGCCCGGACGCAGCATCTTGAGTCCGTCTTGAATCGAAATCACCTTGCAGCCCGGTGGAAAAATCGAACTCACTCGCACCAGATTGAACTCCGCGATTCGCGCGTCGCGCAGTGCCAGTTCAAATGAGTTCAGCTTCTCTGAATGCCGGCCTACACCCTTGGTCAGAAATATCGCTTTTCCAACAGGTCCCATTAATCATGCTCCGATTCAGTTTCAAAAGTTGCAATCAAGTTACATCAGCGCCCCGGCCCACGCGACCAGCGTGACACCAAATCGTTACGGCAATGTGAAAGCTGCCGCCTTCAATGGCCAGGCGATCGATGAGCAGCAGGCCAAGTCCCTGATCTCACAAGGCCAGAACTTGCTCAGTCAAGTCTCTGCGGTGTTTGCGAGCCTCTGGATCTCTGATAGTCACTACCCGCCCGGGCCTGGCTCGATTTGCGATAGCTATCGGGCCAGGCCGCGGCGTCGCGCGCAGTCCCGATCAACTCTCGAATGCTGCCCCCATGCCCTGCTGAATGCTGCTGCCTTTACCAGCGTTGGAGTTTCCGCAGCATCGCGCTTTTCTTGGTCTGATGACCCTGCATCCGCCGCAGGATGTCGTCCAGCGCTGCCACCGCCTCGCACAGGTACGGCCCCTTATTGAGCATCACGCACTCCGCACGCTCCCCCATCGCGGCGTCGGTAATCTCGGCTCGTGATGGCATTCCCTTCTTGGCGAGATTCTCGAGCACCTGTGTCGCCCAAACCACCGGCATGTGAGCCGCCTCGCACACCCACAGGATCTCCTCCTGAATCTCCGCCATCCGTTGAAATCCGCATTCGACGGCGAGGTCGCCCCGCGCGATCATCACGCCGGCCGCCTCGCGGCGCATCGCGGCGAGCACCAGGAACGGGAGATTGTCGAAGGCCTGCCGCGTTTCGATCTTGAGCAGGATGCCGATATCGGGACGGCCAAGCTGGGTCAGGTGCGCATCAAGCGCTTCTACATCACCGGGCGAGCGCACGAAGGACATCCCAACGATATCGGCCTGCGCCGCCACCACCTCGAGATCTTCGAGGTCTTTCGGCGTGAGCGAAGCGATTTTGAGGTCGCTCTCCGGCAGATTAATGCCCTTGTTCGCCCGCAGTTTGCTGCCCTCCGGGCGCGCCTGGGTAATCTCGATCTTGGCTTCCGACGCGCCCACCCTTTTGATGATTCCGCCGATCTTTCCGTCGTCAAACCACACCTGCTCTCCGGCCTTGAGATCGCCCAGAATCTCCGGGATCGTGCAGTTTATCGTCGCTGGGCGTACCACCTGTCCGTCTTCGTCGATCTCCGGACCTCTGCCCAAGTCTGGTTTATCCGACAAGATCAAGGTGTCGCCCTCTTTAAGCAGGATGTACTGATCCAGTGCCGGCAACCGCCCAACGTGCAGGACACTATCGGTGCCTTTGCGGCGCAATTCTATCCCGGACGCCAGATACGAAGTGCGCAGGCCTTCGGCCTCCACACGCTCTCCGGTGCGCCCGCTTACCACCATTTGCCGGGAAGCTCCGCGCGCGTCGATAAAGTCGATTTCATCGCCAACTCGAAGCGCCCCCAGATCGCCCGCCATCGGTATCGCTACGAATCCCGCCGCACTCGCTCCGGCACTCGCATGCGCCTCCGAAACAAGGCAGATTCGCGCCGGCTTGAGCACCATCCCACTGTCATCGCGCTCCGGGCGAAGCTTGATCACCTCGGGTCCGGCTTCCATTGCGCCCACGCGCAGTTTGGGTCCCGCCAGATCCATCGACAACTGACAGTTTTTGCCCAGTTCCCGCTTGGCGCGCTTCAGATGCTCAGCCATCGCCACCCAGGCCTCGCGGTCGTCGTACGAGCAGTTGATGCGCATGCAGTCCATCCCGCGCGCAACCAACTCGCGAACCAACCCGTAGTCCGACGCCGCTTCACTCGGCACCGTCACCATGATCCGCACCGCTCGGTCGCGCGGCCTGGGTCCGAGCAGCCTCTCGGTATGCTCGCGCAGCAGCCTGTTGCCCTCCTGAAAATCGAGCGCCCGGGGCAAATGCTCCCACCGGCGCTGCGCCAGTCCATGCACCGCCGCCAGCACCGCATCAACTGTCGCCATTACATGGGCTTCAGCCCGCCCCAGCGAGGAGAGTCCCAACTCGGCCAGTCGCTCCTGCAATAAGCGGATATCGTGATGGCGCAGTGCGATATAATGCGCGAGGTTTCGCGAGCTTTTCAGATAGGTCGGGTGGATGTGCTCGACCTGGGCCCCTACGGTGCTCTCCGACTCCTCGAGTGCCCGCCTGACCTCACTTAATCGAAAGATGAGATCGTCGAGATTCCTCTGTCCCCGAATCGGACTCGATGCTGCTGCTTCGCTCAACTGATGTATGCCCGTGCCAGTGCGTATCCTACCACGGATCCCGGTCGACGAGTGTTACGGATTGATGAACTACGCATGGGCGCGAGCACTCCGCTCGCACTCAAATCGCGCCGGGGATAATAAGCGGCGGAGCGGGCTGTTTGCGCGCGAACTCGAAGATGCTGAACTAGGCGAGAGGCGAAAAACTCAACCTCTCGCCTGTATTAGAAGGCCTTTAGCTCCATGGGGAACATGGGCGATGCTACGGAATCAAACTGGTGGTGCAGATATGCAGGACACGCAGACTCTGTACTGCACCGACGGGCAGAGCTTCGCCGGCGGGTTGGGCCACGCGCAAAACGGGTCAAGGTTGGTGTTTTGCAAAACGACCTGCCAAC
>Ga0116126_1002098_pt1 | contig 11686 bp, 9 predicted proteins | sample June2015DPH_16_5_FD_89730 | JGI IMG/M metagenome (GOLD analysis project Ga0116126, IMG submission 89730) | Peatland microbial communities from SPRUCE experiment site at the Marcell Experimental Forest, Minnesota, USA - June2015DPH_16_40 | ecosystem: Environmental > Terrestrial > Soil > Wetlands >...
AGAACAGTTCAAGAAGGTGCTGGCCAGCGATCCGGAGCATGCTTCGGCGCTGAATTATCTGGGCTACATGCTGGCCGACCAGAACATGAAGCTCGAAGAAGCGCTCGGATACATCAAGCGGGCGGTGGATCTCGATCCCGCCAACGGCGCCTATCTCGATTCCCTCGGCTGGGCTTACTTCCGCTTGGGAAAATTTGAATTGGCGGAAGACAACCTGCTGAAGGCTTCGCAGAAAATCAATACCGATCCTACCGTCCACGACCATCTGGGCGATCTGTACCAGAAAACCGGACGCCTGAAGCTGGCCGCGACCAACTGGGAGCGCGCACTCACCGAGTGGAACCGCACCATTGCCGCGGAAGTCGATCCGGCGGACGTGGCGCGGGTGCAGAAGAAGCTCGATTCCGCGAAGATGAGGCTGGCCAAGGAAGAGGGCGCGAAGCAGTAGAGGGAATGGCGACACCCTTCATAAATTGTCATCTTGAGCGAAGCGAGGGATCTGCAGTTTGTCGCGAAATGCAGATCCCTCGCTTCGCTCGGGATGACAAAGTCTGGGGGATTGAGAGTAGAAGAGCGGGTTCTCGCTTTTGCCACGGGATGCTACTCAAACACTGCTAAACTCTTTTCATGCTCGCCGACTATGCGGTCCGCGTGGAGCAGTCCCGCGGACGCCGCCATCCCGAGCCGCCGCATCCCTACCGCAACGACTTTCAACGCGACCGCGATCGTGTCGTCCATGCTCGCGCCTTTCGCCGCCTGGAAGCGAAGACGCAGGTTTTCACCCGCCGTTACTCCGACCACTTCCGCAACCGGCTGACCCACACCATTGAGGTCGCGCAGATCTCGCGCACCATCGCCGCGCAACTTGGACTGAACGCCGATCTGGTGGAGGCGCTCGCCCTGGTTCACGACCTCGGCCACCCTCCTTTCGGCCACTCCGGAGAAAAAGCGCTCGACACCGCCATGGGACAACACGGGTTATCGTTCGATCACAACCTGCACGCGCTCCGCATTGTCGAAGACTTCGAGATCCGCTACGCTTCTTTCCGCGGATTGAATCTTACTTTCGAAGTCCGCGAGGGCATTATCAAGCACTCGCGCGATTACAGCGCCAAAGACCACCCCGAACTCGCCGAGTATCTGCTCGATCAGCGCCCGCCGCTCGAAGCGCAGCTCATCGACCTGACCGACGAGATTGCCTACAACACCGCCGATTTAGACGATGGCTACGAAGCCCGGTTGCTAACGGTCGACCAGATTGCGGACAGCGTGGGTCTTTTCACGCGCCATTACAGCGAGGCAAAAAGCCTTTACCCTAACGCTGCCGAGAAGCTGGTCTTCAACGAGGCACTGAAAAGCATTTTTGACGGATTTGTCGGAGACCTGATTACGAACACGGCGGAACGTGTGCGAGCGGCAGGTGTGCATTCTCTGGAAGATGTCCGCCGACAGGCCGAGCGGCTAGCCGCCTTCAGCCCGCCCGTCGAAGCCGAGCGCCGGCGGCTGAAAGACTTTCTCTACGAAAATCTTTACTACAGCCCGGCGCTGGCGGCAGAGAAGGAAGACGCCGAGCGCATCACCGGAGAGCTCTTCGCCCACTGGATGGAGGAACCCGACGACCTGCCGCGCAACTACCGCGAAAAATCCGCCCAGGAGCCGCTGCCCCGCGTCATCTGCGACTACATCGCCGGCATGACCGACCCGTTTATCTACCAGCAGTATGAGAAGTATTGCGGCAACGATCGGTGATTTTTCACCACAGGGGAAATCTGGAAGAATTCGCGGGGAAGGAGTTACTTATTCCAAGTCACCCGGTAGATCACGCTCCCCCGCATCATCACTCAAGTACATCGACCCGTCTCCACCGAATACAATTCCCACCGGACGCCCCATCCACCGATCTTTCTTCGTTTTGCCCGGCGCCAGCCAGCCGGTGATGAAATCTTCCGTACCGCCCTGCGGCTGGCCTTTGTCGTCGAGGTTCACGCGCACTACTTTGTATCCGGTCGGAACGCCGCGATTCCACGATCCATGAAATGCGACGAAGATTGTTCATCCTTTTCAAGGGCTCCGCTTTCCAATGACTCCGCGGAAGAAAACCCGTGCAACGCAGTTTTTATATCAGTTCCCGCCAAAATTACCGTCAGGCGCGGTGCGCTGCAAGGGAACGATAAGGTACAATATGTATGAAAAGAAAGCACTTGCATTCCACGCCCGGCACCTGGGCATTTGGCACGCAAACTGTTTATACAAATGCAGGCCCGTGATAGGGGCCGGCTTTTTGAGGCAAGCTTTTGAGGCATCCGTGGCGTCGGCGCGTGCCTTCCGAAGTTTACGGGATCCGTTATTGAAACGACGCAATCAAAATCGCGCCGGAAGGCGCCCGGAGTGGATACCCCACTCCCCACTTGGAGGAAGTTTAAAATGAAAAACCGTACCCTCTTCGCTCTGCTGCTAACCGTAATTCTGGCCGTGCCAGTTTTCGCGCAGCAGACTTCCACTGCCCCGAACCAGCCTACGACAACTCAGCCTGCGGCCCAGACGGCCACCAAGGCCGACAGCGCCACCGGCAAAGATCCTTTGCAACCGGAGACTCGCGAAGGCTTTTGGGGCCGCATGAACCCGTTCGCTCGCAAGAAATACATCGCGCGGCAGACGCAGCCGATCCGCGACCGCATCAACGAACTCGATGAGCTGACTGCCTCCAACACCAGGGCGATCAAGGATACCGATGCGCGCGCGCAGCAGGGAATTCAGCTCGCTTCGGCCAAGGCCAACGAGGCCGATCAACATGCCATCGAGGCCGGCAACAAGGCGCAGGCCGCGCAGCAGACCGCGCAACAGGCTCACACCCGTCTGAACACGGTCGAGCAGGTGGTCACCAACATCGATCAGTACCAGCCCACGACCCAAACCGAAATCCTTTTCAAGCCCGGACAGACGGTGCTAAGCCAGAACGCCAAGAACGCTCTCGATGAAATGGCCACCCCGCTGAAGAGCCAGCGTGGCTATGTCGTCGAAGTCCAGGGCTTCTCGTCGGGTCATGGACAGGTGGCGATTTCCAACTCGCAGAAGATGGCCGAGTCGGTTGTCCGCTATCTGGTGCTGAACCACGACATTCCGGTCTACCGGATTTACCTCGTCGGCATGGGTAATGCACCGACCCCGGCTTCGGCCAGCGATGCCAAGCCGAAGCGCATCACGGGTGGTCGCGTTGAAATCAGCCTCCTGAAGAACAATCTGGAACAGCTTGCTTCGACGAGCACCACCCCGGCGACGACTCAGGATCAGCAGCAGCCAAAGTAGCAGTACCTTCCCCTGGAAAGCCTCCCGTGAAAACGGGAGGCTTTTTTATGCGCAATTCGCCTGAGTTCGGTAGTGGTCTAATTCGGTGTTGCTGAGCCATGAGCTTCGACCCGCAAGCTTCGAGCGAACCGGTTGCCCCGCAGCTCGTAGCTCGTGGCTCGTAGCCTATTTACTCGGCAACACCGAATTAGCCCACTACCCTGAGTTCCATATTCAGACATCAGTCAAACATCGTGCTATCCTCCAACGCGTCATGGAAACTCTGTTCTACCTTCGCACGCCTTCGCCCGTCGGCCCACTCTTCCTCGCCGCTTCCACCAAAGGCTTGGTGCGACTCGAATTCGAAGCTCGCATGCAGAAACTAAATCCCAGTACGACTCAGCTGCATGAGTCCAAACCAGCCCTTGCGCCCTATCTCCGCGAACTCAACGATTACTTCGCGGGTGAGCGTCGCGAGTTCTCCTTCCCGCTTGATCTTCGCGGGACCGAGTTCCAACTTGTGTGCTGGCACGCGCTGCTCGAAATTCCATATGGCGAGACCCGCAGCTACCGCGACATCGCTCAAGCCATTGGGCACCCGCACGCCTACCGGGCCGTCGGCATGTCGAACAACCGGAATCCAGTCGCCATCGTCGTCCCCTGCCACCGGGTGATCGCATCGAGCGGCTCACTTTGCGGTTACGGCGGCGGTCTCGACATCAAACGCAAGTTGCTTGAGCTTGAGCAAGCCGGTCTTCATTCTTGTCTTCCGCTGGGAATCGGCGCATAACCTGACATCCGGCGAGATTCCTGTACACTAGCCGCCATGTTCAGCGGTCTCTTCTTCCTGTTCCTGCTGAAGCATTCTTCATCGTGAACGCTATCGTGAACGCCCCAAGCTCATCCACGACTTCCACCGTCCGCAAGGCGAGCCTTTTCTATTTCGTCTTCGTGATGTTCTCCTACACCACCGGAGGCCCCTTCGGACTCGAAGCTATGGTCCCGACCAGCGGCCCCGGCATGAGCCTGCTCTATCTTCTGTTCGTCCCGTTGTTCTGGTGCATCCCGGTATCACTCGTCTCCGCTGAACTCACCACTGCCATGCCCGTCGAAGGCGGCTTCTATCGCTGGAGCCGCGCCGCCTTCGGGGATTTCTGGGGATTCCTCGCCGGATGGTGGAACTGGTCCGCCTCATTCCTTCTCGGCGGCTCCTACGCCGTGCTCTTCACCGACTACCTGTCTTTCTACTTCCCGCAGATCGTCGGCTGGAAACACTGGCTCGTTTCCTTCGCTCTGATCGCCCTCATCACGTGGGTCAACATTCGCGGCATTCAGATGGTCGGCAAAGCCGCCACTGTTTTTGAAGTCTTCATTTTTATTCCCATCATTGCCATGATCGCCCTCGGCCTCGCGAAGTGGCATCACAATCCGTTTGTGCCGCTGGTGCCGCCGAACCAGCCTTTTTCTAAAGTTTTCGGAGTGGGCCTCGCCCTGGGCCTTTGGCTCTACTCCGGATACGAGCAACTTTCCACCGTGGCCGAGGAAGTCGAGAATCCGCAGCGCAGCTATCCGCGAGCGCTCGCCCTAGTCGTTCCGCTTTCCATAGCGACTTACTTCCTGCCCACGTTTGCCGCCCTGGCCGCGCTCGGCAACTGGCAACAGTGGAAAGACGGATACTTCTCCACCGCCGCTCTGCTCATCGGTGGCCCCTGGCTCGGCAATCTGATGACGATCGCCGCCATGGTCGCCAACGTGGCGCTGCTCAACAGCACCGTGCTCACCACCACCCGCATGCCCTTCGCGCTCGCCGAAGACGGATACCTGCCGCCGTTTCTCACGCGCCGGCATCCGCGCTACGGCACGCCCTGGATCGCGATCCTGATCTCCGCCGCGATCTACGCATCACTGGCGCTGCACTCGCTCGGCGACTTGATCAGCATCTATGTCTGGCTGCGGGCCGCCACCACCGTGCTGACCGTCCTCTCCGCCTGGGGACTGCGCCGCAAACGCCCCGACTTGCCGCGAGCCTTCCGCATCCCCGGCGGCAACCTCGGATTCATCTACGTGATCGCCATGCCGCTCGCCATGACTTATGTCGTCCTGCGTTACAGCGTTCCGATCGCCCTGCGCTGGGGACCGTGGGCGCTGGCAGCGGGCCCGGTTGTTTATTTTGTGGTGAAATGGTTCGCAAAGCGCGCTGAGCAGGCGGCGGCCAAAGCAGGGTAGGAGCCCGTGGTAAAAACCGGGCGTGGAGCGCCGGCGACACCTCTCATGGATTGTCATCCCGAGCGAAGCGAGGGATCTGCATTTTGCGGCGAACTGCAGATCCCTCGCTTCGCTCGGGATGACAAAGTCAGGCTAATGCCAGGTTCGTATCAGGGTATCGCTTCAGCGATACCGCAAGCGATCGGCGGAATCTGCGCCTTCAGGCGCTGCGTCCGTCATTTCGGTCGAGCGAGGATCATATGCCCTTTACCATTAGCGAACTCAGCCGAAAAATTTGCGACCGCTCAATCTCTCCCGTCGAGCTCACTCACGATTGCCTCGATCGCATCGAAAAGCTCAACCCGACGCTCAACGCCTTCATCACGGTCACCGCCGAATCCGCTCTCGACCGAGCCCGTCTCGCTGAGCACGAAATCTTCCGCGGAACTTATCTAGGCCCCCTTCACGGCATTCCCATCGGGCTCAAAGACATTATCGATGTCGCAGGAGTCCGTACCACCGCCGCCAGCGCGCTGTTCAAAGATCGCGTCCCCACCGAAGATGCCCAGGTCGTCCGCCGTTTGCGCGGCGGAGGCGCGATCATTCTAGGCAAGCAGAACCTCCACGAATTCGCCTACGGCGGCAGTTCGATGATTAGTTTTTTCGGAGAGGTCCACAATCCATGGGACCCAACGCGTATCGCTGGTGGATCTTCGGGAGGCTCCGCCGCCAGCGTCGCCGCTGGTCTAGGATTCGCCGCCGTCGGCACCGACACCGCCGGTTCCATCCGCCTGCCTGCTGCCTACTGCGGTGTCGTCGGAGTGAAGCCGACCTACGGTCGCGTCAGCACCCGCGGAGTCGTGCCGTTGTCATCGTCCTATGATCACGTCGGCACGCTCACCACCTCAGTCTATGACGCGGCCTTGATGCTGCAGGTGCTGTCGGACTACGACTCACCGAATCCCTGCGCTGACAAACCGGTGCCGAGCCTCGTCTCCGCGTTCGACGAACCTCCAGAGAAATTGCGTGTCGGGGTGCCACGGGCGTTTTTCTTCGACGATCTTCATCCCGAGATTGCCGACGCAATCGAAAAAGCGATCCAGATCTTCGCCGGCCTCCCGACCGAGATTCGCGACATCAAACTCGAGGTTCCGACCGACCGCACGCTGGCGAGCGCCGAAGCCTATGCTTATCACAAGGAATTCGTCGATCGCTCACCGCAGCTTTACCAGCCCGCTACGCTGACGCGCATCCAATCTGGAGCCAACATTTCCGCACCCGATGCTCTCCGTGCCAGCCGCGACCTCCAGGCCAGCCGTCATGCCATCCAGGATATATTCCATGAGGTGGACGTGCTGCTAACGCCCACCGTTCCGATTCCGCCGCCCGTGATCGCCGACCTCCGCGAGCATCCCGACAACCTGCGTTCGCAAGAGTTGATCATGCTTAGGAACACGCGCCCCTTCAACGTTTGGGGAATTCCCACGGTTTCCCTTCCCTGCGGATTCACAAAGGATGGCTTGCCGATCGGCCTGCAACTGGCCGCCGCTCCCTGGCATGGGATCGTCCTGCTGCAGGCGGCAAATGCCTACGAGCAAGCGACAGGCTGGCACAAGGAGAGGCCATCGTTGGCGAACTTCTAATTAGAAAAACTGGGGTGAGTTCAAGAGGCGGTAAGTGTGGCTTTTTTTATCTTTCGTCCAAGCCGCAAAGTCAGCGTGACGCCGGCGCGAGCTTTGATTACCGGCAAAGTCGTCTTCACTCCATCCACGCTTACCGCGCCCTCTTTGATCTTCCGATCCGCTTCGCTCGTCGACGCTGCAAAGCCGATTTTGACGAGAACTTTTGCCAGCCGCGCGCCATCGCCCTCGCGATTCGCAACCTCGGCAAAAGGGACTGATACCGTTTCGATTTCCTCTGGCGTCTCATCTTTCTGAAACTGTTTCGCCCAATCTTCCGCCGCTTTCGCCGCCGCCTTCGCCGAGTGAAAGTCCGCCACAATCGACCTTGCCAGCTCTTTCTTCAGCGCCATCGGATGCGCCTTCCCGCTTGCTGCATCCGCTTTCATTTGCGCGATGGCATCCATCCGCACATCCGTCAGCAGCTCGTAATAGCGCCACATCATCTCGTCGGAAATCGACATTATCTTGCCGTACATCTCAAGCGGAGGCTCGTGAATTCCAATCGCGTTCCCCAGCGACTTCGACATCTTGTTGACGCCGTCGAGGCCTTCGAGGATCGGCGTTGTCAGCACCACCTGCGACTCCTGCCCATACGCTCGCTGCAACTCACGCCCCACCAGCAGATTGAACCTCTGGTCGGTGCCGCCCAGTTCCACGTCGGCTTCGAGCGCGACTGAATCGTATCCCTGCGCCAGCGGATACAACAGCTCATGCATGGCAATCGGCTTCTCGTCATGGAAGCGTTTGTGGAAGTCCTCGCGCTCGAGCATCTGCGAGACCGTGTACTTCGCCGTCAGCCGGATGAAATCCTCGGCCGAGAACTTCGAGAACCACCGGCTGTTGAAGTTCACCACGGTTTTTTCCGGGCTGAGAATCCTGAAAACCTGCGCCTTGTAGGTCTCGGCGTTCTCCGCAATCTGCTCGCGCGACAGCGGAGGCCGCGTCGCCGAGCGCCCCGTCGGATCGCCGATCATCCCGGTGAAATCGCCGATGAGGAAGATGACCGTGTGTCCGAGATCCTGAAAATGTTTCAGCTTGCGCAGCAGGACCGTGTGCCCCAGGTGCAGATCGGGCGCGGTCGGATCAAAACCCGCCTTCACGCGGAGCGGCTTGCCCGAAGCGAGCGAGCGTTCGAGCTTGGCGCGCAGTTCGGATTCCTTGACGATCTCAGCCGCGCCCTTCTTGATATATGCCAGTTGTTCGTCAACCGGTGGAAAGTTAGGCATGTCGTAGTGATTATAGCGATCTAGCTGCGAGCTGCGAGCTGCGAGCTGCGAGCTGCGAGCCATGAGCTTCGAGCTACGAGCCAGAGCACGAACGTCGGGGCTGGTTTGCTCGCGGCTCGAAGCCCGAAGCTAGCCGCGCCGATAAAAGCTCAGCGCTGCTTCTCCCTGCACCAGTTTCCGATATCGCCGCAATTCGCCAAACACCTCTCCCGGATCAAACCTCTTCTCATGCTCCGCGATCACCACGCTCCGCTCGCGCAACAATTTCGATTCCGCCAGAGCCACCAGCGTCTTCGTGTACTCGTCCTGCATCGGGTAGGGCGGATCCAGAAACACGAAATCGGCAACGCTCCCCGCCGCCTCCAATTGCCGCAAGGCTTTTCCGGCCTCGACCTTCACGATCTGGAACCCGCTCGCAATCCCCAACGACTTCAGGTTCCCGGCAATCAACTCCGCCGCTGCTTTGGACGACTCGACGAAGTACACCATCCGCGCGCCGCGGCTCAGCGCCTCAATACCCACCGCGCCTGTCCCCGCATACAAATCGAGCCATGTCGACTCTGCCAGTGCAGCCGGATCGCCCGCGCACAGCACATTGAACAGCGTCTCTCGCAGCCGGTCCGCCGTCGGACGGATTTCGAGCCCGGGCAACGACCGCAACGTCCGGCGCCGGTACTGTCCCGCAATCACTCTCATAGGCTCGTGCTCATAGGCTCGTGTTTCTTCCAGCCCAGCCCTTCCGATTTGCCTTTTCGCATCTCCGCGGCATCAATCGGTGTCTAAGTAGATAGAATACTGGTAGGCATGTCGATGCGCAGTTGGTCCATCCCGGTCGGACGTCTCTTCGGAATCGAAATTCGCATTCACCTGACGTTTTTCTTCCTGCTCGTCTTCGTGTGGGGCCTCGAAAAGGGAACTCAGGACAGCACCGCGGCTCTCCGCGGTCTGGGCCTGGTCGGAATCATTTTCGGCAGCGTGATCCTGCACGAATTAGGTCACGCTCTGGTGGCCCGCGGCTCGGGCATGCCGGCGAAGGGCATCATCCTGCTGCCGATCGGCGGAATCACCATCCTGGACGAGGCGCACGTCATTCCGGACCCGATTAACGCCTGGAAGCGTGACATCCGAATCGCGGTTGCCGGGCCGTTGGTAAATCTTTTCATCGCCGGTTTATCCGCACTCATTTTGCTCGCGGCTATGCCAGGCATTTCGCTGACCGCGAGGCCGCTTCTCCATTCGAGCGCCCTGTTGCGGAGCATCGTGTGGTCGAACCTCTACCTCGGCTTGTTCAACCTGTTGCCGGCTTATCCCATGGATGGCGGGCGCGTTTTGCGCGCTGTGTTTTCGCGCCGCGTCGACATGGTTCGAGCGACCCAGCGCGCCGTTCGCATCGGCCACGTCTTCTCCATTCTGTTCATGATGGTCGGAATGCTCATGAGCAACTGGTGGCTGGTGATGATCGGATTCTTCCTCTTCGTGGGCGCACAACTCGAAGAGCGCTCGGCGGTATTTCAATCCGTGCTGCAAAGCGTCCGCCTGGAAGAAGTCATGCTCACCGACTTCGCCACACTCTCGCCCGCCGACACTCTGGAAGACGCGCTCGAAAAAGCGGTGCACACGCTGCAGGACGATTTTCCGGTAGTGCGCGGCAGCGACATGGTTGGCGTCGTCTCCAGGCAAAAAATCCTCGAAGCACTGCGCGCCGAAGGCAACGGCTACGTGCAGGCTGTCATGAACCGCATTTTCGACGTTGCCGCCAAGCAGGAGTCGCTCGCCTCCGCCTTCCGCAAGCTCTCCGCCCACAATCTCAGCATCATCCCAGTTGTCGACGAACAGCATCTGGTCGGAATCGTCACCCTGCAGAACCTGATGCACTCCATGTCGCTGCTGGCCGAAAGCCGCAAATTGCGCAGAGAAGCGCTGGACTCTTAACGCACCGCCTTGGCGTAAACTTCCTGCGCCGCGCGCACCGCGCATCCCAACTCGACCTTGTTCCCCGTGGCTTCGGCGATCACATGTTCGAGTGCGGCCAGCACTCCCACTGTGTCCAGATAATCGTAGTAGCCAATGTGAGCGATGCGGAAAAGCTGTCCCTTCAGCTCCGCATTTCCGTTGGCGACCACCGCGCCAAACTGCTCGCGGAAGCGTTTGCAAATGGCCGTGGAATCGGCGCCGACCGGCGCAGCGACGGCCGTCAGCGCGGCCGCTGGAGAACTGGGGGCGAATAACTTCAGTCCCAGCGCTTGAACGCCGGCGCGCGTCATCGCCGCACACAACTCCGCGTTCGCGATCAGCGCGTCGCGTCCCGCCGCGAGGTTCCCGTTGCCCATTTGGCGCACATAATCGAGCGCTGCGGCCAGTCCGGCAAACAAGGAGGTTGCGGGCGTGGATGCCGTCTCCGCCTTGGCCGCCGATTTTCGTTCCTTCCGCAGATCGAAGTAATACCGCGGAGACATCGCCCGCTCCATGCGCTGCCACGCTCGCTCGCTGATTGCGCCATAGGCCAATCCGGGCGGGATCATCAGCGCCTTCTGCGAGCCGCCAAGGATGATGTCAATTCCCCAACCGTCCACGTCGAGATGGGTTGTGCCCAAACCAGTGATCGCGTCAACAACCAGCAGAGTGCCCGGCAAAGTATCCGGCAAAGCGCGCACCAGCTTCGCGATCGCCTCGACGTCATGCCGCGCGCCCGTGGAACTCTCGGTCGCCTGCACATAAACGCAGCGAATCTCGGGCGTCAGCTTGCGGCGAACCTCATCCAGCGAAAAGGTTTCGCCATAGGGAGCGGTCACGGTTTCGACGTCGCAGCCAAACGCCTTGACCAGCGCGGTCCAGCGCTCGGCGAACTTGCCCGCGGTCAACACCAACACGCGGTCGCCGGGAGAAGTCAGGTTCGAGACCGAGGCTTCCATGAAACCCGTGCCCGACGAAGTCAGCACGAGCACATCATTCTTCGTGCCGATGAACTCCTTCACGCCGGCCAGAACGCGCGTGAACAGAGCGCGGAAATCGGCGGTGCGATGGTGCGCGCCATAGGAGGCCATCGCCGACTGGGCTTGCGGCAGCAGTGGCGTTGGACCGGGAGTGAAGAGGCGATTTTTCTTGAGCATGGGAACCAGAATATTAGAAAGCCCGCAGTTCGGGAAGGAAAGGTCAGAAGTCAGAGGTCAGATTGCAGAAGTGAACCCCGTAGCTCGCAGCGAGTGGTTCTAACCTCTGCAATCTGACCTCTGACCTCTTACCTGACGTTCGCGTAAACTTCCTGCGCCGCGCTCACCGCGCATCCAA
>Ga0116126_1002106_pt1 | contig 11655 bp, 9 predicted proteins | sample June2015DPH_16_5_FD_89730 | JGI IMG/M metagenome (GOLD analysis project Ga0116126, IMG submission 89730) | Peatland microbial communities from SPRUCE experiment site at the Marcell Experimental Forest, Minnesota, USA - June2015DPH_16_40 | ecosystem: Environmental > Terrestrial > Soil > Wetlands >...
GGCCGTCTCGCCGAAGGCGCAGTCTTCAGTCCGGAGGGCGAATATCTCTACGTCGGCAATTTCTTGGACGGCGACCTGCAAATCTACAAGATCGAGGCCGGCAATGTGCGCGACACCGGCAAAACGCTGAAGTTGCCGGGGCATCCCGCCTCCATGCGGGGCAGCAGTCCCTGACGGCTCTGGACCGCGATCTTTTGCGACAGATCAACATTCTCTTGGGAAACTGTTCGGCGCGGCGCGGGCGTTGGTACGATGTAGCCCGCGCCCAAACGGAGGAGCCCAGGGGTGCAATCTAGGCCACCCCGGCGCCCGACCTAACCGGCGCCAAAACCCACACCGGTGGGCCTCCTAACATCGAGGAGGACTCCTCGCCGAGATCAATTATAGACGCAGTAAACGGGTAGGCCGCGTACCGTTGCTGGCTCGGCGCGGCCCTCGTGCGCGCGAGTCAATGGATAAAGAGGAGGAACGCGCCCCCTAAACCGCTGGTCTTTCAATGCCGCCTGTTGGCGATGACCCCGTGGCTCGCCGGCGCCGCGCGGCCGCAGCAGCAACATCATCAGCAGCGTTCGCCACGAGCGCCCGAGCTCCATCGTCGCCCCGATGGCGACGGCGGCCCCGAACCGAATTGAGCGAAAATGGAATCGGCCGACGGCGGCCAGGTGGCGGCCCCAGCGGGTCGCGCTGTCGACCTCGTGCGCGCGAGTCAATGGATAAAGAGGAGGAACGCGCCCGGTCACCTCGTCCGGAGGCGCGGGGTTCATCCTGGCGATGACCCCGTAGCTCGCGGCCAGTGCCGGCGCCGCGGCGGCCGCATGATCGATCGCCGCGAACGCCCGAGCGCCATCGTTCGCCCCGAACCGGATTCCGCTAAAACGAAGTCGCGACGGCGGGTCGCGCTGCTGACCGACCGCGCTCAGGACGGCGCGGCCCTCGCGCACGCGAGTCAATGGATAAAGAGGAGGAACGCGAGCTTGACCGAAGTCTTTCAGCGACCTTTCAGCCCTCTGCCGCGATAATGGTCTCGAGCGCCGCGAGACGCTGCTGTAATTTTAGTAGCTCATCTTTCGGCAGGTGCCCGGCGCAACCGGCCGCCACGCGCCGTCCGCGATCGAGAAGTCCCGTGCGAAGATCGGCATGCTGGGTGACGCTTGCAATATCGCTAAAGGCCCGCATTAACCGTAAGCTTACCGCCACGTCGGCAGCGGCATAGTGTCTGATCTGCTCGAACGCCGTATCGAGCAGGCCATCGAAGCTTATCAACGGCACGAAGAGCCGCAGTACGTGCGGCGGCGCGTAATAGTGGGACGGCGGCGGCATGCGGCTAGTCCAGAGGATCATGATACGGCAGAGCTGGTCCACGCAGCTGATTGCCGTGCTGGGATCGTTGACCGCGGGCGACATCGCCCGCAGCGCGATGTCGACGATCTGGATGATGCCGAACTCGACATCCTGCTGCATGGTGCGCGTCGGACCAATGTCGAACGCGGCAGTGAGATGGAGTGCGCCGTCGGCTGGCACCCGCTCCGGCTTCGACACGCGCACCAGCGGAACGCCGGCTGGGACGAACTGGCCGACGCGACGTTCCAAATATACGCAAATGCGGTAGGCCTGCGCCAGCGCAATGAGGTGTTTGATATCGACATAGCGGATATAGCCGGATTGCCGATTGAGGATGACGCCGTCTTCTGCCGGAGACACTTCGCTCCGATACGGCAAGGGAAACGAGCCACGCGGATAGGGCATGAGTTCGTCGATGACCCCCTCGGTTTCCCGCGCAATTCGATCCACGATGTGATTTACGCTGATTGATTGAGAAATGTGGTTGATGAAGTAGATCAGCCATCCCACACAGACGAGAGCGAGCACCATCGCCCCCGTCACGGTCGCGACCGGCACGAACGGATGCGGCAATGCGCGTGCGGCGGGCAATGCCGCAATGCAGTAGGAGAATGTTCCCAGGAAGACGCCGAGTGTCCATTGCGTAGTGCGGTCTCTGACGAAGCTAATGAGGATGCGCGGCGAGAATTGCGTCGACGCGAGCGTGAGCGTCATCAGCAAGATCGCAAACACGATTGACACGACCGTCATAATCGAGGTCGCGATGCTGCTCAGGATTACCTGAGCCACGCCGGGGTCCTGGTGTGAAGGAAATAGAGTGTTTGGGATCCAGGCGCTGATCTGGGGTGTCGTTTCTTCCAGCGACGAGAGCGCGGCGCCCGCAATTCCCAGGACTACGGCGATGGCCAACGGCCGAATGAGGAAGCCCCCGCGAAGCGCGTACATCGCGGAACGGAACAGGACAGGCAGACGCTCAAACATTCCGGATGCCCCAGTGTCGGCTCAAAGGACATTGAGGGTCTCACCCGATTTGGCCAAATTCAACCAATACCGGTCGATTCGCTCAGGCAGGCTTCTCGTCGCCGTGAAGGCCGGTGCCGATCCTCGACCTCGCCAAAGTCACAGGCTGGGCCCGCGGCGGCCAGCCACTGCTGCTGGACGGCGTTGGAAATCCGCACAATCTCGGCGCAATCGCCAGAACCGCCGCCTTCTTCGGGCTTCCCCGGATAGTGCTGTCGGATCATCCAGCGCAGGCAGGACCATCGGACGCGAGCTATCGCGTCGCCGAGGGCGGGTTGGAATTTGTGGAGCTCTATCGCAGTATCCGGTTTGCCCACACATTGCAGCGGCTGCGTCAAAGCTATCGCGTGATCGGCACTGCAGCCGAGAATGGGCAACCGATCGACGCGCTGCACCGGGCCGAACGGCCATTCGCCTTGGTGATCGGTAACGAAGAGCATGGACTGCCGCGCGCGACGCTCGAGGCGTGCGATGAGATCGTCACCATCCCCGGTTCCGGCTTCGTCCAGTCACTTAATGTCGCCGCGAGCGCGGCGATCCTTCTCCATGTTTTGGCAAGGAGGTCTGAGGCGCTTTCCCAGAGCTAGAGCGGAATCCTGTCAGTTTGACCCATATCCGGCGTGTGTGAAGTAGTTTTTGCATTCGTGCGGGGTGAAGCTTTGGAGGACCGTTCCGATCCGATCCCAGAGCGCGGGGATTGAACGCTCCCCGGCCTTGCGCAGTTGGGCTTTGAGTTTTGCGAAGGACTGTTCGATTGGGTTGAGGTCTGGGGAATAGGGTGGCAGCAGCCACAGCATCGCGCCCGTGGCTTCGATCATCTCGCGCACGCCGACGACTTTGTGGGCGGGAAGATTGTCCATGCTGACGATCTCGCCCGGCGACAGTATCGGCACCAGGCACTGCTCGAGATAGGTCAGGAAGATTTCGCCGTTCATCGGAGCGTCGACGACGAATGGCGCGGTCATGCCGTCCTGCCGGAGGCCAGCGACGAAGGTGGTCATCTTCCAGTGGCCGTGCGGAACTTTGGCGAACAGCCGTTTGCCGCGCGGGCAGCGTCCACGCAGCCTGGTCATATTGGTTGAAGTGCCGGTCTCGTCGATGAAGATGAGCTTGTTCGGATCAAGCCGCGGCTGCTCGCGCTTCCAGTTGGCGCGTGCGGTGCGGACGTCGTCGCGGTCCTGTTCGGCGGCGTGCAGGCTTTTTTTTGAAAGTGATGTTGTGGCGCTCGCAGAACCGCCACACCGAACTGGCGCTAACCGCAATGCCGCGCCCGCGCAGCCGGCCACGAATTTCTTCCAGCGTCAGGTCCGCTTCGGCGGCGATCAGCTCCAGCAGCCATTGCTTGTGAGCATCCAGCGGCGAGCGCTTGCCGCCCATGGGCTTGGCGGCCACCGATCCAGTTTGCCGCCAGCGCGCAACCCACCGGATCGCCGAACTCGGGCTTACCTCAAACGCTGCCGCGGCTTCATGACAAGAGGCTCCCGCCTCCACTGCACCCACCACCCGTCCACGCAAGTCACGCGAATAGGGCTTCGGCATCGGTGTCTCCCCCGAATCATCAATTCGAGCAGACTCGCCGATCGGCAAACTTTTATGAATCCCAATCCTTTCGCTTCCGATTCAACCCAATCGGATTATGCTCTAAGAAGCGGACGGTACGCGCGATGAAAGTCGGGGCTTGCGGCACAGGTCGCTTTGCGTTGGGCGAGGATCGACTGCCGAGAATGACAGCGAATGCGGCTCCGTCGGGCTCCTGCGATGCAGATTAAATAACCATTGGCCCAGACGTTGCCACACATTCCATTCCCCGGAGATTGCCGTTGGACTCAGGACGCGCGAGGAGAGCCGATAGACGCAAGAGACTAACTGCCTCTTCCTCGACTACGCGACTGCTTCGCTCGACGAAGCCGCCGAGGTGGCGCTGTACCGCTTGCTGCAGGAGCGTCTCAAGAACCCACCATCATCTCCATCGGCCATCGCTCGACGCTCAACGCCTTCCACGGCCGCCGCGTCATGCTGGTGCCGGATGAGGATTTCTATCAGGTACGGGGATGCCGCTGGCTTCGGCGGCCGAGTAAGCGCCGCTAAAACGAAGCGGCCGGCAGCGTTGCCGCCACCGGCCGTCACGTGTTGCGGAGTTCGTCCCGAGCTATTTGATCGCGCTCAGTGAGGTGGCGATCGAAAGCTTGGCAATAAAGGCCGCGCCGCACCAATTGGAGCCGAGACCACCGGGATTTTGCGCGGTCACATTGCCCGCCGCGAATGTTGCCGTTTGGTCGCTGGTGAAAACGTTGCACTGAGCCTTGGTCAGGTTGGTGTCGTAATAGCGCAGATCCAGCGTGAACACCTTCCAGGTAAAACCCAGGCCGGCATCCCAATTCAAATAGCTCGTGTAGGGGACGCCAGTGGGGAACGCCGGAACCGCATAGAAGGCGTCGGACGTTCCCAGCTGCCACCAACCGACGTCCGCCGAAGCGTAGGCGCCAATGCCGTTGGGAAGCCAGGTTGAAGGCGCGGTCAGCGTCGCGTTGCCGGTATAGTAGATACCGGGCGCGCCTGAATTGAGCACCGAGGGCGAACCCCAGATTTGCGCGCCAAAGGCAAAGTTGTCGTTCACCGTGACGGTGGCTTTGCCGTAGCCTTCATAGAAGCTGAGGTTTTCTTTGACAGTATTGCCGTTCGGCAAGCTGAGCGCTGTGCTCGAGGCGCCGCCAAGCGAGCTGCAAAGTGCCGCCGTGTTAAAGCACTGGCCGTCCGGGTAATAGTAGTACCAAACACCGAAATCCAGAGCGAGCTTGCCGAAGGTCGGCCGAATGCCGCCGTAGAAGTCGACCTCGGCCGCCGCGCGATTCGGGAAATCGATGCTCTCGCCGGAAACTCCGATATAAGCCTGCCAGGCCGGCGTGAAGTTGTAGCGCGGCTCGAACCCGACCTGGGCCGACGGCTGGTGGTTCGACTGGGTAATGCCGCGGAAATTATAGTCCGACATCAAAGCGCCGGTGATGGCGATATCCCAGGGCGATGGCGCGGGCGCCGGTGGCGGCGCCTTTACTGCCATATCGGCGGCGATGGCGGAAGTGGAAGCCAGACTGACTGCCAAAGCAAATGAAACAATGATTCGCTTCATAGTCTCCTCCTAGGCAAGACGATCTGGGTACTGAGAGCGCTCTCGCAGCCCGCGAAAATGGATTGCGCGGGCGGCGTTGTTTTTTAGTAGCACAAGTCAAAAGAAAATGCTGTCGTTTTAGGCAGCCAATCACCGTTTGAGGTGAGGTGTGCCTTAGGAGACACGTTCCTTTAACGCCGTTCCACGCTGCTTTTATAGCATTCCTATACTAGTCCCTTCGCCACCGTCTCGAATTCCTATGCAAACCCGTGGCAGTCTAATTCCGCGTCAATGGGCGGAGAATTTTTGGGCATGTTGACGGCGCTGCATTAGGGCTCTGCCGGCTAATTCCAGAAAACACAGTTGGAGCATTCCCATGATGGACGTCGTCATTCTGGCGATCGGGTTCGTCTTTTTTGCGCTGTCGATTGGCTACGTCTACGCCTGCGACCTGCTTTGAGGAGACCGTCATGATCTTCGATTATTCGCTCGCCGCCCTCGTCACCCTGGGGCTGCTCGTCTACCTGACCTACGCTCTGCTCAAGCCCGAGCAGTTCTGAAGGATAACGACCATGACCGTCATCGGCTGGGTTCAGATTCTGCTCTATTGCGCGATCATTATCGCCATCGTGCCGTTCCTTGGCGCCTATATGACCCGCGTCTTCAGCGGCGAGCGCACCTTTCTGTCGCCGATCCTGCGGCCGGTCGAGGTCGCGATCTTCAAGATCGCCGGCGTCAACGAGCGCAATGAGCAGCACGCGGTGACCTATACGGTCGGCATGCTCCTGTTCCACGTCGGCGGTTTCCTCATTCTTTACATATTGATGCGCGTGCAGGGCTGGCTGCCGTTCAATCCGGCGGAACAGACCGCCGTCGCCCCGGACCTTTCCTTCAACACGGCGGTGAGCTTCATCACCAACACCAACTGGCAGAACTACGGCGGCGAAAGCACGATGTCCTACCTCGTGCAGATGCTCGGGCTCACGCATCAGAACTATTTGTCGGCGGCAACCGGCATCGTGCTCGCCATGGCGTTGATCCGCGGCTTCGCCCGCCACTCGGTGCGCACGGTCGGCAACTTCTGGGTCGATATCACGCGCGCGACGCTCTACATCCTTATCCCGATCTGCGTGCCCTACGCGCTGTTCCTCATCTGGCAGGGTATGCCGCAGACGCTCGGCGCCTATGTCGATGCGACGACCCTCGAGGGCGCCAAGCAGACCATCGCCGTAGGTCCGGTCGCGTCGCAGATCGTCATCAAGATGCTCGGCACCAACGGCGGCGGTTTCTTCAACGCCAATGCCGCACATCCGTTTGAGAACCCGACCGCCTTGTCGAACTACGTGCAGATCATCTCGATCTTTACAATCGGGGCGGCGCTGACCAACGTGTTCGGCCGCATGGTCGGCAACCAGCGCCAGGGCTGGGCCATCCTCGCTGTCATGGGCATTCTCTTCATCGCTGGCGTCATCGTTTGCTACTGGGCCGAGGCGCACGGCAACGACGCCCTCAACGCACTCGGCCTCACCGGCGGCAACATGGAGGGCAAGGAAGTCCGTTTCGGCATCATCGGCTCGGCCTTGTTCGCCGTCATCACTACCGCCGCCTCGTGCGGCGCGGTGAACGCCATGCACGATTCCTTCACTGCGCTCGGCGGCATGGTCCCGCTGATCAACATGCAGCTTGGCGAGATCATCGTCGGCGGTGTCGGCGCCGGCATGTACGGCATGCTGCTGTTCGTCATCATTTCGATCTTCGTCGCCGGCCTGATGGTCGGCCGCACGCCCGAGTATGTCGGCAAGAAGATCGAAGCCAAGGAAGTGAAGATGGCGATGCTCGCCATCCTCGTCCTGCCGCTGATGTATCTGGGCTGGACTGCGGTGGCGATGCTGGTTCCGTCGGCGGTCGCCGCCATGGGCAATCCCGGGCCGCACGGCTTCACCGAAGTTCTTTATGCGTATGTCTCGCAGGACGGCAACAACGGCTCCGCTTTCGCGGGGCTTAGCGCCAACACCCTGTTTTACAATCTGAGCGGCGCCGTCGCCATGTTCGTCGGCCGGTTCTGGATGATCATCCCGACGATGGCGATTGCCGGCTCACTCGCCGCCAAGAAAACCGTACCTGCATCGCTTGGCACGTTCCCGACTACTGGCGGCCTTTTCGTGGGTCTGGTTGTCGGCGTGATCGTGATCGTCGGCGGTCTCACCTTCTTCCCGGCGCTCGCGCTCGGACCTTTGGTTGAGCAGCTTTCGATCAACGCCGGCACACTGTTTTCGGCAAATTAGGTTCGGAGTCGATTCAATGGAAACCTCACATCTGCGCAAGCGCATGCCGGTATCGGCGCTGTTCGATGCCAAGATCGTCGTGCCGGCGATCGGCTCCGCCTTCGTCAAGCTCAATCCGCGGACGCTGATGGCCAATCCGGTGATGTTCGTGCTCGAGATCGTCACCGCGCTGACGACGGTGATCTTGATCCGCGACCTTTTCACCGGCGGCGAGCATATCGGCTTCGAGTTTCAGATCATCCTGTGGCTGTGGTTCACGGTGCTGTTCGCCAACTTCGCCGAGGCCGTTGCCGAAGGCCGCGGCAAGGCCCAGGCCGAGTCGCTGCGGCGGCAGCGCACCGAGACTCAGGCCAAGGTCGAGACCGGTTCGGGCGATTCACAAAGCTATCGGCTGATGCCGTCGACCGCGCTCAAGGTCGGAAACATCGTGCTGGTCGAAGCCGGCGACATCATTCCGTCGGACGGCGAGGTGATCGAGGGCATGGCCTCGGTCAACGAAGCGGCGATCACCGGCGAATCGGCGCCCGTCATACGCGAGTCGGGCGGCGACCGGTCTGCGGTCACCGGCGGCACGCAGGTGCTCTCCGATTGGATTCGCGTGCGCATTACCGCGGCTCCGGGCTCGACCTTCCTCGATCGCATGATCAGGCTGGTCGAAGGCGCCGAACGCCAGAAAACGCCGAACGAGATCGCGCTCAACATCCTGCTCGTCGGGCTGACCATTATCTTCGTGTTCGCAACCGCAACGATTCCAAGCTACGTCACCTATGCCGGCGGCGCGATCTCGGTCGTAATCCTGGTCGCGCTGTTCGTGACGCTGATTCCGACCACGATCGGCGCGCTGCTGTCGGCCATCGGCATTGCCGGCATGGACCGGCTGGTGCGCTTCAACGTATTGGCGATGTCTGGCCGCGCCGTCGAGGCCGCGGGCGACGTCGATACGCTGCTCCTCGACAAGACCGGCACAATCACCCTGGGCAACCGCCAGGCTACGGAATTCAAGCCGCTGCGCGGCGTGAGCGAACAGGAATTGGCCGATGCGGCGCAATTGGCTTCGCTCGCCGACGAAACGCCCGAGGGCCGCTCCATCGTCGTCCTGGCGAAAGAAAAATACGGCATCCGCGGCCGTGAGCTCGCGGAAATGAGGGCCAACTTCATCCCGTTCAGCGCCCAGACCCGCATGAGCGGCGTCGAAGTCGGCGATTCCTGGGTCCGCAAAGGCGCAGTGGATGCGATTCTAGACTATCTCAACACGCCGCCGACTTCCGTCGGCTCGGGCGCCGCCGTGCAAGCGCTGCGTCCGCGCGTCAACGCCGAGACCGCAGGCGAGGTGACAGCTATCTCCGACGCCATCGGCAAGTCGGGCGGCACGCCGCTTGCAGTCGCCAAGGACAACCGATTGCTCGGCGTCGTTCAGCTTAAGGACATCGTCAAGGGCGGCATCCGTGAGCGGTTCGCCGAGTTGCGGCGGATGGGCATTCGCACGATCATGATCACCGGCGACAATCCGATGACTGCCGCGGCAATTGCGGCGGAAGCCGGCGTCGACGATTTCCTCGCGCAGGCAACCCCCGAGGATAAGCTGCGGCTCATCCGCGACGAGCAGTCGAAAGGCAAGCTCGTGGCCATGTGCGGCGATGGCACCAACGACGCGCCGGCGCTGGCGCAGGCTGACGTCGGCGTCGCGATGAATACCGGCACGCAAGCTGCGCGCGAGGCCGGCAACATGGTCGACCTCGACTCCAATCCGACCAAGCTGATCGAGATCGTCGAGATCGGCAAGCAGCTCTTGATGACCCGTGGTGCGTTGACCACATTTTCGATTGCCAACGACGTGGCGAAGTATTTCGCCATCATCCCGGCAATGTTCGTCGCCTTCTACCCGCAACTGCAGACGCTGAACATCATGAATCTGACGACACCGCAGAGCGCCATCCTCTCAGCGATCATCTTCAACGCGCTTATCATTATCGCGCTTATCCCGCTGTCGCTCAAAGGCGTCCGCTATCGCCCGATCGGCGCCGCTCCGCTGCTCCGGCGCAATCTTTGGATTTACGGCGTCGGCGGTGTGATCATTCCGTTCATCGGCATCAAGGCCATCGACCTCGCGGTCACGGCTCTGCATCTTGCTTAAGGAGTAGACGTCATGCTGCGCGAAATCCGTCCGGCGATCGTCGTTCTCGTCGCGCTCACGCTCATCACCGGGTTGGTCTATCCGCTGGCGATGACCGGGATTGCCCAGGTTATCTTTCCTTATCGGGCACAAGGAAGCCTGATTGAACGTGACGGCAAGGTCGTCGGCTCCGAACTCATCGGCCAGGAATTCCCCAGCGAGAAATACTTCCATGGCCGACCCTCGGCGACGACGGCACCCGATCCTAAAGATCCGACGAAGACAGTGGCTGCGCCCTACAACGCCCAGAACTCGGGTGGCTCCAATCTCGGACCCTCCAACAAGGCGCTGATCGACCGCGTGCAAGCGGACCTCGAGAAGCTCAGGAAGGAGAACCCCTCGGCCCCAGTCCCGGCCGATCTGGTTACGACGTCGGGCAGCGGGCTCGACCCGGAGATCTCGCCCGAGGCTGCCTACTTCCAGATCCCCCGTGTTGCCAAGGCCCGCGACTTGGCGGAAGATCGCCTGCGTCAACTCGTCGGCGATCATATCGAGGGTCGTTTCCTCGGTCTTTTGGGCGAGCCGCGCGTCAATGTTCTGCTGCTCAACCTCGCGCTCGACCGATTGTCCGCCGGATAGGGCAGCAGACTACGAACATCGAGACCTCAATCAGTGATGGCGGATCAGCGGCGCGATTCCGAACATCGACCCTCGCCGGAGCCCCTGCTCGAAGCGGCGCGCCGCGAAGAGAAGCGTATTGGCGAGCTGCGAATTTTTGTCGGCGCCGCCCCAGTTCTTCTCCCGGAGTAGATAACGACCAAGTAGTTGGTTTTGCATACTCGCGCCGCTTCTGCACGGCACCATCGTCGCAAACCGCATCAATCGGACCGTGTCGCGCCCACGATCAGTTTGCCGATTTTGCGCGAAGGATAACACTGGGACGCCGCATGAGCGCACCTTCGCTCCGTGTGCTGGTAGTCGATGATGAGGCGCCCATACGCAGGCTGCTGCGCATAGGGCTGACCGCCCATGGCTATCAGACCATCGAGGCCCCCAATGGCAAGGCCGCGCTCGACCTCCTCAGCCAGGCTCCGGATCTGATCATTCTCGACCTCGGCCTGCCTGATGCGCAGGGACACGAACTGCTCAGGACAATCCGCGCTCGCAACGAGAGCGTCCCCATCGTTGTCTTGTCCAGCCGCGGCGATGAGGCCGGCAAAGTCCAGGCGCTCGATCTCGGCGCGGACGATTACGTGACCAAACCGTTCGACATGGGCGAACTCCTCGCCAGGATGCGGGCGGCGCTGCGCCACCAGCTACAGACTCAGGGCGAACGGCCGATCTTTCGGGTCGGCGATCTCTCCGTGGACCTCGTCCGCCGTATCGTCAAGGTCGGCGAAAAGGATGTAAAACTCTCGCCAAAGGAATACGATTTCCTGCGCGTACTAGTCCAACATGCCGGCAAGGTGCTCACGCATAAGTTCTTGCTTGGCGAGCTGTGGGACGATAAGACCGACGCCCAATTTCTTCGGGTCTATGTGCGGCAGCTCCGACAGAAGATCGAAGCCAATCGCGAACAGCCTCACTACATTCTCACCGAAATCGGGATCGGGTATCGGCTGCGCGCTCCCGACTGAGTGCGAGGCGCGCTCGCAGTCGCGCGTGACCTAGAGCATAATCCGGTCGATTTGAATCGGAAGTCGATTGGTTGGGATTCTCAAAGCCTTATTGATCGGCGAGTCTCTTCCGACTGATTCGGGGGAGAGGATGATGCCGAGGCCCTATTCGCA
>Ga0116126_1002108_pt1 | contig 11650 bp, 8 predicted proteins | sample June2015DPH_16_5_FD_89730 | JGI IMG/M metagenome (GOLD analysis project Ga0116126, IMG submission 89730) | Peatland microbial communities from SPRUCE experiment site at the Marcell Experimental Forest, Minnesota, USA - June2015DPH_16_40 | ecosystem: Environmental > Terrestrial > Soil > Wetlands >...
CCTAACACACCCCCGTGTGCTTCTATCGCACTTCTGCGCGTCACAAGAGTTCGCAGCGTAACCCCGACACCTGCCCCCCCCTCAACCGCCATAATGGACCCCTTTTTCGCCGCCGCCGACACCTTGATCTTCATCACATCTTCGCGACGAAGGTAGATACCACGCGGGCGATGATGCTCAGGGCCTTTCGCATCGCGGATGAGCCCTGCCTTGGCGACTCTCAGCACGGTGGTACGCGTGAGGCCCAGAGCTTGCGCGGCTTCACGTCGCGGCATGAGACAGGAGACCTGTGCGGTGCGTTCAGCCATCCATTGATTCAAGGACTCACGCTCGATCCAGCACTCGCTGTGAGGTCCTCTCCGGAGTTTGACGAAGATGCCCTTCAACTCACCGTTACGGACCAGAGCCGCTGCGCGCCTTGTACCGATTAGACGTCCCGCTTCCGCCGCTCCAATCCATTGGGAATAGGAGTGGTGGCGAAGCTGCCCACGCACGAGTCCCTTCCAATCCTGGGTTACGAAATCCTCAAAGGCATTGTGAAGGAATCCGAATTCCTCTCGGGGAAAGGTACGCAACTGGTTATAGAGTTTCCCATATGCATCGTTGAGACTCAGCATGGCTGAATTTTCAACCTTGGCCGGGCCCATACACCTCAGCATCTTGTGAAATGAACGGGGCCAGTCTCTCAGGAGCCCCTCTGCAGCACAGCTTGTTTGAATTGCGGCATCGAAATGCGATGCGAATCTGCTTTGGTGAAGAAAGACGCTGGGTCTCTCCGGGAGTGAGCCTGCAAAGGATATGATTCGTAGCAAGGAATCGAGTCGCAGGGCCAACAAAGCAGGCGCGTACCCAGCACCATTCAAATCGGTTTCGCTGGCACCCTGTGGGAATCCCGCGGCGTGATAGATTGCGGCATTGATTGCCACGAGATCCGTACCTGCTGCTTTCGTCTCGATCTTCCGCAGGTCAAATCGACAGCTGCACTCGTGCACCGACGATCGCTGCCAACGGAGTTTACGTCTACACGAAGGACAGCGGTTTTCCAGGAGACAGCGATGGATTGGGCAAACGCATACCAGCCCAAGATCCCAAATCCCCCACCATACGGGGCGCTCACGAAGGCAACCTGGACAAACTCGTGGGTGGCCGTAATTTACTCGATCGCCACCAATCGCCTGACCGAAAAATGACGTCGGGCCATATTGACCGGCATCGTTTGTACTCTTGTAGCACAGTCGTCGCCATTCTGCGGTTTCCAATCGCAGCGCATAAGCTATCTGCGCAGCATGGTCTTCGCGTTCGAGCCCAAGGAGTTGTCTGAGCCCCGCAAGTTCGCCTAGAGATCCAACCCCCGGATATCTATAGGTGTGGGCGACCCGGCACAGATATCCGCGGGCGCTCTCCAGAGGTATTGGATCCACACGGAAGGGTAGGCGACCGAGGCAGCCTTTCTGCTGAACCTCCTTGGCTGACGGACGCGTCGCATGCCTGGTCATGCATGCAGCTCCACGCTTGCACGCCGGTAACGGGTATACGGGGGCGGTGCGCATGTGGTTGCACTTGGCAGTTTCAGGGGAGCTGTGTTCTCCGGATCGAAATTCTCAGTGAACGGATTCAGGTCGCTCAGACGCTCGATCCATACGTGTTCTCGGAACGACTGCGCCAAGGTCCGAAGCGTAATCTCCCTGTGCGGATGAGAGCGAGCGATCCGTGCCGCACCGCGAATGATTTTCATGGTGTAGCCAATGAGGCCATAGGAGCCGTAGTGCATGCGGAAGGCCATGCTGAGATCCGCCAGCGGAGGCATGATATATTCGGGGAGTTGCTCCTCGACAGCCCGCAGAAAGGCGCGATAAGTCGTCCGATCATCTTTGTCCTCCCAGCGAAATGCCCCCACCCGCAACGTAGCGCCAAAACGGCGCCGCAGTTGTTCGTTCTGCTTCAGCACTTCTAAACAGCGTTGAAGTCCGAGCACGACAATGGCGACCCCTGTCTCTTCGACTTGCTCCTTAAGCCAATCCGCTACTTCATTAGGGATACTCGCCTGCCGGGCATCCACGAAGTGCTGGAACTCATCGAGCGCCAAGAGCCGCACACGACAGCGTCTGAACAGTTCGCGTAGGCGGATGCTCTTGGCTACGGTATTCCCGCGTGTCCACAGCGGATCTCCAAGTTGATACAACAGCGTGTCGGCAAAGCTTTTCACGGTTGGCCGGGCAGGCACCTTGGCGAGCAGCACCGGGATTTCAACGCCCCACTTATGGTCCACTCGGGGATATAGGCTCGCGAAGTGAGAGATGATGGTAGTCTTTCCACTGCCACTTTCGCCGACGATAGGGCAGCATTGAGGTTCGGCGGTGGTTCCAAAGCTGTCGAAACATGCTTGGATCCGGGCCACAGCGATCTTGAACAACGGATACCTGACGAGCACTCGCTCCGGGGCGTCCATCGGTTCATTCATTCGCGCCCTCCGTACCGTCAGCGCTATTTACCGGAGCCGTCGGCGCGATGGGCGAGCGCGGCAAATCGAGAGCTGCCTCAAACACGGGAAGAATCTCGGTATCAGTAAAGGCATTAGGTCGGCCCGCCATCGCAACGTCAGCACCAAGCTCGGGGACTGGGGACGGACTTGCGTCGCTCTTCTGACCATCAACCACCAAGCTTGGAAGAGAAGCGTGATGAACTGCCGGCTGTGAAAGGTCAGTGCTTGCGTGGTTTGCCATGAACCTTGCGTGCCGCTTTCGGCCACGCGTTGATTTGCGAATGAAATCGCGCTCCACCAGGGCACGGATTTCTGCTTTGGCCTGCGCCAACGCCACGATGTCTGTGCGGGTGTTCAGTTGGCGCTGGGCGTAGCGGCGGATGACCTTGTGCTGCCAAAGCGAGAGACCTTTGGCGTAGCTCTGGTTGACAGCAGGAACGCGGAAATAAACTTCCTTGAGTGGATCGAACACATTGATGTGGCTGAGGTCGCCAGGGTCGAATGTAAGTTCGACCTTTACTCCCGGCTTCATTTTCCGCCGAAGTTCGCCGAGTTCGGGGCCGTTATACTTCAGCCCTTCTAATTCAATCCCATAGTGAAATGCCACACGTTGAGTCGTCATGCCGAGCACGATGTCCAGTTCGCCGGCGCTCCTTGGCAATGGAGGCGGCAAGCCGTTCATCTCGGTTTGCCATCGATGCGCCGGGGTATCGGTGATGCCGCGATGGGGCGTCTGCAGATACACATCGATGATCCACTTGTGGATCATTTCCCGTAATGTGCTGAGCAGGATGACGGCGTGCCGGCCAGGGTCGTAGTCGTCGCGTTCCAAGATATTGCTGAACGTGGTGCCAGGGTTGCCGTGCATCAGGTCGTGATTGAGCGTGCCCTGAAATCGTTCGAGCTTCCCCTTGTACCAGGGGACCAGGACTTTCGCGTATTGAATATCGGTGCCGATTTCGAGGCACGCACGCTCGAAATGGCTGGAATGAAACTCAGGAGGATTATCGACCACGACGAGTTCGGGCACGCCATAACAGTTCCAGCGGTTTTTCACCGACGGGTACTCGCGCGACACATAGGACTTGGGGAGAATCGCGTGTTTGAGGCATCTCATTACCGATAAGCAACTCGGCGGTTCGAAGCCGGCGTAGAAGCCCATAGGACACCGCGTATGCTCGTCGAGCGCTGAGGTGATGGTCGGACGACCCAGCGGCAGCATGCTGTTGTCGTCCACGACGATGATATCGCTCGGCGTGTGATCCATTGACACGCGCTCGAGTGCGCGAGTGGTCACCGGCCCCGTGGCAGAGACGCGGAATTCAAGGTCGGCATGGCGCTTGCCGTACCGCGCGGCCATAACTTCATGCGGCGGCAGGTCCGCGATGGCGCGATAGATCGTCCTTCGGCTTGGGACTGGCAGTGACTCGCTTGCCGGGCGGAACCTATTGGCCTCGTCGAGGCGCCGAACGATTTCCAGGTGCACTTCGGGGACCCGCTTGCGCTCTGGAGTCAGGTACAACTCCTTTATGACTTGATCGGTGATGGTCTTCACTTCCGGAAGCATCTGGATGCCGCGGCGGCCCCGGTCGGAATACCTTAAGATAAGGATACGAATGTCGCGCGCGGCGGCCAGCCACCTGGCATAGTCCCGGGCGAGTGTGCGCCAACTCGGTAGCTTCGTGTCGTTGATGCACTGGGCGACGGACCGTATGAGCGGCACCAAGGTTTTCGCAGTGATGGCAATGGGCTGGCGTCGGTCTATCTCCTTCAGATACTGCACGCGGTTTTGCGCCCTAGCGACCAACTCAGGCCCGTAGTTGGAAAGATGTCGGGCAAGGTGCGCTGCGGCCCGATCAGCGAAGGATGCGTGTGGATGTTCGGCGACTGACTCGAAGGAGATCTCCTTGCACGTGAACCGGTCGAGGAGGTCGTCCTCCCTGAAGGTGCACCACTCCCCGGTTACCGTGTTTTGGAGCTGCCATCTGTCTTCGCTGAGCCTCTGGACGATCAAGAATTTCGTCCCGCCGACGTTGACGCTGACGCCTTTTCTCAAAGCATTGAGTGACATTTCACCTCCTCGGAATGATTTTTCAGAAACGAAGATGGAGGACAAGGCCATACCGCCCGGCCAATCGGCGCGATGGCCACTTTGGAATAGAGCCCCAAGGGCTCCCACCAGTCGATATGTAAGGTGCCAACGAGCACCAAACGAAGCACCGTTTGGACCGCCGTCTTCGACGCTTGGCACAGCGTGCGCAAGCTCATCTCGGACAATACGGAGAATGCCCGTCGGATTCGTTCGTGTTCCGCAGGCTCAACCGAACTGCAGCGATACCGCAATATAAGGCGGGCATTCGTGAGGCGTGGCTGAGCGCAGATCTCGGATTTTCTCCATAACCGGAAGTGATAGCCATACCCGGCCAGCAACTCGCTGATGAACGTGAAGCGTGCCTGATTCTCTGCCAAGTCGGCTTCCGAATCCTCCTTGACCTCCACGACTTCCCGGCGGGTTCCCCATGTGACCAGGATGTCCGGCGTGTATCGGTGCCTGGTGCCTTCACGATAGTAATCGAGGGCAAATGGCTGCTCCTGCCACGCATCAGCGCGGGCCGTCGCCATCAGAACCTGGAACGCTCGCAGCTCGTTTTGGGACTCGGCGTGGCGTGAGCGACCATTCAAAACATCCGCCACTTTGCCCTGCACGCCTGACTTCGACCGGCTTACAGGCTCGCGCACCCTCCGCAATTGTTCACCGCATTTGGATTCGGTCGATCCCTGGCCCACGACAAACGTCAAATTACTACGGTAAGAATCGCCAAGTAGCGCTGGCATCTTGCTTCTCCTCCACCATTCCTTGTATAGGACTGTATAGTCCTACTACAGGAAGTATCTCATGAGGCTATTGACCTGTCAACACAAAAAGGATTACAATATCCTTTATGAGGATATAGGAGAACCTACCCCATGCCGGACATCTACCAACACATTGGAAACCAGATTCGGGAACTGAGGGCTACATTCAGAGGCAAAGGGATTAGCCAGGCGGACTTAGCCGAAGCTGTCAAAACAACCGCCAACACGGTGTCTCGTTGGGAAACGGCCACCTACAAACCATCCATTGCCGACCTGCAGAAACTGGCTCGATTCTTTGGAGTGCCCATTACTTCTTTCTTCCCCCAGCCTGAGTCGAGATCGCAGACGAATACCCTCCTGACCGCCACGGCGGATCTGGATGAGGAGGATCTCGAAGAACTGACGCTCTACGCCCTGTTCAGAAGGGCGCGGCGACAGACAAAACAGAAGAGATGAAGTTGTCCCTCAGGCGCAGCCAACCCCTCTCGGCACACGCCCGCAGCTATAAGTAGGATTTTGCCATGAATCCTGGCGAGCTTTGTCATTAATGGTGGCGAGAATTGTCACGAACTCTGTCAACCTACACCGAACCAGACGGCGAACTTCGCGTGCATCTGCTGCCGGGAGATTCGACCACTTTCCGCGTGGCCTTCCCCTCGTTGGCCGGCACCAACCCATCACAGGTAGTGGTCACCGAGGGGGCCCCCTCCCCGTTCTGCACGGCTGTGTCGGCCGAGCAGGTGCGGTCCATGCTTTCCCGTCGCGTCGTTGAGATCGTCTGGTCCGACAAAGACCTCCATTGCCTGTTTCCTGTGAACATTCTCCACGACAGCAAGGCCGGCATGCCGAGTATCCTCGGTGCCAAGCCGTCGGAAGAGCAGTTGCTGGCATACTTTCATGGCCATATTTCAGAAGAAGACCTTTTGGCCCGCCTTGAAGAACAGGCACGGGAGGATTCTGATCGGGGCGGGTCTGTAAAACCCGATGACGTTGAACGGCTGAGGCGGTTGCAGAGCTATGTCGTTCGCGAGTTTGTTGAGAGCCTTTACGGTCTGGCACGGACAATCGAGGACTCGTCATACTCGCCCCGAGCGGCTGAGCAGGCATTGTTAGGCGACCTCGGTCCGGCCTGCTTAGCAGAACGGGTCGTTCAGGCATTCTTGGCAGGCAAGCGATCACCCGCTGCGGCCGGGTTCCAACTTGCCGAGTTGATCCGGGTGGTCAGTGAGCTCACATGGCCTGCTGCCGCATCCGCGTCCTCGGAAGACCACAGGGCCTTTGAGGATGTGCGCGACCGCGTTTTTGACCGTTTGTACGCCCTCGTAGATCAGGCTGCCATGAAGACGGAGTTCGTAGGCGTGCTCCAAGATCAAGATTTCTGCGAATTTGTGCGAGCAATGATGCCGAGCGCTTTGGCTCGACGTTGGGCGGCACTGAGACCATTTGCCCCACAAAAAGAAGCGCCTCCCCAGAAAATGGTGGTCGCATGACCCCAACGCTGGATACAGCTCTGATCGACCTCGGCAAGGATAGTGAGCGCATTAGCGCTCAGGATGCGGCACGGCAGACCGCCACCGTCAACCATATTTTGCGGGCTTTCTTTGGCCCCATTTCTGAGCGCCGAGAGCTGCAGGTCCTGGCTGACGAAGTCGGCATGGGCAAGACGTATGTGGCGCTTGCTGCCGCGTACACCGTGCTCTCCATCTTGCGCGACACGGATCGATGTCAGGAACTTGATGACGTAGCCAACTGCTACAAGTGCGTGCTGGTCATTACGCCTGGGGGCAATTACACTCTAGCGGGCAAGTGGGATCGTGAGGATGACGCGCTTCTTACACGCTGTGCTGTCGATGGAGAGAAGACAAAATGGTTCCGATCGGTTATGTGTGAATCGGCGGACCAACTTCTCCAAGCCATCTACCGTGCGAACGACCTACGCCGTCGCAACGCTCCCGTGATCCTCGTGGCGCAATCCAGTATTTTCACGAAGCGCTTGTCTGACCCGGCAGTACGGTTCGTTACCGCGTGCCTGTTCCGCTGGTGGGGAAACGGCCTTCAGATGCGGGACCGTTATCACCTGGTTCGCGGGCTCTCCAAGACGGTCGGCTCATGGGGTTGGGAGGACGCCGCCCAGTGGGAGGGACGAGGCGAGTACGACATCAATCTCTGGGATTGGGCGCGACATGAGCGGTTCTTGTCATTGTCCGATCGAGAGCGAGACGAATGGGAGCCGCGATGGGAACGCCACCTATTCGCCGACGTGAGTGTGACTTACGCTGGCATGGAAACGGCACTTAACCGCTTCGTCCGCGATGGGGGCCAGGAACAAATGGAGGAGTTGCGTAACGACAGCAAGAACGTGCCGCTGAAACAACCAGGTGACCATCGAACCGCGGAGTATACGACTTGGCTAAGTTGGTTCCGTGATCGCAAGGCGGCACTAAGAGACGTGTTCAAGCGACTGTGGCCCTATCTTCTGGACCACCGATTTCCCCTGGTGATCGCGGACGAAGCCCACCACTGGCGGAACAACGAAGCGGGCGAGTTTCGTGCGATTAAGGAGTTCGTCGCACCGTTTGCCAGACGAATGCTGCTACTGACGGCGACACCGTTCCAGTTGAATCACCAAGAAACCGTCAGAATCCTGAATGTCATCGATCACATGGGACCGGCGGTCGGCAACGGTCGTGTTGCCGGACTGCAACGGATGCGAGGGCGGCTGGACCGATGCATGGAGTCATCAGAACGGGCTGGACGCGCCTTTTCCCGCGAATGGGGCGTCTTGGCAAACCAATTGGCTCGCTGGGACCCACGCCTCGATGACGTCGGTATAGCACCTCGGAAAGTGAGCGACCCGCGCATGGAAAGAGTGCGAGAGGTTTGGGAGAGACTATCACGCAACGGTGACCTGCTGGGTACCTTTGATCTGGACCAGGTGCCAGGCCCGATCCGTCCTTTCTTCAGTCGAGCGATGGACTTGCGCCAAGCCAATCAGGCCCTAAGCCAAGCCATGGGGCCGCTGGTAATCCGTCACCGCCGTTCAACTGTCCATCGACGATATTGGGTAGGCTGTGAGTATCCGCCCAAAGAGAATAGTCTGCTCCGTCCGGACCACAACCGGCTCCATTTGGCCCCAGGCCAGTCGCTCGAACCAAGAGACGAACTGGTCCAGTACCTTCTCATGAAGGTCGTGGCATCGCTGACCAGAGGTCGCTACCGGACGACTCTCGGCGCGGCCCTGACGGGCTGCTACTCGACGATGTGGAAGAGCCAGGAGGGGCGAGATGCCATTGAAGCTGCGGCGAGAGGTGACCAGCAGGCACTCATGGACCTCCTCTACCGGCTGACCGGCAAAGCCACCCGAGCTAGAGACGCAGGGCACCCTAAGCTTCGGCGAGTCGTCGATGTGCTGTTGGAGCGATGGGATCGTGGGGAAAAATCGCTGGTCTTCTGTTTCCGGGTGCCCACTGCCGAAGCTCTTCACGCAACATTGTCGCATCACATCGAGATCCGCCTCCACAAGAAGCAGTTGGCGCTGTTCAAGGCGCGCGGCACTGAGGTCAAGACCAAGGACGACCGCGACAAGGCAATGCAGCAGTTTAGACGGTCATTGACCGCGCGCGAGGCCTCAGGTGTGTCTCTCTTCTTGGATCGCGTCTTGATCGGATGGTTTCTTCAATTGGGCTGGCAACTTCCGGTGCTGAGCCAATTCGACGTTCGTGCTGTTGCTTCCCTCGCCGCGCGGGCCGAGATCAAAGGTCGGCCGCTTTTCCCCGATGCAGAACGGCCAGATCGCGTGTTCCTCGCTCGCGCTATTGAGCATACTTGGGCTCCTCGGCTCGCTGGACAGACACCGAGTTTGCCCAAGACGACCGACGATGGTCGTCTGACCACCGAGTTGCTGGAGCAAATGGCTCAGGAAAGCTGGGTGCGCGATCGATACGGTCGCCGCAATCTTTCCACCGGCGGCGAATCGGAGGGAGCCGAAGCGATTGAGCGCGCCGCCAGGTCCAGCTTGGCAGCTCACTACGACTTGACCAGCCAGCCTGATGCGGCCCGGCTGGAGCGACTGACGAATGAGATGGTGTCGCGCCACCAGAGCGGGCGAGGTTCTGTTTTCACGAGTTTGGTCGATGGCCCGAACCTGCTGGCGCCCTCAGGTTCTGCATTGGAGTCGCTGACACCTCAGGGTCGCGCAGACGCTGATCTCCTTCGAACCAGGATGTTCGGAGTGACCCTGCGTGAGAGACAGTGGGACTGGACGGCCAGACGAGATGCCATGGATGCTTTGGTGCGAGCGCTCCTGCGCGACGACATTTTCTTACGAATGCCAGTGTCAGTCTTCAGAGGACAGGACGAAACATGGGCAACCAGCCTGTTTTTGGGCCTGCATCAGCCCTTTGGCGCAACCGAGGGAACGGAGACCCTTGCCCAGCGGGTTGTGGCGTTCCTGGAAGAGGTGGGCCGGATGAGCGAGAAGGAACGGGAGAACTACCTTGAATATGCGATGAACCCCAAGGCAGAAGCGGTAGCGCTGGTCAAAGGCCAGACCAAGTCGCGCGCGGCGGTTTTTGCGGGCTTCAACACGCCACTGCTTCCAGAGATCTTGGTGTGTACTACAGTAGGACAGGAAGGAATCGATTTGCACCGTGAATGCAGGCACGTCGTTCACTATGACTTGGGGTGGAATCCAGCAACCATTGAGCAACGCACGGGAAGAATAGATCGTATCGGCAGCAAGACGGAACGTGAACGTAAACTGGCCTCACGGCTTGCCGCCGAGACATCCGAGCAATACATGCCAGGCCTTGAGGTGGCGCTTCCTTACCTGGCGGCCACGTACGACGAACGAATGTTTGATGTGCTTCGGACACGCGCCCAGATATTTGAGATTCTTACGGGCGGCGACCCAACGGCAGACCGCGATGAAGATAATCCGTGGACAACGTCTGACAATGAGGGAACTGACCCAATGCTGACGTTTGTTCCTTTGCCTCAGGAGATGCTGGATGAGCTTAAGGTTGATCTGAGTGTCCCGATACCGACGCGGTAGACCCAAGCGGTCTGAGAGTGGGCTAAGAGGGTTGTGCCGACGAAAAACTCTCTTCGGTCTACACTTCACGGTTGGCGAGGAGAATCAGAAGACTCCTTTGTGTGGTGGTGGCGTTTCAAGGCACATTCGAAGTGGAGAGATCTTGGAGGGACGGACGACCGCGCTCAAGTGGCAGGGGGGTCTATCGTAGAGTCATAATCAAAGCGCTGCCGGATGCCTACCTAGATTCCCAAATAGAGTACTTCTGGGGCACCGCCGATGCGGCCTTCAAGCGCAGTCGGTTGGCGATGGTCCAAATCACGTAAAGGTCTCACCCTCCAGCGCTGGGACTGTGCACCTCGTCAACCTGCCCCAGCGTCATATAAACAACGGCTCCCAGGCGACAACTGGTGGCTTTCATGTATTGCCTCATTTGGGCGCGGTGTTCCTTCGAAGACGCAGGAATCAACTCGATGTCGCTCTTCCAATCAATTACAAGGTCGACCCGGCCGGCTTCGTCCGAAGCAATGGCATCCGCAATACCAGAAACCAGCTTGAGGCTCCCTGGTTTTTGTTCATCCAGCCCATGAACGTTTATCTCCGGCAGCAAGCGCGACCGGTTATCCCGGACAACGGGAATATTCAGTGTCTTAATAATGGTGTCAGCCATTTCCTTCGGGCAGGGACCCTTCCTGGGGTCCTCACTGGGGACCGAACCCAATTGGCCAATCAGTATCCTGGCCCGCTCTGCCAGCTCTCCAGCATCCTCCGGGATAATCCCATTCAGGGTTTCGTCCATCAGCTTGTGAAGCACTGAACCGCGCAAGGCACTGGCAATCGGCTTGACCACGGGTTCAGCGGGAACTACTCCTTCCGGAGGTTCGATCCGCCGTTCCGGTTCCTCTCGTCCATCGTCATGGTTCCCACTCGGCCGGACCCACCGGACCTCCGGGCGCGACGAGGCGATCACTGCATCCTCTCGAATGAAGGTCGGTTGGTCCTGTTCGTTCTGTGCAGGCGCAGCAATTTCAGTAGCAGCAGCCTTGAATGCCTTTGAGCTGATCGAGGGCAGACCTTCCACATGGAGGTCGAGCACCTTGGCCCAGGAGCCCTTGGGTGGGCCTTGGTGTCGAGGAAGCACCAGCAAATCCCTCGCACGCGTGAAGGCAACGTACCAGAGGCGCACGCGCTCCCTCTCCAGTTCCTGTTCCTCGAAGGCCTTTACTTCCGTGTACGAAGCCGACTCGATCCCGGCAATCTTCATGTGGAGGGTCTCGTCG
>Ga0116126_1002114_pt1 | contig 11637 bp, 10 predicted proteins | sample June2015DPH_16_5_FD_89730 | JGI IMG/M metagenome (GOLD analysis project Ga0116126, IMG submission 89730) | Peatland microbial communities from SPRUCE experiment site at the Marcell Experimental Forest, Minnesota, USA - June2015DPH_16_40 | ecosystem: Environmental > Terrestrial > Soil > Wetlands...
CATCGGCGACGGCAAACTCACCATGGACTTCTCCCGCGAGCTGTTCAAGGAAGGCGTGCTTGGCACCGGCATCGCCTTTCCCACAGTCCCGGAAGGCAAAGCCCGCATCCGCACCATCATGACCGCAACGCACACGAAAGAGGAGTTGGAACAGGCGCTGGACGTGCTCGGGAAGGTAGGCAAGAAGATGAAGATTCTGAATTAATCGGCGGCATCCCCAACACTCCCCGGCGGACGCTCAGTCACTCCGGAATCACTTCGATAGCGGTCACGGTCGCGTAGCCGGTTACGGGAACGAAGTCCACCAGCAGTTTGCCTTGCGCATTCGGTTCCAGCCCTCTCAGCGTGCGGACCAGAGGCCGATCCTCCCCCGCCTGTCCCCGGATGTTCAGGCTGGCCAGAATCGTCTTGCCGTTGCAGAACACGTTGAACACGCGTTCTGCCGGTGCCGCGTTGGAACCGGCTTCTGAAGCGGCATTACGGCCGGAGTTCTCCACCCTGGTGTGGTGCTCGATAAAATGCAAAGTCAATATGTACCGGCCTGGGGGAAGCGGAATCGCGTAAGAGAAGTGGCCCCAACGCTCGGTCTCGTAGAACTCGGGATCGTCGGTTCCAGCCACCGGATGCGGGCTCACGCTGAGCTGCCCACCTTTGAAGTAGCTGTCCGGGCCCCACCAGTGGCTATCGTTGGAGTAATAAGGCACGTCTCGGGCGACAATGCGAACCGGTCTCGCTTGCCCTCGAATTCCAGGGAGGATCTCAATCGCCGAGAGCATCCCATAGCCGCTGTTGTCCGAAGAAAAACTGAGATGAAGCTGGCCGTCCGCAGCGGGCGCTATGTCGCGGAAAACTTTGACATCGGCCGTGCGTTCGCCGCCGGCATCGTCCAGCACGTCAAAGTCCCTCAACAGTGGCTCACCATTAGCACGTACCGCCATGACGCGGCTGCCTTCGCCACCACCGCCCGGGTTCTCCGGACCGTAGAAGGTTTCTGCAAAATGCAGGTGCAACTCGTACACGCCGGGTTTCAGAGGAATGTTGTAAGTGAACTCACCCTGCCGGCTGCTGCGATAAATGATGGGATCCTGCGTACGCCAGATGTGGGGGATCGAGGTTGGAACGGCAGCGCCGCCGGAGAAATACGAATCTGGATTCCAGAGCTTTCCAGCATGATCCACATACTTCCGTGTAGACCCTGCCAGAATTCGCACTTCCTCCCCCGCCGGCAGACCGACAAGAGTTTCAGAAGGAACTTGCTGGGAATACGCGCCCGGAATTTGGCCAGGAGGTGAGGCATTCTGGCGCACAAAATTCCGGTGCACCACGAAGACCACAGCGGCAACGATCCCAAGCAGCGCAAGGTTGCCAACTAGCAGCATCAGACCTTTTCGCCACGGCCGAGAGCCCTTCTTGATGACCGAAGCCGATGGAAGCTGGGCAGTCGTGGATGAGGGGACTTCCGCAACCGCAACCTCTCCCGGCATCCGCTCAAACACCGGAACATACTGGCCAACCGGTATCGTGATGTGTAACGGGTGCGCCGCACCTTCCGACGCGTAGTACTTGGCGAGGTGCTTACGCAGGCGATTCGCTTGCACGCGCACAATCGAGTCCACGTCCGGATCGAAGCTGTCCTGCCGATCAAAGACGTCAATGGCCACGGAATATTCTTTGATCTGTTCCGTCTCGCCGGCAAATACCTTTTCGCAAAGATAAGAAAGCAGACGAGTAAGCGCCGGAGATCGAGCAAACAGGTGAGCCTGAAGCACCGCCTGCAACTCGGCGTCTTCCGCTTCCCGGCGGACGGGTTCTGCCGCAATCGAAGGCATTCGCTGCCTCCTGGATAGGGGCGCCTCGGCTACCTCCTTTATACACCCAGCCTAGTTGCTAAGCCGTCCGGAGCGGCCATGTAACCCTGTAACGTCGCCGCCTTCAACGATGCAGCAGGTCTTAACTCACATTGGAATCTCCCCGCGAATCAATCGTCTAGCGCACCTTAGGCTGCAGATACATTCCCCTTTAGCCCCCATGTAGCGGATATAGCGTTGCAGCGTGCGGAAATCCGGATCATAAATCGGACAGATACGGAGGGCTCATCGCCGGAGCAGAAAAGGCTGGAACCGGGACGGAAGCAACTCCGGAGGGGAGGTTCGATATGAGAAGTTTAACTATGGGAATCGCGCTCGTTGCCATGCTGATGCTGCTGTCGACTTACACTGCCGGCAAACCGGCTCCACAAAGTAAAGCCGACAAAGCAGCCACCGTGGCCGAACTGGAAAAGACGGGAGACTTGGCGAGAGCGCAGAAAGACTACTCCAAGGCCGCCGAGAGTTTTCGCGCGGCATTGCGCATCGACCGCAAGAACTCCCGTTTGTACAACAAACTGGGCATGGCGGACCTGAACAAAAATGACTTGCGCTCGGCCCGCCAGGATTTCGAAAAAGCGGCCAAATTCAATCCTAAGTTTTCCGATGCCATTAGCAATATCGGAGCCGTCGATTACATCGCCAAGAAATACGGCTCGGCAGAGAAATACTTCAAGAGAGCGGTGGCTCTGGATGAAAGCCGCTCCTCGTATCACATCAATCTGGGAGCGGTGTGGTTTGCCCAGGGCAAACTGGATCGGGCCATCGCGGAATATACGCGCGCGGTAGAACTAGACCCGGAGATTCTGAAGCAGGACAGCCGCTCGGGAGTGGTGGCGCAAATCGCTTCCGCCGAAGAACGTGCCAAGTACTCATACATGCTGGCCAAGATTTACGCCCGGCGTGGCGACCTGGACAACTGCTTGGAGTGCCTGAAGAAGGCAAAGGAGGAAGGCTATCGCAACCTCGCCAATGTCTACAAAGAAGAGGATTTCAACAAGCTGCGGCAGGACCCGAGACTGCACGACATCGTGCCACCGCCGGTGCAGAAGTAGCGCACATTGGCAGCTGCTTCTCCCCCACTTGAGTGGGGGAGAAGCTACTCTCCACGGTACACAACTTTCCCCCCCACAATCGTCGCCACCACCTTCCCCGTAAACTGCCATCCGTCAAACGGAGTATTGTGCGACAACGACCGCGACTTCGCCGCCTCAAACGTCCAGCGCTTTTTGGGATCGAAGATGGTGACGTCGGCGAAGTTGCCGCGGGCCAGCGATCCGCGACTGCGGAGGTCGAAGACGCGCGCGGGGCCGGCGGTGAAGAGTTCGACAATTCGTGTCAGAGGAATCTTGTGCTCGCGGTGGAGCTTTGTGATGGCCAGGGCTAACGCGGTTTCCAGTCCAGTGATGCCAAATGCAGCCCGCTCGAACTCGACCTGCTTTTCGTGCGTGGCGTGAGGGGCGTGGTCGGTCGCGATGGCATCCACAGTGCCGTCAGCCAGCGCAACCAGGATGGCTTCGCGGTCGGCCGCCGAGCGCAGGGGCGGGTTCATCTTGAAATTCGTGTTGTACTCGCCCACGTCTTGGTCGAGCAAAGTGAAATGATGCGGCGTCACTTCGCAGCTGACGCGGGCCTTGCCGCGCTTGCCTCGTCGCACAGCTTTCAGCGCGTCGGAAGTGGAAAGATGTGCGACGTGCAGGCGCGATTCGCGAATCTGCTGAGCGAGAGTAACGTCGCGATCCACGATGCTCGCTTCAGCAGCCGCCGACATTCCACGCAGCCCGAGACGAAAGCTGGTGGGGCCTTCGTGCATCGAAGCGTTTTCGGTGAGGCGCGTATCCTCGGCATGCTGCACCACCGGCAGGTTGAGTTCAGCGCCAAGTCGCAGCGCAGCGCGCATGATTTCGTCGTCGAGGATAGGCCTGCCGTCGTCGGTAACGGCAACTGCGCCGGCCCGCTGCAGTGCGGCAAAGTCGGTGAGCGCCGCTCCGCGCGAGTTGAGAGTCGCCGCGCCGCTGGGAAACACGTTAACCACGGCTGCGCGCTCGGGATGCCGCAACCAGGCGACCCATTCGGCGTCGTCTACGACGGGCGCGGTATTCGGCATGATGCAAACCGAGGTGAAACCTCCGGCGGCAGCGGCCGCGGTGCCGGTGGCAATCGTTTCTTTGTAACTTTGTCCCGGTTCGCGTAGGTGAACGTGCAGGTCGATAAATCCCGGGGCGACGATCAGGCCACGCGCATCGAATTTTCCGTCGGCCCCGCCGCGAATGTTATTGGGCAGAGCGATCTCAGCAACCCGACCGTCGCGCAGCAAAACGTCCATGGGCGCGTTGATTTTCGCCGCCGGATCGATCAGGTGGCCACCCTTGATGAGCAGTGATCCTGTTTTGGATTTATCGTTTCCCATGCGTCGATCCGTGCTGATCCGTGAAAATTCGTGTCTCATTTCGCCTTGCCCAAGGCTCGCGCCAAAATCGCCATCCGCGTGGGGACTCCATTGTGAACTTCGTCGATGATCATCGATTGCGGACCGTCCGCCACTTCCGCGGTCAGCTCAAGTCCGCGAATGATCGGCCCGGGATGCATAACAATTGCATCCCGTCTAGCCAGTTTCACCCGTGCCGACGTCATCTGGTAACGAGCAATGTAGTCTTGCAGCCGAATCTTCTGGCCGGCAAGACGCTCCTTCTGCAGGCGCAACAGCATGATCACGTCCGCGCCGCGCAGCGCTTCTTCAATGTGACGCGTGACGCGCAACCCGGGAGAAAGCGTGGCGGCCACGTCAGGCACGAACTCCGGCGGACCACACAGCGTAATCTTCGCGCCGAACCGGGTTAACAGATGGCAGTTGGAACGGGTGACGCGGCTGTGGTAGATATCGCCGATAATCGCGATCTGCAAACCCTTCAACGACTGCTTGTGTTTCAGAATCGTGAAGGCGTCGAGCAGCGCCTGAGAGGGATGCTCATGCATGCCGTCGCCGGCGTTGATGACGGGAATGTCGAGGTGCTGCGCCATCAGGTGAGGCGCGCCCGCGGCGGGATGGCGGATGACGATGGCGTCGGCACCGACCGCCCGCAGGGTGTAGCCGGTGTCGAGTAAAGATTCGCCTTTCTCGATGCTCGATCCCGAAGATTGGATTAGCGTGGTGATCGCGCCCAGCGACTTGGCGGCTATCTCGAACGAAGATCGAGTGCGCGTGGAAGCTTCGTAAAACAGCAGCACGATGCGCTTGTTGCGCAACAGCGGCCGCGCCTTAAGAGGATTCATCCGGCGGGCCAGCTTCAGCAAGCCCAGGATTTCTTTATCCTCAAGGTGCTCGATGCCGAGCAGTGAACCGCGTGCCGGTTTGTTCATGGCGTGAGAAGGCAAACGGTGCATCATACGCGGCAAACGCGCCTCGCGGCAAGGCCTTGCTCAAGCCATGTTTTACGGCCTGTTCCGGCGCCCGAGGAACGATCCGGTCAAGGCTCCCGCGAGGCTGCCGGCAGCAATCGAAACCAGAAGCAAGAACACCATCCCGAAGACCAACACGAGGGCTATCCCGTGGGGCGTTTTCAGAGTCTCGAAGGCAGCCTGCACTTGCGGGTCACTGGAACGGGAAGCGGCCTGCTGAAGCGCGTCGAGCATCTTCTGGCGAATTTGTCCTCCAGTGTGAAACAGCGCCACGGCCACAGTCTCGAAAACAGCCGCGATTCCAAAAAACAAAACTCCGCACACCGCTCCGAGTTGTGCTCCAGACCGCGCATTGACGCCCCAGGCTGCATTTCGGCGGTGGTACAGATTGACCGCCAGAAATCCGGCGCCCAATACGGCCAGAAGAGGGACCATCAGGCCGAGAGTCATGACCAGAGCTGCTATCAGTGCGGCAACAGCACAAGACCGCAGAGCCGTTGGCCAGTCGATCCCGGCGGAAAGTGCGGAAGCGCTCAGAACACCCGGAATTGCAGGCGCGTCTGAGGAGAAAATCGGGAGGTCGTTGGACGAAACACTTCCCGTGGCCGCTGGGACTGCCGCCTCCGGCAGCAGCACGCGAATCTGTGGCGCTCCGCACTGCGAGCAGAAGGGCTTACCGTCTTCGACGCTGTGCCCGCACTTATAGCAGGGGTGGTCCATCGGAGATTAGAGCAGGACTAACTTGAAGGTATCGCACGTTGAGGAGCAGGCGCAAGAAAATGGCCCTGGTTGATGTTGCGGACGGATCGCTTTGTGTCAGATGTCGCCTTGCTTTCCGCGGACATGCACATACACCAGGGCAAAGCTCGAGCCGCCGCTTTTGTTCGGTTCAATGGCGACCACGTGCTGGTTGTTTTCCGTGCCGACTTTCAGTTCGGTGACCGGACCGCGATTGTCACCCTCACATTTGACCGCTTCTGAATGCTCGTCGTCATCGATGTCGGCGTGGCTGCCGCCATGCTCGCGAGTGTGGCACTCGATCACCTTGCCATACTTCTTTAACCTGTCGCGATAAAAGTCGATGATTTTACCGGGTGCGTCGTCGGAATCGTATTTCGCTGCCACCAACTTCATTCCAAAAGCCTCAGTGAAGAGGCTGAGATTCGCCGCACTATTGTTCTCATCGTCGTGCCGCAGACGCGCCCCTGGATAAAGTGGGAGTCCTGTTTTTCGCGCATCCGCGTCGTTGCCCAGATGTAGGTCACCCACGTCACTTCGGATATCCAGATGCTTATTCTGATCGCTGTCAGGTTTCTGAGGTTGGGCGGCGAAGCTGGGGATCGCGATGGCAATACCGAACACTCCTGCGAGGATCGGACGAAACACGATTGATCGAAGCATGGATTCCTCCTTAGGACTTGCCATAGATGTAGCACGCACGCCCTAAATATCTGCATCCTTGCCGTGGGTGCGCACATAGACCAGCGAGAAGCTCGATCCCTTACCTTCCGGCTCCACGGCCACAATGTGCTGATCGTCTTTCCTGCCCACCTTGAGTTCAACGTCCTTGCCGCTCTCGCCTTCACAGGTCAACTCGTTCGAATCATTGGTGGAGCCGTGCGATCCCATTTTCATATCCAGGTGGAGGCTGGAAGTGTGGCACTCGAGAACATTCCCATATTTTTTCAACTGGTCCTTGTAAAAAGACAAAACTTTGGCGGGAGGGTCGTCAGATTCATACTCCATAGCGACGACTTTTATGCCATATCCGAAGCCGGAGATATTCACGTTGGCGCTCTTATCGCTCCCGTCGGAATCCTTTTCTTTCAAACGAGCACCGGGATAAACCGCCAGTCCGATGTCAGAGACGTCTGCCTGTTTACTGACGTGGACGCCACCGAGTAGCGTTTTAATATCCACTTGCTTATCTTGCCCGTTACCCCCTTTCTGCACGTTCACGCTGCACGCAAGCAAGAGAAGAAGCGCGGCAAAACTGGCTCCAGTCAGAAAAAATGCAGAGAGTTTAATCTTGCGCATGTTGAGTACCTCCACTGGCAACTTGAACTGGCCGCTCGAGACCGGCGCCCCGCGCGGCCACATTGGGGATGCTGACGGGAAGATGCCCGCGAATGGCAATTTCGCCGAACAAGGCTTTGACCGCAGCTATCTCGGAGACGGTCGCGTTGGAAAACGTACACATGTAATTCTCAGCCTTGGGGAAGTCTGCAGCAAGGTATGGGTTTCCCATTGCGACAACCGCCGTTTTGCCTGCGGCCTGATCCAGTAACTGCTGCAGCAGCGCGCCAGTCGCGTCAGCCATGGCAACGGTGTTGCCGATCTTCCCCGCGCTCGGGACAACATATACAACGGCAACCACGGTCTGTGCCTCGTTCACTGCCATCATTACCTCGTCGCTCATCCCTGCCGCAATGCGCGGGTCCACGTAGATCAGGCGCGCGTCAGGAATGCGGGCTAGAAATTCGCGGCTGAATGCGCGGCCGGACTCCGTCCGCACATCGTCGGAAAAGAGCACTGCGACCACCTGGTTGTGCGTCTCCTCCTGCTTTGTATACGGAAGCCCGGTCTTCGCGGTTCCCTTGGATTTGAGCGGCAGCACCTTGCCATTATCGCGAACCAAAGTGACCGCGTCGTTGGCGACCTGCTGGCCAAAAGCCAGGTTTTCCGGCTTGCCCACCAAGTTTGCGATTGCCTTCACGTCGACGATGCGGGCGTCCTGCAGACCGAGAGACGCCTTTGTCTTCAGAATCTTAAGCACGGACTGGTCGAGGCGTTGGCGAGAGATTTCGCCGGACTGAACAGCCTGAATCATTGCATTATACGAAGCGGGGAAATCGGCGGGAATGAGCAACAGATCGTTGCCGGCCTTGAAAGCCTCCACTGCGGCCCGGCCGATGTTGTTGGCGAAAAGGTGAGTCAGGCCGGCCATGTCGAGCGCGTCGGTGATGATGATTCCTTTGAAGCCAAGTTGTTTTTCAAGCAGGTCCGAGACAATAACTGGAGAAATCGTGGCCACGTGGTCGGGGTCGGAATCGAGTGCAGGAACAGTGACGTGCGCAACCATGACGGAGTCGACGCCCGCTGCGATGGCCCGGCGAAAAGGCGGTAGTTCGATGGAATCCAGATGAGCGCGATCAACGTTCACGCTGGCTACGCCGAGATGTGAATCGGTTGCCGTATCCCCGTGACCAGGAAAATGCTTGACCGTGGTCAGCATTCCACCTTCATGCGCGCCCTTGATATAAGCCGCGACCAGGTCGCCCACTTGCTTGGGATCTTCGCCGAATGAGCGCGTGTTGATAATTGGATTCGCTGGGTTCGAGTTGACGTCGCCATCAGGAAAGAAGTTCCAGTGGATGCCGATGGCGCGCGATTCTTCGGCGGTGATGCGGCCAAAAGTCTCTGCGTCCTCTGGTTTGCCATCTCCCCCGAAAGCCATGGCATGCGGAAAGACCGTGGTTCCCATCAAGCGCATGGAGACGCCACGTTCAAAATCGGCGGCAAACAGCAACGGAAGTTTTGAATCGCCCTGCAATCGGTTGAGCAGCTCGGCAGCCTCGTAAGGTTCGCTGCGCAGAAGATACGGACCGTCCACATGCACGGTCATGGCGAACGAGCCGACATGATACTTCTGCATCGCCTCGCGCAGTTGCACGTATTCCGGATTTTCCACGTTGAGGAAACTGGCGCGGCACCAGATCATGAATACTTGACCAACTTTTTCTTCCAGGGTCAACTTGTGCAAGGTCTTCTCGGCCCACTTTTCGCCGTCGCGAGTGAGGTGCATTGGACCGGGGTGCTGATATTTTTCCTTGGGAAACGCGGTAGTTGTGATCACAAGAACAGAGAGTAAGACGGCGAGTTTGCAGCGCATGCTGAAAACGATAGCAGAAACGGCAGGTTTACCGGTGGGAGTCTGCGGGGAGTGAGGTTTCCGTGATGGCCACAGCTTCGTGCTGAATTCGCGCATCATCGCCGAAGCCGCGCAGCCAGTGGACCTCCGGCTCGCGACGAAACCAGGTCATCTGCCGCTTGGCATAATTGCGGTGAGCTTGCTGAGCGGATTGCAGTGCCTGCTCCCGTGTGAGTTCCCCTTGAAGGAATTGCACGGCCTGTTTGTATCCGAGCGAAGAGAGCGGACTCGCGGTACCGCCGTACTGCTCAAGCAAACGCTGCGTTTCTTTGACCAATCCAAGTTCAAACATTTGCTGCGCGCGGCCATTGATTCGTTCATACAGCGCCTGACGATCGGGATCGAGACCTAGGCGCAGAATGCGGAAGCCGCGCAAAGGGTTACGCCCATATTGCTGCCAAAGGTCGGTCATCTTCTGGCGCGACGTCAGGCAGACTTCTATAGCGCGAACGAGCTTGGGCGTATCGTTGGCATGAATCTTCCCAGCAGCAGCGCTATCGAGACGACGTAGGATGCGATGAAGATAGTTGGAACCGAGGCTGGCTGCCCGTTCGCGCAATCGCTCACGTAGTTCTTCAGAGCGTTGCGGGCCGGGAAAAAATCCATCGAGCAGGGCGCGCAGGTAAAGGCCAGTTCCACCGACGACGATGGGCAAGTGCCCGCGTGCTCTGATTTCCTCGAGCACTTGCCTCGCATGGCGCGCGTATTCGCCGGCTGTGATGTGGCTGGCTGGTGCAACGTAATCGAGCAGATGATGCGGGGCGCGGGCTCGTTCGGAGGCAGTGGGCTTGGCGGTCCCGATGTCAAACTCGCGGTACATGGCGACGGAATCGCAGTTCACGATCTCGCCATTGAATCGCTCTGCAAGGACGATGGAAATCGCGGTCTTCCCACTAGCCGTGGGACCGACCACAACCACGAGCAGCGGTTCAGGCTGCGCCGGAGCCACTCTCAGCGCATGCTCCAGTGAATGGCGTGCCAGTAACGAATCAGGGTAAGAACGAGCAGTAGAAACGCAATCAGCAGCAGGCCGGAAGTTTCCGTGGCATAAATCGCGTGGCGGCGATGCTTGTGGTCGGAGTCGTTCTGGCGTTGAGCATTCACCACGTCCGTATTGTACGCCCGCGCACAAACGGAGTGCGACGGCTTGGTGCTACACTACGCGTCGTTGGTCGTCGTCTTTCGTCCTATGCCCGCTTTCCAAGGCAATCGCTCCGGCAGAATCGTGCGGTTTGGAGTGTTTGAGCTCGACCTGGCCGCGGGCGAGCTGCGCAAGAATGGCGCTAGAGTTCGGCTGCAGGAGCAGCCCTTTCAGGTATTGGCCTTGCTTCTCGAGTGCGGCGGCGATGTGGTCACACGCGAGGAGATGCGCCAGAAACTGTGGCCCGCTGACACCTTTGTGGATTTCGACCACAGCCTGAATACGGCTGTGAACAAGTTGCGGGAAACCTTGGGCGATTCGGCGTCAAGTCCGCGCTACATCGAGACGCTGGCCCGACGCGGATATCGATTTATTGCGCCGTTGCAAACGGAGGTGCGCCAGAGTACAAGTGGCGTGGAAGTTCCTTCCGCGGGAAATCTGACTGCGGCGCGTCTGCATCCCGAGCTGGAAGTCCCAATCCCGCGGCGCGGACTGACGCGCGGATTGTTTGCCCTGGTGCAGGTGATGTATCTGATCTTCTATGTGGTCGCACTTTTTCGTATACATGCTGTCGAAGGAATCGCGGAGTCTTTCTTGTCAGGATGGCGGGCGACTGCGCTGGTGGCTGCGGTGATGGTTACAGCAGGTGTCGGGATTCCGCTGCGCTGTTATCTGCTCTCGGCTGTGGGATTCGACTACCAGCGCTTGGGCGAGAAGTTTCAGCAGATGTTTCCTTTCATTCTGGCACTGGATCAGCTCTGGGCCGTCGCTCCATTTCTGCTGATGCAGAAGATCGGCCTGGGCGCGGCTTTCGCGGCCAGCGCGGCGCTGCTCTACGTGCCTTTCTCGGAACGATCCCTGATCCGCATGGCTTACGTAAGAACGCGAGAGCGGGAGTAAAGCCCATTAACCTAGCAGTCTGCGGAAAAACTCGGTTTGAAGTAGTGGCCAGCCCCTCTTGAGCTTCGGCTGGCCACTCCCAGGGGTCGAGTCGTAATCGAAACGCGGAGAGGTGGGTTAACCGGGCCGCTCCTTTGAGATATGGAGAATCTCCGAACAGGTGACGAATCCTGCTCGAGCGTACAGGCGTTCTTCGGCCGGATGTGCGGCCATCAAGAAGGGTATCAGGATGCCTGACTCAATTGCTGCCCGGTTGAGTTGTGACGTGAGCGCACGGGCAATGCCCCTGCGGCGAAAACGAGGGCGCACGCCGATTGCCGCGATTTCGGTCACTCCTCCTAAAGGAGCGGAATACAATCCAGCGCCCGCAGGTTCGCCGGTGTGCAAATCGCGCGCCAACA
>Ga0116126_1002125_pt1 | contig 11597 bp, 8 predicted proteins | sample June2015DPH_16_5_FD_89730 | JGI IMG/M metagenome (GOLD analysis project Ga0116126, IMG submission 89730) | Peatland microbial communities from SPRUCE experiment site at the Marcell Experimental Forest, Minnesota, USA - June2015DPH_16_40 | ecosystem: Environmental > Terrestrial > Soil > Wetlands >...
ATCTGGTTGAATTCCGTGGCCAGCGTGCCCGTGGTGTCGGTGCGCAGATTGGTGAGCGCGGTCTGCATGAAGTTGAGGGCGTTGGTCTGCACGTCTCCGGTGCTCGGAATCGACACCTTGAAGGTCGAGTTTCCCGCCGATGCGACCACTTGAAAGACGCGGATGTCCTGGCTCAGATACCACGGCTCGGGCGGAGTTCCCGTCTGGTCGCCATGGAGAATGAAGGGATTGGGGCTGGGGATCAGCGTGATGGTCGCGCTGTTCGATACCGTGAATCCCGCGGCGGAGAAGGTGGCGTTGAGCGTGACGGGGATGGCAGCGGGACCAAACATGCTGTCGTCGGTGAAGGTGATCGAAAACGGGAAGGTGAAGCGCTGCGGAGAGTTCGGCAGCGTAGGATCCTGCGGGATGACCGGGCCGGCAAAGGCGATGAGCATATCCGACGGGAAAGGCGAGGGAACGTTGGGAACGTTGGGCGGGCTGGCTAGTTGCGCGGCCGAAATAATGCCCATCTCCATTGGCGTATAGCCTTCGACCACCACATAGAAGGCTGGATTGAAGACCGCGTTCACCGGAGGATGCGCGTCTACATAGGTATCGACCTCACCTTTGCTGAAGGTGCTGTTATCGACGATGAAGTAGCAGTCCTGGCCGGCGATCTGGACCGGAACGGGCGCCGACGGAATGCCGTTGGCGATGACCACAAGGTTCCAGTTTCCGGTAGCTAGGTTCGCCGGGATGTCGATGGTGCAGGACTGCAGGTCGTCGGGCACCGTGGTGCCTGTGGCGACGCCCATGGTGGAGAAATTGTAGCTGCGCACATAGACCACCTGGCCGGTCGAGGGATTGGTGAGCTGCACGATGGGATAGTTGGTGGCCATGCCGGCGTCGTCGCCGTAGCAGACAGCCTGAGAGAGTCCGTTGATTTGCGTGCCGGAGACAGTGTAGCTGTGGCCTTGAACCATGGTGGCGGGCGCGGAGATATTGGCCGGGGCCCATGCGGGATTGGGAGCGCTGGTGGCCGGGTCGGGCGTGTAGAGGAACAGGGTGTTGCTCTGTGCCGAAAGAAGGATCTGGCCGGTCGGCAGCAGGAGGAAACAGGATTGCCAGGTGTAGTTGCCGGCGGGCAGCGCAGGCTGCACATCGAGCTGCGGCAACGTGGTCGCGCTGCTGCTCGGGTCGTATTGCAGCAAGACCGGGTCCAGGGAGAAGTATTCTCCGCCGAGGGGAACCGAAGTGCCTCCCATGCACACTACCTTGCCGCTGGGAAGCAGGCACGCAGGCGCGTCGAGTGCGGTTAAAGTGGGCCAGTTCGGACTGGCGCTCGTGTCGGCGGGGAACGATGGGCCTTGCGTCCAAGAACCTGGGCCGGTAGGGTTAGAAGCCGGCGGGGGCGTATAGATTGCGGTCTGACCGCCGCCGCCGATGGCAAAGGCCGAGCCGCTGGGAAGCAGAATCATGGGTCCGGTCTCGTACTCGCCGGTACCTTGGATGGTGACAACGGCAAGATTCACCGGGGATGGAGCACAATTCACCCATTCGTCGAGCGAGGGCAGGTAGCGCTGCGCCTTTGGGGTGTCGCGGACGGCGGGCGCCAGAACGCTGCCGTCGGGCAATAGGTTGAAGGTTTCTTCCTCAAAGGGATCTTCCTTGGTTGTGGTGGTGACCGCTCCGAACTCGAGCCCGGCCTGAACCCAAGTGTTGTCGTTCGGGTCCCAAATGGCGGTGAGCTGCGACCAAGTGGAGGGGGGAATGGTGACGCTGGCGCCGCCAAGGAGGACGCGGCCGTCGGCAAGCACCGAGCCGTTGCAGTCGCCGCGCACGAACTCGAAGGCCGCCGGTTTGACGATGGGTGTCCATTGGTTGGTCTGCGGATCGAAGATCTCGCCGGTCCAAGAGTCACCTGTGACTGCAGGGTCGTTGGTGTCTTCGCCGCCAATGACAAAGACGCGTCCGTCGTTGAGCACGCCGGAGGCGAACCATTGCCGAGCGTACTCCATGTCAAGCTCCGATGACCAGGAGCCGGTTTCATAGTTGCCGTTCTGATCTGGCGTGAGGCGGAGCCATTGATTGGCGTTTCCAACGGCAGTGGTGTCGCCGTTGTGGATGAGCACGGACCCGTCGGTGAGCAAGAGCATGATGTCCGCGGTAAATGTGCCAGTGGACGTGCCGGGGGCATTGAATGTTTTCCAGGAACCGGACATGGGGGATCTCCTTCTGCGGTGGCCGCAGGGCGGCTCAGCGCGTACAGTATATATAGTGCACGCCGGCCAAAGAACGTTTCAGAATGATGTACTCCATGGAGTTGGGCCAAACGACGGCTCCGAAGAAAAAGCGCCAAGAGCCAGCAGGTTCGGACGATCAAGAGAAGGTTCAGTATGTGCCTCTGTGAGGCCGTGCCGGCTGCAAACAGGCCGAGCCTCTTGGCTTGTGCCAGCCGGAATCATGGGATTAGCTGGGAACTTAAATCTGTCCTGAATTCTGGGTAACGAATTTTGTGCTTGACATCGAGAACGGGCAGCCGTATTCTTATACTGCAATGCAGTGACTGCATCGCAGTATAAGTGCTGCAGAAGGAGAAAACAAATCATGGCTACTAAAACCAAGGAGTCAGGGAACGCCCACTCACCAGCAAACCGAATGGTGGGTTGGGCTCGTCAAGGAATCGACAGCCTCGTGGCTGCCCAGAAAATCTTGTTGGATCTTACGGCCCAACAGAATGCACTGGTGATCGGAATGTTGCGGGAGAACTTGAGCAAGCCCCTCGTCTGGCCAGGAGAGGTGATCGCCACAATCGCTGACAAGGGTGTCCAGAACGTCAGCGCCGCCGGAAAGATCGTGCTTGACTTGGCCGCCGACGGGACCGTGTTGGTGGTGGATAGAGTGAAGGAGGCGGTACCGCTTCCCATGCCCGCAGGTACCGTGGCGAACGTGTTACGCCACCGCCTGGTAACTTTGCTCGACCTGCAGAAGCGCTTGCTGGAAGCTGCTGCCGAGCAGACGCACGAGGCGGCGGAATCCTATCAAGAAGGCAAAGGATTGATGGCGGCCAGCGCGAGCGTGGCCGAACTGGCGCGCCGGGTCATCGAGAACTTCATCGAGACCGAAAAGAAGTTCCTCGACTTGGCCGTACACGAGGTGAGCGCCAAGACCGAGGGCGGGGGCCACAAGTCTCTCCAGGAGAGGTACGAGGTTTTGACACAACTGGTTCGAGAAGGCGGGGAGAAGTGCATCGACGCCCAAAAGAAACTCCTGAATCTGGCCGTCGAGCAGATGGAGTCTGCGGGTAAGACTGCCGGCAAGCGCGTCGAGTCCGCCCGTAATGGGGCCCGTACCTCACTGGGCGAACTGACTGAAAAAAGCGTCCGGAATTTCGCCACGGCTCAGAAATCGCTGATGGAGCTTGTTAGCAAACCGGTTAAGGCGAAGGAATCGACCCCGGAGCCGAAGCGGAAGGCCGCCCACGTTCGGCCAAGGACTAAGGCCGTCCACGTTCGGCCAAGGGCTCCGAAAGAGATACCGGAAGAGCGCGCAGTTGCTTAACCATCTGCCGTTCCGGGCCTAGGGCTGTTCCGGCCCAGCGCGTGCGATCGCGCTGGGCCGCGGACCTCCGATGCTGCCAATTGTCTTTTGCGGCGAAGGGGTGCGGTCTGCTCGAGGACTTCAGAGGCAGGGGCGAGGGCGAGTTCCTGTTGGAGGCGCGTGAAGGCTTGATGGAAGGGAAGATCAAAACACAACTGGGTGAACCGAATAACGTCGCCGCCCCGCCCACAACCGTGGCAGAAGATCAGGTTTTTCGCAGGGTTCTGGACAGACAATGCCCGGTCCATCTGAAGCGCTGCTTGAATGTAATAGTACTTGCTTCCGGCGGCAGCGACAGCACCCCCCGCCTCCTCAAGACACATCCTCTTGAAAATAGGCGTTGGAAATATACTGTGATACCATACGTTGGGTGTTGAAGAACGAACCGTTGATGGCAATCGCGGAGCGCATTACCGTTGCGTAATCCCGGGGCCGGCCATAAAACATGGGAATGATGACCGTCTCTAACTTCGCGTAAAGCGAATCCGCCTCCGCATCCTCGTTCTCCATCGGTTCAGTTCCATGACCGATCTCCCAGCCCGTGATGCCTTCGAAGCAGCCCTCCACCCACCAGCCGTCCTGAATGCTCAAACTCGGAACGCCATTGAGGCAAGCTTTCATGCCGCTCGTCCCAGAGGCCTCTTGTGGGCGCTTGGGTGTGTTCAGCCACAGATCCACACCGCTATACAGAAGCGGAGCCCACGTCCAATCGTAGTCGGGTATATAAACGATCTTGACGACGTCTTTCAAGTTGTCCGCCGCCTGGAAAATGCGGCGGATGACCTCCTTGCCGCCACCGTCCGCGGGATGCGCCTTGCCGCCGTAGATGACCTGAATGGGCCCCACATTCTGCGCGATCCACCTTAAGTGGTCGGGCTTCGAAAACAGCAGGTCGGCGCGCTTGTAGGTGGCTGCACGACGGGCGAATCCGAGGGTCAAGATTTTCTCGTCGAGCTGGATTCCCATGCGTTTTTGAACTTCTGCCATCAGCGCCTGCTTGGCCAGGGCGTGGGCCTTGAGAATTTCCTCGCAAGGGATGCCGATCGCGTAGCGCAGGTAAAGGTTATCCCTTCTCCATTCCGGCATGTAACGGTCGAAGAGGTCGCGGAAGGGAGGCGTGGTCCAGGTGAGGCCGTGAACGCCATTGGTAATAGCCCGGACGGAATACTGCGGGAACATATGACGGGAGACCTCCCCGTGCTGCATAGCCACCCCGTTCACATAGCGGGATCCTATGAGCGCTAAATACGTCATGTTCAGATGTCCGTCCAGGCACGCGCCGAGGGCTACGAGGGCTGCGGTGCGATCCTTGCCCAACACTTGGCGAACCAGGTCGACGCTGAACTGGTCATGGCCGGATGGAGCGGGAGTGTGCGTCGTGAACACACACTTGTGCCGGACGTTGATAACATCCTCTCGACGGGTGTCGCGCACATTGCGGCCCGCCAACCGATGCTCGATCAGGGCCAGCACCAGCAATGCGGCGTGGCCCTCGTTCATGTGATAGCTCGAGATATGGTGGTGCCCTAGCTTCGACAGGATGGCGACACCTCCCATTCCCAAGAGTACTTCCTGGCACAGGCGGTAGTGGAGATCTCCGCCGTAAAGATAATTTGTGAGCGTCTGGTCCCAAGGGGAATTTTCGGGCAGGGCCGTGTCAAGGAGGTATACCGGCAGCACGTCTCCACCCGTGCCTTCCACCAGGTATCGCCAGGCACGCACCTTAATCTCGCGCCCCTCGATGTTCACTGTGACCACCGGCTTCATCAGCTCCAACATTTCCTCGGGATTCCACAGGGCCGGGGACTCCGATTGATTACCACGTTCGTCCAAATGTTGTGAGAAATAGCCTTTGCGATGGAGCAGGGTGACAGCCACCATGCGAACTCCCAGGTCCGCAGCGGAGCGAAGCGTGTCTCCGGCCAGCATACCCAGCCCCCCACTGTAAGTGGGAATGGCAGGGTCAAGAGCGATCTCCATGGAGAAGTAAGCGACGCGCGAAGGGCTAACACGAGGGATCACGGCAACCTCACAGTAATTAATTCAATCACAAAACCCGCTTCTGGCCCCATTGTCGGGCACGACTCAAAACACGAAAACGATCGTCAGCAAAACCATCGTCATCCAGGAAGGGGCCACCTCGCAAATCTTTAGCCCTTCTATCGGCTTTAAAGCTCGATAGAATATTCCCGCAGCAGCCCAAAAAGTTCAAGCGTCAGGCGCGTTGTGCCATCGTACCACCGCGAGTGGATGCTCAGATACCTCAAATCCCTGCAGCGCAAATTTCCTATTCGACCGACTTTTCAGCGGGATCCAGTATTTGAACACTGCGAGATCTCGTTTCCCCACCGGCGGTATCCTCATGGAGCATCCTTAAAGTGATCATACCTTTATGCATATATCTAAGGGAGAGAAGAGAGAGGCTTTTTAATCATCCTGCCACCAAGCGCAGCGACTCGTGAATGACGTCGTAAATGTGGTGCAATTCCTCGCGGGTAATGCAATAGGGGGGGAGGATATACACGACATTTCCCAGGGGACGGAGAAGCACGCCTTTGCCCAGGTAGAAATCGTAGAGCCGTAGGCGGAGGGAGGAAAGATACCCCGGGTCATCGGCGCGTAACTCCAGCGCCGCCACCGTGCCGATGCTCCGCACGTTCGCAACTGCCGGATGCTGCCGGAAGTTCGGGAGCCTTTCCGCATGGACTTGCTGGATGGAGCGGATGCGGTCGAATACCGGTACGGTTTCGAAAATACTCAGATTTGCATTGGCCGCGGCGCAGGCAATGGGATTGGCCGTATAGGAGTGCCCGTGGAAGAAGGTTCGACGGCGGTCAGGGACAGCGAAGGCCTCCCAAACCTCGCGCGTCGAGAGCGTAGCCGCCAGGGGCAGGAACCCACCGGTCAGCCCTTTAGAAATACACATCAGGTCAGGAGCAACATCGGCGATTTCGCACGCGAACATCTTTCCGCACCGCCCGAAGCCGGTCAATACCTCATCGGCGATGAGCAGCACATTGTGCTCTTCCGACAATTGCCGGATTCCTTGGAGGAACTCCACGGGATGAACAATCATTCCTCCCGCCCCTTGCAGCAGAGGTTCGACGACGATCGCGGCAATGGAGCCGGCGCGCGCGGCGAGCAACCCCCGCAACTTGTCGAGGCAATCGATCTGGCACTGGTCGCGGGTAAGTCCCACCGGACAGCGAAAGCAGTAAGCGGAATGGACCCGGTGGACCGGAATGCGCAGGCTTGCGAACGGCGCGGAGAAGGCGGAATCCGCGCCGGCAGACATCGCTCCCATGGTGTCGCCGTGGTAAGCGTGCTCGAGCGCGACGATTTCCCTTTTCTCCGGATGTCCCAGGTTCCACCAGTATTGGACGGCCATCTTCAAAGCCACTTCCACCGCCGTTGACCCATCGTCCGAAAAAAAGATGTGTTCGAGTTCAGGCGGCAAGAACTTGCTCAACCGCTCTGCCAATTCCTCCGCCGGTTGGTGACGGAAGCCCGCAAAGATAACCTGCTCGAGCTTGCCTGCTTGCTCGGCAATGGCATTCGCAATGGCGGGGTGTGCATGCCCGTGCAGGGTCACCCACCAGGAAGAGATGGCGTCGAGGAGCTGCCGGCCGTCGCGAGTATAAAGATATGCGCCTTCCGCTCGATCGATGAAGACCGGTTGCAGGTCAAGTGACGGATGAGTGAACGGGTGCCAGATGTTGAGCCGGGGGGGAGTCATATCGGAAAGTAGGTCTTGTCAAAGTGTTCTTCGAATACCCGCCGCAATGCTTGACGGGAAATCTCTGGGAGGGGTGGAACCCACCCCAAGATCGGAACTCGGCCATAGCGTTCCACGGCCTCGCGGTTATCCGGGTTTTCTTCGCCGTTAAGCACGATGCCGGTAACCGGTATCCCTCGCTGGCGGAGCGCTTCGAGGCTGAGGAGAGTATGATTGATGGTCCCCAGTGCGGTGCGCGCTACAAGGAGCACCGGGAAGCCCAGGTGCTTCATGAGGTCCACCATGAAATCTGAATCATTGAGGGGAACCAGCACGCCGCCCGCACCCTCCACGATCAGCCATTTGGTTTGGGGAAGCAGGGGTTTCTGGATCGCGTCGAGCCGAATGCGAACCCCATTCCAATCTGCCGACAGGTGCGGCGAAACTGGCTCCGGGAAACAATACGCCTCCGGGATTTCGTCCCCGGCAGCGCGCGCCGCGAGTCGGCGCACGGTTTCGCGATCTGTTCCCTCGCGGGAGCCGGTTTGAACTGGCTTCCAGTAAATCCCGTCGAGCGCGGCACATAAGAGTGCGGAAACGATAGTTTTTCCCACACCGGTATCGGTTCCAGTCACCAACAATCTCTTCATTCGCGCCCCGAAGCTGTGGCCGGCAAGGCGAGATGCTCGCGCACCTGGCACATGCGGGCGGCAAAGGCCAGAAGATCTTCCTGCTTCAGCTTCGCTGTCACGGAGAGGCGCAGCCGCGCCGTGCCCGCCGGCACCGAGGGTGGGCGGATGGCACGCGCCGTGAAGCCCGCCTTCGAAAGGCCCTCGGCGTAGCCCACCGCCAAATCGTTGGCGCCCAGAATTACGGGTGCGATGTGCGAATCACTCGACCCGGTGTTGAATCCAGCCTTTTGGAGCTGCTCACGCAAGAACCAACTTGACTCCCGAACTCGATTCCGCAACACGTCTGCCTTAGTTACGGCTTGTATCGCCGCCCGTAGTTGGCAGGCGAAGTAGGGAGGCAAGGCGGTGTTGAAGATAAAAGTGCGAGCCCGGTTGATGAGGAATTCTTTCAGCCTCTGGGAACCACACACAAAGGCTCCGGCGCTGGCCAGGGCCTTGCCACAAGGGTAAACGGCGGCCAGGACTCGCCGCGATGCCCCGGCTTCCGCCACCAGACCGCGCCCTTGCGGGCCCAATACGCCCACCGCATGCGCCTCATCCACGACCAGCTCCGCGCCGTAACGGTCCGCCAAGGCCACCAAATCTCCAATTGGGCTCCTGTCCCCGTCCATGCTGAACAAGCTCTCCACCACAATGAATTTTTCCTGCGGAGAGCCGGCGAACCTTCGCAGCTCACCTTCCAAGAAATCCCAATTCCGATGCGGAAATATGACCTTTCTAGCCCCGGAATAACGAATTCCGTCGATGATGCTGGCGTGGTTGGCACTGTCAGAAAAGACCAGGTCCTCCTTGCGGATCACGGAGCTGAGCAGGCCGATGTTTGCCGCGTACCCGGAGGTAAAAAACAGACCCGCCTCCGTGCCCATGAAGCCGGCAAATTCCTCCTCCAATTCCTCCCAGGCGCGCGCATTGCCGGAGAGTAATCGCGATCCCCCGGAACCCATGCGCGCGCCGGCCGCGAGCCCGTCCACCACTGCCTCGCGCAGTCGGGAATCCTCGCTGAGGCCCAAATAATCGTTGGAATTGAAATCGATCCCCTGCGGCAGGCTCAACGAGCGGAGTTGGGAACGCTCGCGGAGCTCCCGAAGCTCCGAGTCCAGGCGATCGAGGGTGGAAAGGTTTCTAGGCACGACACATGGGCTGAATCCCTAGATCGCGGAAGAGTTGCTGATCCTCGTCACGATCGGGGTTGGGCGTAGTAAGAAGCTTCTCGCCTACGAAGATGGAATTCGCTCCCGCCAGGAAACAGAGCGCGGCGCACTCGCGGGTCACGGACCTTCTCCCCGCGCTCAGTCTGACCTTGGAAGCCGGCATCAAAATTCTTGCGGTGGCGATGGTGCGAACCATGGTGAAGGGGTCCAGCGGCTCGGTTTGCGCCAGCGGGGTTCCCTCGACGCGCACCAGCAGATTGATGGGCACGCTCTCCGGGTGAGGGCTAAGCGAAGCAAGCTGTTGCAAAAGTCCTACACGGTCTTCGTCACCCTCTCCCATGCCGATGATCCCACCGCAACAGACCGTCACGCCCGACTTGCGGACCGCGTCAATCGTCCGGAGCCTGTCGCCGTAGGTTCGTGTCGTGATGATCTTACGGTAGTACTCAGGCGACGTGTCCAGGTTGTGGTTGTAAGCCGTCAATCCGGCCTCTGCCAGGCAATTCGCCTGCTCCTGAGTGAGCATGCCGAGGGTGCAGCAAACTTCCATTCCCAAGCTCGCAACGGCGCGAACCATTTTCAGGACACGGTCAAATTCCTCGCCCACAGGGGCCTGCCGCCACGCCGCCCCCATGCAAAATCGCGTCGCTCCTTCGGCCTGGGCTCGGCGCGCCGTCTCTACAACCTCGGCCAAGGGTAACAAGGGTTGACGATCGACACCTGCCGCAAAGTGGGCGCTCTGGGGACAATAGGCGCAATCCTCGGGGCAACCACCCGTCTTGATCGAAAGCAATTGGCAGCATTGCACTTCGTTCGGCTGATGGTGGAGGCGATGGATTTGCTGAGCGGAGAAAACCAGGTCAAGGAGTGGCCTATTATAGATTCCCCGCACTTCTTCACGGGTCCAGTCGGAGCGAATTGAAGAATCTGAGCACGTTTGCTGCGCTTTTATAGACAAGACCCGGCCCTCCGGTGAATTCCATATCCTCATCTTTCCTGCCGCTTCTCACTGCCCAGTCCGAAGCATTCTAACCTTGTAGCGTCCAAAACTCAAATTAGGGTATTTCTCCTCCTCACCCATGTCCGAGGGCGAGAGGCGCAGCGGGCGAGATACCCGCGCTACAAGCTTCTCCCCCCCGCTCGGCAGGAGAGGCCAAAACCCTCAACTTCTATGCCGTGCACCCGGACCGCCGATTCTAAACACAATGTCTCTTAAGTTTGGGCTCTCATGGCGAGTACATGGGATGTTGAAGGGCGACACCCAAACCCCTCCCCATGTCCATGTTGAGAAACTCAGCTATCGGTGCCCGATTTCCCGCGGTATCCGAGCAAGTGCAAATTGACTTCTTGAGTTTGGGCTGTCATGGCGAGTACATGGAATGTTGAAGGGCGAACACCCAAACCCCTCCCCATGTCCATGTTGAGAAATTCAGCTATCGGTGCCCGATTTCCCGCGGTATCCGAGCAAGTGTGCAAATTGACTCAAAAACATGTGTTTAATTCCGCCTCAATCGGGCATTCGGTTGACAATTGCAAATACTCTCTCTTGCGTATCCAAGAGGCAATCTGACTCAGATCAATAAACTCAAGCGTTGCCATCACGTAGAAAGGCTGCAGTTGAAACTTGTTAAATTGGTTTAGAGAACTTTTCGGCTAAGAGTTTGCTAGTACTATTGTACTCCGAATCCCCAGGCGGGGATTTAGGTCTAGCTAACTGACGACCCTTCGCTATTCTCTCAGGGCTGCTGTAGCACAGTTGAAGGGTCCAAGTTGACTTGCTTTCCGATTCTAGACCCGGCATGTCAATTCCCCTCAATGTCCGGCTGACTGGGGTTGGGAATTTACTTCTAGCCATCGACCAGAGAGGCGTGGACTCCAAAGGAGATCCGCCGCGTGGAAACGCCAAGCAAGCCCGAATGGGAAGTTGGCACGGACTTGGTGGCCAAATGCATCACGGTGGACGCAATCGGCCAAGTGGCTACACATCGGATTCGACACATCCCTCTCGGTTACAAACGGTACACCAACCCGTAGAAGCGGGAAAGGGCGAGCAATATGTTGGAAGGCATCCACTCACAGGGGCAAGCGACCCAATGGTTGATCTTGGGGCGAATCCTGTTCTTCCTCATCCATGCTCTCGGTATCGCATGTTTTTCCTTTATTGTGGCAAAACGCCTGGCGCCGCTCCTTCGGGGTCAACGTGATTTTCGTTTTGACCGGCCATTGACCCGATTGACGAGGTTATTGAAATTCTGGTTGGGGCAGTGGAAGCACCCGCGCTACAGGACAGCAGGAACCATTCATGTGTTTATCTTTGCGGGTTTCATTGTCCTGGCGATTCGAACTTTCTCTGTGCTCATTCTGGGGATCTCCGATAATTTCGGTATCCCAGGCCTTTCAGGCAGCGCAGGGCACATTTACGACATTCTGACGGACTACGCCGCGACCGTCGTCTTC
>Ga0116126_1002156_pt1 | contig 11504 bp, 8 predicted proteins | sample June2015DPH_16_5_FD_89730 | JGI IMG/M metagenome (GOLD analysis project Ga0116126, IMG submission 89730) | Peatland microbial communities from SPRUCE experiment site at the Marcell Experimental Forest, Minnesota, USA - June2015DPH_16_40 | ecosystem: Environmental > Terrestrial > Soil > Wetlands >...
AGACGAGACCATTGTCCTTAATAAGTTCGATGAGATTCTCGCCGAACGCGTACAGGAGCAGCTCGTCAAAAAGAACACGCTATTCATCCCTAACCGTTCTTTCGTAGTCTACAGCGGCATACGGCGAGTCGAAAACGAGTTTCGGTTGCCGCTCGTAGGCACGCGTGAGATGCTGAAGATAGAGGATAGGGAGACTGAAAAAGAGAATTACTATTGGGTCAGTCAGCAAGCGGGCATTCCAATCCCGAAACACTATGCGAGCAAAGATGACATCGACACACTCGTGATGGTGAAGCTTCACCACAAGTATATGACGCTCGAACGCGGGTTTTTCACCGCTGCTTCTTCTGAGGAGTTCGACGCGAAGGTTGGGCGGCTCATCGACAGGGAGATTATTACTGCCGAAGCCCTCAACGACGCGCGGATCGAACAGTACATCATCGGCCCCGTGTTCAACTTTAACTTCTTCTATTCACCTATCGACGAGGAGATCGAGCTCCTCGGCATTGATTTCAGATTCGAAAGTAACCTTGACGGATTGGTGCGAATTCCCGCCGAGCAGCAGCTGGAGCTGCCTGCAAAATACCGCGACCCGCTGATGACTATCGTCGGCCACGCGAACGCGTCGCTCAGAGAGTCGTTGCTTGAGCGAGTCTATATAATGGCCGAACGATTTGTCGCCTTCTCGAGGCGACACTACAGCGCCCCAATAATCGGACCGTTTTGCCTGCAAACGATCGTTGATCAAAACATGGACTTTTACGTTTACGACATCGCAACGCGCATCGGCGGCGGCACAAACGTGCACACGAACGTGGGCGCCCCGTACGGAAACTCGCTGCTACGAACGCGTATGAGCTCGGGACGACGGCTCGCGCTTGAGATCAAGCGCGCGATCGCTCTCGACCAAGTCGATAAGATAGTGACATAGCATGAGCCGCACTGGAACAAAACCAAAAACGGATTGGGACGTCATCATCATAGGAGCCGGTCCTGCCGGCATGTGCGCTGCAAACGAGCTGGCAGACCGAGGTATCAGCGTGCTCGTCGTCGATCGCGGGCGCGACATCAAAGAACGGCACTGCCCGATGGAAGAGATCGGCAAGTGCGCTGAGTGCAAGCAGTGCGACATCATGTGCGGCATCGGCGGCGCGGGCACATTCTCCGACGGCACCCTCAATCTGCGCCCTGATATCGGAGGCGACCTTGCCGCAATTACGGGAGACAACCCGTCAGCGTGGGCACTGGTTGACTACGTCGACGGCTTGTTCCTCAAGTACGGCGCCCCTGAACGGCTTTACACCGGCGATGGGGCCGACGTCGAGAAGCTCAAGCGCAGCGCTGCCTCAGTGGGCGTGCACTTTATCGAGATTCCACAACGTCACATGGGCTCTGACAACGCCCCCCGTATCATTGAGAACTTCGAAAACGACTTGAAGTCCCGGGGCACCGTGTTTCGGCTGAACGCCCAAGTCCGTGACTTACTCATCGAGGACAACACGTGTGCTGGGGTACTGCTCGAACACGGTGAGAAGCTCTCTTCGCGATTTACGCTGCTCTGTCCCGGCCGAATTGGCGGCGAATGGGTGAACACCATCGTCAGACGCCACGGCATCGACGCGAAGCACGGCGCGATAGACATCGGCGTTCGCGTCGAGGTTCCCTCGATCATCATGGACCCCATAACCAAGATAAACCACGATCCAAAGTTTCACATTCGCACGAAGCGGTACGACGATTTCGTGAGAACCTTCTGCACGAACGAGCACGGGTTCGTCGTCAAGGAACGCTACGAGGGGTTCATAGGCACGAACGGGCATTCGCTCAAGAGCCGCCGATCGGACAACACCAACTTTGCGTTTCTGGTGCGAACCGAGCTTACCGAACCACTCGAAGATACGACACGATATGGTAAGTCGGTCTCCAAACTGGCGACGACCATTGGAGGGGGTAATCCCATTCTCCAAAGAATGGGCGATTTACGCCGCGGACAGCGCTCCACTTGGAGTCGCATACGACGAAATCCCGTCAAAAACACCCTCGCGGATGTCACGCCCGGCGACATTTCAATGGCAATGCCCCACCGGATCGTGATGGACATCATTGAAGGACTCGAAAAGCTGAACGAGGTCATACCAGGTGTTGCCTCCGACTCAACGCTGCTCTACGCTCCCGAAGTGAAGTTCTATGCAATGGAGCTGCAGGTCTCGCAAGAGCTGGCGACGAGCACTAAGGGGCTCTACGCGGCAGGAGACGGCACAGGGCTTTCACGAGACATCATCAACGCCGCTGCGACGGGTGTCATAGCCGGCCGAGGGATTCTCCGGAAGCTCGAAAAGGGTTCCTGAGCGACGGCAGCAGCCTCACAAAGGACAGCCGCGGTCTCGCCAGCGGCCGAGCTTGTGCTTGTTTCGCGTCTGCACATCGCTTTTTTATATTGGCGTACGCAATACTTGTCCTGTCAACTCTGTGAGGGATGGGTGTGGACCCGGTGCACGAAGCTATTAACTCTTATGATCTGGAAGAAATCACCCTCGCGACGTTGTGCTCGCACACGAGTTTGCAGATTTTCCACGGTGCGCGCGAGGAGGGATTTAAGACGCTCGGCCTCGCTATAAGAACGATACCGAAATACTACGACGCGTACCCCAGAGCTAAGCCCGACGACTTCTTGGTCGTTGACTCCTACCTCGACGTGCTTAAGCACGCCGCCGAATTGCGCGACAGAAACGCGATATTGATCCCTCACGGGTCCCTCGTCGAGTACCTCGGCGCCGACAACTTCTTGAACCTCGACGTGCCTACCTACGGAAATCGTCGCGTGCTTCAATGGGAGTCAGATCGGCAGAAAAGCAGAGAATGGCTCGAAGGCGCCGGCGTGTCAATGCCACGCGAGGTACGGGATCCGCGAGACATCACGTCACCCGTCATCGTGAAATACCACGGAGCAAAAGGCGGGCGGGGCTTTTTCATCGCCAGCGACTACGTAGACTTCGCAAAAGGCGTAGAGCCGGGCGCAGAATACACAATACAGGAGTTCGTTCTCGGCACGCGATTCTACTTCCACTACTTCTACTCACCAATCGCACAAAACGGTTACAGATTGAGCAAAGGGACCCTTGAGATGCTCGGCATTGATCGCCGATTAGAAGCAAACGTTGACGAGATCTATCGGGCCGGCAACGTCACTGTTGCGCCCACGTTCGTCGTCACCGGAAACACCCCTGTCGTTCTTAGAGAGAAGCTGCTCGAACCCGTGTTTGATATAGGGCGTCGCGTCGTTGAAAAATCGATCGAGCTGTTCGGCGGTATGATCGGCCCGTTTTGTCTCGAGACGATAGTTACGGATGCGCTCGAGTTCAAAGTCTTTGAGGTGTCAGCCAGACTTGTGGCTGGAACTAATCTGTACCCGATGGGGTCTCCATATTCTGATTACATCTACGACACTATGTCGTGCGGCAGACGCATCGCGCTCGAAATACGGAACGCCGTGCGATCCAATCAGCTAGAAGAGGTATTGAGCTGAGCTAAGCCGCGCTACGCAGTCTCAGAAGCCACGCATGCTAAGTGATATCTTACAACGCCTTTCGTGGCCCGATCGATTTTAAAAAAATGAATGAGAGACGTAGCAGCGCGCCGTGGTTCCCGAAGGCTCTCGCACTTCAGTACAGCACAGTACGTTGACGGGCTTATCTTCCGTGTTCGGGATGGGTACGGGAGTTTCCCCGCCGCTATGGCCGCTACGTCAAGCCAAGGTCCGGATTTGAACCGGAGTATAGCTGCTCTGCAGGCAGCCGCGTGACCGCTCCGCCACCTTGGCGCTTGACTGCTAGTTACTCTAGCGCACGTGTAAATGTGCAAGTTCCATAATTACTCCCCGAAAGCGGTGCTTGCGAGGATCTGGTATACGCCTAGCTAATACGAAGGTGTGGCTCGGACGTTAGTGGCCGCGGACTGAACACCTCGTTGCCTTGGTGCGCACATCCCGACTCTATCAAACCGGTCTTTTACCGATGTCCTTAAGAGGTCTCTTTTCGGGGTTGGTTTCGAGCTTAGATGCATTCAGCTCTTATCCATTATGGCGTAGCTGCTCGGCACTGCCTTGCCAGACAACCGATAGACCAGAGGCCACGTTGGCTAGTTCCTCTCGTACTATAGCCAACTTCCCCTCAGACCTCAACACACCCCTGACAGATAGTAACCGACCTGTCTCACGACGGTCTAAACCCAGCTCACGATCTCCTTTAATAGGCGAACAACCTCACCCTTGGCCGCTTCTGCACGGCCAGGATGGAAAGAACCGACATCGAGGTAGCAAGCCACCAGGTCGATATGTGCTCTTACTGGTGACAACTCTGTTATCCCCGGGGTAGCTTTTCTGTCATCTTTAGCCCTCACCAATAGGGCATAAAGGTTCGTTAGGCCCGACTTTCGTCTTGTGATCCACTACTTTGCTGAATCACATCAGGCTGACTTTTGCCCTTACGCTCTTCGGTGGGGTTCTGACCCACCTGAGTCAACCTTTGGGCACCCTTGATATCTTTTCAAGGGCGTGCCGCCCCAGCCAAACTGCCCACCTATCGGGGTCCCATTCTCACGGTAAGGGACACAACCGTACAAGGGTAGTGTCTCAGGATCGGCTCCCCACCGCCCAGAAGCAGTGGATCGACGCCTCCTACCTACGCTGCGCATGCACAACCGCATCCCAACGACAGGCTGCAGTAAAGCTCCACGGGGTCTTCACTTCCCATCAGGGGTCTCCAGACTCTGCACTGGAATGTAAAGTTCACCGGGTTCCACCCAGGGACAGTAGGGCTCTCATTGGTCCATTCATGCAAGCCGCCAATTAAGCGGCAAGGTACTACGCTACCTTAAGAGGGTCATAGTTACCCCCGCCGTTGACAGGCCCTTCTTCCCGTTGAACCGGATGTTCAGGTACCTGCACTGGGCAGGATTCAGTGATTGTACTTGCCCTTTCGGGTTAGCAATCACCTGTGTTGTTATTAGACAGTTAGAGCCCCCTAGTCACTGCGACCTGCTCTTCTCAGAGCAGGCACCCCTTCTCCCGAAGTTACGGGGCTAATTTGCCGATTTCCCTTGGGTGGGTTATGCCGACACGCCTTAGTCTTCTCAACTAGGGGCACCTGTGTCAGATCTTGGTACGGCCATCGACTCCCTTTTTCACGGGCCCCTGGGATTATCCGAGTTTCCCCATCACGCTTTGGTTCGTTTCTCACCATTACGGTTCTCCGCGAACTTAATACGCTTGGACAGTTTGGCATCACTGTTCGAACTACCCGGAGGCGTCAGGTTTTAATGTCGCGTGGTACAGGAATATTAACCTGTTTCCCTTTTGACGCACTCGAATTACGGTGCATCTTAGGACCGACTAACCCTCGACTGACGAACATTGTCGAGGAAACCTAGCCCTTTCGGCGGTCGGGATTCTCACCCGACTATGCTGCTACTATTGCCAGGATCTTCGTTCCTGCGCGGTCCACAGGACTTTACAGCCCTGCTTCTGCCCACGCAGGACGCCTTCCTACCAGATCACGTCTCCGTGCTCCGTGGTATCGGCAGTCGGCTTGAGCCCCGTCCATTTTCGGGGCCCCAAACCTCGACTGGTAAGCTGTTACGCACTTTTTAAAGGTTAGCTGCTTCTGAGCTCACCTCCCAGCTGTCTATGGCCTGGGACGCCCTTTTAATTACACTTAGCCGACATTTTAGGGCCTTAACCACGGTCTGGGTTGTTTCCCTCTCGGACTAGAAGCTTACCCCCCAGCCCGGACTCCCGACATCTACGACGACGGCGGTTTTGGAGTTTGACAGAGGGGTGAGGGATTTCTCCCACAGCTCCCTCAATCAGTGCTCTACTCCGCCGACGGTCTCCGTCGAGGTCATGCTACGACATGTCTCGGAAGGAACCAGCTGTTTCCGAGTTCGATTGGACTTTCACCCCTAGACACAGGTCACGCGAGCGATTTGCAAATCAGCACCGCTAACGGTCCTCCACGCAACTTTCGTCACGCTTCAACCTGCCCACGCCTAGATCACTCGGTTTCGGGTCGTATCCTGATGACTCCGCGCACTTTTTGTACGCCGTCCCACACTCTTGCGAGCTACGGACTTGTCGGTTTCCCTTCGGCTCCGGCCGTGTAGACCTTAACCTTGCCATCCGAATACACTCCCTGGCCCGTTCTTCAAAACGTAAGACAGAACATTGGCGACGATGCTCGTACAAACGCCTCGCGACGTCTTCCTTCACATCGAGGATCCTTTCATGCCCTGCCGCACCATCACCACTCAATTTCAGGCCCTTTGCACCTCCCTATATGGGGTGCTTTTCAGCTTTCGGTCACCCTACTAGTACACTATCGGTCTCAAGTTGTATTTAGTCTTGGAAGTTGGTGACTCCCAAATTCCCGCGAGAATTCCAACTCACGGTACTCAAGACACGAATCCCGGCAGACTGATTGCGCTTACGGGGCTATCACCCCCTATGGCGTGTCTTTCCAGACAACTTCAGCTTCTCAGGCTCTGCGTTACGGATTCGGCTTATAACACTACATCTCCCCTTGCGGGGATTCAGTTTGAACTGTGCCGCTTTCAATCGCCTTTACTCACGGTATCTCTTACGATTTCTCTTCCTGCCCCTACTAAGATGTTTCAATCCGGGGCGTTCCCGATCCCTAACGGGATCAACCAATCGGTTAGGAGTTCCCATTCGGAGATCCCCGGTTCAAAGGCTCCTTGCGCCTACCCGGGGCATATCGCAGCTTGGCACGTCCTTCATCAGCTCTTGAGCCGAGCCATTCACTGAGTGGTATAGCAGCCACTTCACATTAACTAGTTAGCGTCCAGATTATGGAACTTATGCACGGTACACTTCTAACAAAGTGGACCCTTCCACAGCGGCGCCAGCCCCTGTGTGCATTAACACTGGAACGATTTTTCCCATGCGGGTCGTTCGATGGACTCGCTGGGATTTGAACCCAGGGCCTCTGCCTTGCAAAGGCAGCGCTCTTCCAGCTGAGCTACGAGCCCTAGGAAGGTTTCTTGATTCGGCTTCCACCTGTATTGCTTAGGAGGTGATCCAGCCGCAGATTCCCCTACGGCTACCTTGTTACGACTTAACCCCCCTTGCGGAACCTATGTTCGAACGTGGCAAAAACCACGCCCTCACATAAACCCCACTCGGGTGGTTTGACGGGCGGTGTGTGCAAGGAGCAGGGACGTATTCACCGCGCTATGTTGAAACGCGATTACTACGGATTCCAGCTTCATGAGGGCGAGTTACAGCCCTCAATCCGAACTAAGAATGGGTTTAAGAGATTGCCTTCACCTTTCGGTGTCGGAACCCATTGTCCCATCCATTGTAGCCCGCGTGTAGCCCGGAGAATTCGGGGCATACTGACCTACCGTCGCCCGCTCCTTCCTCCTCTTTAGCAGAGGCGGTCCCCATAGTGTACCCAGCCTGCCTGAGCAGCCGCTGGCAACTGTGGGTACGGGTCTCGCTCGTTGCCTGACTTAACAGGACGCCTCACGGTACGAACTGACGGCGGCCATGCACCTCCTCTCAGCTAGTCTAGCAAGGTCATCAGCCTGGCCCTCATCCCGCTGTCGTCTCCGGTGAGCTTTCCGGCGTTGAGTCCAATTAAACCGCAGGCTCCACCCGTTGTGGTGCTCCCCCGCCAATTCCTTTAAGTTTCAGCCTTGCGGCCGTACTTCCCAGGCGGCGAGCTTCACGGTTTCCCTACGGCACCACATGGATTCGCAATCCACGTGACACCTAGCTCGCATCGTTTACGGCTAGGACTACCCGGGTATCTAATCCGGTTCGTGCCCCTAGCTTTCGTCCCTCACCGTCGGACCCGTTCTAGCAAGACGCCTTCGCCACTGGCGGTCCCTCAAGGATTACAGGATTTCACTCCTACCCCTGAAGTACCTCTTGCCTCTCCCGGTCCCAAGACCAGCAGTATCCACTGGCAGCCTTACGGTTAAGCCGTAAGATTTCCCAATGGACTAACTGGTCCGGCTACGGACCCTTTAAGCCCAATAATAGCGGCCACCACTTGAGCCGCCGGTGTTACCGCGGCGGCTGGCACCGGTCTTGCCCGGCTCTTATTCCACATGCTTTTTAGGCATGTGAAAAGCGTACGCATTGCGCACGCACTCGAGGTCCCCTTATCGCGCTTTCGCGCAGTGTAAAGTTTTCGCGCCTGCTGCGCCCCGTAGGACCTGGATTCGTGTCTCAGAATCCATCTCCGGGCTCTTGCTCTCACAACCCGTACCGATTATCGGCTTGTTGGGACGTTACCCCAGCAACTACCTAATCGGCCGCAGACCCATCCTCAGACGCTAAAGCTTTGAACCGTAAGGCATTCCAGCGTTCACGGATTATCCGGTATTATCTCCAGTTTCCCGGAGTTATCCCAGATCTGAGGGTAGGTTGTCCACGTGTTACTGAGCCGTTCGCCGAGGGCATTACCCCTCTAGACTCGCATGGCTTAATCGGACCCCGATAGCAGTGGCCTCTGGCAGGATCAACCAGAATTATGCACACTACAAGGAATTGTGCGGATTCGCATTAATGCATATCCGCTTCGACCGATTCCATATCAAATGGTTTCAGCCGAATCAATCAACCCACGTCAGTTGCAAGGTTTCTGACAGATTACGCCAGCTCACTTACAACTCCATTGCATGTTTTTCGCGACCGGAGATCGATCCCTCACGGTTGGAAAATAAATTCCACATAAGGACCGTATGTTGGCCGCGATGGGCCTCATCTCGAAAGATCAGGCCTTTCTCTATAGAATCCGTAGGTATATAAGGTTAACCTGCGGCCGCTGCGGCACGTGTCACGAACTTCATCACAGCGTCCGGACGATAAATAGTTGCGTTTTAGGGACCTGCGACGCAAAGGTTGAGCATCCCGTCAACTGTGTCGCAGAGCCTGACGTGTAGCGTGCGACCTGAGGCAAAGGATTCAGCCGACGTCTGCGTGCGCCTCGGAAACAGTTTACCCCGCAGGTGGTTGAATGCCAGGGTCGTGGCATCCACCTGATCGTCGTACGCCGCGTCAGGGAAGTTCAGGAGTTCTTGCAAATAGTCATGCATCCATTTGTACTGATCGCCATCAGGAGTAGGAAGCCACACGCGATTCAGCCTCCACAAAGGAACACAGTTCCAGGCGCGGAGTTCCTTGTTCTCCCGCATATGAACGGGCGCGATGCCTTCGATCTCTACCCATTCAGCAGCGCGCTGGACCAATAAGCCCGTACGAAGAATGTTGCTCTTTTTTTTAGCGCGTGATAGCGGGTAGCCGCTAGCAAACCCGCATAAGACCATATAGAATGACGGCGCAAGCTCCATACGAAGAAGGAGGTGAACTACATTAGCCCAAGTTCGAGAAACAGTTTCGGTGGCAGTTCTAACCGATATGATAGCGGATCATCTAAAGATGCTCCCGTGGATGTTGGAAAGGAATACGACGTTAAAATTGAAGATATTTCAAAAAAGGGGGATGGTATCGCCCGAATTAGCGGTTTCGTAATCTTCGTTCCCAACACAAAGATCGGCGACGAAGTTAAAATTGAAATCAAAACTGTGAAAAACAATTTTGCGATCGCTGAGGTAACGGGGGCGGATTAACTTCGCTTGTTCTTTTTGCCGCTTAGAATTGAATATATGGACTGACCGCATTGTGGTTTAAGCATTTCTTGCTATTGACGATCGTGTTGTTCGTCCATCCATTTTTCCTTTCCTATCGATGGGGGTCAAATGTCACTAGGCATAACGCGTCAATACCTGACTGCTGTGCTCACTGCAAGCTGTAATCGGGCTGCCCATTAAAGGTGAAGTCTGATTTGAAGACGTCGAGCTCGGCCGAAAGCTCCGGACAGTCGGGGTATCCAATGAGCAGCCTTCTCATCAACAAGCGCAAATTCTCATACGAGGCCGCACGCTGTGACCGGCTAAGCGTTACTCTTTGAACATAACCGTATTCGAGCTCTAGCGCGTGAAGCAACGCTTCGTCGGGGCGTCGAAGGCCCGAACCACTGCGCGGTTGTAGGTTCTCGATATTTCACGAAGCTGCCCGATCTGATTTTTTACAGGCTCTGCCGGATAGCGCTCAAAATACACGACGTCACGAGCCGTTAGGTCAAAGACGAGGATCGGACACGGATCCTCTTGGCGCGCGGGATCCCGCCCTACAAAGTATTCCCTGGCCCCGGTAACGGTTGTGCTACGATATCTGAAGCCGCACATTGTTTAGATTCGCCAAATAACGAGCCGTGCAGCTGATTTAACGCAAGGATCGTTGCGTCCACTTGGTCGTCGTTAGCGGCATTCTGGAAGCTTAAAAGCTCCTGTACGTATTCGCCGACCCACGCGTATTCGCCACCATTTGGTTTCGGTATGTAGACGTTCTTTGATTGCCAGACCGGCACGCAGTTGAGGGCCTATAGTTCCTTAGAACCTTTGACGTTAAAGGGAATAATGCCGTCGTGTTAATGTTGGTGTGGTGGTCGCAGACAAGGTGCGAGGGAGTAGAACGGAAGCCCCTCCTGCGGCTCGTATCGAAAGCTTCAGAACATATCGTTAGTCACCCTTGCATCTCACGCGAGAGCCGAACAGGCTGCGAGGGGACGACATAGTAGCCACCGTACCAGATATGAGTGACACAAAAACCCGCGAGTGCTTTCTGGCATTCTCGCCAGCATATACGGAACACTTAGCTGCAAAGTTAATTTTTATATACTACTAATATTATATTTTACTACTAATATTATATTCTTATCAATACATATTTGAATCAATTTTCAAAGTTATTTGCACGAAAGAAGCGCAAATAGCAAGCTTTATATCAATTTGCATCCACGACGTGGTATAACAGCAAAGGAATGAGGAGGGGGCCTAGCTGAACGAAACACTACTGACAAGAAGAACGAGCGGAGCGCAAGAAGAAGAGCTGAGCGAAACACTACTCGCATCGCGAGTCGATGGCGCGGAGATACTTCGGCTGTCGATGTGTTCTGATCTCAGGAAGAATCTCATTCTCTCACTCAAAAAAGGCACAACAGCGCTAGCTGATTTGCGGACGGCGACGGGAAACAACTCCGCCTCCGTGATCCACGCGCTCAGAGAGCTGGAGAAAGAACACCTCACATCCCAAGATAGTAAGCGCAACTACGAGCTTACGAACATAGGCAAGATTGTCGCTTTGCAGCTTGAGAACTTCGTAAGAACAGTCAACGCAATCACTCAGTTCAGTAAGTTCTGGCTTGAACACGATTTAAGCGGTATCCCTGAAGATTCTCTCAAGAACATAGGATGTTTGCAAGAATCACAAGTCTTGGCAAGCGTGCCCACTGACATTTTCAATGCCTTTTCGACCTTTGTCACCCTGCTCGAAGACGCCAAAGTGATACGAGGCGTTGCCCCCGTGTTCGCGCCAGACTTGCTTGATGTTTATGCCGAACTCGCCGCAAAAGGCATAC
>Ga0116126_1002158_pt1 | contig 11485 bp, 11 predicted proteins | sample June2015DPH_16_5_FD_89730 | JGI IMG/M metagenome (GOLD analysis project Ga0116126, IMG submission 89730) | Peatland microbial communities from SPRUCE experiment site at the Marcell Experimental Forest, Minnesota, USA - June2015DPH_16_40 | ecosystem: Environmental > Terrestrial > Soil > Wetlands...
AATAACACCGGGCGGCGAACTCGCGAGACTCGATTGCCTAGCTGCATCCTCACCTCACGTTGACCACAAGGGTACGACCCTCGAGCGCCTTCTCAGCAGGCTCCGTGTTCCGAGCCGAAAGAAGCACCTGCTTGCCGCGAATCGAAACTTCCGTCCAGGAGATCATCCAGGAGTCACCAACTCGCTCCGCCAACCCGGAAATCGCGCTGCCAGCGGGGATGACCAGGCCGGAGTTTGGGAATAGGTCGGTGGTTGTTCGCCCTCTGACGTCCATCCGCCGCAGGCCCGCAAACTGCGCGGACTTGATGGCCACGGGTATTGCCGTGCCTCGCGGAATGGTCAAAGGACTGCTCAGCGAAGCTGAAATGTCCCTTTGAAATTGATGGACCGGAACCGCCGGACCGGCCAGGATTGATCCGGGCCCTGAAGCCGGAACTCCGCGCGTCAGAGAGCCCAGTGGCAGGATCAGCTTTTCCTGCTGCGTCTTCTCGTCGCGATAGATCCTATAGGCGCCTTGCACCATTCCGACCAGAAGGAATTTCGAGGGGTCCGCCGAGGACCGTTCCAGAAACAACAGGTATCCTGTCTGAGCATGGAATTGAACGGTTCCGGCCACAAAAACCCGTGTCTTGCCGACCGTGCCGCCTGGCTGCTGGATGACGGGGAAGGACGGCGGATCACCTTTGTAGGTCTGGTCCAGGGCAAGTGTGGTGTAAGTGTAAATGCGAGTGTGCTGCGGGTTCCAGACCGTCTGCTGGCTGACCACGTGGGCGCGGACAATCTCCGTCGAGGCCTCGGCAAGCTGGTCCAGGCTCATCCTCACCAGTGTGGTGGCAGACGCCGGGATTGTCATAAAAAGGGCGGCGAGTACCACGAAGAGTGAACTCGACAAGATTCTACGCCTCGACGGGTCGAAAGTGGTGCGGGCGTCCCGCCCGCAGTCGCGCGCGCAACCTGCCCGCAGCCTCGCGGGAGCGGGACGCTCCCGCGACCGCGGGCGGGACGCCCGCGCCACATCGAGGATTGACAACGCCAAGATTTGTGGACGGATCTTCATTAGTTTTTATTGCCCCGAAGGAACAATGAGTAATCCGCCCACAAAGGCAGAGAGTTCGCCCGTGGCAGGATTCGAGACCATGATATTTCTTAACCCCGGCACGGCGGTGGCACTGACCGAAATGCTGAAAGTCACCGACGGCGTGCCATTGGTTGTTTGACCGAACTGTGACGCGGAAGGCTGTGTCACCGTCACATCCTTGGAGATTCCGCTGATCGAATACACAGTTCCCGCAACCACTCCATTCCCGACCAGAAAAATCGTCGCCGTGCTACCCTGGGTCACTTGCGCGCCGGTGGCTGAGGTCGAGCAGGTGCTGCCAACGCAGGTTCCCGCGCCGTAAATCGTCAGTGTGGGAGTTAATTGCGGCACCTGCACGTTAACGTTCATGATGGTTTGGCCCGAAGCCACCTGCACCGTATGCACGCCGGACGTCTGATTTACGATCGTCGCCATGGCAGAAGACGAACTGACGGCGTCGTACTGGCTCGTCGCTGTGATGGTGACTTGGGCTGGCGAAGGCACGCTGGCTGGCGCCCTGTAAAAACCGGAAGAGGATACAAACCCGACGGTGGCATTCCCGCCCACCACGCCGCCCGCACTCCACACCACCAGAGAATTTGGTGTCCCGGAAACAGTGACGCCAAATTGAAATGAGGACGACACGGGGATATATGCCGTCGCCGGGGTTACCGTGAGTACAATGCCCGCCGACGAGGGCGTTGAGGAGCACCCGGCGGCCATCAGGGATAGCCCAACAACGAGGCCCAGAAATGCTCTTGCAACAACATTGGCTCGACTCAACCGCCAAATTCCGCTCATAATTCCTTTGCCAGATTGCTGGTACGCTTCGACCGTCACCTGTCAGTAGTTAGTCGTCAGTTTTCGACGCTTGGTTGTAAGTTGAAAACCAAAATAATCTCGTCCGTTGTAAGTCTATCATTGGATCATTGCGGCGAGAAGCCGGATCCGCTGGGGGCGGACCCGCCTGGGGACGAAAAGCCACCTTGATTTTGCCCCGGTGTAGAATTTGGCTGGCCGAAACCACTCGGCTGATTTCCCTGCCCAAAGCCATTGGTCTGGTTTCCCTGACCGAAGCCGCTGGGCTGGTTTCCCTGGCCGAACCCGCCTTGCTGATTTCCCTGACCGGGCTGCATGCCGACGCCTTGAGGGAGCCCGGAGATCGAGGTAGCAATGCCGAGCGCCCCGAGATCTATCCCGACAAACTCCCACTCGTCATAGTGCGTCTTCTTGTTCCAAGTGCTGATCGATTGCTTGTGACTCGTGCTGGCCACTCCGACGATAAAGGTTCCGCCACCTTGGGGGGTTCCCGAAGAGAAACCGGAGTTCTGCTGGGTGCCGGGAGTGGCCCCGCCGAAATTCGAATCGGAAGAGAAGCCGCCGCTTGACGAGCCAAATCCGCTGCTACCGGTGGCCTGCTGTCCAAAGCCGCTTCCGCCGGTGCTCTGCGGGCCAAAGCTGCTCCCGCCGCCCTGCGCGCCAAAACCGCTGTTCCCGGCATCCGCTTGGCCGAAGGAGCTTCCTCCCGTACTTTGCTGGCCGAATGAGCTGCCTTGCTGGCCGAATGAGCTATTCCCCGTACCCTGCTGGCCAAAACCACTCATGCCCGAGGCAGTTGGCGTCCCGAACCCGGCTGCACCTGGATTCATGCCCGACTGCCCCATCGTTCCCGGTGGAGGGCCTTGCGTCTTCGAGTCCAGCAGAACTCCTTGGGCGTTGGCGTGGATGTACCGCCACTTGCCGCCCGGAGTCATCGGGTCCACGTATTCCTTACGCAGGAAGCGGAAGCCGTTCGTCAGTTTTGTCAAATCCTCGATACTGTTTGGGTATCGTTGGAACTTCTGGTGGAAGCTCGCGATGGCGCGCGCGTACTGGATGCCGCGGAACTTGAGTTCCGCTTCGCGTTCACGCTGGCCTTCCTGATAAATGTTCGGCAGCACCGCCGTCAGTCCGATCAATAGGACTGCGGCCGCCACCATCACAATCAGCAGCGCGAACCCGGTCGAGCTACTGCGGGACGGGCAAATCAACGGTTTGATGGATCGCGGCATCTTCAACGGTAACCACCGTAGGATTTATCTTGATAACCTTGTATCGGGACCCCACTGGATCACCCGCATGGACCACCAGTACCTGGTCATCCGGGGATGAAGTCTCGCAGCTTGCAGCACAGAGTTCGACCATGGCTTCACCGGCTGCCCCCGTCCCCTCAGTGTAACCCATGACCTTCAAATTCAACGGAGGTGGAGGCGGGGCCGGGGGCGGCGCGACCGCCACGCCAGGGGCTTGGACCCGCGACGGGGCTGCGACGGCCACAAATGTGAAGGGATCGCGAGGCAACTCCGGCAAGGGACGGTCTTCGTACTTCTTTAGTAAGTCCACTTTGACGATTGAATTGTAAACGGACAGGTCATCCGGCAGCCTCGGCTTCACGGGTTGCTTCACAACCACCGCGCCAGTCCCTGCCGGGGCGCCCGGGCCGGCGTGTGGGCGAGCCCTCACTGCGGGATGACTCACCGTTGCCCGCATGTGGTTATACTGGTCCACGAGGTGCACAATCAGTAGAAGCGAGAGCACGCCCAGAATGCCGATGCCCCACTTCTCCATTTGTCCACTTAGCTTCATGGTATCCGAATGTAGCGCCGACCTTCAGGTCGGCACGTGCCGGCCTAAAGGCCGGCCCTACGAACAGTACTTCATGGTGTAAAGTACATATCCACCACCAGCCGCAATTGCTGGGGGGTATCCTCACCCTCCGTCATACTAAAACTCCTAATCACCAGCAAATCGCTCGCGGTTTCCAGTCCGTGCGCGAACTTCAGCAACTGCGGAAACGACCCCTCGGCATTAATCGCAGCGCCGAGAGGCAGCAAGGGTCCCGCAGCCTTATCATTGCGCTTGAATTCGACCTTGCCGAGTTCCGCCCCGGACTGTTGCGCCACAAGACGCAGGAGCTTAAAGGCCTGCGAGTAAGCCGTGCGGCGGTGTAAAGTGTGATCCTCGATGAGCGCCGCCAGATTTCTGGCAGTCTCCGGCAAACCTGCTTTGTACTTCGTGAGGCGCTCGATCCGCGCCTCGCCGTCAAAAATGTGCTGGCGTAAGGCAGCGAACTGCTCCAACTCTGAAGAAAGCTGCGACTGGGTTTGCCGGTAGACGACGAAATAGAGCAGGACGTTAAGCAGCACCAGGGAAATGCCGGCGATCTGGAAAACGCGAGTTACAATCTGGTGACGATTCCTGCGCAATTATTCCCCCGACGATTCGCTCTCGCCCACCACGTAGTGCGCGGTGCAGGCGATATTCTCGAGTTCGGTATCGGCGCCGGTCTCCTCGAGCCCCCCGTTCATTATTGCCACATCCTTAAAGCGCGGGGAGTCCTCGAGGTTACTTAGAAACCGCTCGATGGCTTCAGCATTCTTACTGGTTATCACGAAGCGCAGGGCCAGTTCGTGGCCGTCCGGCGCCATGGCCAGAGCGCTGAGCCGCACGTCATCCGGAATGAGCTCAGTAATGTCTTCAACCAAGCTGGTTAGTGATACCTGTTTTGCTTCAATCAGGGCGTTGACGAGCTGCACGTCGTTCAGGACACGGCGATTCGCGGGTTCTTCCAGCGTTCTGCGCAGAGCCATTTCCTGGGCGCGCAATCCATTATCCCGGTCCTGGTACCGGACGACTGAGGCGTGCACCACTTGGTACTGGCGATAGGAGCGGAGCGAGAACAAGATGATCAGAACCAACCCTGCGATGCCCAGCACCGTGGCCGGGATCGACCACAGCAGCCCATAGCGCTCCCGGGCGCTGGGGGGGATGGCAAGATTCAGGGCAACTCTCATAAGCCTAAGGGAAGTAGGGGCGGTTCGCGAACCGCCCCTACTAGTTCTGATTCTCCAAAAGTCCGGCAAACGTCAGGCCGAAATTCTCCAGAATCTCCTTCTCGGCGGGCGGAAGTTCTCCCGTGCGTGACGCCGGGCTGCTCAGGAGTTGAACGCGCCGGCCCGTCGCTTTTCCGATTTCATTGTCCAGCGACGAACTTGCCGGCGGCCGGACATAGATGTACAGGTCTTCGATCTCGCTCTTAAGGTGGTCCCGGCAGGCGGCAACCACGCGCGCGAACTCGCTGACCACTTCGTCAGCTCCGACCGCCGTGACTCGCTCGAGCTGGCGATTGCGCCAGAAACTGATACCGTCCCCCACCACTACGACCGAGGTCACAGAACCCGAACAGACATGCACCAGAACCTGGCTGCCTTGATATCCCGCCGGGAGCAAGGGGAGAAGCGCCGCCGTGGCGGGGAGGACCAGCGCGGGTCCGGCCCCCAAATCCTCGAAGGCCGCTTCATATTCCGCGACGACGGAATTGCGCACCGCCATCGCCAGCACCTCAACGGATTGTTCATTCCTGGAAAGCAATTGGTAGCTGACCCTGGCCTCCTCGGCCGGAAACGGCAGGATGCTTCCCATCTTCCAACGGACCAAAGCCTCGGCTTCCTCCCGGCGGTTCGAAAGGGTCTCAAAACGCAGGATGGCCACGCGCACCGAAGGATCCGGCAAAAGAACGCCCAGCCGGTCGTTGCGGTCTCCAACCGTTTCCAGGACTTCACGGATGGCCCGGCGCACTACCTCCGCCTTAGCCAGGTTAGGCCGGGCGGCAAGAGGATCCAGGGCTCCAGGCTCAATCTGCCGGACGGCAATCCGGCGAACCTGCCGCGATTTTCTGTCTAACCTCGCGCCGGCAACGAACCCCGGCTGCAAATCGAGCACGACAGAGGGCAACAGGAACGATCCGGTTCTTCCCCCCGCCTTGGGCAACAGCCTGGATTTTATAGTATCCCAATTCATCGCATCTCGCGTGGCGCGGGGTTCCAGCCCGCGTGCGGGAGCGGGACGCTCCCACCACCGCGGGCGAGACGCCCGCGCCACATTTACTCCACAAAGGTGACCTTGTTGATCTCCTTAAACGTAGTGATTCCGGCACGGACCTTCTCGAGCGCCGACTCCCGCAGTGAAACCATCCCTTCTTCCCGCGCCACCCGCCGAATCTCAGAACTCGGCTTCTTCTCGAGAATAAGCTCGCGCACGCGGTCCGAGAGGGATAACAACTCACCTATGGCCGTTCGTCCGTGATACCCGGTTTGGTTGCACGCCTGGCAACCCACGCTCTCGTACATGCTCGTGCCGAGCCAAGCCTCGGGTTTCTGGCCGGACTCATCAAACAGCTCGCGCGATATTTCCGTGGGGCGTTTGCACTGCTCGCACAGCGTCCTCACCAGCCGCTGAGCCAGGATGCAATTGAGCGCCGAGACGAAGTTATAAGCCTCGACGCCCATATTCAGGAAGCGGCCGAGCACGTCAACGACGTTGTTCGCATGCACAGTGGTGAAAACCAGGTGGCCGGTCAATGCCGATTGGATGGCAATCTGCGCGGTCTCGTTGTCGCGAATCTCGCCCACCATGATCTTGTCCGGATCATGGCGCAGGATCGACCGCAGGCCGCGAGCGAAAGTCAGACCGCGCTTTTCATTCACGGGAATCTGGGTCACGCCGCGAAGCTGATACTCGACCGGGTCTTCGATCGTAATGATCTTGTCTTCGTCGCTTTTGATCTCCGAAAGCGCGGCATAAAGCGTTGTGGTCTTGCCGCTTCCCGTCGGTCCCGTCACCAAAACCATGCCGTAAGGCTCGCGGATGAATTTTCGCAGCCGCCGGATTTCGCGATCCGCCAACCCCAGGACTTCCAACCGCAACTGGCGGAACTTCTCCGAGAGGGATTCTTTATCCAAAATGCGCAGCACCGCATCTTCGCCGTGGATCGAAGGCATGATGGACACTCGAAAATCGATCGGACGGCCGCGATAACGCACCCGAAAACGGCCGTCCTGAGGGACCCGGCGTTCGGCGATGTCCAGTTCCGACATCACTTTGATGCGCGTGATGAGGTTGGACTGGAACTCTCGCGCCAGCGGCGCCATGGCCTGCTGAAGCGCCCCATCGACTCTGAACTTCACCACTAGCGAGTTGTCGCGGCTTTCGATATGGATATCGCTGGCGCGCCGCTCCAACCCGGCAAAAATGATAGAATCCACCAGCCGGATCATAGGGCTGACTTCCCGCTCCTCGACCAAGTTCTCGAGTGAAAGGCCCTGGCCGGCCTCCTCCTCGCTGATGACGTCCAGCCGGAACTCCTCCGTCGCCTCGTCCAAAACCCGTTGCGAAGGCTCTGTTTTTTTCAGGAAATCGCGCACCTGGCTGGGAGGAGCAACGCGAATAATCAATTGCCGGTCGAGCTTCATTTCCAGTTCATCCAGCCGCGACAAGTCCGTGGGGTCGCCCACCACAATCACCAACTGGTGGTCGTGGGCCTCGAGCGGCAAAAACTGGTAATGGAGCATCATGTCCAGCGGGATGGTGCGAAGCAGGTCCCCGTCCGGACGGCAGTCCCGCAAGTCCACAAACTCAAAATGGTAGCGGGCCGCCAATTGGCGTACTTGGTCGAATTCGGCGATTAGCTCCGGAGTGGATTGATCCAACTATAACCTCCAAAATGCCTACGTAGGGGCACGCCATGGCGTGCCCCTACCTCTAGTGAATCTGCGCGGCCATGGAAAACAGTGGCAAGTAGAACGCAATCAATACGAGCGCCACCACCACCGCCATGCAAGCGATCATAATCGGGTCGACCAGGGACACCAGAGTGGCCAGATCGACGCTAACGTCTTCCTCAAAAAACTCCGCCAGGGCCTCCAGCATGCTCGGCATGGCCCCTGTAGATTCCCCCACTTCAATCATATCCAGGGCCAGAGGTGGGAATAAACCGCAGGGCCGCAGGCAGGCGCTCAGCGCGCGCCCGGCCGAAACCTCCTTGACGGCCGCTCCAATCGCATCCGCTATCAAGGGGCTGGACACTGATTCTCGCGCGTTCTCAAGGGCCGTAATGATCGGGATTCCGCCCTGGAGCAAGGTTGCAAGCGTGCGCGCAAACTCCGCCACGGAGAATTTCAGCAGCAATTTGCCCAGCTTAGGCATTGCGAACTTTGTCCGTTCCCATGCCAGGCGCACCCGCCGCGAGCGCAGCACGCCGCGCGTCGACATCACCGCCGCGACGATCCCCACTAAAATGACAATCGCGTACCGCTTCAGCGCCAATGAAAAAGAGATAAAGAAAAGCGTCAAGGGCGGCAACTCGACTTCAAGTTCGGCATAGAGGCTGGCGAACCGCGGAACCACGAAAGTGACTACGAAAGAAATCAGGCCCACCAGAAAGGTCATCAGAAACGCGGGATAAATCAGCGCCGATAAGAACTTCTTGCGAAAGGAGCGCGAAGTCTTTTGATAAGTCAGGTAGTGAGCAAGGACGCGGTCCAGGCTGCCGCTGCGCTCTCCGGCGCGAAGCGTCGCGCTGTACATCTTGGGAAACTGGCCCACACTCTCGAATGCCTCGGAAAGCAGCGCCCCGGCCCGGACTTTCTCCTGCACTTTGATTATGGCCCCTCGCAGCGCTTCGCTCTGGGCTTGACCAGCCAGCAATTCAAGTGATTTTTGCAGCGGTAGACCGGATTTCGAGAGGGTCAGGAATTGCTGATTGAAGACCAGGAATTCGTCAGCCTTGATGCGGCCTTTGCGTCGCGGAGCCCAGTGGGCCGCAAGTAGGTCTTTCGACCGAACCGAGAAGACGTAGAAGCCTTCGTTCTTCAGCCGGTGACGAAGTTCCACCTCCGAGGCAGCCTGCTCCGTCTGGACGAAGACCTTGCCTGTTTCCGTTCCGAGTTTGCAGACGAATTCCATTTAGTCGAGAGTCGAAAGTCGAGAGTCGAGAGCGAGAACATCTTCATCGTTGAGGGTCGAGAGCAGACCCCACCTCGGACTTTCGACTCTCGACTCTTGACTCTCGACTTTGGACTGCCTTACCAACTGCTATACGCCGTCCCATCCAGCGCAGTCCCGTCCGACCCGCTGTGCACATTCACGATTCCGGTGGCAGTCTGGCTAGAACTCGTTGGAACCTCCTCGGAATCCGTCTGCCAGGTCTCACTCGAGCCGGTGAAGGGATCCACGGGAACCCCACCCCGCAGGTAACCGGCATCCACCAGATCGCTCAAAGAGGTGGGCGGCTTTTGCTTGTCCAGAGTGTATTCGTCGACGAGTTTCCGGAGCGTGTACAGGTCATCTTTCAAGACTGCTTCTCGCGCGTGCACGATGGCCGAAGTAAAAATGGGAATGGACATGGTTGCGAGGATCAGGAGAATAAACAGGACCACCATCAGCTCGATAAGTGAAAAGCCCCGCCGGCGCTCACAATTTGGAATTTGAGAGCTCGGGCTCGCGAGTTCACGACCTGAAACTTGAAATCTCTCACTCGAGCGTTCGCAATTTGAAATTCGAAATCTCAGACTTGAAATTCGTCTCCCAATCACTCTGCTCCGCCTCCCCTATCAATCACTCTGCTCCGTCCCTGTATCAATCACCGTGCTCCATCCCCCTATCAATCACGGTGCTCCTTCCCGTATCAATCACGATGCTCCGCCCCCTCTATCAACTCTACGCGCGCTCACTCCTCGTCTACCAATCGCTGTATTTCGTCCCATCCAGAGCGATCCCGTCACTCTTGGAAAAAACATCAAAAACGTTCTGGCCGCCCCAACTCCGCGAATCGGGATCATCCTGCATGGAGCGCATTCCCCAATCGGCTGACTCGGTCATGGGGTCGACGGGTATCTTGCGAAGAAACTTGTACTTCGCCGTAGCTGATCCCTTCAGCTCGACACCGTCAACCAGTGTCTGGAGGTCCGGAGGATATCCAAAGGTGTCGGCTTTAACCGGAATCATCTGGTGGTCGGCGAAGTCCTTGTAGTGATCGATGACCTCGCGCATTTCCCGCAGGTCCCTCCTCAGTTCCACCTCCTTGGTTCGTTGGATCTGTATGCGGGCCAAGGGAAGAGCGACAGTGGTCAGGAGCATGAGGATCGCAATCGACGCCATCAGCTCGACAAAGGTAAAACCTGTCATCCTGAGCCGATATCGTCGTACAGACCACCCACAGAGATGAAAACAATAAACGCCGTCGTCCCCGAGCAAGCGCGGACCCATCTCCAATGGATTCACGCGTTCGCGGGAATGACGCGGCTTTCGACGAACTGAAGCGGAAGATCCCTGTAGGTGATTGCGACCGATCATAAACTCTTGCGCCCTCATTACGGTTCACCCGGTACTGGCTGCCCAGGGATTTCAGGTCCAGGAATTGGTCGTGCACCCGTCGGCAAGGGTGCGCCAGTCAAGGTCGTTTTGGCTTGATCCGTCAAGAAAGGCTCAGGCAGGCGGACGACGCGGGGCGTTAACATAATCAGGACCTCTTCGTCATTGCGTTCAGTATGCGTCGTGGAAAAGAAGTACTTCAACACCGGAACGTCGCCGAGGCCCGGGACGCCCCCCACAATATTCGTCAGGGTGGACTGAATTAAACCACCAAGCACGCTGGTTTCACCCTCCTTCAGACGAATGTCGTGCTCAATCTTCCGCTCGCCAAACGTAGGCTCACTCACTCCTCCGACCGTAACATCCGCGCCCACGGAGGAAATCTCGATCGAAGCGTGGATCGCCACTTCGCCGTCGGGAAGCAGGTGCGGGGTAAGCTCCAGGATCACGCCCACGTCCTGGAATTGAAACTGTGTGCTGGCCAGCAAGCCAACCCCGGTGGTCGTCGAACTGGCGCCCAGGGAGGGGAGAAAACTGCCCGTGGCGTACGGAACTCTCTCACCAATCTTGAGCTTGGCCACTAGGCCGTCGGTGGCACGGATCTGGGGGTTCTGGAGAATATGAGTGCGGTTGTCGTTCAATATCGCGTTGGCCGCAATACTGGGCACAACGAGAGAGAAGTCATTGAGGCCTACGTGGAGACCCGTCGTAGTCGCTATGGTGGTCCCGCTTGACGAGGTTGTAGTTGGAGGAGTGAATCCCGCTCCAGCCTGGATTCCAGGCGTTACGGTACCTGAGGATGAAACCGTGGCAGGATACAGTCCCAGGTCTGTAGCCCGATCGCGGTCGGCCTCCACCACCGCCACCTCCATCACGATCTCGGCTTTACCACGATCCAGCTCGTGCACGAGCTGTTCGGCCGCCGCGATGTTCTCAGGGTTGTCGCGAATGATGATGGCATTGGAATCCGGGTTGTCGATGATGTTTCGCAGCCCCAGAACCTGCTTCAAAGCGGTGGCGATGGCCGTGCGGTCCGCGTTCGCCAACGGGTTGGTGAGATAGATCGTCTTGAGTTCCTCGACATCGTAATCACGGCGGTTCGTCGCGTCATTCGGAACTATCAGAATCGTATTGGAAGTAATCGGCCTCCAAAACGAATGTGTTTGCAGGGCCACAATGTTTAGCGCCTCTTCGATCGTCACGTCGGAAAGGTCAACG
>Ga0116126_1002168_pt1 | contig 11445 bp, 13 predicted proteins | sample June2015DPH_16_5_FD_89730 | JGI IMG/M metagenome (GOLD analysis project Ga0116126, IMG submission 89730) | Peatland microbial communities from SPRUCE experiment site at the Marcell Experimental Forest, Minnesota, USA - June2015DPH_16_40 | ecosystem: Environmental > Terrestrial > Soil > Wetlands...
CGCGAAGATCTCGCGACGCCGGAAAGCTGGGGCCATCCCATATCGACGCGGGCGGCCATCGAGGAAATGCCGGAAGGCGCGGTCGTCGTTGCCGACGCCATGGGCGTGCCGAGCGCCGGTATATTCGGCGACATTCTTTGCGCCCGCATGAAAAAGCGAAACGTTGCGGCTTTGGTCACTGACGGCGTTGTGCGCGACCGCGCCGGCGTGCTGATGAGTGCATTGCCGGTCTGGTGCGCCGGCGTTGCAGCGCCGGCATCCGTCAACGGTTTGACATTCGTCGGCTGGCAGCAGCCGATCGGTTGCGGCGGATGCGCGATATTCCCGGGGGATGTGATCGTCGCCGATGACGATGGCGCCGCCGTTATTCCGCAGGCGATGCTGGAATTCGTAGCGCAAGAGGGCGCCGAGCACGAGCTTTACGAAAGCTGGGTGTTCAGCGAAGTCGAGAACGGCGTGAAACTGCCGGGCCTTTATCCGCCGAACGACGAGGCGAAGGCGCGCTACGCAGCGTGGCGGAAATCGCGCTCGTGATTGTGTCAATCGACGTCGCGGCTTCGATGTTTTTCTCCCTTTCCAAAATTCTCGGTTTCTTCGCCTATCCGTCGAATGTCTTGATTGCGATCGGCCTGCTCGGCCTCGTGCTCCTTCTCACACGGTTCACGCGGCTCGCCAGTTGGCTTATCGTGACGAGCCTCGTGCTGATTGCCGTCGCGGGACTATCGCCGCTCGGCAATGCGCTGATCCTGCCTTTGGAGCAGCGCTTCCCGCCTTGGGACGCTTCGCGCGGACCGCCCGACGGCATCGTGCTGCTCGGCGGCATGATCTCGCCGGATGTATCGGCGGCGCGCGGTGCGGTGGCGCTCAATGAAGCGGCCGAACGCATCACCGTCACCGCCGAGCTGGCGCGCCGTTACCCGAACGCGCGCATCGTCCTGACCGGCGGCAGCAACGCCTTGATTTTTGACGAAGGCATCGAGGCGGTTTTCGCCGTCCGGCAATTGGAGGCGCTCGGTGTTGCGCATGACCGCATCGCGGCGGAGGAGCAGGCGCGCAACACGATCGAGAATGCGGTGTTCTCGCGGCTCGTCGCCAACCCGAAGCCGGGCGAGCGCTGGCTTCTGGTGACCTCGGCGTATCACATGCCGCGCGCGATGGCGGTCTTCAGGGCGGCTGGCTTTCCGGTCGAAGCCTATCCGGTCGACTGGCGCACGCGCGGGCCGATCGACATGGTGCGGCCGTTCGCTTCGCTCGGTGATGGCCTGCGGCGGACGGACACGGCGGTGCATGAGTGGGCTGGCCTTCTCGCCTATCGGCTCACCGGCAAGACGGCCGACCTGTTTCCAGCGCCTTGACATTGGGGTGCGAGCGGCCGCGTTCTTGCCCGTGGGGGAGCGTTATGCTCATTTCTCGTGTGCTGTGCAGATAGCGGGCGGTCGATGCTCCATTTGGTCATTGCCAACAAAAACTATTCTTCCTGGTCGTTTCGGCCATGGCTGGCGATGAAAGTGGCCGGGATCGCGTTTCAGGAAACGCTGATCTCGCTCGATGCGCCCGATTTCAAGTCGCAGCTGTCGGCATTGAGTGGCGCCGGCAAGGTGCCGGTGCTGATCGACGGCGACGCGCGTATTTGGGAATCGCTGGCGATCCTTGAATACCTGGCTGAGAAATTCCCCGCCGCGAATTTGTGGCCGCAGGATCCGCTGGCGCGCGGCCATGCGCGGGCGGTCGCATCCGAAATGCACGCTGGCTTCCTGCCGCTGCGTCGGCAATTGCCGATGAATGTGTGGCGGCCGGTGATACCGCGCGCACTCGACGCCGACGCGAAAGCTGATGTGGCGCGCATCGATACGATCTGGAGCGAATGCCGCGCGCGTTTCGGGACTGGCGGGCCATTTCTGTATGGAGCATTCGGCGCGGCTGACGCGATGTATGCGCCTGTCGTTTGGCGTTTCCACACTTACGGAATCGACGTGAGCGCTATCGCGCGCGACTATATGCGAGCAATTAAAACGCTGCCGGCGTGGAGTGAATGGCGCGAGGCCGCACGGCGCGAAACCTGGGTGCTCCCGCACGACGAAATCGACTGGCCGGAGGTGAAGCGGGAGGAAGGGTAGCGGTATTTTTGCGCGGCCTTTGACTAGACGCTGACGACATCCTTGCCGATGGGCCAGAGCGCAAGCCCCGCCAGCTTCAGATGGGCCCAGGCGAACGGAATCCCGATAATGGTCACCGCGAGAAAGATAGCCGTGATCAGATGCCCGAGCGCCAGCCACCATCCGGCAAAAACGAGCCATATGATGTTACCGAGAGCTCCCAGCGGTCCGGCGCCGATCCCTGACGATCGGCTTACGACCGTGTTGCCAAAAGGCAAAAAGGTGTAGCCCGCGATCGTGAGCGCAGCGCGGGCCCATGGCAGCCCGATGATTGTGATCGCCATGATCACGGCGGCGAGTAGCCAACCCGCGGCCATCCACAGCCCGCCGAATACGATCCAAAGCAGATTTAGTACCAGACTCGTCGGCGACATTTTGTTTGTCCTTGGCTTTTAGCTTCGTCGTCAGCGATATCGCGTCGGGCGAGCGAACTTTCAACTAGGAGGCTGCGGCGATCAGGGTTTGCAGTTCTAGAAGGAAGGGCCGCTGATAGGTGAGAATCTTCACCATGGCGACCGGAAGCGTGAAGTAGGCGATGCGGTCAATCTCGGGAAAATGCTGCCGTCGTCCCGATCTCGGCGGCCATTCGATCTCGAAGCTGTTGCTGGCGAATGACGCCAAATCGAAATCCGCTTCGAACGCCCAAGCGCGTACGATCTTGCCGCTCTTCTGTTTGACCGGCGTCAGCGGCAAGTAGTCCCCAGCGGCGGCAAGATTCGTTTCCTCGGCAAATTCCCGTTGCGCCGTGGCGAGAAGATCGGCGCCCGGCTCGGCGAGGCCTTTCGGAATGGTCCACACCCCATCGTCTTTTTTCGCCCAGAAGGGCCCGCCCGGATGGGCGAGCAGCACTTCGAGGGCGTTCCTGCGGCGGAACGCCAGGAGACCGGCACTGATTTCTGCCCTGCGGCGCATCCGCGCAATTTAACGCTAAAACTGCGGCCCTCTACCGCAGGTCTTGCCAAAGGGCTATCGTCTGCATGATTTTGTCACGATTACGCCCACAATGCCGGCTTCCTCGCCCGGGCTCATTGAGCGCGCGGCGGAGGGGCGCGCCGAGCCATTTCCTGCACGGGAGCTAACGCCAATGCGATATCGATTTATCGCCGCCATCGCCGCTTTCGCGGCTCTCATTGCGCCGATTGCTAAGGCCGACGATGCCCCCAACAAGGACGTCAAGGGGCTTTATTTAATGAGCGACTATCCGGCCGTGACACTGCGGCCGGGTGAGACTTCTTCGATCGCTCTGAAGCTGCAGAATTACGACTTGGCTCCCGAGCGGCTGACTTTGTCGATTTCCGGCGTGCCTACCGGGTGGACAGCGACGTTGATGGGCGGCGGTCAGCCGGTCGCCGCGGCGATGCCGGCGACCAATTCCAGCGTTGCGCTCGAATTGCGGCTCGACGTACCGAAGAACGCCGCCGTAGGCACCGAAACGCTCACGGTCACCGCGACCGGAGGTTCGACGGACGCCTCGCTGCCGATCGCGGTCACGCTTGCCAAAGATCTGCCGGCCAAGTTGACGCTGACGCCGCAGCTTCCCGAGTTGCGTGGCACCTTGAAGTCGAGCTTCGAGTATCAGCTCACCATCAAGAACGACAGCGGCAAGAAGCTCACCGTGAGTCTAGCCGCCCAGACGCCGCAGAATTTCGACTCCTCGTTCACCGAGGGATACGGCACCCAGGAGCTTAACGCAGTGCCGATCGATGCCGGCCAGACCAAGAACGTGAAGCTCAAAGTGACCCCGCCAAATACGGCCGCGGCCGGAAGTTACAAGGTCGTGGTGCGGATAGGCGCCGAGGACGCCGCGGCAACGGCCGACCTCACGATGGACATCACCGGCCAGCCCAGGCTCGATGTCAGCGGCCGCGAAGGCCTCGTCTCGACGCGCGCCTCCGCCGGCAAGGAAAGCAGCGTGCCGGTGGTCATCACCAATACCGGCACCGCGCCGGCCGACGACGTCGAACTCAGCGGCTCGACACCGAGCGGCTGGAAGATCACGTTCGATCCGAAGACGGTCGACCACATCGCGCCAAACGCGAATAAGGAAGTGCAGGCGCTGATCACGCCGACCGAGAAGGCGATCGCCGGCGACTACGTGACGTCGATCCGCGCCTCCACCCGCGGCGAGTCGGCCTCAACGACATTCCGCGTCACGGTCACGACCTCGACCATGTGGGGTATCGCCGGCGTTGGCATCATCGGCGTCGCGCTGCTCGTGATGGTCGGGGCGGTTGCAAGGTTCGGCCGCCGATGAACGATGACATCGTCATCGAGGCAAAAGGCCTCACCAAGAATTACGGCAAGGCAGTCGCGGTCGATCACATCTCGTTCACCGTCGGGCGCGGGGAAATCTTCGGCCTCCTCGGCCCCAACGGCGCCGGCAAGACCACCACGATCCTGATGTTGCTCGGCCTCACCGAGATTTCCGGCGGCGAGGTGAGCGTGCTCGGTTTCAATCCGGTGCGTGAGCCGCTCTCGGTCAAGCGCCGCGTCGGCTATATGCCCGATACGGTCGGCTTCTACGATCAGCTCACCGCCGCCGACAATCTTAGCTACACCGCTAGACTGATCGGCTTCAAGAAAGCGGAGCGCGAGAAAAGGATCGCGGACGCGCTCGATCGCGTCGGCCTCGCTGAGTTTGCCGAAAAGCGCGTCGGCACTTTCTCTCGCGGCATGCGCCAACGCCTCGGGCTTGCCGAGATTCTCATGAAGGGCGCCCAGATCGCGATCCTCGACGAGCCGACATCAGGGCTTGACCCGCACGCGACAGCGGAACTGCTCTCCATCATCCGCGGCTTCAAAGTGGAGGGCGTTTCGGTGCTGCTGTCCTCGCATTTGCTCGAGCGGGTGCAGAGTGTGTGCGACCGCGTCGCGCTGTTCAGCGGCGGCCATATCGCTTTGATGGGCTCGGTGGCCGATCTCGGCCGCGAGGTCCTCGGCGGCGGCTATGTGGTCGACATCGAGGCGGACGGCGCCGGGCTCGCCGAACGGCTCGCCCTCATTCCAGGCGTCAGCGCCGTCGAGAGAACCGGCATCGGCAAGCTTCGTCTGCACGCCGACCGTGATGTTCGACCGGAAGCCGCGGTTGAGGTGGTTGCGATGCAGGGCCGCCTGAAATTTCTCGGCGTCCAGGAACCGAGCCTCGACGCCATCTACACGCGCTATTTCGAGACTAGGCCCGACGAGGGCATGACCACCAAGGAAGGATCGCGCCATGCGGCGTGAGGGCTCGGCCTTTCAGGGCCTCGGCGTGGTCATGCTCAAAGAGCTGTCGGACCACCTCACCAGCGTGCGCATGCGCGTGCTCGAATGGCTCGTGGTGCTGGTCGCGCTCGCGGCGCTCTACGGCGCCATCCAACAGATCAAGGAAACCACCGCGGAGGATCCATTCCTTTTCCTGCGCCTGTTCACGACCTCGCGTGAGCCGCTGCCGTCTTTCGTCTCCTTCATCTCCTTCCTCGTCCCGATTATGGCGATCGGACTCGGCTTCGACGCCGTCAACAGCGAGTACAACCGGCGCACGCTGTCACGCATCCTCGCCCAACCGATCTATCGGGACGCGCTGCTGTTCGGAAAGTTTCTTGCCGGGCTGGCGACGCTTGCGATCAGCCTGATTAGCCTTTGGCTGCTGGTCATCGGACTGGGCCTGCTCCTGATCGGAATTCCGCCCGGCGCCGAAGAAATCGGCCGCAGCTTTCTCTTCCTCCTGGTCACGATCATCTACTCGGGCGTCTGGCTGGCGCTGGCGATTTTGTTCTCGATCCTGTTCCGCTCGGCCGCGACCGCGGCGCTGGTCGCGCTCGGTCTGTGGCTGTTCATCACTTTTATCTGGCCGGTGCTGGCCGGCGCGGTGGCGCAAATCATCGCGCCGCCGGACCCGCGCTATATCGCGCTCGGATTGCAGACGCCGGCGACGGCGATGGCGGAGCAAGTTCTGGCCCGGCTGTCGCCTTCGACGCTGTTTGCGGAAACCGTGGTGGCGCTGCTCGATCCAACGACGCGATCGCTCGGGCCGATCTATCTGAGCCAGATGCAAGGCGCCGTGCTCGGCGCGCCGCTGCCGATCGGCGAGAGCATCCTGATCGCCTGGCCGCAAACGGTCGGCATGGTGGCGAGTGCCATCCTGCTGTTCGTCATCGGATACGTGATCTTCCAACGCCAGGAAGTGCGCGCCTAAGCGTGATCCCGACGCGAGGGCGGCTCTCTGCCGCCCCGCAGCGCTTCCCTTCTCCGCCGGGTCCGATCGGATGAATCGCGCCGCCCAGGGCGCGTTGCAACGGCGCTCGTGCCATAGTCAAATCCGGCTCAGAGAGAGGGATTCGTGACCGCAATTAAATCCAACATCGACACCGCATCGCCTGAGTTCCGTGCCAACAAAGCGGCAATGGGCGCGCTCATCGCGGAGCTTCAACAGCGCCGCGCCACTGCGGCCGAGGGTGGGCCGGAGCGCTCGCGGGAGCGTCACCTTGCGCGGGGAAAACTCTTGCCGCGCGATCGTGTGATGACGCTGATCGATCCCGGTGCGCCGTTTCTTGAATTGTCGCCGCTCGCGGCCGACGGCATGTACAAGGACTCCATTCGCGCCGCCGGCATCATCACCGGCATCGGCCGGATTTCCGAGCGCGAATGCGTGATCGTCTGCAACGATTCCACGATTAAGGGCGGTACCTACTATCCGATGACGGTGAAGAAACATCTCCGCGCGCAAGAAGTTGCGCGCGAGAACCGGCTGCCATGCATCTATCTGGTCGATTCCGGCGGCGCCAACCTGCCGCAATGGACCGACGTCTTTCCCGACCGCGAGCATTTCGGCCGCATTTTCTACAATCAGGCGACGCTATCGGCCGCGGGCGTCCCGCAGATCGCAGTGGTCATGGGTTCGTGCACCGCGGGCGGCGCCTACGTGCCGGCGATGTCGGACGAAACCATCATCGTGCGTAATCAAGGCACCATCTTCCTCGGCGGTCCGCCGCTGGTGAAGGCGGCAACCGGCGAAGTTGTTTCGGCCGAAGATCTCGGTGGCGCCGACGTGCACGCAAAGAAATCCGGCGTCGCCGATTACTACGCCGAGAATGATCGCCATGCGCTGGCGCTCTGCCGTCGCATCGTCAACAACTTGAACACCAAGAAATCGATCGACATCCCGCTCGCCAAGCCGGTCGAGCCGAAATACGACTCAGGCGAGCTCGACGGCATCGTGCCGGTCGACCTCAAGAAGCAGTTCGACGTGCGCGAGGTGATCGCGCGGCTGGTCGACGGCTCCAAGTTTGACGAGTTCAAGGCGCTGTATGGCTCGACGCTCGTCACCGGCTTCGCGCACATTCACGGCATTCCGGTCGGCATTTTGGGCAACAACGGAATCTTGTTCTCGGAAAGCGCGCTCAAGGCCGCGCATTTCATCGAGCTGTGTTGCCAGCGCCGCGTGCCGCTGCTTTTTCTGCAAAACATCGTCGGCTTCATGGTCGGGCGCGACTACGAGGCCGGCGGCATCGCCAAGGACGGCGCCAAGATGGTGACGGCGGTCGCTTGCGCTCAGGTGCCGAAAATCACGCTCGTCATCGGCGGCTCCTACGGCGCCGGTAATTACGGCATGTGCGGCCGCGCCTACGGCCCGCGATTTCTGTTCACCTGGCCGAACGCGCGCGTGTCGCTGATGGGCTCGGAGCAGGCGGCGAGCGTTCTTGCCACCGTGCGGCGCGACAATATCGAGGCCGCCGGAAAAACCTGGTCCGCCGAGGAGGAAGCGACATTCAAGAAGCCGATTCGCGACCAATTCGATACGGAGAGCAATCCCTATTACGCCACCGCCCGGCTCTGGGACGACGGCATCATTACACCCGCCGAGACGCGCCGCGTGCTGGCTTTATGTTTCTCCGCCGCGCTCAATGCGCCGATCCCGGAGACGCGGTTCGGCGTCTTCAGGATGTGAATTTCGACTTTTATTTCGGCTAAAAAAGTTCAGGCGGATCCATACGAAAGGCGAGTCCATGCCCAAAACCATCGAGCACATCCATTGGCCGGACGCGCCGGATTTGTGGATGCCGTATGCGCCGGCGATCAAGGTCAAAGGCGGAACGACCGTCTACCTTGCCGGCGTTACCGCGGCGCCGGTCTATCATCATCATCCGCATCGGCCGGAGGAATTTGACGCCATGCCGCGCGATATGGCGGGGCAGGCACGGGCGGCGCTGGAAAATCTCAAACGCGGGCTAGAGGCCGTGGGCGCAAGCTTTGCCGATGTGGTCACCGCCGATCGCTTCGTCACCGATCTAACCGACCAGGACGCGCTCAACCGCGTCTGGGCCGAGTATTTTCGCGATGCCAAACCGGCGACGACCACTGTCCAGGTCGTGCGGCTTGCCACCGACCCGCGCTGCCTCGTCGAAATCAACGCGATCTCCGTCGTCGACTGAAGAACGCGGCCGGGCTCGTCAGTTGATTGTGACCGCAAGGACCGGACGTGGTACCTTCCTGGTCCGTCGGAAGACAGAGGAGGTCGGCACAGTGTCGAATGCCAAATACGAGCGCGCCCTTATCGTTGGGGCTGGCTCCGGCTTAAGCGCGTCGATTGCTCGGCTGTTTGCAAAATCCGGCCTCAAGGTGGCGCTCGGCGCGCGCAGCGTGGACGATCTCGCCCCACTCGCCAAGGAAATCGGCGGCCAAACTTTTGCCTGCGATGCGACAAAGCGCGCGGACGTCGCCAAGCTCTTCACCGATCTCGGCGCCGCGTTCGGCGCGCCCGACGTGATCGTCTACAATGCGAGTTTCCGCACGCGCGGCCCGTTTATCGAACTCGATCCCGCGGAGGTCGAGAAAACGCTGATCGTCTCCGCGTTTGCTGGCTTCCTGGTTGCTCAGGAGGCGGTCAAGCGCATGCTGCCGCGCAAGCACGGCGCGATCCTCTTTACCGGTGCGTCGGCGAGCGTGAAGGGCTATGCGCAATCGGCTCCCTTCGCCATGGGGAAGTTCGCGCTGCGCGGCCTCGCGCAGAGCATGGCGCGCGAGCTCTCCCCGCAAGGCATTCACGTCGCCCATGTCGTGATCGACGGCGGTATCCGCAGCACAAGCCGGGCGGACCCGCCGGATAAGCCCGACAGCATGCTCGATCCCGACGCCATCGCCCAAAACTATCTCAATCTTTTGCAGCAGCACCGCAGCGCCTGGGCGTGGGAAATCGAGCTCCGGCCCTGGGTGGAGCGGTTTTGAGTTCGGGCGCGTGCCCCGGCTATAATCGCGCCATGCCGGAAAATTTCGCAACGGCCGCTCTCGTCGCGTTGGCCCTTGTCGTTGCGGCCACGGGCGTGCACGCGCAGACAGTGCATCACAAACGCGAGCAGCGCCGTGCGCCCGAGCCGGCGATTCCCGCCGTGCCCATCGATAAACGCGACAGCGTCGTAAGCGCGACCGGCGCTTTCAATGGGCGGCCCTATTGGGTTGCACTCGCGCAGTGCGGCGGTATCTATTTCAAGCTGAATATTTTCTACACTGATGCCGCGGTGCACGCACGCGTAGTCAAGCCCGACCCCAGAGCCAACGCCGAGTACACCAAGAAACTGCATGAGGCGATTAGGACGGCAACGACTTATTTCAACGGAGCGGAGCGCTTCTTGATGACCGACCGGGGTCTCGAGCGCGCCGATGCGGTCCTCACCTATGACGGCCAATCGCGTGCAACGGGTGAGCGGCTCAAAACCGTCGACGCCGCGCTTGCGGCTGCGAGGTCCTGCCCGGCACTTTATCAAGCCTGCCAGGAAGCGTTTTCCAAGCAGTGCAGCGAACCGCTCGCTCCAACAAGCTGAGCAACCGCTAAAATCGCCGCCGCAACGCGTCGCGCAAGGGGGGAGATTCATGAGATCGATATTCGTAGCCTTGATCGCGGCGGTGCTGCTCGCCCCGCCGCTGGCGAGTGCGCAGGAAACATCGACCGGCGCGGTAAATGAGGCATTCGAGCCAAAAATCGGCGACATCATGGAGCAGCAACAAATTCGCCACATCAAGCTTTGGTTCGCCGGCCGCGGCGGCAATTGGCCGCTGGCCGATTACGAGATCGACAAACTGAAAGAAGGTTTTGACGACGTGAACAGACAGATCGGTGGTGACACGATCGAGAAGGCTGTCGGAGCGCCGATGTCCGCGCTCGGAAGGGCGATCGAGGCCAAGGATCGCGACGCTTTCACGCACGCCTTCGACCGGCTCACCGCCGGCTGCAACAGCTGCCATCACGCGCTTGATCATGCCTTCATTGCGATTCAGCGGCCGGCGTTGCTGCCCTACAGCAATCAGTCTTTTGCACCGCAAAAATAGAGCGCCGCGTCAACGCGCCGTGCTCTTCGTCGCGACACACGGCTGGCACATTTCGAACCGATATCTAGGTCCTGGGTTGACGTTCGCTTTCAGACAGGAGACCCGCCGATGACCTTCCGCGTTTATTCCGGCCCGCGTGGCTCGCAGTCAATCTCTCCGCTGGAGAAGGATCGCCACCTTTACAAGGAGTTCAGCGTCCTCGATGAAGCGATGAGCTGGGCGCGGCATATCAACGATAGCGGCCGTGTCGCGCTACTGATCGAAGGCGATGACGGCACGCGGCTGACCAAACAGCAGATCGTGACCGCTCTGCAAAATGCCGAAGCGATCGAACCGCACAACAACGCCGCATAGTATCGGCGCACCGGCCAGGTCATTGTAGCGTTTGCTACACTCGCCAATCCGCGGTTCACTTGCCCGGCGAATCCCACGGCCGGCGCCGCCAATGCAATGGTAAGCCATAAGACTTGCTCATTACGCGGAAGGAAAGCAAGATAGCTTTCGGCGGCGTCGGCAGATGTCGCCGGCGGAGTGGGGGCCCCTGCCATATGACAGAGACAGCCTTAAGGCTCGATACGTCGGCGCGTGCGGGATTGCCGCTGCCGTCGGGCGTTCGCCCGTTGCGGATTGCCTGGGTCCGCTCCAGCGTTCTGACCTTTTATCACCTTGTCGGGTTGTTGGCGTTGCTGCCCTGGTTCTTCAGTTGGACGGGCGTTGTCTTAGCTCTCCTTGGCCACTACGCGATTGGGGCTCTCGGCATCAGCCTCTGCTATCATCGGTTGTTGACCCATCGGGGTTTTGTTTGTCCGCTTTGGTTGGAGCACGGCCTCGCTATCCTCGGCGTCTGTTGCGTGCAGGATACGCCGACGCGTTGGGTCGCCATTCATCGGAAGCACCATCATTACTCTGATAATGGCGGAGATCCGCACAGCCCGGCCGTCAATTTCTTATGGGGGCACATGGGCTGGCTCTTTCTGGTTAACCG
>Ga0116126_1002175_pt1 | contig 11426 bp, 7 predicted proteins | sample June2015DPH_16_5_FD_89730 | JGI IMG/M metagenome (GOLD analysis project Ga0116126, IMG submission 89730) | Peatland microbial communities from SPRUCE experiment site at the Marcell Experimental Forest, Minnesota, USA - June2015DPH_16_40 | ecosystem: Environmental > Terrestrial > Soil > Wetlands >...
CTCGATGAATGAGCGCGGGAACCAATTCGGCTGGATGCGCGCCACGTCCCGCACGAATCGTTTCAGGATTTCCGCGCCGTGCGCGGTGTGGCGAACTTCGGGGTGAAACTCCAGTGCGTAGATTCCGGCCGTCGGATTCTCAATCACCGAAATAGCGTTTTCAGTCCGCCCGGTAATGCTGAAGCCGGGCGGGACTTCCGCCACGTGGTCGCCATGGCTGTTCCAAACGCGCAGCGGCGACTCGATGCCCTTCAGAAGTGTTGTGGAGGGGTAAATGTCGAGTTGAGCGAATCCGTATTCCCGGCGCTTGGCGGGCTCAACCTTTCCCCCCAGCGTCCTCGAGATCCACTGCAGCCCGTAGCAAACGCCCAGAACCGGAACGCCCAACTTTAGAACCCGTTCGTCGCACACCGGCGCGGAAGGGTCATAGACAGACGACGGGCCGCCGGAAAGGACCAGGGCTTGCGGGTGCATCCCTGCAATCTCATCGAACGGCGTATGACAAGGAACGATCACCGCATATACCTGCATTTCGCGAATGCGGCGCGCAATCAATTGCGTGTATTGAGAGCCGAAATCGAGGACGACTACAGGGCGAGTATGTTCCATGTTCTATCGGGCCACGATGTTAACCAGCTTCTGAGGTACAAAAACGACCTTTAAAATCTGCTTGCCCGCGAGGTGCTGAATTACCTTTTCTTCCGCCTGCGCTCGAGCCAGAATCTCTTCCTCGCCCGCATTCACCGCCACCCTGATTCGCGCCCGCAATTTGCCATTAACCTGGACCGGCATTTCGAGTTCATCCACGGCGGCAAGTTCGTTGTCAAAGCGAGGCCAGGGAACTCGAAGCAGTGGTCCCTCGTGGCCAAGACCTTCCCAGAGCTCATCGGCGATGTGAGGCGCAAATAGTGAGAGCATGATGACCAGCAATTCCAGGACAGCCTTGTGCGCTTCCGGTCGAACCTTGCCGGCCTCGATCGCGCCCTGCTGCTCCGTCAGTCCGTTAATCAGTTCCATGCACAAAGCCACGTCGGTATTGAAGTGCCATCGGCCTTCCATGTCTTCCGTAACGTGGCGAAGCGTCTGGTGCGCCTTGCGAAGCAGGCTCCGTTCTTCTTCTGAAATCTGAAATTTCGAATTTGGAATCGCGCTTTCTGCGGAAAGCGCCTGCACGCCGCGCAGACTGTCCGCATGCTTTGAAACCAGCCGATAGACCTTGCTCAGAAAGCGTGCCGCACCTTCAATGTCCCTGTCGCTCCAGTCAAAGTCCTTTTCCGGAGGCGCAGCGAACATCATGTAAGTGCGCACGGTATCGGCGCCGTACTTCGCGCACATCTCGACCGGATCCACCACATTGCCTTTCGACTTCGACATGGCGGTCCCATCCTTGAGCACCATGCCTTGCGTGAAGAGGCGCGCCACCGGCTCGGCAAACTCCACCAGGCCGATATCCCGCATGACCTTGGTAAAGAAGCGCATGTAGATCAGGTGCAGAATGGCATGTTCGATTCCACCGATGTACTGATCCACCGGGAACCAGTATTTCACCACGTCTTTATCCACCGGCGCGGCGTCGAAGTGGGGCGCCGTGTAACGGTAGAAATACCAGGAGGAGTCCACGAACGTATCCATGGTGTCCGTCTCGCGCCGCGCACGTCCCGAACATTTCGGGCACGTCGTGTTGACGAACTCGGGTACGTCGGCGAGTGGCGAGTGTCCCCGGCCGGTCAGCTTGATGTTCGGCGGCAATACCACCGGCAAGTCTTCCTCGGGAACAGGAACCACTCCGCACTGGTCGCAGTAAATTATGGGAATGGGCGTCCCCCAATAGCGCTGGCGCGAGATTCCCCAGTCCTTCAGGCGGTACTGCACGGTGAGTCGTCCGAAGCCTTTCGCCTCTGCGTCCTGAGTCATCCTCAGGATGGCTTGAGTGGATGAGAAGTGGCTGTAGTCGCCGGAATTCACCAGCTTGCCGTACTCGACGTAGGCCTCCTTGGGCGGAGAATCAGGGACGCGCCCGTCAGAGTCTGCCGGAACGATCACCGTGCGGATGGGGAGCCCATATTCCGTGCAAAACTCGAAGTCCCGCTGATCGTGCGCCGGCACCGCCATTACGGCGCCCGTTCCGTATTCCATCAGGACGAAGTTGGCAATCCAGATGGGGACTGTTTCGCCGTTAAACGGATTGCGCGCCCGGAAGCCGGTGTCAACTCCGACTTTTTTCAGATCCGGTTCCATGCGCGCCCGCGCCGCGGAAGGTTTGATCGCTTCCACATCCTGCCGCAGCTTTTCCGGCGCGTTCGAGCGGCTGACCATCTTTTCGACCAACGGGTGTTCGGCCGCCAGAAAAACTGCGGTGCAGCCGAAGATCGTGTCCACGCGTGTAGTAAAGACTCGAAGCGGTTCGCCCAACTCAACCACACCAAAGTCCACTTCCGTGCCGGTGGACTTGCCAATCCAGTTCTGCTGCATGGCCAGCACACGCTCGGGCCAGCGCACCAGTTGCTTCATGTCGTCAAGGAGCTGCTCGGCGTAGGCGGTTGTCTTCCAGAACCACTGCTCAAGTTCGCGCTGCTCCACCGGCGTTTCCTCGTGCCGCCAGCAACAGCCGTTCACCACCTGCTCGTTCGCCAGCACCGTTTCGCACTGAGGGCACCAGTTCACCCGGCTCTTCTTGCGATACGCCAGGCCGCGCTGGTACATTTTGAGGAAAAACCACTGGTTCCAGCGGTAATATTCCGGAACGCAGGTAGCAATCTCGCGCCGCCAGTCATAGCTGAAACCCAAGCGCTTCAATTGCTCGCGCATGTTGCCAATATGATTGAAGGTGAACTCCGAGGGATGGCGTTGGCGCTTGATGGCGGCGTTTTCCGCCGGCAGGCCAAACGCGTCCCAACCGATGGGATGAAGTACGTTGTAGCCCTTCATCCACATATAACGGGCCAGCGCATCGCCGATCGAGTAATTGCGTACATGCCCCATGTGGATATCGCCGGATGGGTAGGGCAGCATCTCGAGCACGTAGTACTTCTGCCGCGTCGCGTCTGCCTCGACCTCAAAAGCCTTCGCTTCAGCCCAGCGCTTTTGCCATTTCGCTTCGATCTGTTGTGGGTCGTAGTTGGAATCCATGGGAACCGTCGAAACTAGAAACTAGAAATTAGAAGCTAGAAATCAGAAACTGGAAAATAGAAAGTAAAAAATAGAAACCGAAGCCCTCTCCCTTGGGGAGAGGGTGGCCCGCAGCCGGCGTTTTCATCAGCCGGGGCGGGCCGGGTGAGGGGTTACTTCCGTCTACTTCACACCGAACCTCACCTCACCTGGATTCCCGCGTTCGCGGGAATGCCCGTAACGCGACGTTTGCCGATAGCTGACGGCTGAGACCTGACAGCTAATTCTCCCGCTAGCTTCCTCATCATCCGGAGGTTCCTCCGGTCGTCTCCCGGCTTATCAATCGGCGTCTCACAGATGAAGGGTATCACCTTGAGTTTGGGGTGGCGGACGATGCGGCAGAAGCCGTCCTTGCCGATCTGCCCTTTGCCGATGTGCTCGTGCCGGTCGGCGTGCGAGCCAAAAGCCGTCTTCGAGTCGTTAGCGTGAATCACGCGCACGTTCGCGAGCCCGACCGTCGATTCCAGCCTCTGCACCGTCTCGTCCAGTCCGGCCTGAGTGTGTACGGCGTAACCGGCTTCGAAACAATGCGCCGTATCGATGCAAGCACCCATGGGCAGGTCCTTGGAGGTGCCGGCCAGGATCTCCGCCACCTCTTCGAACGTGCGTCCGATCGACGAGCCTTGACCGGCCGTGTTCTCAATGAGAATCCGCAGGTCCTCGAGCTTCAGGCCTTTTGCGGATTGCCGCACCGACTCGATGCAAGCTTTGATTCCCTCCGCGGGTGTGCCGCCTTTGGCGCTGCCCGGATGGGTCACCAGATAATCCGCGCCCAACGCCACCGCGCGCTCGAGTTCTTTCCTGAACGCCACGATCGACATCTGCCGGATCAAAGGGTCCGCCGAGGCCAGGTTGATCAAGTAGTTGTCATGGATCACCAGCGGCGACAGCCCGTAACGCGCACAGGCGGTGCGGAGTCGCTCGCACGTTTCCGGCGACGGATCCTGCCCTTTCCATCCGCGCGGATTGGCCGAGAACATCTGAAACGTGTCGCAGCCGATCTTCCGGGCGTGATGCGCCGCGTTCTCCAGCCCCCCGGCTATCGAAGTATGAACACCGACTCGCACGTGAATTTCTCCGAACGTTTGATCGTTCATGTTAACAGAGCCGTCCGAATAGGGTCAAATCAGGTGGGGTTGGGGACTAGGGACTAGGGGCTAGAGGTCTCTTCTTCGCTTGGCGGCCTTGGCGTGCTTTGCGTCTTGGCGTGAAACAGGCAAATCGTGCATTTGGCTCGCCGCCAATCTCCAGGTCACAAGAGCGGCGGTCTGACTATCCGTCCAATACGCAACCAACCCCGTCGGACACTCGCCAGCCAGGCGGTCTCCGGGAGCCCATCAGCCGGCGGCATGCAAAGCCCAAGCTCGTGTAGCCGACTTATTGTCACTTGTCCGGCCTTGCCTTTTGGCTTGGAAGTCTTGACTTCGTTTCCGCAAAATGCGCTGCTTTTGCTCATTTCAGGCTCTGTTTAGTGCTAATTGGTGCGCAAAACGCGCATAATTTGCAGCATTCAAAAAAGTGATGTCCTTTGTTTTCAAGTACTTCTTAGCTTCGTTCCCACTATTTTTCATTTTTTGTAGTTTCCTACATTCCCACATAGCCGGGACCCTCCACTCTCCCTTGCGCCTCGGCGCTCTCCTGCGACAATGTGTCCACGAAAAGACCACGATCATAGGCTATCACACGCCCCCGAGGTTGTCAAGTGGAAAATTCAAAAAGGGAGCGGACTCTCCCGAATTTCCTCGCCCTACCCCGCCAGTCCACGCGAGCAAGCGTGACTACGACGAAATGTCATGCTGCGGCGCGGCCGTGGCCGGAAAGTGAGAACCTGCCCCGCAGAGCTGCGCCAGCCTGCGACAATGTATGCGCCCGCGTATTTTGGATCACCACTCAAAAGTTGTAAACTTTCCTCATGTCAAAAACCAATGCTTGGCTTGCTGCCGCTTACTGCGTCGGGGGATGCGTTATGACGATCCTGGTTGTTATAGTGCAATCTTGGTTAGTGAACCATTCGTGGATCGTCTGGCCACTGGTCGTTTTCACTATAATCCTTTTCTTCATGGCTTTGCGGGAGACCCAATGGTTGAGGAGGTACTTTTGGCGAGTGGCAGCCTATATAATTCCTCCACCTCTACCGTCGGGCGAGCGCAACGAGTCCCAAGTGACAAGTTCACCCGAGCTAGCACCTGTGAAGGATTCACATGATGGTCCAAATGTGGTGGTTGAATATAGTTACTCGGATAGAGATGGCCCTGCCAAGCGATCTCAGCCGCTTATTCTGAAAAACATTTCAAACAAGGATGCGGCTCACAACGTTCGGGTCTTGCCGGTTACCGTGGGGGAACTCACAGCTTCATTTTTACCTGACGTGGTTCCTTTCATCGAACCGCTTAATCAGAAAGAAATGAAAGTTAAGATTGATGGCGTGTCCCCCATACTTCGAGACAGTCTGCCGGTTCTGTTTGCGGGAGGCTACAAAGACAAGGACATCAAGTTTTTTGCTGAGCATCCACATACCTTGCTCATTGACTACGAAGATGCAGACAACACAAGACTTTTTCAGACTAGTGCCAATCTTCGACACAGGCCATGGAGGAATAAAATCTCCATTGGGGAGACAAGGCGAAGGATAAAGAAACTCCAGGCCGGGGCCGGGACGCAGGCGCGTTGACCTTGCGCCATGAATCGTCTAACATCACCCGCAGAATTGCTCCGACAGGTGGTGGACAATGAAATCACAGACGCTTGTGTTCTTGTCTTGTGTGCTGGCGATAGTGCCCGCTACGGCGCTAGCCCAAACGCCCCCGCCTACCGTTGTGCGCTGGCAATCAGACGCACGCAATTCGGACTGGGTGGTTCGGAACGGTTTAGAGATCGTGATGCTAGGTCAGGATGGGTTGACCGTCAAGGTGGCCTTGACAGGCCGCGACCCACGACAGGTAGCACTGGTTACTGTTACCAATCAAACCGGCCAGCGAATCGAGCTGCTGCCCTCCCGCATGACCCTTGACCTCGTGGAGCCCAAACACAAAACGTTTCGCTACCTCGACCCGGATGCATTGGCGGCGAAGGTACGACAGGTTTCGCCATGGATATATATCTTCGGCGCGATGGCTATGATGGGCACTCAGACCTCTTGGACCTCAGGCACGGTTGGGGGTCAGCGGGTTAATCTCAGCACCACAACGCACGATCAAGCTGCGGAGGATAGGGTGCGTAACGATATTGAGATGGAGGAGGAGCGCAAAGCGGCAGAGGCTTCTAACATTCAGCGCGAAGGTCTCCGGGAGAACACCCTGTTACCGGGTGAGAGTGTCGCGGGGGCGGTTTACTTCGCTGCCCCCAAGGGCTACGAGGGCGACTACGAGAAGCGGAAGCTAGAAACTGTCCTGAGAATCCCGGTGGGTGATTATGTGTTTGAGTTTCCGTTTTGGTGGGAGCTACCCCCGCCAAGACCGAAACGCATTTGGCGTACCCCTGAAGTGGTTGACTTCCCGACGTGGTGGAAGGCAAAAAAGTGAGCGGTGCCGTGGAGGTTCCTTATGAAAAAGCGAAAACAGCCTGAACGGAAGAGGGTGGTCTATAGGTGGTACGTATTCGTGTTGAAGTCTAGCAAGGTGGAAAAGTGCCAGGGAACGGATTTGAGGGATACGCCCGACCACCTGACGGTTTATAACGAGCATATTTGTACCCTGGCTGCTCCAAAGAGCGAAATCGTGGATCGCTGGGCACAAGATGAGCGAGTTAACAAAGTCGGAGAACTGCGGATTCAAGAAGCACTTCGCAGAATTTCAAAATCAAATTAGGACACTACTCACCTCAAGGAACGCTTGACACTCAGTGTCCGGCGCACATAGACTGGCCCGCCTGACTGGGGGCGCGCCTTTCGGGCGCCCAAAGGTGCCATTAGGCCACCGCAATAATTGAGGGATTCACAAATGAAGATGCTTGCGTTCACCTTGCTGTCAGTTCTTACCCTGTGTTTGCTGGCCCGCGCCGCCGATGTGCGCGAGGAAAAGCAGACGATCAAGACTTATCCTTTCTCCGGCCCCAACCCCATCGCTGTGCGGGCCGGGGGCGGCGTGATGCAGAAGATTTATCCGTATTATTCTTTTGATGACCTGGCGTACGAAGGCGTGAACCAAACCTGGAACGTCATTCACCTCGAGAACCCGTATATTGAGGCGTTCATTTTGCCGGCGACAGGCGGCAAACTGATCGGCGCGATCGAAAAGAGCACCCAGAAGGACTTCATCTATTATAACCACGTAGAGAAGTTCCGCAGCATCGCCATGCGCGGGCCTTGGACGTCGGGCGGAATCGAAGCCAACTTCGGGCTGATCGGTCACGCGCCATCGACCGATTCGCCCGTGGATTATTTGATCCGCAAGAACCCGGACGGCAGCGTGAGTTGCGTCGTGGGGACCATGGATCTGCCCTCGCGCACCGAGTGGCGCGTGGAATACAGGATCCCCGCCGACAAGGCCTACATTGAGGCGCGCTCCCTCTGGTACAATCCGCAGCCTTTCAACCAGTCTTACTACGTGTGGATGAATGTAGCCCAGAAGCTGCGCGACGACCTCGAGTTCGTGTTGCCTGGAGACAAGTACATCACCCACAACTATGCCGTTCCCTCGGAGCCGTGGCCGCTCACCAGGGACGGCCGAAACATGGCCCTCAACCGCAACCGGAAAGACAACGATGACGACAGCCTCTTCGTGCATGGCAAGCTTCAGGATTTCTCCGGCGGATACTGGCACGACTGGGAATTCGGGTATGGCCATTGGGCACGGCATGAAGAGGTGCCCGGCCAGAAGCTGTTTCTCTGGTCGATGTCCCGCGCCGGAGCGATCTGGCAGGACCTGCTGACCGACAACGATGGTCCGTACCTCGAGGCTCAGACCGGCCGCTTGCTTGACCAAAGCGACCACGAATTCTTCGCCCCGGGCTCTACCGACCACTGGCGGGAGTTGTATTTTCCTTACAAGAAAATCGGGCCGATGGTGAAGGCAACACCCTACGGCGCCTTGAATGTTCACAACGATGGTAATACCCTGACGGTGAGCTTCTGTGCTCTTCAAAGCCTTGCGGAAGACCTGACTGTCTCTCGAGAGGGCAAGGCGGTTGCCCACGACCGAATCGTCCTCAAACCCATGGAGGTCTACCAAAAGACTTTTCCCGTCTCCGTCCCAACCGGCCAACTGCGTGTCGATGTGGGTGACAAGCTCTCGTACACTGATGATCCGAACGCCGACCTTTTGAAGCGCCCGTTCCACTTTCACAATGCCGACGAGAGCAGCGTCGAAGGGCTCTACCAGTCAGCTCAGCGCGAGGAGAAAAAGCGGAACTACGAGTCGGCTTTGCGCAAATATCAATCCGTGGTGGAGCGCGAACCCCTCCACGTTGCCGCGCTGACGCGTCTTGCCGATCTTTATTGCCGCAGGGCCCAATACGAAGAGGCGCTCGATTACGCGCGCAAAGCGCTTGATATCGCCATGTACGATGCGGACGCCAATTATATCTACGCCATCATCGCGACCCGGCTGGGCGACCTTGCGGACGCCAAGGAGACGATGGGATGGGCGGCCCGCTCCATGAAGTATCGCTGCGCGGCGTACGGCGATCTGGGCGGCATTTACCTTCAGGAGAGTAAACTTGATCTGGCGGAGGATTATCTCCACCAGTCCCTCTCTTACGATGCCTATAACATGAGAAGCTACCAGCTTCTGGCCACGGCTCTCCGACTGCACAAGCAGCCTGATAAGGCGCGCGAGACCTTGAGCAAGATTCTCGACATCGATCCCTTAAACCATTTGGCGCGCTTCGAGGAGTATCTGCTCGATCCGAGCCCTGCGGCGCTTGGTGATTTCAAATCCATGATCCGCAGCGAATTCCCGCATGAGACTTATCTCGAAATCGCCGCTTATTATGCCAACTTGAAACTCGACGACGACGCGCTGAAGGTGCTCGAGGCCGCTCCCGAGCAGGCAACCGTGAGATATTGGCAGGCCTACCTCTTGCGCAACAAATCCCCGGAGCGCAGTCGGGAGGTTCTCTCGCGCGCCGACGCTCTCTCGCCTTACCTGGTGTTTCCGTTCCGCGAGGAGTCGATTCCAGTATTCGAGTGGGCCGCGACAGAGCAGCCGAACGCTTGGAAGCCGAAGTACTATCTCGGCTTGATTTACTGGGGGATGCAGCGCGACGACGACGCGCTGAGGATGTGGTCTGAGTGCGGCAATCAACCCGATTACGCGCCGGCTTACATCTCCCGCGCCATTCTCGAACAAACTGCCAATCCTCAAAACGCGCAGGCGGACTTCGAGCGTGCTTACTCCATCGACAAAAGAGAGTGGAGAACCTCGTATCACCTGGCGGATTATTACTTGCAGGCCGGATTGAACGAGAAGGCTTTGAAAGTGGCCGTCGCTGCGTCCGTACAGTTCCCCAAGGAAGATGCGCTTCGAATTCTGCTGGCCAGGACCTACTTGAATAGTGGGAAATATGCAGACTGTTACACCGTGCTGGCAAAGGCCTCCATCCTGCCCTACGAAGGTCAGAGCGATGTACATCAACTGTGGGTGGAAAGCCTGGTCACCCAGGCGCTGGCGGAAATGAAAAAAGGGGGCTACGGGGAGGCGATCGGGCACCTCGAGGCTTCGCGCGAATACCCGGAGCGGCTGGGAACGGGGAAGCCCGCCGATCCCGATTACAGGATTCAAGATTATCTTGAGAGCTTCTGCTACGAGAAGTCGAGCATGACGAGCAAAGCTGAAGAGGCTCGTGAAAGGATCAAGGCTTGGCATTCCCGGCACGGGGAAGGGAACGCGGAAGTCGAGGGCCACCGGGTATCGGAATGGTACAGTACGGCACTCGGCACGGAGAGTGAACTTACATTGCTACAATCACTTGCCAAGATATTACGAAGTGAAACTTGAGATTAACGAGCGGCCCTCTCCACCCCGAGCGAACAGCCCTCTCGCAAGGGGAGAGGGTGTCCGGCGACGGCGTTTTCTTCAGTCGCCTCCGGACGGGTGAGGGGTTGTTTCCGTGCCGGAGAGTGAGTAGCTCGGACCTTCAGCTCCGCAGGGAGACAGAAGTGAGATGACTGGCCGCCGAAAAGGAGAAATCTGAAAACATGGATGATTCCACGCGGCGACGCTTCCTCAAAGAATTGAGTCTTGGTGCGGCTGCCTTTTCGGCATCGGCGCAAGGCGCCCAGACGGAGCAGATGCCGGGGAGGCCTCCTTCTGGGGACACCCAACCGCAGGCCTCTCACCCCGCGAGCATCATGGCCATCGCCGCCCACCCCGGCGATGCGTTCTTCGCCATGGGCCTTGCTGTGGCGCGTCAGGTCCATCTCGGAGCACAAGGCGTCTTCCTGAGCTTGTCGCTCGGTGAGCGAGGCTCCGCGCGGATTGCTCCGGCGCAATACGGGCCTCTCCAGCGGCAAGCGGCGGAAAGTGCGGCGCAGAAGTTGGGCGCGCGCGCGGAATTCCTAACGTATCCGGATGGCGAGATTCCGGTATCTGAAGAAGCCAAGTTCGCGGTGTGCGATTTGATTCGTCAGTACCGGCCCGGCATCATCGTGACGCACTGGCGGGGGAGTTGGCACAAGGATCACGAAGCGTGTTACAAGATCGTCAACGACGCTGTGTTCTATGCGGGCTTGCCCGCCCTCGATCGCCAGCAGCCGCCTCATGAGGTCGGAAGACTATTTTTCGCGGATAATTGGGAAGATGCCAACGGCTTTACGGCGGATATTTATCTCGATATTACTACGGTCTTCGAACGCTGGCAGGAAGCCTGCGCACTGTTCCCCATGTGGCGGGGCGAAAACGGCTTCCGCTATAACGACTATTATGGGAGCCTGGCCGTGACCCGCGGCTGCCTGAGCGGCTGCAAGCACGCCGTCGCCCTGATGTCGCCCCCCGAACAGCTCACCCGCAGAGTTAAGGCGCTGTAGGCGCCAGGTTGTAACGGCACCCTCCAGAGGGCACGGAGTCTTTCCAACCTGTTCAGTTGTCTCGCCAAGCGCAGGGTCATTACTCAACATGTCCTCGCAGCACCGTGACGGACGCTTTGGGAAGCGTGAAAGTCGCCCGTTCGCCGCCAGAGACCGCCGTTCCCACCGGAGGGCCATCCGGGTCAGCGTGGCTATTGGGGCCTTGATCCTTCCACACGTATTGTTCGCTGCCGAAGCTCACCTGCGTTACCGGGTCTGCGAAGGACGCCGCCCGCTGGCTCGACGAATCCTCGAA
>Ga0116126_1002179_pt1 | contig 11420 bp, 11 predicted proteins | sample June2015DPH_16_5_FD_89730 | JGI IMG/M metagenome (GOLD analysis project Ga0116126, IMG submission 89730) | Peatland microbial communities from SPRUCE experiment site at the Marcell Experimental Forest, Minnesota, USA - June2015DPH_16_40 | ecosystem: Environmental > Terrestrial > Soil > Wetlands...
AGGCGTGAGCCGGGGTCGATTCGACAAGAGCGAGCCGACACTGTACAACGGCGAAGATTTGGATGTGCCGACATTTCTCCGGAGAAGTGTGAGTTTGAAGAGGTAGGGCAAGCCTCCATCCAAATGCATCTAATGATTGGGCCTAAGCCGAAGTCTTTCCGTCGAATACCTATCTAAGGTATGCATCATGTGAGATGGCGGGAAACGGGGGGCGGAAGACGCATACATATGTAACATATGTATGATGGCGGGGAGGCTGGAAATGGAGGGCGAGGGAACGGATACATAAGAAACTGATGTATCATGGCGAGGAGGTGGGAAAGAGGCGTGAGCCGTGGTCGGTTCGACAAGAGTGAGCCGACGCTGTACAACGGCGAAGACCTCGATGTGCCGACGTTTCTGCGTCGGAGCGTTAGTTTGAAGAGATAGGGCGAGAGGGGAAGGACCGGCTTCACCACGAAGTCGCGAAGATCACGAAGCATTCACGACCGTGAATGGACGCAGATCAGGGGGGGAGCTGATTGGCAGATGTGTAGCTGAGACCTGAACCTGTAGTATTCCGTGCCGGGTTGGGACACAGAGGGGGGTGGGGGTGGGGAGTCGGCTTCGAAATGGATCGATGTCCTGGTCCGAACTTCCCTAAACTGCCTGAAGTAGGCCCTTCCATGCCTGCCTATGCATGGGCTGGGTGTTCCACGCGTCAAGATGCTCGCCCACGCATCTAAGGAAAGTGATGCGAATACTCTCGCCCCCTAATGCAAGGACACTTCGCGCGAGATCCAAGAAGTCGAAGACGTAGAGATTCTGACCGCCAGCAAAGGCCTTGGTGATGCGGTCTTGAACGGCAGGGGTGCCTTCGCGCTCGGCCGCCGTCGTTGTGAAGAAGATATCCTTGATTTGACGCTGACGCGACTTGCGAAGCGTTCCCTCCACGTCGGCCAGCGTGAGGGTGCGGTCCTTGACCTCGACAGCGAGCACCACTTTGCCGTCGGCGTTGACGCATTCGAGATCGGCCGCCTGCCCGCTGGCTTCGTCGGTTGCATTAATGCGCGCACGATTCACTTTCGAGTAGAGGGCAAAATGAATGCCGATGGCGTCGAAGAGCGCACCGCAAAGCGCTAAAGCACGGTCTCCGCCCGACTTCTCCTCCAAGAATCGTTCTGCAAGTTTCAGGGTGGCTTCGAGGCTGATTCGCGGCGGGAGTGGGTAGACAAACCGGAGAGACTTCTGCCGTCGAAACATTTCGAGTAGCACTTGACGGAAGGCCGCTCCCGTGAACGCTGGATCGCCTTGGGCTTCCACCCTGTCCAGCACTTCGATGAGAGCGTTCCAACCCGCGATATCTTTCTTGCTCTGGTCATCCCGGAACATGCGAGGGATCCGCATTGGATTTCCCACGTACGGGTCGCTGGACGTCCCGAGGATGTTCTCTTGTTGCTGGTTGAATGGAGCGACCACTCTGCTACCGAGACTGCGCGCATCCCATCCCGTTACGTCGCTTGGGTCTCCCTTCTTCTTCTGAAGCCGTAGGCAGTCAAGGGAAGGATTCGTAAGTTTCCCCAGTAACTGGATCGGAAGACAAAAACGATAGGCGACCTGCTTATGATTAATGGAGGACCGGATCGCGTCTTGCAGTGAACGGTCCGCCACGTAACTCACGTCGGGCCTGACCGCAGCCTCTGCAATGATAAGCCGCCACTGCGCTTCGAGGATCTCGGTGGCGCGCTGGAAATCGAGAGTAGATTCAGCCTCGTTTTTTCTTGGCATGTTTATAAACGCGGTAGCGGCCTCTCTTTTCAAGTAGGGTCAACTCAGCGTCGGCTGGTTTCCCGGGGGTGACTGCGACGGGTACGTCGGGATCGTAGTTCAGCCAAACCGATTCCGTGCGCTCACTTTTTGACGAATTGCACAGGCGTGCATCCGCGTCTACTCGACGCCAACCCTGATAGAGGCGGTCCATTAGCGGGCAACGATAGCTCGAAAGCGCGACAGCTCCATGCACGCTCCTCAGCACTTCGGCCAGTTCCGCGTGTTCGCGGTCGGTCATCTCAAATCCGTACGCTTTGCTGTCGGTACGGGACTCATGAGGATATGGCGGATCGCAGTAGAATAGCGTGTCAGGGGAATCGTAACGCCGAATAATCTCAATGGCGGGCGCGTTTTCGATCTGTACCCGTTGAAAGCGTTGAACGATCTCCGGCAAGCCCTCGACGCTTCCCAGCCATCGCGAGACGGCTCCGGCCATGGCGGCGCGGGAGGTTAGCACGCAATGCGCCCAGCGTCCCTCAGAACTCGTCTGAGCAAGTCCGGTGCGAGTTTGGCGCGCTCGAACAAAGAATCGTCGCGCCCGCTCGACCGGAACAAGGCCGGGCTGTGGGGCGCAAGCTTTGACGAGTTCCTCTCGCGAGAAAGGCGTGAGACTGATTAGTTTGATCAATTCGTCGGCTTGGTCTCGCAGGCAGCGAAAGAAATTCGTCACTTCCGAATCCAAATCGTTGTAAGTCTCGACTTGCGCTGGCGGACGATTGATCAGCACCGCGGCGGAGCCGCCGAACGGCTCACAGAAGTGAGTGTACCGTTCTGGAAGCATTGGAAGGATGAAATCTAGGTGGGAAAATTTCCCACCGTAGTAACCGAACGCGATCATCTTGCTGCGCCGCTCACTGGCCCGCCCCACAAGGCGGCGATTGTTGAATCCGTTGCCATTAACGGGGTCATGGCTGCCGTTTCGGTTGCTTCTGGAAGCTTTGGTGGCACGCCGTGTTGACAGTTTGCTCATGTCTCTGAGTAGTTGATACCATGGTTGCCCTGTCTGCTGCAAGTTTGACCTGTCGCCTTTGAAGGCTGCCCGGTGGTCTGCATTGTGGAAGCGTGGACGAGTATTCGGCGAGGTTGGCGAGCGGGTATCCGTCGTGCAGGGCGTGGAGGGCGTGGAGGGCGGGGCGGTTACGTGATGGCCGAAAGGGTTCGGCCAAACGTGGGCTTCGCCCACGTGAGGCTACGCCAACGCGGGCTCCGCCGGGGGGGCGGGCAAGCCACGCCTGCGGCAGGTAAACCACGCCTGAGGCGGGCAAGCCGCGCCAGAGGCGGGTAAACGCCGTGGCTACGGGGGAGGAAGGGCGGCCGGGCCTGCGCTTTGTAACCCCGATCTCGGAATCGGGGTAAAAAGCGCAGCTACAACGGGCGGGGCGAACGGGGCAGGCGGGCAGGCGTGGCAGAACGGCTTGGGAAAGCATATCGTTAATGGATATCTTCTTGTGGACAGAATATCGGAATTGTGATAGGCTGCTGTCGTGTTCTTTGATATGTGGATCTGGTTCACGGTTCCGGGTTCACGGTTCAGGCGGCCAAGGGCGGCCACGCGGAAGCCCCGAAAATGATTGGGGGTGAACCTGGTCCTCCAAAACGAGCCAATTCACGGCGATTCACTCCGAAGGCCTTCGGGGCAAAGCGCTTCCGTACCGGGGCGGGTGCACCGGGGGCCGGGAGGCGCGAAAAAAAGTAAAAATTGGAAAACGAACCCAAGTTTGTGCAGGCCGGCGTGGAAAAACGAGAATCAGAAAGCCAAAAACGAACCCAAGTTGGGGGGGTAATAGCCTGCCGAGGGGGGCAAGAAACGGGATTTGGGAGGGGTTCGGGCGAGGGTGACGAGGCGAGGGGTGGTGGGACGGAGGTCGTGCGAGGTCGGGAGATTGCCGCGTAGGCAGCTACGCCGCGGCGTCTCGTCAGACTCGGCTTTCGCATAACAAGGCGGCACGGCCAAGAGTCGCCTGGTGGTAACGAATCCGCGTTTATGTCTGCTCGCCGAGCAGGTCGCAGATGCACACCAAGCCGGCGATTCGGTGGTGTTCGTCGCGATACGGGATTTTGCTCGTTAGCGCCCGAATCTTGCGGCCCTTGCGGTCGGTCAAGACATCCTCCCGTCGGAGCACGGGTTTTTCCGATGCCAGGACGGCTGAGTCGTCTTTATGGATCGACTCGGCCAGATCCCGAGGATAGAAATCGAACACCGTCTTGCCAACCACGTCATCCATCGTTCCGACTCCGAGAAACGCCCGGTGCCCCGCGTTGTCCAACATGTACCGGCCCCGTGTGTCCTTGATAAACACCAGATTGGGCAAGTGATCAACCAGCGTCCGCAACAGGGTCCGCTCTTGCGCGAGCATCTTCTCCGCCCGTTTGCGTTCGGTGATCTCCCGGGAGATACCGAACGTGCCAACGATGTGGCCATCCCGGTCACGCAGGGGCAGTTTCGAAGTTGACACCCATCGTTCGACACCATCCGCCAGTGGAGAGTTCTCTTCCACGCCGATGACCGGTTGGCCCGTCTGGATAATGCGCTGTTCGTCGGCGAGCGCCTCCTCGGCATGATCTTTCGAGAAGAAATCGAAATCCGTCTTGCCAATGGCCTTGGTGGGATCGCCCAGACCGAATCGCTGGGCCTGGGCGCGACTGGACCGCAGGAATCGCCCATTCAGGTCCTTGAAGTAAATGCTGTCCGGTACGTTGTCCAGCAGCGTCCGAAGCAGGAACTGCTCGTGCTCGAGCTCTCGCGTCCGCTGGCGCACCCGGTTCTCCAGTTCCTGATTTGTCTGGCGCAACAGAATCGCCTCGCCGCCGTAAAACGCCGCCAGCAATGCCACAAGAGACACCAGTGCCAAGCCGATCAGGTTGTTCCTCAATTGCCGATCTGCCTCCGCAAAGGCGATGGCTGTTGGCACAGTGGCCGTCACATACGCCTCGGCCTTTGGACCTTTGATGCCGATGGGGTAGTATGCGTAAATCTGTTCGACTCCCCTGGCATCTGTGGCTCGCTCGGTGCCTCGTCCGCAAAACGACGCGACCTGCTTGATTCTCTCAGCCTCAGCCGACAGCTTTCCTACAGGGTTGTCCTTGGTCGGTGTGTGGGCGGTTATCACGCCGTTGCGATCGACCACGGCGAGTGCCACCCCTTCAGGCGGCAGAACGCGTGTGAGCAATTGGCTTAGATGCCAGAGATCAACTGACGCGAACACCACGCCCCGGATCCGCCCATCCTCTCCCAGTAGCGGGTATCCGAAATTGAGGGATGGCCGACCCGTGATGCGGCCAACCTGATATTCTCCCACAGCGAAATCCCGCAATTCGATGGCCTTCTTGAACCACGGACGGTCCGACACAGAAACTGGTCCGGCCAACGGCACCACGCTGCAGATGATATTGCCGTCAAGACCCGCCACACCGCCGTTGGAATAAAGATTATACTTCTGCAGCAATTTCCCAAGGGAGGCCGCACACTGCGACGGATCTCCACTGCGCACACTGGGCAACTCTGCTGCGGCGATCAGCAATCCGTGCGCGCCTTCAATGGCCCGTTCGCAGGCGGCCGCCGTCAATCGTGTGATGCGCGCGACATCCTCCTGGGTCTGCTCAATGGCAGTGGTCCGCTGCTTCCGGGCATTGTAGTAGATTAACATCAGGGAAGGGATGATGGCTATCAGCACAACCAAGACAAGACGCCCACGCAAACCACTGAGGCGAAAACGGTTCATGGCAGAATCTCCTTTCATGCGCTCAACTCCCGCGCCCCCTTCTTACCCAACCGACGATGAAAAAGCAATTCTTCAATGATGCATCAGAGATTACCACGCGATGAGTGTTCCGTCCTTGCCATCGAGAGCCGCCATCTGCACGGCTCCGAGGACTCGGCTTTCGCCGGGCTCGGAATAGCAAGGCCTTCAGTCGCGGGGCAGCATCAAGAGGCACCCGTTGATCGTTCTTCTCGGAGCAGGTGGTGTGGCGACCTGTTTGAGGGACAGGGGAGTGGAGAGCGAGGCGTGGGGAATTGGCCTTGGCTTCGTTGGGTTTTTGGATCCCAAAACGAAGGCAAAATCGGCGGGTAGAAGCCCATTTGGCAGCGCATTCGTGTGGGGAAGCGGTTGCGGGGAAACTGCTCGACGGAGTGGGTGGGGAACAGTAACGTGATCGGCAACCTGGAGGTAACACATGAAGAGCTATGGATGGTGGGTGTGTCTGGCTGTTGTGGTTGCCGGGTTGGCGCTGGCGGGGACCGCGCGGGTGGTGGCTGCGGAGGAAGACGAGAACGAGCAACTCGAGCATCTGGCGTGGCCGGGTCAGATGCCGATGGCTCCGCATCTGCGTCCGCCGATGCGGGTGGCGTTGTCGCCGGCGATGGAAGGGGTCTTCTGGCACGCGTTGAGACTTGCCAAGGTGAGTTTGCTGGTGATTTTTGCGTGTCACATTCTGCTGGCGGTGTGGATATTCCTGGATATCCGCCAGCGGGGGGAAGGCCACGGGATATTCATCGCATTGGCGCTGCTGGCCGGTTTCTGCGCGGCGATTCTGTATGCGGTGGTCAGGCTGGCCGATACGAAGAAGGCGTAGCGGTACGAATCACGGCTCGCCGGGAGGCTCGCCGTCCCAATGAACTGTACCGAAGCAGCTCGAAGAGCCTCGCCGTCCCGCCGTCATCGTCTCTGGTAACAACGAGCCGCACGTGGTAACTTGGCTGGTAGGGAGTTGATGTTGCCATGCCGAAGTCAGATCCAGTTTTGCCGCAACGCCGCGGTACGAACGCGGCGAACCCGGTGGATTCGCTGGGCGAAACGCTCGCGCGACTGACCCGGGAAGGCGAGTTGTACGAGAAATTGCCGGACCGAAAGGTGCGATGCTACGCGTGCGGCCATCGGTGCCTAATTCTGGAAGGTCATGACGGCATCTGCCGCGTGCGGTTTAATCGCGGGGGCACGCTGTTTGTCCCGTGGAATTATTTTGGCGCGCTCCAATGCGATCCGATCGAAAAGAAGCCGTTTTTTCACGCGCTGCCGGGCACGCTGGCGATGAGTTTCGGGATGCTGGGCTGCGATTTGCACTGTGGTTATTGCCAGAACTGGGTTACGTCGCAGGCGCTCCGCGACCCGATGAGTACCGCGCCGCCGATCCCGATGAATGCCGAGAGGTTTGTGCGTCTGGCGGTGGAGAGTGGGGCCGACACGGTGACGAGCACGTACAACGAACCGCTGATCACGAGCGAGTGGGGTGTGGAGGTTTTCAAGGAGGCGCGCAAACAGGGGTTGCACACGTCGTACGTTTCCAACGGCAATGGCACGGACGAAGTGCTCGATTACATCCGGCCGTGGGTGGATTTCTACAAGGTGGATTTGAAGGGGTTTGATGACAAGAGCTACCGTCAACTCGGCGGGAAACTCGACAACGTGCTCAGGACAGTTGAGAGACTTTACGAGAAAGGGTTCTGGGTGGAGATTGTCACGCTGTTTGTGCCCGGGTTCAACGACAGCGAGGACGAGATGCGGGGGATCGCGAAGTTTCTGGCAGGCGTATGTCGGGACATCCCGTGGCATTGCACGGCGTTTCATCCGGACTACAAGATGGCGGACCGGGATTACACGAGCGCGCGAACGCTCCGCAAGGCGTGCGAGATCGGCAAGGAAGAAGGATTGCGATACGTGTACTCAGGGAACCTTCCCGGCCGGGCCGGCGACTGGGAGAACACGCGCTGCCCGAGCTGCAATGAGTTGTTGGTGGAACGTTCGGGGTTTGTGGTTCGGGGTTATCATCTGACAGATGAGGGGAAGTGTCCGAAGTGCGCCACGGCGATTCCGGGTCGTTGGGATGCAGCAAAGACGCGGGCGGCACTGGAACGGTTTGATTCGTTTGACCGGATTCCGCATTCGGTGAAACCGCGCTGATCTCCGGTGCCGGTGTCGGGGTGAGCCGGTGGAGCGGAGAACGGTGGGTTTGGGGCGGGAAAGATTCGGGTTGCAAACCGGGGGGGGATTCAGTAGAAGGAACGTCGCTTTTGAGGCCACAGGATGCGGGTTGTGGCCTTGATTTTTGGCCGAAAAACAACAGCAGTCGAAACAGCGGTAGTCAATCGTGGAGTCGTCAACCCAGTTGAAGATTTTTTCTGGTAATGCCAATCGACCCCTGGCGCAGCGGATCGCCGATTACATGGGCGTGCCGTTGGGCGATGCGTTGGTCACGTCGTTTCCCGACGAGGAGACGTTCGTCAAGATCAACGAGAACGTCCGCGGCCGGGACATTTTCATTGTGCAGCCGACATGTCCCCCGGCGAACCAGCATATAATGGAGCTGTTGATCATGATCGATGCGTGCCGTCGGGCCAGCGCCCAGCGCATCACGGCGGTGGTGCCGTTCTTTGGATATGCGCGGCAAGATCGCAAGGATCAGCCGCGGGTGCCGATTACGGCCAAGCTGGTGGCCAACCTGATCACGGCGGCGGGCGCCAACCGGTTGTTGACACTGGACCTGCACGCGCAGCAGATCATGGGATTTTTCGACATTCCGGTCGATCATCTTTACGCGGCGCCGGTGATGTACCGGTACTTCAACAAGAAGAAGCTGAAGGATCTGGTGGTCGTTTCGCCCGACATCGGCGGGGTGAAGATGGTGCACGCGTACGCGAACCTGTTCCAGGCGCCACTGGCGATCGTCAACAAGAACCGCAAATCGGCCTCGGACGTCGAGATGCTGAATGTCGTCGGCGATGTGGACGGCAAGAACGTGTTGCTGGTGGACGATCTGACTGAGACGGCGGGCACGGTAACGCGGGCGGCGGAGATTTTGAAGAAGCACGGCGCGAGGAAGGTATATGCGTCGGTCAGCCACGCGGTATTGAATCCTGCGGCGCTTGACCGCCTCAAAGCCTCGGAGTTGGACGAACTGGTCACGACCGACACGGTGCCGCACTCGAAGGTGAGCGGATTTAAGCTGACAGAGTTGACCGTGGCGCCGCTGTTGGGCGAGGCGATCAAGCGGATCCACAATTGCGAGTCCGTGTCGTCTCTGTTCGATATCAACGGGGAGAGGTCATCGGACCTGGGCGCAGTGGCGGCGGTGCGGCCGACGGAAGTGACGTGAGAGAAGTTTGCAGTCAGTGGTTTTGAAGGAGAAATCTGGCATGGCAAAGAAAGTACAATTGAAAGCAAAGGCGCGCGCGGGGAGTGGACGGGGCGCGGCGAAACGGCTGCGGGCGGAGGGAGTGGTTCCCGGCGTGATTTACGGCGCCCACACGAAGCCGCTGAACGTGGCCGTGGCGGTGGAAGAGTTGGAGAAGGTGCTGCATGATGCGACCAGCGAGAACGTGCTGGTGGATTTACAGATTGACGAGGGGGGCACGACAAAGAACCGCCTCGCGCTGATCCAGGAAGTCCAGCATCATCCCTATGAGGATGTGGTCCTGCACATTGATTTTCATGAGGTGTTGGCGACGGAGAAATTGCACACGAGAGTGCCCGTTCGTCCCGTGGGTGAACCGGCGGGTGTAAAGACGGGCGGCGGCATTCTCGAATATGTGATGCGCGAACTGCATGTGGAATGTCTGCCGCAGGACCTGCCCGATGTGATTGAGGTCAACGTCGAGAAGTTGGAAATCGGTCAGAGTATCCACATCGGCGACATTGCGCCGCCAGCGGGTGTGGCGTTGCTCGACAGCAAGGGACAGACGGTGTTCCTCGTGGTCGCTCCGATCACGGAAGAGGAATTGGCGGCGATGACGGAAGCGGCAGCCGCTCCATCGGCCGAGCCGGAAGTCATTACCGCGAAGGGGGAAGAGGGCGAGGAGGGCGCCGTTGTCGAAGGCGAAGCCGCGCCCAAAGCAGAAGCTGGCAAAGCCGAGGCAAAGGCCCCGGCCGCCGGAGCGGCTGGCAAAGCGCCCGCCGCTGGCGCAGGCGGCAAGGCACCGGCAGCCGGAGCGCCTGGCAAGGCGCCAGCCGGAGCGCCTGGCAAGGCTCCAGCGGGCGCGGCTGGCAAGGTGCCAGCAGCCGCCGCTGGGAAGGGCGACGCCAAACCGGCCGCCAAAGCGGCAGGCAAGCCCGAAGCGAAGAAGTAAGGCGAGTGAGGCGGCACGACGGTGTCGGCCAGGCCAAAGCTGGTGGTGGGGCTGGGAAATCCCGGCCGGGAATACGACGGCACGCGCCACAACATCGGCTTCGCGGCGTTGGATCGGCTCGCGGAGAGGTTGGGATGTTCTTTTCGAAGCCGGTCACGCTTCTCGGCGCAGGTCGCGGAAGCGGGGGCCGGTGGGGCCGGTGGGGCCGGTGGGGCCGGCAAAGTTATGCTGGCCAAACCGCAGACGTTCATGAACCGCAGTGGTTCCGCCGTGCAGGCGTTGCTGGTCTGGCTGAAGATCGAGCCGACGCAACTGTTGGTGGTGGTAGACGACGCGGACCTGCCGCTGGGGCAAATTCGGTTGCGGGCGTCGGGAGGAAGCGGCGGGCACAATGGTTTGCGCTCGATCATCGAGGCACTGGGCGGCAATGAGGAGTTTGCGCGGCTGAGAGTCGGCATCGGGCGGACGGCACCGGTGGGAACGGACATCACGGGGCACGTGCTCGGCCGATTCGCTCCTGCGGAACGCGAGGTTGCAGAAGAAGCTGTGGCGACCGCCGTGGAGGCAATGGAGTGCTGCCTGCGAGACGGGCTGGCCGAGGGCATGAATCGGTTTAATCGGAAAAGTCCGCGCGCGGGCGCGGAAGAAGGAGACTAGAGGTTGAAGACATACGAAGGATTGTTTATTCTGGACACCGGCGGCAAGGAAGAGGTGTCGAAGGAGTTGTTGGACAAACTCCAGAAGAGCATCGAGCATGCGGGTGGGCGCGTGGACAAGGTGCAACGCATGGGTGCGCGACCGTTCGCCCGCGATACGCGCAAGCGCAGTTCGGGGTTTTACGTGAATTTCATTTTCGATGCGCCGTCGAAGGCGATTGCGGAGCTGGACACCAAGCTCCACCTGGAGACGGAGGTTTTCCGGTGGCAGTTTACCGAGTTGATCGAGCCACCGCCTCGTAAGCCGCGCAAGATTCCGACCACAGGCGTGGTTGAGAAATAGGTATTATGGCTTCGTACAACAAAGTGTTGTTGATGGGGAACCTGACGCGTGATCCGGAAGTGCGGTACACGCCCAAAGGCACGGCGATCGCCAACCTCGGTCTTGCGGTGAACCGTCGGTGGACAACGGAGACGGGAGAGGCGAAAGAGGAAGTTACCTTCGTGGATGTGGAAGTATGGGGACGGCAGGCGGAAACCGTTGGTCAGTACCTTTCGAAGGGCAAGCCGATTTTCGTGGAAGGGCGTCTCAGATTGGACAGTTGGGACGACAAGGAATCCGGACAGAAGAAATCCAAGCTGAAAGTTGTGTGCGAACGCTTTCAGTTTATTGGGGCGTCCGGTGGACGACAAGAGTCCAAGGACGAGACCCCGTCAGACGAAGGACCCGCGCGGCCCTCGGGTCGTGGCCCGCGCCCGGCGGCGCCGCCGCCCGATAAGGGAGAACCGGAACCGCCGGCGGGTGAGGACGACAACATCCCGTTCTGAAACGGCCGGGAGAACATTTAATTCATTCATTCAGGAAACCGAGCGATGATGGAAAGAAACTTTGA
>Ga0116126_1002188_pt1 | contig 11389 bp, 13 predicted proteins | sample June2015DPH_16_5_FD_89730 | JGI IMG/M metagenome (GOLD analysis project Ga0116126, IMG submission 89730) | Peatland microbial communities from SPRUCE experiment site at the Marcell Experimental Forest, Minnesota, USA - June2015DPH_16_40 | ecosystem: Environmental > Terrestrial > Soil > Wetlands...
CGCGAGCATCCAGCAACGTCTGAACACGCTGCCAACATTCGCTGGTGACCAGAGGTTCGTGAGAGCCCGTGTACGTCCTGCCGTCCCAATCGAAATCGCCGGTGTACAACCGCTTCCTCAGGATTTGGTGAACGACACTGCTGTAGAGTTTGCGGCCGCGCAGCTTGAGACCTTCACCGTTAGCTTCCTTCACGAGTGCCTTCAGCGAATATCGGCCGCTGGCGAACCGTCCGAACAACTCGGTGATTGTCGGCGCGGCGTCCGCGTCCGAGACGATCACACGCTTGCCGTTGAAACCGTCCGCATTCCGATATCCAACGGGTGCGCAGCTTGGGTAGATGCCGCGCGGATGTGAACCGCCAGATTAGTACCGGCAAGTCGCTAGGCTCCGCTGATTCCGCTGAAGAGCCGGCTGAGCGCCGGATCCGGCGCACGAGCACCGTTGAAGGGAACAGTGTCCGACATAGCGAATAACGCCGCGTTAAACGCTGTCTCGCGTGTCGGCAAAGGGGGTTATCCCGCGACGCGCGGAGGGCGAGGTGGGCCACTGTCCGAGTGGCCGACAACCCGCTCGGAGGGTGCAGCATGATGGGGAGTTTCCTTCCGGGCGCGCCATAGATCAACAGAATCGGGCATGCAGCTTCACCCTCATGATTCGTATCAAGCTGGCATTGCGTTGGACAGTCCGTTCTCCTGCTGCAGATCACCTCCCTCCCCGAAGCATGGCCTGTTTCTTTAGATCTTCGGTGGCGCGTGCAACGCTTTCCGGCTTGCCCAGGTCGCGCCAGTAATCGCCGTCAGCGCGATAAGCCACAATCTTCTCTCCTTCGCCTGCCAGCCGCAGGTAGCACTGGACAATGGAGAACGCCCCTTCTTCGCTCATCATCCCCAGGAGGCGTGGCGAGATCACGTGAATTCCAGAGAACGCCAGCTCCTCGAACTGCGGTGACGGCCTCACCAGTTCAGTTTTCTGCTCTTTGACCAGGCGCCGCCCGCAAAGGCGCATTTGTTCGTCGAACAACAGATATCGGGAAGTCTGGCGCTGCTGCACTGCCAGTGTAGCCAGCGCCTGATTCTGCGTGTGGAAGTCGAGCGACTGCCGCAGATCGATGGTGCTGATCACGTCAACATTGTGCAGGATGAACGGCGCCGCCGCCGGACCTTCTTCGCGAAAGAACCAGGCCGCCTTTTTCAGGCCGCCGCCGGTATCCAGCAAGCTGCCCTCTTCGGATATCTCGATCCGCATTCCGAAGTTGTTCTTTCCGCGCAGATATTCAGTGATCATTCCGGCAAAATGGTGCACATTAACTATGACTTCGCGCACTCCACATTCCCGCAGGCGTGCGATCGTGATCTCCAGCAGCGCGCGTCCGGCCACCTCAACCAGTGCCTTGGGCCGGTCATTGGTTAGAGGACGCAACCGCGTGCCCAGCCCGGCGGCCAGGATCATTGCTTTCATTTACCCAGCTTCTCCATTTCAACGTGCCGCACCAACACGTCCAGGCCCTGCCGACCGCGGAAATGCCGGGCAAGCTCCTCTGCCAGGTACACCGAGCGGTGCCGGCCACCGGTGCAGCCAAACCCCACCATCAAGCTATGGAAGCTGCGCTCCTGATAGTTTCTCACGCTCGCTTCCACCAGCGACGTGGCGCTGGCCAGAAACTCGCGCACGCTTGCCTGCGCGCTCAGATAATCGATTACCGCCGCGTCTTTGCCGGTGAGAGACTTGAAGCGCTCTTCGCGGCCTGGATTCGGCAGCGCGCGGGCGTCAAAAATGAACCCGCCGCCATGCCCGCTCTCGTCCTTCGGGAGGGCGCTCTGGTGAAATGAAAAGCTGAAAATCCTCAACGCCAGGTTGGCGCACCGCGAGGCAGGCGCCGCAACAGAGTTCGCAACGTCTTGCTTCCCGGCCGCTTCCGCCGGCGTGGTCAAGTGCTGTAGCTTCTCTGACGCGATCATGTGCTCAAACGCGTCGAGCAGCGTGGGCAGTGCGATGGGCAGCGTGATGTGATCGAGCAGCCAGCGCAGGTTTTTCAGCGCGAAGGGCACACTCTGCAGGAAATGCGGTTTTCGCTCATAAAAGCCGCGGAACCCATACGCCCCCAGCGCCTGCATAATGCGCACATAGACAAAGGCGTAGTAATGGCGCATGAACTCTTCCTGCGTCAGCTCGACGAACCGCGCGAGAGATGAAAGGTAGTGCTCCAGCAGATGCTGGCGCAGCGCGGGAGGCAGGTCGGCCTTGGCGTCATAGAGCAGGGAAGCAATATCGTAGTGCAACGCGCCTTTGCGCCCACCCTGATAGTCCAAAAAGAACGGCTGGCCGTCGCGCAGCATCACGTTGCGCGACTGGAAGTCGCGATAGAGAAAATAGTCGCGGCTAGCGGTCAGCAGAAACTTGGTCAGGCGGTGAAAATCCTTTTCCAGCTCCTGCTCGTTGAAGGGAATTCCCGCCAGCTTGAGAAAGTAGTACTTAAAGTAATTCAAGTCCCACGCAATCGACTGGGCGTCAAAGCTGGAGCGCGGATAACAGACTTTGTAGTTCAGGTCGCGGGAAGCCTCGATCTGGAACCGCGGCAGTTGCGCCACCACCTTACGGTAAGCCGCCACCACCCCGGGTGCAACGTCGTCTCCTGCCCTGTTGTTCGAGAGAAACTGAAACAGCGTCAGGTCGCCCAGGTCTTCTTCCAGATAAGCGCCCGCATCCAGTTCCGATCCGTAAATCTCCGGTACAGGCAGGCCACGGCTGCGGAAATGCCGCGAGAAGTCCAGGAAAGCGACGTTCTCCTCGCGCACGTCATACAGGATACCCACCGCGCTCAGATCCTGGTGGGCGAGCCGAAGGATATTGCGCCCTGACCCTCCCAGTCCGCCCTGCAAGGGCTGCACTCGCTCTACAGGAAGGCGAAAATGCCGCTCAAAAAGCTGTTTCAGAACATCCATGGATTCTGTTCGCAACCGTCAGCGCCTTCTGTCTTCATGGTAATTAACCCACATCACAAGCCGAAACACAAACTGCCGTACGTGGAACCCGCGGTCATCGTAGTCTCCCCGGCTACGGTGTTCGCGGATGTTGCCCGGAACGGCTTGTCGCCGTCGATTCTGGCGGATCACGGGCCACTCTTCCAAAGCTCCTCGCAGGTGCGGTCAACTGGGCGGCGGCCCACCTCCGTATGAGTCGCCGACCATCCTTCCGCTACTGGTTTGTGGAAGGGTGGCCGATAGCTCATCCGAAACCGTCAGTCGAACGACGTTGGCCATTCGGGGTGCCGAAAGTGATCGAACATGTGTCGGATCTGCGTGGGTGTGACGCGCGTTAGCGAGAGTTGCGGAATATCGTTCTCGTCAAAGAGGTCTACCGCATCCGTCTCGTTACTACGAGCTGGAGCCCCGCCCGTAAGACGGCAAATGAAGAAAAGTTTATACGTGTACCACGGAATCGGTGGATGACCATGCCGGCTGCGGTCATAAACGGCAGCTAGTTTGACAACCTCCGACTCGTAGCCGGATTCCTCTCTGACTTCACGAATCGCGTTCAGGCTGGGAGAGCTACCGATATCTGCCCACCCCCCAGGGAGGGTCCAGCAACCATCTTGGCGTTCCCGAACGAACAGCAGGCGCTCGTGGTCGAACACCGCAGCACGTATATCCACTTTCGGAGTCGCGTATCCCACATCTCCCCTGAACAGATCCACGACAGCCGAAGAGTCTCTCAAGCCGGCGCCACTGGCCATGATTTCTGCCGCGATCCCCCGGATAGCCTCGTAGCGCTCGGTATCAAAGGGATTTCGGCAATACGCGAGGCCGGTTTGTGCGAGGGCTTGCAGGTGCTGAGCCCATTCGAGCCAAAGTGGATTGTTCACTCCTCCATTATGGTCCGGTCTGGATCTAGGGCGGCGTCCTCCGCTAATCGGGACTTGAAAGTCAGAGCCGCGCTCGATTGAAGGTCGACCTCCCGCCATTTCCGCTTGGATGACGGGCGACTCGGAAACAGCGAAGCGGCCGGCTTGCTTGCGGACTTAGTTACCGATATTGAACCATATCGCCGTCCACAAATCTGAGCCTCCGACCACGTGGAACCAACGGCAAAGGACCACTGCTAACGGTCCTCCGCGCTAGTCTTCCCGGGTGATGACTGCCTTTCCGCGAGCGTGCCCTTCTTCCATGTACCGGAAAGCGTCGCGGGCCTCACTTAGCCGGTACGCTTCTCGATGACGGGCGTCACCTTGCCGGTCGCCACTAACTCGCTCAGGGTGGTCAGATCTTGGCCGTTAACTCTCGCTATGAAAAACCGCTAGTTTCTGGCTCACGAACACGGATTGCACAAGCGCGCCGATCAAACCGGCCAGAAGTCGCGACAACGGAGCGTCGGGCGGTGCTCCGACGCCGACGAAGATCCCTTTGGGATTCAAAATGCGCCTCCAGCGGCGCTCATCTTTCGCCGTTTCCGCTTCGGAGCTTCCGGCGTAGCGGCGGGGGTAGCGGGGCCACCCGACAACGTCGCTCGGAGTTCGGCAATCTGCTGCTCTAAGCGCTTCTTCTGCCCTTCGAAGCCGTCGATGGCCGCGGCGATGATCTCATTCGTAAGTCTTGTCGGCATGTGAGTGTTCGTCTCTGTTACAGCTCCTTCAACATCCACTGATGCCGATAATGAACAGCAACGCTGTCTACGAAACGCTCACCGCCGCACGCAGGACCCATTCTCCGCCGACAATCCACTCGGACCACCACAAGACTCCCTCTTCAGGGTTCAATGAATGCATTGCCCTTTATCACCACCCGAGGAAATGGATCAGGCACCTGTAGATAAACACAAAGCGACTTCTCGAGGAATAGTCAAGACCTGCTGATTGGCGCTACGATGAGGTGGCAAGATCAGTTGCAGGAGGGGATGAAGTTGCCGGAGCGATCAGGAAGCCTCGCTGACGATCCGTTCCGTGGCCGGCATCCGACCAGTCACGAACGGATGACGGGACTGCCCTGGGATGCGTGGTATAAGGACGGCCGTGCGCCGTGGGATATTGGCCAGCCGCAGCCGGCAATCGTGCGTTTGGCATCCGAAGGCGGATTCGCCGGAACGGTGCTCGATGCGGGCTGCGGGACCGGTGAGAACGCTCTTCTCGTGGCTTCGCTGGGATTGTCGGTTCTGGGCGTTGACGTGGCTGAGACGGCACTGGCGATCGCCCGGGAGAAGGCCAGCGAACGTGGGATCGAGGTTGAGTTCACCGCGGCTGACGCGTTCCATCTGGACCGTTTGGGACGCATGTTTGATACGGTGCTGGACTGCGGACTGTTCCACACCTTCGACGGCTACGAGAGGCCAGGATACGTGGCGAGTCTGGCGTCGGTGACCAGGCACGATGGAACCCTGTATGTGTTGTGCTTCAGTGACGACGGTCCCGATACTGGCCCGCACCCCATCCGTCAGGAAGAGCTGAGAGCGGTGTTCAACCCCGGCAATGGATGGAACATCATCGCCATCGAACCGGACCGGATTCAGACGAGATTCCACGACGACGGCGCACCGGCCTGGTTCGCGACAATCAAACGAATCTAGATTGCGGGGGCTGGTCGGCCCGGTGAGAGATACCGTCCCGTCACTCATGACTCAATTGGCGAAAAATCGCCGAATCACTCATCGACCGTCGATACCAATGCAAGCCACTAGCGTGAGCGCATAACGCCAGTTCTGGACGGTTAACGCGTGCTGGAGCGAATTCACAATTGTAGGCAAGCCGATGAATCTCATCATGCGTGAGACCGGCGGCGAGCCCATCCACCAGTTTGTCGGGATCGAATTGCACGCCAATCGGATTGGCGGCGAATTGCGGTGAGGTCGCCATCCAGCGCTTCGAAGCTCCTTCAGCACAGGTCTGCATTGCTCGAGCGAGGGGGCACTCGATCCGGTCTCGTTGAGGGCGTGTTTGTACCAGTCGGAGGGCTAGATAAGCTAGCAACGTTCATAGCGCTGCTCGGAGCGAACAAGCTCAAGATCGTCGTTCTTCACGATCGAGCTGCAGCTCCGCACCAGAGGCTCGACAGCCTCGTCCAACAGAAGCTCATCGAGCGCAAGCGCGTGCTTGATTTCTCGATGTTCCGCACGCCTAGCAACGTTCCAAGCGACATCGAGGACCTGTTTCCCGAAGATCTCTATGTCGATGCATTCAATGCGGCCTATGCGAAGGAACTGAAGGGTGTGCGACTCACCGTAGGCGACCTTGGCAGGAACCCCCGTATCGTTGAGCGTGTCAACCTGTGGCTGTCGTGGAAAAGCATATCCCTCACTTAGGGAGGGCGGCTACAATCATTACCGTGGTGCCCAGGCGCTCATACCGCTTTTGAACGATGGGTCGCTCACCGCAGCGGACTTGGACCGCTTTGGAGAGCTCTTCGCTCGGCTGAATAGCGCACTCAGCTGAAACATGGTGAAACATGACGGGCGAAGCGGGGGACAGTACCAAGTTACCCCTTCCCTACTCTCCAATCTCCCGCCGTATCGATTCGGCGATGGCTTCGGTGAAGGTGTCGACGTGGCCCTGGTCGGCGGCTTCCACCATCACGCGGGCCAACAGTTCGGTGCCCGAGTAGCGGACCAGCACGCGGCCCGATCCGGCCATGGTGGCTTCGGCGCGCTGGATTTCCCGGTTCACCGAAGGCACTTGAGCGAGGTCCCTTTTTTCGCGCACGCGGATGTTGACCAGCTTCTGTGGATAGACGCGCAAATCGGCGGTCAGCTCATCCAAGCCAACGCCGGCGCGGCGCGCGATCTCCAGCACGCGCAGCGCGGTGAGCAGACCATCGCCGGTAGTCGCGTATTCGCGGAAGATGACGTGGCCGGACTGCTCGCCGCCCAGCGCCGCGCCCAAGCGCACCATTTCCTCCAGCACGTATTTGTCGCCCACCGGAGTGCGCAGCATGCGAATGCCATCGCGCGCCAGGGCTTTCTCGAGGCCCAGGTTCGACATCACGGTGGCCACTACGGTGTCGCCCGTCAAGTGGCCGGCGGCTTTCATGGCGCGCGCCGCCATCAGCAGCACGGCGTCGCCATCGATGATTCTGCCCGATCGCGCGACGAAGATGGCGCGGTCGGCGTCGCCATCGAAGGCCACGCCGAATTCGGATTTCGATTCCACCACCGTCCGGCTCAGCCCGTCCACGTACAGCGCGCCGCAGTTCAAATTGATGTTGCGGCCATTGGGCTGGCAGCCGATCTCGACCAGCTCGGCGCCCAGGTGCCGGAACAGCTCGGGCGCCAGTTGCCAGGCGGCCCCGTTGCCGCAATCGATGGCCAGCTTGCCGCCATCCAGGCGCACCGAAACAGTGGAAAGCAGGAACTGCAAATACTCGCGGTCGAGCCCTTCATCGGCCACCAGCGCGGCCTGGTGCGGCTCAACCGGGCCTTCGCGGAGCGCCAGAATCTCCTGCTCGATCAAATGCTCTTCCGCATCCGGCAGTTTGAAACCGCTGTGGCCGAATACCTTGATGCCATTGTCCTGGTATGGATTGTGGGACGCCGAAATCATCACTCCGGCGGCAAACGGGCCCGTGCGCGTCAGGTACGCCACACCCGGCGTGGTGATGACGCCGGCGTAGCGCACCCGGACGCCGCGGCTCGACAAGCCGGCGGCGACGGTAGCGGCGATCCACGCGCCCGATTCGCGCGTGTCGGCGCCAATCAGAACCTCGGGGTTCGCGTGCGTGCGCACCGCGTCATCGCCCAAGGCCACGCCAAACGCGTAGACGGTCGCTCGATCCAGCGGGTACCTGCCGGCCACACCGCGAATGCCATCGGTTCCAAAAAGCTGTTTTGCCACCGAAGTTACCTGGTCTCCTATTCCTTTTCTTTGGTCATGGTCACGGTGACGGTCACGGTGGGCGCCGAGCGGAAGCGCACGAACGAATCGCCGGCAAAGGCATTCACCTGGAAGCGCCCGGTGGTGGTCAGGGCGGAAACATCCACCGGATCGGTGCGCACGGAAGAGACGCGCGCCACGTGGCTCTGCGGGCCCAGGATCGCCAGTTGCGCCGGCTCGGCGGTGGCGCTGGCCACCCGGTAGCGATCGTGGAACTCGCCGAGGAGCCGCACGGCCACCGGCACGCTGCGCTCCAGGCGCTGTTCGAACACGAGGTGCACCTGCGACGGGATGGCGCGCACGATATGCACGCCGCGCGAAAGCCGGACGTTGGCCGCGCCGATGGGAAAGGTGCGCTCGCCGGGCGCCGCGTTGCTCATGTCGAGGATGGCCGCCGGATGCTGGCCGCCATCGCCCAGGCCGCGCAGCTCTCCGGACGGGCCGCGCAGTTCGAGTATGATTTGCGTCACCGGCTCCGAGCTCAGCTCCAGGTTATCCGGCAGGTTCTTGTACTCGAGGCGCGCGCTGGCGAAGGTGGAGAGCTCCGGCTCGCTGGCCACCACCGCCCAAATCAGCACGGCGATCGAGAGCGCCAGCACCTTCCACCAGAAATTGTGGCTGACCAGGCGGGCCACCCAGTGAAGCGTTTTCATAGGCGGCCCGCGCTTTCCTGCGAGGGCCCCGGCGGCGGGGGCGAATCGTTCTTGAAGGCCAGCGTCAGCTCCGCCGCGGAGTCGTCGATCTGCGCCGGCGTTGGGCGCTCGACGCCGAAATGACGGTGAATCCGCTCCAACACCTCCGGCACGGTGAGGCCCTGCGTCAACTCGCCAAACGCCGCCACCGAAATGCGGCCGGTCTCTTCGGAAACCACCAGCGACAGGCAGTCGGTTTCCTCGGTGATGCCGATGGCGGCGCGGTGGCGCGTGCCCAGCTTGCGCGACAAGCCGGGATTGATGGTGAGCGGCAGGAAGCAGGCGGCCGCGGCGATGCGGTCCTTCTGGATAATGGCCGCGCCATCGTGCAGCGGCAGGCCAGGCTGAAAGATGCTCAACAGCAGATCGCGCGAGACCTGCGCCTCCAGCCGCACCCCGCTTTCGATGAACGTGCGCAGGCCGATGTCCCGCTCCAGCACGATCAGGGCGCCGGTCTTCTTGGCGGCCAGTTGTTCCACGGCCATCAGGATTTCGTTGGCCGCTTCCGGAGCGTGGAATCCGCCGGCAAGGCCCAACAACCGCCTGCGGCCGAGGCGCGCCAGGGTGCGCCGGATCTCGGACTGAAAGAGCACGATCACGGCCAGGCCGATGTACGGGACAATCAGCGACAGCACCGAATGCAGCGCCTCGAGGTCCGCCCACACGGCCGCCACATAGAGGCAGACAATCACCGCGATCCCCAGCAGGATGGCGCCAGCGCGCGTGCCGCGCACAACCATCAGGCACTGGTAGACCAGGAACGCCACCACCACGATATCGATGGCGCCGGTCGCATCCAGTACGGGCAGCGACGGCATGTGTCGAAATAATTGCATGGATCGGTGATCGGGACCGCTAACTCCCGAACTTACATCTTAGCTTAGGGCGGGGGCGGAACAGCGTTAGCGACCGGGCCGAGCGCTCGGTCCTGTGGGCTCCGTCGGCTGCGATAAACGAACTACAAAGTGGGTTGCAGTTACGGCCGATAGAACAAACATGCCGTGGATCGAGCTCGGGCCTTTCGTTCCAGTGCGCAAATGAAAGGAGAACATCGTCTGTTGGAAGTCCGGCAAGCGATTGACGATCTGCGGTCTTCGCTAGAGCACATGACCGCGGAGGACAGGTTGCTAGGGATCATCACTGACCGGTTGACATCTCTGAGGCAGTTATTCCCGTCGCACCGGTCCCTTTTCGCTTCAAGCGATATCGAGTTCCTGAAGAGTCTGACGGCGGTCTCGGACCACCTGCGGGCATTCATCGTGCTGAGAGAGGAGCTGACCGATGTGGACTCCCTTAAGGAGTATACGGACATGGTGGGCCGCCTGGCTTCCGCCAAGAGCGGGCTTGCCTGTTTCCCGGTGGCGAGGAGGGTGGCGAAGGAGATGAGAGAACTAAGCGAACGGCTGCCAGTCATTCGAGAGCAGGACCAAGCCCACCGGCAGTTCCGGCTCAGGGCCCGGATCCTCGATTTGCAGCAGAACCCCCACCGCTGTCGGCGCAATCACCCAATGGTGATCAGAGAGGGGCAGCGCGGGCACTACTGGGGATGCAGTCGATACCCGTTTTGTTACGAAACGGCGCAACTGACCTCCGAACAGAATGATCTCTTGACCTTCTAGTGGGGGTGGCCAGATTCCTTTGCCGCCGCGCCGGCGACCGCATGCCCTCCGGCTACAATGAAGCATGCCTTTTGCTTCGATTCCGGCGGCGCTCGAGGACGTGCGCGCCGGGCGCCTGGTGGTGGTGGTGGATGACGAGGACCGCGAGAACGAGGGCGACCTCACCATCGCCGCGGAAAAGGTCACGCCGGAGGTCATCAACTTCATGGCCACGCACGGCCGCGGCCTGGTCTGCCTGGCGCTCACCGGCGAGCGCTGCGACCAACTGCGGCTGCCATTGATGAGCCCGCTCAACACCTCCAACTTCGGCACCGCGTTTTGCGAATCGATCGATGCGCGCGAGGGCGTCACCACCGGCATTTCCGCCGCCGACCGCACCTGCACCATTCTCAAGGCGATCGACGCGGCGTGCCGTCCGGGCGACCTGGCGCGACCCGGCCATGTTTTCCCGCTGCGTGCGCGCGAGGGCGGCGTGCTGGTGCGCGCCGGCCAGACCGAAGCTTCCGTGGATCTGGCGCGCATGGCCGGCCTCTCGCCGGCCGGGGTGATCTGCGAAATCATGAACCCGGACGGCACCATGGCGCGCGTCCCGCAGCTCAAGGAATTCTGCGTTGTCCACGGGCTCAAGATGATCTCGGTGGCCGAACTGATTCGCCATCGCATGCGCACCGAACGATTCCTGCGGCGGGTGGCGGAGGGCTCCCTCGAAACCGAATTCGGCGTGTTTCGCACGGTCGCCTATACCAGCGATCTCAGTCCCGAATACCATCTGGCGCTGGTTCGCGGCGAAGTCATCGGAAGGGAAGGCGTGCTGGTGCGCATGCATGCCCGCTGCGTCTATGGCGACGTGTTTGGTTCCACCGCCTGCGATTGCGGCCGCCTGGTGCGCTGCTCGCTCCAAGCCATCGCCCGCGAAGGCCACGGCGTGCTGGTCTATCTGCACGAAACCGGGCCGGGCTTCCGCACCGAGGATTCCCCGAACGGCCCGGCGCGCATGTTGTCGCATTCCCGCGACTTCATGCACTACCAGGGCGAAGCCGGCCAGCGGCAGCTTCAGCACGAGCACGGCATCGGCGCGCAGATTCTCTCCGATCTCGGATTGCACACCATCCGCCTGCTGACCAATCACCCGCGCAAGATTGTCGCGCTGGAAGGCTTCGGCATCGAGGTCGTGGAGCAGGTGCCGGTTCCTGATTTCGATGACGCAATTGCCCCGCATGCATGA
>Ga0116126_1002189_pt1 | contig 11384 bp, 6 predicted proteins | sample June2015DPH_16_5_FD_89730 | JGI IMG/M metagenome (GOLD analysis project Ga0116126, IMG submission 89730) | Peatland microbial communities from SPRUCE experiment site at the Marcell Experimental Forest, Minnesota, USA - June2015DPH_16_40 | ecosystem: Environmental > Terrestrial > Soil > Wetlands >...
GCACGGCTGGCAGGTTTGAAGGGCGATAGAATGCTGGCGCAACCCATGATCTGCGATGTCGGCATCGAGGCGTGGGGCGTCAAGGAAGCTCGGGTCTCCGAGGAGGAGATCCCCGATTGGGGTCCCCAGCGCCAGCGCGCGCCGCTTTGGGAAGCCAGCACCGCCCTCGCTTTCCTCGTGGCGGGAGGCGACCTTTTCATTCTGCGCCACCCCGAGGCCGTTCAAGCACTGAAGAAGAGCATCGCCGAGCTAAGCGGATCCGCAATTACTGCGGTTGCCGCGTAAATCCGTAGGGGCAACCCTTCTGGTAGCCCCCGTAGCAAGGCACTAGCCGTCTCCCCAGGGGAGAGGGCGGAGACGAAATCTCCAGGAGGACAATCCATGGGCATCATTTTAATCGGTGAACGAATCAACGGTTCCTTCAAGGACGTCGGCAAGGCCATCCAGGAACACGACAAGACCGTGATCAAGGATCGCGTCGTTAAGCAAGAGGCGGGCGGTGCGGATTACCTGGACGTGAACATGGGGGCAGCATCGCGCAAGCTCGAGGACTATGCCTGGCTGGTTCAAGCGGTGGCGGAATCCACTGCCCTGCCGCTCTCGCTTGACTGCCCGCGTGCCGACATGTTCCGGGCGGGCCTCAAGGCCTATCGAGACACGGTTGGGGAGCGGGCGGTAATTCTCAACAGCACCACGGCCGAAGATAGCAAGCTTGTCCCGCTTCTCGAACTGGCAAAGGAATTCAAGACGTCAATTATGGGCGTGGTGATGGATGAGCGAGGGAGCCCACAGGATGTGGACCGGCGGCTGGAACTTGGCGGAAAGATCTTCGCGGCGGCGATAGAAGCCGGACTCTCGCCTTCCGAGATCTATCTCGACCCCATCGTCATGCCGGTCAAATTCATGCAGGATCAGCCCAAGAATGTGCTCAATGCCATTCAGCAAATGACCATGCTTTCCGATCCGCCTTGCCATATTTCCATCGGCCTGAGCAACGTTTCCTCCAAGACCGAAGAGCGCAAGCTGATCAACCGCACCTTCATGGTGATGGCGTTGGCGATGGGATTGGATACCGCAATTCTGGACGTCTGCGATGAGGAATTGCGCCAATCGGTGGCCACGGCTGAACTCCTGCTGGGCATGGAGATTTATAGCGACGGCTACTTGAAAGCCTACCGCCAGCGAACGGCCCCGGGGCCGGCGGCTGCGGCTGCGTAACAACAGGCAGTGGGCAGATCGGCAGGTAGGCAGATAGTCAGTTGGCAGTTGGTGGTTGGAATTGGCAGCGGGCCAGAACCGATGAAAGATGAGCCTTAGCGCCACGAATATCTGCCCATCTGCCGACCTGCCCATCTGCCTACGTGCCCACAGAGGAGAGGTGAATATGAACCAAAAGAGCGTTGATCCCGCAACACTGGAAATGCTTCAGATCGCCGACAATCAGCACCTCGAGACGATCTGGGACCGCTGGGAGGAGCAACAGCCTCAATGCGGCTTCGGGAAGCTGGGGGTCTGCTGCCGGATTTGCAATATGGGCCCCTGCCGCATCGACCCTTTCGGCGGCCAGCCGCAGCGTGGCGCTTGCGGCGCGGATGCGGACACGATTGTGGCCCGCAACCTGGTGCGCATGGTGGCCGGCGGCGCGGCGGCCCATTCCGATCACGGCCGCGACGTGGCCCACACGCTTCTCCTTGCCGCGGAGGGAAAGGGCGGATACGCCATTAAAGACCCGGCGAAGCTGCGCCGCGTGGCGGCGGAATTCGGAGTGGCGCCCGACGGGCACAGCGACGCCGAAATCGCCAAGGCCCTGGCGGAGCGCGCGCTTTCCATGTTTGGCCAGCAAGAGGGCGAGCTCCAGTACGTTTCGAGAGCGCCTGCCAAGCGGCAGGAAACCTGGCGCAAGCTTGGGATCAGTCCGCGCGGCATCGACCGGGAGATCGTCGAGATCATGCACCGCAGCACCATGGGGGTCGACACTGATTACCACAACCTCCTGATGCAGGGATTGCGCGCCTCGCTCGCGGACGGCTGGGGCGGCTCCATGCTCGCCACCGACCTTCAGGACATCCTCTTTCGTCCGCCGAAGCCCCTGCGCGCCGCGGTCAATCTTGGTGTGTTGAAGAAGGACGCCGTCAATATCGTGGTGCACGGCCACGAACCAGTTCTGTCAGAGATGATGGTGGCTGCCAGCCGCGACCCGGAATTGCTGAAGATGGCCGAGGCCCATGGCGCCAAGGGAATCAACATCGCGGGCATCTGCTGCACGGCCAATGAAATCCTGATGCGCCACGGCGTGCCGGTGGCCGGCAATTTCCTCCAGCAAGAACTGGCCGTGATTACGGGCGCCGTCGATCTGATGGTGGTCGATGTTCAGTGCATCATGCCGTCGCTCGCCAGCATCTCCAGTTGTTTCCACACGAAATTGGTCACGACCTCGCGCAAAAACAAAATGCCCAATGTTGAATCCGTGGACTTCGATGAGATGCGGGCGTTTGATTGTGCGAAGGAAGTCGTGGCGAAGGCCGTGGAGAGTTATACCCGGCGCGACCCACGCAAAGTCAACATACCTCAGAGCCGCTCGGATCTGATCGCCGGGTTCACCACCGATTCGGTCTTTCAGTTTCTGGGAGGCCGCTACCGCAGCACCTTCCGTCCCCTGAACGATGCGGTCATCGATGGGCGGCTGCGCGGCGCGGTGGGCATCGTAGGATGCAACAACCCGAACATGACCCACGACTATGCGCACCTCACCCTCACCCGCGAGCTGCTCAAGAACGACGTATTGATCGTCAGCACAGGATGCGCCGCCATCGCCGACGCGAAGTGTGGCCTGCTCAAGCCCGAAGCAGCGTACCAAGAAGCCGGCGCGGGATTGCGAGAGATTTGCGAAGCCGTAGGTATCCCTCCCGTTTTGCACCTCGGTTCATGTGTGGATAACTCTCGCATACTGACAACTCTGATCGAGATCGTAGGTGAAGGCGGTCTGGGAGAGGATTTCTCGCAACTGCCGGTGGCGGGCTCGGCGCCCGAGTGGATGTCCGAGAAGGCGATCGCCATTGGCTTCTACTGTGTGGCCTCCGGCGTGCTCACTCACTTCGGAACCCCACATCCCGTGTTGGGCAGCCCAGCCGTGCACAAATTCCTCACCGATGACGTCGAAAAGCTGACAGGCGGTAAGTTCTTCTTCGAACCCGACCCCGTCAAAGCCGCCGCCCAAATCATCGAACACCTGGATAAGAAGCGCGCTGAACTGAAGCTCGCGCCGCCCATGTACACCGCGAAGAAAAGTTTTCAGGGCGTGACGGTAGGAGCGTAATATAGCTATCAGCTTTCAGCCGTCAGCTATCAGCCAAACGAAAAACAGCCCTCTCCCCTGAGGAGAGGGTGTCCCCCGGCGGCGCTTTCATCAGCCGGCGCGGGACGGGTGAGGGGTCGGTTGCACGCCGAGGGAGGATTAGCACGGCATTCATAATGAACTAACCCCTCACCCGGCTCGCTACTCTCGCCACCCTCTCCCCAAGGGAGAGGGCTATTCTTGTCAGGATTTGCGTTGATGGTGGAACGATGCCAGTAAACCCAACCTGGGCAGCCAGCCTCGAGAAACAATTGCAGGAGACGCAAGAAGCGCTCCGGCGACGCGACCCGGCGGAAGTGGCCTTGTGGTCCGGCGCGCGCTGCGAAACTGTGGCGGGTGGGACTCGGCTGGAAATCCTCTTCTGGGGTCGGCCCTATGTCGTGGCTTGGCCGGACTTGGCGCCTCGTGATGAGGCGGGCCAGCCTTGCCCGGCGCACTTTGCGGGTGTAATCCTCCAGCATCTCGTTTTGGCAGATGGCGCGCCATTAGAAAATTCCTGGGTCTCGCTGCGCAACCTGCCTCATGGAGCGTTCTATGAGCAGGCATTTCAGTCCTACAGTGGCAACCTGTTGGTGAGGAGCTTTCGCGGTGATGTGGAAGCTTTCCGCGCCGCCGCGCGAGGACTTGGTGGTGAACAAGTCGAGATGGGCGACGCGGCGTTTCGCTTTTGGGTATTTCCCCGATTGCCTCTCGCCGTGGTGTACTGGTCAGGAGGAGGAGAGTTTCCAGACTCCGCCCAGGTCCTGTTTGACAACTCCGCCAGCCATTATCACCACCTCGAAATTCTGGCGCACCTGGGCGGAATGTTGTGCGAGCGGCTGGTTGAATTTGCGAAAAAAGATTAACCGCAGAGAACACAGCGCGGCGGAGCCGCAACCCAGCGTGGCACGGCCATCCTGGCCGTGCGCACGGGCGGGACGCCCGTGTCACGAAATCTGCGCGGCCCGCGAAGAATTTGGGGATTAGAAGTACTGAGTGAATCTGTTTCTCAGTGATCTCTGTGCCCTCTGTGGTGAGTCTTTTTTTGGTAGTCTAATATCATGAAAATCGCACTGAGCGGCAAAGGCGGAGTGGGTAAGACCACATTGACAGCATTATTGGCCCGGCAAGCGGCCACGCGAGGGCACCCCGTTCTGGTCATCGATGCCGATCCTAATCCCAATCTGCATCTGGCGCTCGGGTTAGCTGCCGCGCCGCCCGCCTTAGTCGGAATGAAGGAACTTATCGAAGAGCGGCTGGGCTCGCTCGAGGGATTCTTCCGCCTCAATCCTCGCGTCGACGATATCCCGGACCGGTTCTCGTTTGAAGACCACGGTGTTCGCCTCCTGGTCATGGGCGGCATCGGCCAGGGCGGCGGCGGCTGCGCATGCCCGCAGAGTGCGTTCCTTCGGAACTTGCTTCAACACATCATGCTGGAGCGCTCGGATTGGGTATTCATGGATTGCGAAGCGGGGTTGGAACATCTGGGCAGAGCGACCTCGCGAGGCGCTGACGCGCTCTTAATCGTGGTCGAGCCCAGCCAGTCTTCCATCGAAACAGCAAGGCGAATTCAACAACTCGCCGCAGACATCGGTCTCACTCGCCTGTTTGTCGTGGGCAACAAGACTCGCGATGCGGAAGAGCGGGAGATGATTGAGAAGGGGATGGCAGGCCTGAAGGTTGTGGCTCATATTCCCGAAAGTGCCGCGCTGCGTCAGGCCTCCCGCCGCGGTTTGCCGGTGCAAGATCCGGATTTGCTCGCCGCCGTCAGCGGCATACTAGATGCCATCGCCGTTCAACCATAACCTTGCGCGGGGTTCACTCCTCCCACATTCGAATCTCTGCCCTCTCCCTTGGGGAGAGGGTGTCCCGCTGCCGGCGTTCTCGCCAGCCGGAGCGGGACGGGTGAGGGGTCGGTTGCGGCCAGGGAAGTAACCCCTCACCCGGCTCGCTCCTCTCGCCACCCTCTCCCCTCGGGAGAGGGCTGTCAACTCCAGTCACCTCTCACCAATCGACGATCGTCAATCGACCATCGTCAATCGACAATTATCAATGCTTCTTCTCCAGCACCGCCGCGCAGCACTTGTATTCTGCGGTGGCGGTGATGGGGTCGAAAACATCGTTGGTAATGGCGTTGGCCGGTTCTTCGACAAAATGGAAGGGCATCCAGATGGTGTCCGGGCGAACGCGATCGCCCACCACGGCGCGGCCGGTTACCCGTCCGCGGCGGGTGCGGACGATCACCTTGTCGTTGGGTTGAATCCCGTAATGCGCCGCCGTGTCGGTGTGAATCTCCACAAAATTGGACGGGTCTTTCTGGTGGATGACAGCGGAGCGGCGGGTCATGGTGCCGCAGTTGTAGTTGTAGAGTGTGCGGCCGGTCGAGAGGATAAGCGGAAATTCCTTACACGGTTCCTCCTTCTGCGCTTGGAAAATGATGGGGTGAAACTTGCCTTTTCCGCGCGTGAACCTGGCTTCATGAAGGAAGCGCGTGCCCGGGTGGTCAGGCGTTGGGCATGGCCATTGCAGGCCGTCCAACGCGGCGATTCGCTGGTGGCTGATGCCGGCAAAAATCGGTGAGAGGCCGGCCATCTCGTCGAAGACCTGAGCCGGGCTCCCGTAATGCATCGGGTAGCCCATCGCGGTCGAGACGGCGCAGAGGATTTCCCAGTCCGCTCGCGCCTCTCCGGGCGGCTCGACGGCCTTGCGGACCAACTGCATGCGGCGCTCGGAGGCGCTGAAGGTGCCGTCCTTTTCCGCCCAGCAGGCGCCCGGCAGAACCACGTGCGCAAGCTTGGCAGTTTCGGTAAGGAAGATTTCCTGTACGACGAAGAATTCCAGCTTGCGCAGGTGTTCGATGACCTTGGCGTTGTTCGGTTCGGTGACGACAAGATCTTCGCCCATGACGTAGAACGCCTTCAAATCGCCCCGTCCGGCAGCTTCGATAAAGTACGGCAGCTTGCCGCCTTTGTTCTGCGAGAGCGGGACGCCCCAGGCTTTCTCGAACTTGGCGCGCACCGCCGGGTCCGTCACGGCTTGGTAGCCGGGAAGCTTGTCGGCCATCGCGCCCATGTCGCAGGCGCCCTGGACGTTGTTCTGCCCGCGCATGGGGTTGACGCCGCTCGAGGGTTTACCGATCTGGCCGCAGAGCATGGAGAGGTTGGCAACGTTCATGACGTTGTCCGTGCCGCAGGAATGTTCCGTGATGCCGAGCGTGTAATAGATCGCGCTGGGATTTCCGGTCGCATACCAACGGGCTGCCGTGCGAATCAGTTCGGCGTCCACGCCGCAATATTTCGCTGCTTCCTCAACTGTGTACTGCTTCAGATTCGCGCGGAACTCTTCGAACCCTTCGCAGCGACTCTCGATGAACGGCTGGTTGGCCAGACCCTCGTCCAGGATGTAACGCATCATGGCGTTCAGCAGCATATTGTCGCTGCCCGGTCGATGCTGGATGTGGATGTCGGCGCGCTGGGCAAGCCATGTCTTGCGCGGGTCGCAGACGATCAGTTTTGCGCCACGCCGCAATGCGCGTTTCATCTCCAGACCGAAGATGGGATGCGCCTCGGTAGGGTTGGCGCCGATAAGGAAGAGCACCTTGCAGTCTTTGATTTCAGCGGTGCTGTTGGTCATGGCGCCGCTGCCGAAGGACATCGCGAGGCCCGCGACACTGGGCGCATGGCAAGTGGTGGCGCAGTTATCCACGTTGTTCGTGCCGCCCGCCGTGCGGGCGAGTTTCTGCATCAGGTAGTTCTCCTCGTTGGGGCAACGAGCCGAGGAGGAAAATGCGATGGCGTCCGGACCGTGCTGGTCGCGAATCTCGCGGAGGCGTTTGGCGACCAGCGCAATCGCTTCCTCCCACGTCGCTTTCTCAAAACTGCCGTTCTTTCGAATCAGCGGGTGGGTCAGACGATCCTTGGACGCGACGAATTCGAATCCGAAATGCCCTTTGACGCAGAGGTTCCCCCCGTTGATGGTCGCGTCAGGCTCGGCCGTCACGCGGACGATGCGGTTGCGGGCCTTGTCCACCATCAGATCCATCTGGCAGCCGACGCCGCAGTAAGAGCATGTGGTGCGGACACGGCTCAGGTCCCTCTGGCGTCCCATGCCCACGGCTGCTTTGTCGAGCATGGCGCCGACGGGACAAACGCGAATGCAGCCGCCGCAGAGTTCGCAGGTGGTTTTGTGCAAGTCCTCGTTGAAGGGCGTGGTCACTACCAGGCGTTTGGCCCGCCACGCAAAGGTCAACGCATCGGCCATCTGCACGGTCTCGCAGTATTTGACGCAGAGGCCGCACTTGATGCACTTATCAGCGTCGTACAGGATGCCTTTGTTGAGGGTGGTGTAGTTCGGACCGTCGGGTGGGTGAGCAAGCACGCCGAATCGGTCTTCAGCAGCGTGATAGCGATAGGCGTAATCCTGGAGGCGGCAGTTGCCGGACTTGTCGCAGCCGGCGCAGGCCGTGCGATGATCGGACAACAGCAATTCCAGAATCTGCCGCCGGTTCAGTGCCAGTTCGTCGTCCTCGGTCGTGACTTTCATGCCCTCGCCGACTGCCTGCCCGCAGGAGGCGACGATGCCGCGCATCCCTTCGACCTTCACGCCGCAAAGCCGGCAACTGCCGACCGGCTCGACGCGCGGGTCGTAACAGAGATGAGGAATGTCAATGCCTGCGGCGGCAGCAGCGTTCAGGATGGTCGCACCGATCGCGGCCGTCAGCGTTTTGCCGTCAATATTGAGCGAGACGGTTTTCATGCTGCGTCCTCCCCCGCCGTCTTGATGTCGCAACGCAGACAGCGCAGCGTTTCGGCGTACGCCTGCTCTGCGCTAAGCGTTTGCGCGACCTCGTTGAAGTTACGCCGGCGCCGCGCGCAGGCGGCGATCTTCGCCGCGTTGCGCGGACCGCCTTGGCCCTGGGGCGGCGGCGTGTTGTCATACTTGATGTCCGGCCAGAGATCCCGAAGCCGATCCTGGCCAGTTAACTGCCGGTCGATATTCTGAGCGGCCTTCCTGGCCAAAGCCATCGCTCCGGTGACGGTAGCCGCGCCGCTCACTACGTCGCCGGCGGCGAAGACTTTCGGATTGTTGGTTCCGAGCGTCCCAGGGTCTACCTCAATCGTGCCGGATCCGGTGACCCGCAGTCCGAGTTTACTGGGCAAGCCGGACTCAACCTTTTGGCCGATCGTCTCGATGATCGTATCGCAGGGAATGACGTATTTCTCGCCGGTGGGCACCGGCACGCGCCGACCGCGCACGTCGAACCTGCCGAGCGCGGTCTTGGCAACTTCCAGTCCGGTGACCACGCCGTTTTCGCCGATCACCTGCACCGGAGCGGCGAGCGTTATGAGCCGCGCCCCTTCCTCGAGCGCGTGCGCCGTCTCTTCGGGAATCGCCGGCATCTCTTCCCGGGTGCGCCGATAGACAATCGTTACCTCAGCGCCCAGACGCAAGGCCGTGCGCGCGGAATCAATGGCGGCATTGCCTCCGCCGATGACGATGACCTTGCGGCCGACCGGATGTCGCGTTCCGCGGGTGACGGCGTCGAGAAAATCGAGCGCTTGTAACACGCCGTTGAGCCCACGGCCCGGCACAGCCAGGTCTTCACCTTCCCACGTGCCGAAAGCCAACAACACCGCGTCATGTGCATTCGTCAACTTCTCCAGCGTGACGTCGCGGCCGACGGTAGTATTGCAGGTAAACCGCACGCCCAGTCCGCGGATCAGGGCGATCTCGCGGTCGAGCGTGTCTTTCGGCAGACGGTATTGGGGCAGCGCGTAGCGAAGCATGCCCCCCGGCAGCGCGGCGGCTTCGAGCACGGTGACCCGGTGGCCGAGTAGCGCCAGGTAAAAGGCCGCGGTCAAGCCGGCCGGCCCAGCTCCCGCGATGGCGACGCTTTTGCCGCTCGAGGAAAGCTTTCGTTTCTTCAACCGGCGAACGATACTCGCCACCGGCGTACTGCCGAGCTTGGCGTCGGCAATGTAACGGTGCACTTCGCGCATGTTGACGGCTTTGTCCAGCGTGGCACGGCGGCAGCGCTGTTCGCAGGGATATTGGCAAACGCGGCCCGTCGTGGCCGGCAACGGATTGTCAAGCAGTGCCAGCTCGAAAGCATCGTCAAGGCGGTCCTCCTTGAGGAGTTGAAGGTATCCGGGGATGTTCATGTGCAGCGGACAGGAGTTTTCGCAAGGCGCAAGCATTAACGCCTGGCACACCCCCGCGCGGCATCGCCGCTCTCGAATGTGCTCTTCATATTCGTGGCGGAAATATCGGAGCGTGGTTAGCACCGGGTTAGGCGCGGTCTGGCCGAGTCCGCACAGGGAAGTGGTCTTCACGGTTTGGCCAAGCTCCGTGAGCGTTTCGAGGTCAGCCTCAACGCCTCGTCCCTCGGTGATGCGGGTGAGAATTTCGAGCAGCTGCGCAGTGCCGAGGCGGCATGGCGCGCATTTGCCGCAGCATTCCTTGGCAGTGAAAGCGAGGAAATAGCGGGCCAGGTCCACCATGCACGAGTCTTCGTCCATCACGATCATGCCGCCGCTGCCCATGATCGCGCCGTGGCGGACCAGTTCCTCGTAGTCGATACGCGTATCGAATAAAGCGGCCGGGATGCAGCCGCCGCTGGGGCCGCCGGTTTGCACGGCCTTGATGGGGCGGCCGGAGGCGCTGCCGCCCCCCATTTCGTACACAATCTCAGAGAGCGTAATGCCCATCGGCACTTCGATCAGACCGCTGTTGCGGATTTTGCCGACCAGCGAGAAAACCTTGGTGCCTGCGCTCTTCTCGTTGCCCAGCGCCGCAAAAGCCGCCGCGCCGTTGGTGATGATCCAAGGCACGTTGGCGAATGTCTCGACATTGTTGATCACCGTCGGACAGCCCCAGAGCCCGCTCTGGGTCGGAAATGGCGGACGCATTTGCGGCATGCCGCGCGCGCCTTCAATGGACTGCATCAGCGCCGTTTCCTCGCCGCAGACAAACGCGCCCGCGCCTTCGCGGATTTCGATGTCGAGCCTTTTCCCCAGCAGCCCGGCCCCGCGGGCTTGTTCAATGGCCAGCGCCATCCGCTTGACCGCCAGCGGATATTCGGCGCGCACGTACACGAAGCCTGCCGAGGCGCCTATGGCGAACGCGCCGATCATCATGCCTTCAATCACCCGGTGCGGATCGCTTTCCATCACGCTGCGGTCCATGAAGGCGCCCGGGTCGCCTTCGTCGCCGTTGCAAACAATGTATTTCTGCTCGCCGGGCGCCTCGGCGGCGTATTTCCATTTGAGTCCCGTCAGGAAGCCCGCACCGCCGCGTCCGCGCAAACCGCTGGCGGTGATCAGCTCGATCACCTGCGCCGGGGACATCGCACCCAGCGCCTGGTTGGCAGCGCTGTAACCGCCTGCCGCGCGGTACGCAGCGAGCGATTCCGGATCGATGACGCCGCAGTTTTCGAGCGCAATCTTTTTCTGTTTGGCGAGGAATCCGCGGACGCTTTCGGCGCGGCCGTCGCCCTCCAGCAGGTATTTCTCAACCGGGCGGTTGCGACCGATGTGGCGATCGAGAATCTGCTTCACCCCGCGCTCATCGAGATGGACGTACGTCCAGTGCTCCCCGCCCGGCGAATAGAGCTCGAGCATCGGTTCACGGTGACAGAGCCCCGCGCAGCCGGTCTTGTGGAGCGTGATCAACGAAGGGTCGGCTCGTTTCTCAATCAACTCGTAGAGAGTCTGCGCCCCGGCGGCCACGCCGCAGGAGCCGAGGCCCACGGCGATGCGCCAGTGCGAGTTTGTCGTGGATGTTTTCATCGGGTTTCTCCCGGTAGCCCCCTTCGCCGTCATTCCCGCGCCAGCGGGAATCCATTGGACTGACAATGGGCCCCCGCTTTCGCGGGGGCGACGACGCTGATTCTCATTACCTCGCGTGCGGCAAAGGGCCGGAAGGCGTCGACCTACTGCCCGCCGCCACGTCGGTAGCTGCTGAGGATGCGTTGCGCGCGTTGCGGATTCAAACGGCCGTACACTTTATCGTCGATCATCATCACCGGCGCAAGGCTGCAACAGCCCAGGCA
>Ga0116126_1002192_pt1 | contig 11375 bp, 11 predicted proteins | sample June2015DPH_16_5_FD_89730 | JGI IMG/M metagenome (GOLD analysis project Ga0116126, IMG submission 89730) | Peatland microbial communities from SPRUCE experiment site at the Marcell Experimental Forest, Minnesota, USA - June2015DPH_16_40 | ecosystem: Environmental > Terrestrial > Soil > Wetlands...
CACGCCAAGGATATGGCTGAAAACATGTACCGGGCGCTATGGTCGTGGATTGTGTGCGCCACCGTCACGATCGTCGTTAGTCTGCTGACTCGGCCCAAGCCAGTCGAGGAATTGACGGGCTTGGTCTACGGGTGCACGGAACTCCCGAGCGAGGGACATCTGCCCATTTGGAAACGCCCCATCTTCTGGGCCGGGGTCTCTTTTGCGGTGTTTCTGGTGCTCCAGTGGATCTTCTGGTAATTTTGGATTTTGGATTTTCGATTTTGGATTAGGCCGGTATGATCAGGCTGTCATTCCGAGAGAAGCGAGGAATCTCGCTCTGGTTTGTCCGAACCAGCGCGCAGAGCGAGATTGCTCGCTTCGCTCGGAATGACAGTGAAAGAGAGGCTTGCTGAAAGCTGATGGCTGAAGGCTGACAGCTCCGTGAGGTTATCGATGAGAGAAGGTCCCCGGATGATTCCCGTCTGGTTTTTTGTTGGGATAATTCTGCTGATTTACGGCGTGATCGTCCTGGCCACAGGAATCTATGAACTCTCCAACCCACCGTCGACCGTGCTAGCGAATTTGCATCCTGCGCTGTGGTGGGGAGGGTTGCTCACGATAGTGGGAGGTATTTACGTTTACGTGCACATGCCGAGGAAATCGTAGCGCCTTCCGCCGGGGAAGTTCCCGCCCCGGCCAACGTGGTGGAATCTACGGCTGGCCACGTTCAGCGTCCTGAGCCCCGCGCCGGACGTTTCGGCCGCTTTCCAGGGGATCCTCCACCCACTTTCGCATCGCCTCAGGTTTGAGCTGCATCTTCATCAATACCGCATCGCTCGAGTCGATTGTAAGAATCAGCATTTCGATTCGCTCTTTTCCGGCCTCGCGCGTGTAGATGCAGGTCCATTCCCCGCTGCGGACATCGTGGACATTCACAAAGGGCTGGTACAACGGTCCCACGAGGCTTGCCAGGGAAGACTCGAGGTCCTCACTCGGATGGGCCCGGGAGGCATCCACGTCGGCGAATATCGCCATCTGGAAGTCGCTGACGCCGCCGGGCGTGAATCGGTTGGCGAAGAAGTTCAACCATCCCATGTGACGCATGGGGCGCTTCTGGTAGTAGTCGGACATCCGCTCCACGAGGGAGTGAAACTCCGAGTCTCCGGCTCCTGCCGCAGCCGGCAGCATTTGCAGCAGCGCCACGCTCAAGACGGCTGGGGCTAATAACGGCCTATGGTTTCGCACGGTGCCCCTCCGGCTTCTGACGTGGCTCGTCGGTTTGTTCCCCGAGGCGCGGAATGCCCATCTTGCCCTCGAGTTGACTCAGTTTGTCAATGTCGACAGGTCCCACAATGTTCACCACGGTAAGTTCCGTGGGCTCCGCACAGATGATGGCCATTCCCAGGACACTTCCTCCGTCCGCCGCCGTCATCAGGTAAATCTCAGCGTTCTCGCCGTCGTGCTTGCTTCGCGCCGACACGATGCGCGACCATGCGGGCGCCTGCAATTGACTGCGGATCGCCTCCACATCGGCCGGGGAGTAGTCGCCTGGCTTCTCGAACGTGAAGCTCTTTACGTAAACCCCCTTGAGGTTCTTGATGATCCCCAATGCCTCCCGGTCGTCCTCATCGGTCATGAACTTGGAGGCGAGCTTCAGCAGCGACCCGTCCAGGTTGACGTCCACGACTTCGGAGGCTTTCTTCGACAACGCCTCAAGGTTCTTGATATCCAGCCTGGGGTTCTGCCCGAAGGCCGGCATGCTTAACGTGCCCAGAAGCATCGCCACGAAAAATGTTGCCAAGGCGCCGATGCGGATTTTCTTATTCCTCGCGTTCATAGGATTAGCTCCCGATTTTTTCTTGCGCAATTTCTCATAGACGGCTCTGAGCGGTCCCTCGATTTACCTCCCGGACCATTTTCCGAGCCGCGTTAAGTTTTACGCTGGCGATATGCAAAGCTTGCTTCACTTGCATCCTGGCCAATTCGCCTTGCTGGCGCTGGCGCTGCTGCTGCTCCCGGTACGCCACGCTGCCCGCAATGGCCAGGCACAGCACGGCTGCCGCCCAGCGGAGGGCAGGCCTGGCGATGAAGGCGCGGAACCGGAACCAAGGTCTCTTCTCGCGCACAGGCAGTTCGCGGATTCGAGCCAGCACACGGTTCGTGAAGCCGGGTGGCACATCCTTGCGGCGGAGCGCCTCGCGGAGACTTTCTTCCCACGGATTCATCGTGCAACTCCCCCTGTCCAACGGCTAAGTTTCTCCCGCAGGACCCCTAGCGCTCTCTCGAGCCGGCTCTTCACGGTATTTAACGGCACATCGAGAATTTGGGCGATCTCGGCCAGTTCAAGTTCTTCCTGGTAGCGGAGAATAATCACAGCGCGCGCGTCCTTCGGAAGAGACGCCACCAGGCGGCGCAACCCCTCGGAGAGCAGTGGATCTCTGTCGGGTGGCTCCGCTGTGGGCTCTCGAATATCCTGAAGGCTGACCGGCGGCGTCTTAGGCAACTTCCTGGCCATGTCAAGGGCACGCTGGCAAGCCACCTTGCGTAACCAGAAAACCAGATGTTGCGGTGACACGATGGAAGCCAGGTTTTGGTACAGTCGGAGGAACACGTCCTGAGCTGCCTCATCCGCCAGGCTCCGGTCATGCAGAAAGTGATAGGCGATACTGAACACCATAGACTGATGTTCCTTGACGATGTCCTCAAAGGCAGACACATCTCCCTTGGCCAGCCGGCCCAGCGTTTCTCCGCATCCGTCAAGTGTCGAGGTGGTCACGCTGCCGTTCCGCCTCCGATTCTTGCCTGCTCACTAGATAATTACGCAAATTCGTGACAAAGGTATGCAAAATCTTAGGGTGGGGGGGAGTAAGGGCGGGGAGTAGTCAGGGCGAGGAGAACATACAACGGTGTCATCCTGAGCGAAGCGAAGGATCTCCGCAGTTGTCTGTGGCTCGTTGATATCGAGCTTAACTGCAGACATCCTTCGCTTCGCTCAGGATGACAGCCGGTCGATTCTTCCTGAGCCCCAAAGGCCTTCCAGGAAACAAGCAGTGGAGCCTCACACTTCCGGAATTCCCAAATCGTTGCTGCCCAGCGGCGACATCTTAGCCTCCGGCGCGTATTGCTCGATCATGTCCAGGGCAATGCGAGCCCGGTGGACACGCTCGCGTCCCATTTTCGCAGCAAGGTCCTCGATATGCTTGCCGCAGGGGTAAATGTCCGGCGCGTTGCGGAGTCCGAACTTGAAGTAGACGGGCGCGGCGACGCGCAGGATCTGTGGCATCTCGTAATAGCGGATGAAGCCTCCAAAGTTGTCCGGAACTTCGATGTAAAGGTCGATCGGAATATCGACCGCTTGCCGGATGGAGCCCATCTGGGCCGGACTCAAGTCGGTAGGTATATTCAGCGTGCTGACGCCGGCGCGTTCAAACAGCCTTGCCGTAGCCGGATTGGCAGCAGGAAGCGTGACGGAACTCTTGATGAGGAGATTCTTGGGAAGCTCACCCGCCTCCTTCATCTTCTTGAGCACCCAAATCAAGCCCAAATCCGCAGGCAACACGCTGCGAATGCCGAGGTCACATGCTTTGCGCACATCTTCGATGGCGTAAACCAGTTGGTCCGCGCCGCGGTGTTGCAGGCCGATCACCTTGCCTGCGGAGGATACCGTCTGGGCGCCGGTCTCGAACGGCGCACGCGGGCCGACGAACAAGCAGACCTCGATCCGCTCGGCGGCGCCGATCCGTGCCATCTCGCGAACCTCGTCCTTGGTCAGCAGCATGATGCCGCTTCCCTGGCTGACGCGATGCACCGGCACCTTGAGTTCTTTTGCGGCCTCCAACACCTCGCGAAAAACGCGCGGACCTTCGACGCTGGGAATTTCGAAGCGGTAGTCTCCACCATCCTTGAATTTTTTCCCGGCTGGCGAAAGCGCGTGGTTGTCTTCCACAGGCAGATTGAGTTTGGCAAGGAATTGTTGGGTCTGTTTCATCTTCCACCTCATCTGGCGGGTGGCGCATACGTCCTGACGCTCTCTTGTCAGGATGTATGCGCCACCTGCGGGCTAGGGACAATGGACGTCGCTACTGCGTATACTTCAGATACACGGTTCGCGTCTCAGTGTAGAAATCCAGCGCGGCCGGCCCTTGTTCCCTCATGCCGAAGCTTGATTCCTTGGTGCCGCCGAAGGGGAGCTGATATTCGACGCCTGCGGTGGGCAGGTTGACTGTAATCAAACCGGCTTCAATGCGATTGATGAATTGGTGAACGCGCGTGATGTCGCGCGAAACGATGGAAGCGGAAAGTCCAAAGCGAACGCCGTTGGCGAGCCGCATGGCATCTTCGAAATCGTTCGCGACCATCAAGGCCAGTACGGGGCCAAACACCTCTTCCTGGGCAATGCGCATGTCCGTAGTGACGCCGGCGAAAATAGTGGGCTCCACAAAATAGCCCAAGTCGTACGCTCCGCCCGTAAGGCGATTCCCGCCGCAGAGCAACTGCGCCCCTTCTCGCTTGGCGATTTCGATGTATTTCAAGTCTGTCTCGAGCTGATTAGCATCCACCGCAGGCCCGATTTCGATGCCGGGCTCGAGGCCATTCCCCACCTTAAGCTTCTTAGTTCTGCCAACCAGTTTTTCGACCAAAGCTTCGTAAATGGGTTTCTCGATGATGGCGCGGCTGCAAGCGGTGCATTTCTGCCCGGTGGAAAAGAACGCTCCATTAACCAGTACGCCTGCGGCATAATCCAAGTCCGCGTCCTTGAGCACAATAGTCGGATTCTTGCCTCCCATTTCGAGCTGAACTCGAATCCGCCGCTTGGTCACCTTATCGTACAAGGCGTTGCCTACGTCGCAAGAACCCGTGAAGGAAACGGCGCGGATGGCAGGGTGTTCAACCAGCGCGTCGCCCGCTGAGCCGCCGCTTCCCGTCACATAATTGAGAACCCCGGCAGGAATGCCCGCATCGTGAAGCGCCTCGACAATGCGGTACGCGCTGAGCGGAGCGAGCGAGGCAGGCTTGATCACTACGGTGTTTCCTGCCACGAGCGCAGGGGCCATTTTCCAGGCTGGAATGGCGCTGGGAAAGTTCCAGGGAGTAATCAGGGCCACGACTCCCAGCGGTTTGCGCAGAGTGTAGCAAAAAACGTTTTCGCGTTCCGACGGAATCTGGTAGCTGAACTGGCGCGGTCCCTCGCCTCCGAAGTAACGCAGAATGTTGATGGCCCGCTTTACTTCGCCTTTCGCCTCGGGAAGCGTTTTGCCTTCTTCCCTCGTCATCTCTTCGGACAGTTTCTGGAGCCGGCTGTCCATGATTTCCGCGGCCTTGTACAAGAATTCGCCTCGCAGAGGAGCCGGCATCGCCGCCCAGGCTGGTTGCGCTTTCGCGGCGGCCTCACACGCTTCCTGAATGTCTGCCGGGCCCGAGGCTTGAAACAGCCCAACCGTCTCACTGGTATTGGCAGGGTTGATATTGGGAAAGGTTTTCTTTGTTTTGCATTCGACCCATTGACCGGCCACGTAGTTGCGATAAACATCCGGCATGAAGAAGCCCCCTTGAGAAGTGAACGGACCTGAGGAAAGGAGAATTATGGACGAGCCCTGGAATTGCCGTCAAGCTGAACGTGGCAGGTGGGCAGGTTGGCAGATGGGCAGATAGGGAGGCCGGAAGCCGAGCGAATCTTAGGAGCACTGCAGAAAACGAATCAGCCGGCACGACACCCAGCCTCAGCCAGCAGTAGTTCTTCCCCACCTGCCGATCTGCCTACCTGCCTACCTGCCCAGTTCGCCACCTGCCCATCTGCCCACCTGCCGACCTGCCGCCCGCCTATGGAATCACGGGCAACACAACCGCCGAGGGATGCTCGCGGTCATGGAAAATCGTATTCATAGCCTTCACCCAGCGAGTGCCGAGGCCTTGGTCTTGGCCTGTGTTCAGGTTTCGGTCAAAGCGCGGAAAATTGCTGCTGGAGATTTCCAGCCGCAGCCTGTGCCCCTTGAGAAAGACATTCGATGTGGCCCAGAGGTCGAGAGTGAGTTTGTAGACCTCGCCCGGATTCATAAACTCGACTTTCTCCGGGGAGTTGCGATAACGAGCGCGCAAAATTCCCTCAGTAAGATTTTGCGCAAAGCCGTTCGGCCCAACGTCGACTAACTTCCCGGTGAAATCAGTATCGACGGCGGAAGAGCCGGCGTAGAGTTCAACGCTGACAGGGCCGGTGACCTCAAAGTCCTCCTTGAAGGGCGGCGTAGAATAAACCAGCACATCGCCGCGGGACTCGACCGCACGCTGGTCAAAGGCTCCCGGAGCCAGGTGCGCGGTGTCGCAACAGAGCGGACCGCCGCGAGTGGGCACTGGGTTTTCGGGGTCGTAGACGTACTGATCGGAATGCTCGCCGGCCGGCGCCGTGGTGCTGAGCGTCCCGTCGCCGCTGAGCGAGTTCGCCTTGCCCTGGGAATGGAGATAATAACGCGTACTGCGGGCGCGCGCGAGCGGCCAATCGCCTTCTTCCCGCCAGACGTTCTTTCCCAGAACGAAGATCTTGACGGGCTTTTCGCTTTCCAGCCCGTTCTTTTCGCCCTTCAAAAGATAGTCATACCAACGCAGCGTTGAGTCCTCATCGCTGACTACCGAGTCACGCCCGAGGTCCACTTCGCCGATGAGGGGGCCATCCCCCGCGTGCCCGCCGGTGATCACCATCAGGCGTTGTCCCCGCCGCGCTTCGTCACTGCCGCCGCGCGCCTTGATTCCGAGGTAATTCCTGAGGGTTCCACCCAAAAAGATATCGTACCACGCACCCACGTGAAAAACGGGGACAGTGATTTGTGAGAAATGGTCCTCGATCGACACTTGTTTCCAGTAATCGTCGAAGCTAGGATGGTCCAGCCAATCGACGAAATAAGACGCCAGTTCGCCGGGAGACTTGGTGGATTGGCCGGCCACGTCTGCATCGAATAGCGGATAAGAGGCCAGTGGCAGCTTCAAGACGCGGTGCATCGCGTTGGATCGCGCCCGCGCGCGGCGGTTGAGCGTGTCTTGAGCCAGGCCGGATGTCCATGACTCGTTGAACCACTGCTCGAATGCCCCGCCCTGGTAAGTCCATCCCTCATGGTAGTTTGAGGCAGTTACAAAGGGGTGAATCCCCGCGAGGTGCGGCGGAGAAGCCATCGCGGCCAGCATCTGCGTGGCGCCCACGTAGGATCCGCCATACATGCCCACCTTGCCGTTTGACCAGGGGAGCGAAGCCGCCCACTCCACGGTCTCGTAACCGTCCGCCGACTCGTGCCTGAACGGGTCCCATTCGCCGTCCGAACTGTAACGGCCACGCACGTCCTGAATGATCACGACGTATCCCAGCGATGCGGCGCGAAGACCAAAATCCACTTCCTCGCGCTTGTCGTAGGGCGTCCGTTGCAGAAGAACGGGGAACTTCCCGTCGGCTTTGGGCCGGTAAACGTCCGCGCGCAGGACGACACCATCCCGCATCTTGGCCGCGACGCGTCGTTCAACCAGGACGTCGTAGTGCTCAGCGGCAAGAGTCGTAGTGGAAATAACGCCAATTGCGACAATCACAAAAAGGGTAATGCGTTGTCGATTCATAGTCACCTCTTCAGCGGGCAGATCGGCAGATGGGCAGGTGGGCAGATGGGGAGGTCATCCATCCATCACCAGTCGATCTCCGTCCTATGCGGTTGCTCTGCCGCTCATCCCCGGTCTGCCGATCTGCCTATTTGCCGACCTGCCCATCTGCCTAGCGCAGTTCCTCCAGCGCCCGGAGAACCCTGTCAACTTCTTCCGGCGTGTTGTAGTGCACGAGGCCGATGCGCAACATGCCGCCGGTAGGTTCAACTCCTAACCGCTCGCTCAGGTTAAGCGCGTAATAGTTCCCGTCCCAGGTGAATATCCCACGCTCACCGAGGTAGCTTGCCAGTTCGCGCGGAGTGTAGCCCGCGATGCGGATCGCCACCGTCGGCACGCGTTCAGCGCCTCGCGCAGGTTCCTTGATTCCGTAGAAGGTGAGGCCGGGAACAGCCAGCAGTCCCTTGATCAGGCGTTCTGCCAAGCTGCGTTCATACGGGCGAATCACATCGTACGCAGCCAGTAGCGCTGCTCGGCGCGAACTGACTGAAGGCGAGGCACGCCGGCCAAGTTCGGCAAGGTAGTCGACCGCAGCAAGAATGCCTGCCTGTCCTTCGTGGTTCTGCGTACCGGTTTCCCAGCGAAAGGGATTCTCCTCTGGGGCAGGGCGGAGTTTGTAGGGCCGTAAACGCGCCAGATGTTCGCGCTTGCCGTAGAGCGCTCCGGAATGCGGCCCAAAGAATTTATACGGCGAGCAGACCAGGAAATCGCACTCGAGGCGGCAAACGTCGATAGGGCCGTGGGGCGCGTAGTGGACCGCGTCGATGTAAACCAGTGCGCCCGCGGCATGTGCCAGGCGAGTGATCTCCCGCACATTGTTGATGGTTCCCACGGCGTTGGAAGCGTAGCCCACCGCTACCAGCCGAGTGCGCGGGGTGATTTGCCGTTCGAGGTCAACCATGTCCAAAGTGCAGTCCGAGGGGTTGATATCTACAAAGCGCACACGGCAGCCACGCTCTTCGAGCGCGCACCAGGGCGCCACATTGCCGTCATGGTCCAAACGCGTGACCACTATCTCGTCGCCCGGCCCGAATTCTCTTCCCAAGGCACGGCTGAGGCTGAAAGTCAGAGTCGTCATGTTCGGGCCGAAGATCACTTCGTCAGAATCGCAGCCCAGCAGATCTGCCACTGCAGCGTGCGCCTCCGCGATAACCTCGTCGCTTTTTCTGCTCGTCAAAAATGCCCCGTGGGTGTTGGCGTTGGAGTTCATCAAGTAATCACGCATCGCGTCGATTACGCGTTGAGGGACTTGCGTGCCGCCCGGGCCGTCGAAGTAAACCGCCGGCCTGCCGTTCACTTCAACGGCAAGCGCGGGAAACTGCCTTCGGGCCCAATCGATGTCGAGCGTCGGCATGAACGTCTCCTGAGAAACTAGGAATTATGCCACAAAAGCAGGAGTCAAGAGACAGGAGTCAGGATTCAGGATTCAGGAGTCAGAATTTCTGTAGGGCCAACAGCATCGCGGTGCGACATGGTCTATTGTATTGTGGTTTTCTCCTGACTCCTGAATCCTGACTCCTATTTCTGAGCCATTCGTCTGTCTCCATGCATCAAATTTACTGGGGACAAGGTATTTACAACTAAACTCAGACAAAGGAGCTTCTATGCCGTTTACTCTTCCGCCGCTGCCCTACGCTTTTGACGCGCTGGAACCTTCCATCGATAAAATGACCATGGAGATTCACCATGACAAGCACCATGGAACTTACGTTACGAACTTGAATAAGGCGCTCGAGTCGGCGCCCAACCTGGCCGGTAAGAGCGTTGAGGATTTGCTGGCCAATGGCTGCGCCATCGTTCCGGAGAATATCCGCACGGCCGTACGCAACAACGGCGGCGGCCACATTAACCACTCAATGTTCTGGCAGATTATGGCGCCCAAAGCTGGTGGACAACCCAGTGGCCACGTGGCGCAAGCCATTCAGAGCACCTTCGGCAGCTTCGATCAGTTCAAGGAAAAATTCACCGCCGCAGCCCTCGGCCGCTTCGGTTCGGGCTGGGCTTGGCTGACCGCGCAGGGTGGAAAGCTTGATATCTATTCCACCGCCAATCAGGACAGCCCCGTGATGGAAGGGAAGTATCCCGTCTTCGGTCTCGACGTCTGGGAGCACGCCTACTACCTCAAGTACCAGAACCGCCGCGTCGAATACATCACTGCCTGGTGGAACGTGGTGAATTGGGCCGAAATCGAGAAGCGATTCAATACCGTGAAATAAGCCGCTTGAAACGGTTGTCGGGGCGGCCCTTGTGGCCGCCCTTGGCAACGATCCCGAGCTTGCGGATCCACGCGCACATTGCCAAAACGCGGTCTCTTCACGTATCTTCCTCAATCGGGATGGCCCGGTACACCCTATTCAACGACGATTGTCTCGCCTGGATGGAGCGGCATCCTGAGCATTCCTTCCACGCCATCGTGACAGACCCGCCCTATGGCCTGAAAGAGTACACTCGAGTCGAGAAAGAGAAGCTGCGAAAAGGCAGGGGCGGGGTGTGGCGCATCCCGCCGTCTTTCGACGGGTGCAGACGCAGCCCGGTGCCGCGGTTCACCGTATTGACCGAGGAGGATCACAACAAGCTGCGCTGTTTCTTCCTGGACTTTGCCCAGAGCGCCGTTCGGATTCTCGTTCCGGGCGGGCACTTGATGATTGCCACGAATCCCCTTCTCTCGCACCTTGTTTATCAACCTCTCATGGACGCCGGCTTCGAGAAGCGTGGTGAGATTATTCGCTTGGTGAAAACTCTGCGCGGCGGGGACAGGCCCAAGAACGCACACGACGAGTTCGCCGGCGTAACGGTGATGCCACGATCCTGCTGGGAGCCGTGGGGAGTATTTCGCAAACCCTGTGAGGGGCGCGTCCAGGACAGCTTACGCAAGTGGAAAACGGGCGGGCTTCGCCGAAGATCGCACGAGCGGCCCTTCGAAGATGTAATCCCCTCCGCGCCAACACGGCCCGAAGAGCGCGCCATTGCGCCGCATCCTTCTCTCAAGCCGCAAGCCTTCATGCGCCAGATCGTTCGCGCCTCGCTTCCGCTGGGGGAAGGAGTCGTGCTTGACCCGTTCATGGGCGGCGGCTCGACGATCGCGGCCGCGATGGCTGTCGGATACGATAGCGTGGGGGTTGAAATCGATCCTGTCTTCTTCAAGATTGCCGAGCGAGCCATTCCGCGTCTCGCCGAGCTTCATCGGGAAGACTGCCCTCTCCCTTGGGGAGAGGGTGTCCGACGACGGCGTTTTCTCCAGCCGTCGCCGGACGGGTGAGGGGTTACTTCCGGCTCGGACCAAACTTCCTTCGCCCTGCTGGCCCAGTGTTGCTACACATTGCGAATCGGTTCGTGATGGAAGGCCTCTAAGAATTGCTGTGCAATCGGCGGGAGGCAATTGTCTGTGGTCGCGAAACGACCCCTCACCCGTCACGCTCCGGCTGATGAAAGCGCCGGAGCGCGACACCCTCTCCCCAAGGGAGAGGGCTGCCGATTCTGTTCGCAGTATATCTGGACGTGCCCAACCATTGCGGCGGGGATTACCTGCTACCCACGTTATTTCCCCACGCAAAACGTCGAGAAGATGATATCCAGCACGTCGTCCGCGTAGGTCGCGCCGGTGATTTCATCCAGGGGGCGAAGGGCTTCATAAAGGTCGAGCAGAAGCATCTCATGGGGGACAAGTTGCTCCGCCGACTGGCGCGCTTTGGCGAGCGCCAGAAGCGAGTCCTTCAAAAGCTGCTGATGGCGCAAGTTGGTAATGAATTCGCCCTCTGTGC
>Ga0116126_1002195_pt1 | contig 11356 bp, 1 predicted proteins | sample June2015DPH_16_5_FD_89730 | JGI IMG/M metagenome (GOLD analysis project Ga0116126, IMG submission 89730) | Peatland microbial communities from SPRUCE experiment site at the Marcell Experimental Forest, Minnesota, USA - June2015DPH_16_40 | ecosystem: Environmental > Terrestrial > Soil > Wetlands >...
GACGGTAACAGTTACGGACGCGGCACTGTCATTCGGATTAGGATCCGAAGTGACAGAACTCACAATGGCGGAATCCGTGACAGAACCGATGGCGGTCGGATACAGAGTCAGCGTGAGGGTTGCGCCAGCCCCATAGGCAAGCGTGCCGACATTCCAAACCAACAATGAGCCGTTCGTGCTCCACGAGCCCGGGCCGGTGGCGGAAACAAACAGCGCACCGGATGGCAGGGTATTGGTCACGGTGACACCTGTGGAAGTCGAAGGCCCGTAATTTGTCACTGCGATGACGCACGTCAGATTGTTGGAAACACCAACGGGATTGGGCGAAGCGGTCAGGGCCAGGCCCACGTCGGCCGCCGAGCCGACGGGGCTGGCGGTGATCAAATTGAGCGACCAGCCGTTGGAAATAACGCCGTTGTTGAGCGGCGTGTCGTCAATCACGAACAGCGACCAGTTACCGTTCGGATTGTTGCTGCCGGTGAAAATGGACAAATTGGTGACATAAGGCGCGGCTGGCGCGGGCGAAGGGAACGTGACGCCCGAAGAGTAGGCTGTGGGATGGTAGGTGCCGGAAACAATCTGGGTGGCCGATGGCAAGAAGGGGTTGTTGGTGGCATCATCAAATGTGAGCGTAACGCCATTAACAGCGTAGCCACCGCCGCAATGGACCATGAGAAATGTGCTCTGCTGGTATGGCGATTCGAGCAGCGTGTCAATGTCATGAGGCCAGGAGTGAGTCAGACTGGCGAAGGTAACGGTGGCTTTGAACAACGAGCCGCCGACGCCGCTCACGTTGATAATGGACGGATACGGCGAAGCGACAGCGTAATCGTTGATAACGATGACGTTGGTGTTGGCAAACGTGTTGGTCAAAGTTCCCAGTATGTAGTTAAAGACGACGGTGCCGAGGTTGTTGGTGCTGCTCAGGCTGTTGGTGCCGTTCTGGAGCTGGAACGTGGCGGCGATTGACTGGCCGTTGGTACCGCTGGCGGTAAAGGAGAATGGCAGTGAAACCGACGGGCCGCCCACGATCAATACACCAGAGTTGGTTTGCGGACCGCTGGGGAACGTGACGCTGTTGTTGGTCAGCAACGTGGCAACGAGGTTGGTGACATTGCTCCCGGCGATGTCGCGGAAGGCAAACAGGTTGGTGACCGTTTCACCAGGATCAATAATGCCATTGGGGGGCTGGAAGCTTTCACCGATCAGGGCGGAACCCGCCGGGACAATCGTCCCGCCCCCGGCGGGGATGGAACCGCCGGCCGAACCGCCATAAAGACGAACGAGGTAATCATACGGCTGGTCGTTGAATTGAGTGAAAGCGCCGCCAATGATAATCATTCCGTCCCACGGTTGAACCACCACCGCATCCACGTCGCTGTTTGCGCCGTCACCAAAATTAATGGAGGTATCCACCGCGCCAGTGGGCAATAAACGCACGATGCGATTACAGGTCAAGCCTTCGACCTGGGTGAACTGGCCGACGAGCACGATGCGATTGTCGGCCTGCAACGCGATGCCTTTCACCGTGTTATTGACACCCGCGCCGATGGCGGCCGTAAAGCCGGAGTCCAGCGAGCCATCGGCATTTAATCGAGCGATGCGATTCAAAGGCACGCCATTGAATTGGAAGAAGCTGCCACCGACGAGCACGCGACCATCCAGTTGGATGGCGATCGCATTCACAGCGCCGTTGGCCGCCGAACCCGGATTGAAGGTCGTGTCCACGGAGCCGTCCACGTTCAAACGCGCAATGTAATTCAGACTGGTTCCATTATAATGCGTGAATGCGCCACCGATGAGCACCTTGCCCGCGTAGATGGAATTCGTCGGATAAACCGCGATGGCATAAACGGCGCCATCGGCGCCCGAGCCGGTCGCGAAGGAGGCATCCACCGTGCCGTTGTCATTGAGGCGGGCGATGCCCGGGCTGGCAACGTTGTTGATGTTGCTGAACGCACCGCCGACATAGATTTCGCGCGTTCCGCTGATGAAAGTTTCCGCCAGCGCATTAACGGCGCCATCCGCGCCGGCGCCGGGGTTGAAACTCGTGTCGGAAGAACCATCGGTCATCAACCGGGCAATGTGATTGAGAAAGACCCCGTTCACTGAAGTAAAGGCGCCGCCCATCAGGATGCGGCTGTTGGTCTGGCTGGCGAGGACATATACCGGGCCATCCGCCCCGGAAAGGCCGATCAGGAAGGCCGTGTCGAGGGAACCATTGGCGTTTAAACGGGCGATATAATTTTCGGGCACACTATTGACCTGCGTGAAATTTCCGCCGACAAGAATCTGGCCATTGGATTGAAGCGCCAGGGCCAGCACGCCGCCATTCACGCCGGAGATCGAATTGGTTCCGGTGCCCGGCGAACCCGGAGGCCGGTTGTAGGATTCCGCATCCAAAATATTTACGACGGCATTGCTCAGTGATCCCAGCATCGCATTGGTCGGGTTCGACAAGTTTACATAGAAAAAGAAATTGGTGGGATCCTGCACACCGTCGTCAACCATCTGCACAGTGAAGCTGGAGGCGATCTGGTCGGGCGCAAACATCAGCGTGCCGCTGTTGGCAATGTAATTTTTGGGGCTGGTAGCAGTGGCGCCTTTGGAGGAGGTGGCAAAGTTGACGGAGACTGAACCCGCGGCGCCGCCCGTGCGGATGACGGTGATGGTGGCGTAACCGCCATTTTCATTGACGATGTAGCTGGGCGCGCTGAATTGGAGTGTGCCGTAGCTGTTGTTGTTGCTGATCGTGAGCGTGGCATTGGTGATCAATCCCATGAGCGAGGGATTGCTGACGCTCGGGTTGCGCAAGGACACGGTAAAATATTTGTTGCCGCCGACCGTGTAGGTGTTGATGAGCGGGATGTTGACGATGCGGGGCGAAACATCGCCACTGGCCCAACTCAGGGTGTTCGTCGAGCCGAAGTAATCCACTCCGTTGAGCGCCGTTCCGTTGGTGGTGGCGTATTGGATGGAGACGGCGCCGAGGCTGCCCGAGGTGCGATTGACCACAAAGGTTACAAAACCGGCGGTTTCATTACCGGTGTAATTGGTGGCGCTGAAAGTCAAATAACCCTGGTAATTGGGGTTGATGAGGCGGAGCACGGCGTTCGATATTCCATACGTTGCGTTGCCGGCCAACGACCCACTGAGGAAGAGATAGACGGTCTTTTCAGTGGGGTTTGTGTAAATAAGGCCGTTGTTCAGGACCGTGACTTTGAATCCATTGCTCAGAACACCGTTGTTGAAAATCATAGTTACAGGAGGGCTGATGGCGGTGTAATCGCTGCCCGCCACAGCCGTTCCATTACTGGTGTAATACTTCATGGAGACCGTGCCATACGTGCCGTTGCTCCGGAGCACACTGATGACGGCATTGGTGCTGGCCGTGATGAAGCTGGAAGCGGCAAAGCCGAACTGGCCGGACTGCGTGTTGTCATCAATCAATGTGAACGGCGCAACCGAACTGCCGAGCGCGACGCCCAGCGGAATGTCTTCTCCGCCAAGATAGAATTGATCGGCGCCCGAGGGGTTGGCCAGTTGGAACTGGGCGCTGAGATTGCCACGGACCGTCGGATCGGGATGAACGGTGACTTGAACGGTGGTGAGATTGGCTATGCCATTACCCCAGTAGAAGCGCCCGTAGATGTCCTGCAGATACCCATTCGTTCCAAAGAAGCCATGACCATGCATCCGAGTCCACAGTGTCGTGTTTTCCCAAGCAATCCAGTACAGGGGATCACTGGCGTTATACACGTAATCCACGCCGCTCACGGCCAGTCCGGGCTGGACCGCAAAGTTGACTCCCGCGGGTCCGAGTGCGCCGTTGGCCCGGGCCAGTGCCACGCTCAGGGAGTATTGGCTCTCGTCGGCGGAATAAGAATTATAAACCATGCCGATATTTCCCGGGGCGTATGCATTCACCGAGGTAACAAGCGATTCCGCGCCATTGATTGTGCCGCCAATCAAACGGGCGACGTTGCTGCGGTTGCGAACGCCATCGCGCGTCTTGGGCTCAATATTTGACCCGTTCTCGGAGACCCACAGGTCGGAATCGGCAAAACTACCGGTGATGTTCCGTTCCGTGCAATCGGTGTTGCGAATGTTTTTATCCGCCTGGCCGCCACCCACTTCGTCGAATGAACCGGCAATCATCACGTTACCGTCGCTTTGAACACCGCAGGCGTGAACCCAGCCGGGCGAGTCGCCGAAATAAATTCGCGACAGGCCGGCAAACTGATTGTAGGCGGTGTCAAGGAACGTGGTGTCCACCGTGCCGTCGGTGTTTAAACGGGTAAAACCGAGACGATGCGTGCCATTGTAAGACGTAAAGACGCCACCGACATAGATGATGTTGTTGGTGCCGGCAATCGTGTTGGTCACAAACGTGTTGTTAGTGCTGATGACGCTGACACTCGTGATGACATTGGTGGCGTAGGTGATGCAGTACACCGTGTCGTCCGCGCCCGTGCCGGGGAAAAAGCCGGTGGTGTCAATGCTGCCATCGGCGTTGAGCCGGGCAATGCCGTTGAGCGAGCTGCCATTGATATTTTGGAAAACGCCGCCCAACAACACCTGGCCGTTCGGCTGCCAGCACAGCGCCAATACCCAGTTGTCAGGGCCCGTGCCCGGATTGAACGAGGTGTTCAACGAACCGTCGCTGTTCAAAAGGGCGATGTTGCCATAACCTTCCCCGCCCACGTCAAAGCCGCCACCGACAAAAATCTCGCCGCTGCCAGCGGGGTCCAGCGCCAGCGCATAAACCGGATTGTCGAAGTTGGCGCCGGAATTGAAAGTGGTGTCCAAGGAACCATCCGTATTGAGCCGGGCGATATAATTGCACGCCGTGCCGTTGACATGGGTGAAATCACCGCCAATCAATATTTGGCCGTTCGGCTGCACGGCAACCGCCCAAACCGTCCCGTCCGCGCCGGAGTTCGTGCCCGTCAGAAAGGTGGTGTCAAGGGAGCCATTGGCATTTACACGGGCGATGCCGTTGCGTGACGTGCCGTTGAAGGACGTGAAGCCGCCGACAATGACGAATTTGCCGGAGGCCAGGGCAACGGCACTGATGAAATTATTGGCGCCGGAGCCGGGATTGAAACTTCCGTCGGGCAAGCCGTTCGTATCGGCCAGCTCAATGCAATTTCGCCCGACGCCGTCATAGGAGAAAAAATCGCCGACAATGATGCTTTCATTGTTGGGCAGAATGGCCAGGCCATAGACTTCACCATCCGTGCCGGGGTGAGGATTATTCTGTTGCGAGGGGGGCAAGGCCGGTAATTTCAAACCTTGGTTAAAATCCGCATTGTAAAGTTCATCCACCGAACCGGGGGGAGGATGCTGGTCGTCGAACATAATCGTCACCGTGGTTTCAGCGACCATGCCGAGTTGGTCCGCGACATTCGGGTTCACGGTATCCGGGATGTAAAGCTGCAGGATCAGGTCCTTGTTAAATTCCGTCAGGCCGTTGTCATAGACGGTAAAATGAATGGCCTTGGGCTGGGGATCATTGGCAGCCCAGGTGAGAGTGCCAAAGTTGCCGGCGGAGTTTGTAAACTCGGGGGAGTCGGGGGGTTCCATTCCAATGACCAGCCCATTGGCATTGGGGGGATCAGGCATCGCATAGTCCGAACCGGGTTGGAGCGGGAAAAACATGTTCTGTTGGTCGTAACCCGCCTGAAGTTCCAAAAAATAATTGTTGATGCGCCAATAGGCGGTGGCGCCGGCGGAAATGTTGGTGCCGGTGCGATTGACATAAACGGTCACGGGCGTCGCTCCCCAATAATTGCTGACTTCCCGGGTGACGCGATAATGGGCCTTTTGAAAGTTCAAGACCACATTGGTGGGAACAGGGTTGTAAACGATGTTGGTGATGGTGATGGGATTGTTGTTCTGGTCAAAGCTGTTCGAAATGACCTGGCTCTGGGACTCTCCCTTGGGATCAATGTCCACATCCAGAATCCGCACCAGGGCCTGCCCGAAATTTGAATCCACCCGCGGCGGCGACACATCCGACGATTCATTGGGATCAAGGTACGGGGTACCCAATTCAACGGTAAAATCCCGGTTGGGCCGGGCAATCCCGATGGGCCGGGGGTCTCCCGACGGTGCGTCGTCTATGATTGGGATGAGAATGGTCTTGCTCATCTCGCAATCGTCAAAAATGAGGTTGTTGTTGACCGCCCCATAATCCGCTCCAGCCACTGCCGGCGAATCTCCATTGCCCGGACTACCGCCATCGTATCCATCTACCGTGTAGTAAGGCACGATGACACGGCCCGAAGAACCCGCCACCCGGGTGACCGTAACCAGCACTCCATAATTGTTGTAGTGGTAATAAGTGTGGTCCATTGTATAGGCGTCAACGTTCCCATATTCTCCATACGGCTCCAGGCTTTCCGTCTCCGCACACTGGTAAAGCAGAATGGGCATTGCGTTCACAGTCGTGATTCCGGTCTGGTCCATATCCTCGGTGGCGAAACGGAAGACTCCCGACGAATGATAAGCCCAATTGAGGTGCACCAGCCCCGTCGGTTGGGTGTAAAGGAAGGGAGATGTGTAGGTAGAGGGAGTATAAGGGGAGGTGGTGTAGTATAACAATGATCCCCCTCTGGTATCCACCACGAAATAATAGATCGTGTTTTGAGTGGCATTGAAGCGCAGCCCGCTGGGGCCGCCAAAAGGCTGATAGTAAAGGACACCCAAGCCAGCGACGAACGGGCTGGTGATGTTGGTGTTGTAACTATTTGGAATATTGGTCACGTAAAGATTCTGGCCGGTTTGATTATACTGCGAATAAGGGTAAATTTCATCATTGGCCGCCACCTGACTCAGCTTCGCCACGTTCGTTCCGGTGTAAACCCCCAGCACCGTGTCCAGGGGAAAGCCATATTGGGGGTCCATGCTGCCGATGGTATCGAGTTCCACTTCGCCATCAGCCGGGGCCGTCCACTGATACCAAACGGGCGCATTAGGATAGAGACCGGCGGTGCTGGGAGCGCCGGGGTCGGGATGGATATTGCTGTTGTTATACACCACGGAACCCCAGTCCCCGGTCAGCACCTGGGCCGAGGCGAATTTTGTCTGTGTTCTTCCGACACTTGCCGCCAAACCAATCAAGACCACGAGTCCCAGTTTCACCAAGCCGGTGTTTACCGCAAGATTTCGCAATCTCTGGCCTGTGAATTTTTTCATAATCATTTTTGCCGCGGGGCTTGCGCTTACTATTGCATATCCGCCCGAACCCGATAAGCCCGCATTGAGTTGGTGACTGGATCGAATATTATCACTGTCACCGGCGGCGAAGTCGCCAAAGCCGGCGTGAAGATGTTCGTAAGGGACAGCCAGTTTGTCATCGTGAAGTTGGTCTTGTAAAAGACGGCGTAATTGGTCGCATCCGCAATCGTCTGCCACGTGAGCAACGACGTCAGCACTGGCTTGTTGGTCGTCGTAATTGTGAGGTTTATCTGGACAACGGGAGGAGGCGGCAAGTTGGTGGGGTTGATGTTGCCGAACGGCGTGGGGTCATAAAGATTGTCAATCCCATCCCCATCGGAATCAATGTCCGGACTTTGCGCCAGCGCGGCATTGAAGGGATAAGTCGTGCCATCGGGAAAGACGATGATGGTGGAACTGAAACGGCCGGCATAATTTGTCACCCAGCGCAACCGGTTGTTGTTGAGATGATTCAACTTCTCAGCCACCGAAAAGCCGTTGACCATCGCCTGCGCGTAATAAATCACCATGTTGGTGCTGATGTTGAGCGCATTGACATGGCTGACATCGAAGTTGGTGGCGGAATCGAGGAGCATGAGTTCATCCACATAGATGGCATTGCTCGTCGTGCCGGTGCCGGTGAATTGGAAGGTGCTGTTGGTCCCCAACGCGTCCAAAATCAGCACGCCGACGGCCACATTGTTGGTATAACCGGTCACGGAAGCACCCTGATCCAGGCCCGCCCAGGTGTTGACGACCTGCTTGTTCGGCAGCGGCGCCGTGCAGTAAATGGTCGTGCCCCGCAAATCACCGTTGGTCGGATTGTTGGGCAGATTCAATCCAACCAAGCTTCCGCCGCCCACAGACCAGCTGTTGCCATCGGCTGTGTCAATGTCGGTAAGCAAATTCGTCACCTGCAACGTGAGCGACCGACCGGCCTGCAACACCAGATTGCTTGCCAGCAAACTGCCGGCGGTGATGGACACGTCGCCGCCGGCGGTGATGGAGCCATTGGTCAGCACCGTGGTCAACGACTGCAACTGGAAGGAGCCGGAGCCGGTGCCGCAGGAGAACAGCCCGCTGTTTACAAAATTGTTCGCATAAATCTGCGAGCCCAGATCGGAAATCAAACCGTTGTTGATGAAGTTCGTATAATTGGCGGGCGGCGGGCCGCCGAAGACGATGAGATTTTCCGTCGTGATCGCGCCGTTGTTGGTCAGGTTGCGCACATTGGGCAGGGCGCTCTGCCACACGATGGTGGCGGATTGCAGATTCAACGCACCTTCGGGCGAAGTCGCTCCATTGCCATAGCCATTGGTCGTCAACGTCAGGTTTTGCGCGTCAATGTACAAGGAGTCCAGGATGTTAAAGGCATCGCTGATGAACACGCTGTTTGTGGCATGCAGGTAAAAATGCTGCACCTGTGACAGCGTCGTGGGCGCCACCTGGCTGTGGACCAACAAAACACGGAAGTCGTTGGTTATGCCGCTGATGGGGTCCACAAAAAACCAGCGTCCGCTCCACGCCTGAATCGTGCCGCTCCAGTTCGGCAGGGCTGCCTGCAACAAATTGCTGATGGTCAAAAATCCGTTGGTCGCCCCGAGGCTGATGTCGGAATAGGGGGCAACAATGACCGCGCCGGCGCTGCCGTCGAACTGGTTGGTGGCCATCAGCGACAAATAATTCGGCCCGGTGATTTGGGCCAGCGTCAAATCCAATTCGCGGTTGGCCGTGATAAAAATCTGATCCGTCAAATTCGAGAACGCGCCGCTGGGATTCTGCAGGCTGGCGTTGGTGGCCTCCGTCGCTGAAATAAGCTGCGCGTTGAGGTATGAATAGAAGTTGGTCACCACCCCGGGATTGAACGAAAAGCCGGGAGGGAAACCGGGCTGATTGGTCGCACCGATCAGGATGCGGGCGAGACTGTTGGTCAAAAATAAATTATTCGGCACGCCGGTGGCGGCGGCGGTGATGTTATTGTTGGTGTTGATGTAATTGTTGGTGGAGAGGTCGGTTCTATCGTTGAGATAAAGATAGTTGGTATGCGATCCTCCGCTCACCGAGTCCACATACGCGCCAATCCATTCAATGGTGTCAAAGCCCCCCCCAATCATGGAGGTATTGGTGTTGAAATAAATATTATGGGTGACGTTGGGAGGACTTTGATCATACAGGAAAATGGCACTGATGATGACATTGCTTGTCCCCACACCTTGAATATTGAAATAGGGGGTGGAATCAGGCAGGGACAATTGACTGGCCACGGGACGCGACGACAGCGCGTTGGTTGGCGTCAAATCCGTGGCCGGCGTCCAATCCGAATTCGTATCGGTCCCCACAGCGGCAGAAATGGGGCTCACTCCCAAGGTGCCGGAAAAAATCGAACCGAAGCCTTCCATGGTGACCGTGCTCTGGCTTAAATCCACACTTCCGCCCGTCAACTGCATCCGGGTACTTGGCCCCATGACAATCGTGCCGGGATTCACGATGTTGGTGGCCCACACAATCAATTGAAAGTAACAATCAATCTCGCCTGAATTGGGAATGGTTGAATTGGGATTGGCCGAATTGTAAAAGCTGTTGGCCATTTGGTGCGGAATCACATTGGTGGTCAGGGTGTCAAATTGAAAACCCGAATTGGCCGACATGTAACCGATGTTGGTATAGTTGAGCACGTTCCACGGCTCGTACAAAAGCCCCGGGTTGCTGTTATTGACATAGGTGAACGTGTTGTCGTTGACGAAATTGGTCGCGTCAATAATCGGCGGCGGACTGCCCGGAATGACGTAGTTGAGCACCGCGTCGTTTTCATACAGCGGAATCGTTGCCAGGGCCGCGCGCGCGAGCAGCAAGCACAACAGCCCGCAAAGCCACGGCCATTTCATCAGGCGGCCAAAACGATTGGCCAAAAAATTTGCATGTGTCATGCCGCTCATTGGATGGTAATCGCAAAAGTCCACTGCACGGACCGAAATATAACATCGGTCAGGGTCAGGGTGAAATCATATGTTATATTTGTGCCGGATTGTGTCGGCGTGCCGGAAAGCAGCGCGGCGGAATTCGTTGTTGTCACAGCCAGCCCGGCCGGCAATCCCGCGGCCGACCACGTGAACGGCTGGGTGAATGCGCCGCCCGACGCGGTGAATGTCGTCGCCGTATAAGGCTGCCCGTTGGTGCCATTCAGCAACGTCAAGTTCGTCGTGGAAGGAGAAAAAGAAATCTGAATCAGAATCTGATTCTCCAGATTCTGAATGCTCGCGCCGTTGGGATAAACGACCGGGTCATTGGTTGAGGAATCAAATGAAGCCCAAGCCAGCAATCCGCTTGGACGAAAAACAGTATTGGGAGAAGATCCCCATGCCACTCCCTTCATTTGTGTAAATTCACTCAGGAACTGATTTGTGCCCAAAGAATTCTCAGCCAAACTGCCGTTCCCATAAACATCCCCAACCTTGTTCAAGGTAATGATTGACTGCGGGTTGATGGTTCCCGGCCCCGCCAGGTTGGGCAAAATATTATTCACATTAAAATTAACGTTGCGGCCAAAGATAGCCACTCCAATTTCGGGGACCGCGGGGTTGGGATCAGCCCAATCCATCGCCGAAAAAACGATGTCGGGCGCTGTCACCACGCGCTGGAAGGTCTGATTCTGCGCCTTGCTGCCGGAAACAACGACCATCGTGTAGATGTTGGTGATGGGCTGGAAGGTTTGGCCGAGGAGGGAATCATAGGGGGCGCTGACAAACTGGATTTGCCCGACGCCCTGATACAAGCCCGTGGCGTTGGTCGCCCCCACAGTGCCCCCGCCCGCGCAAATGAACGGTTCCGCCCAGTAGGCGTGGTTGGTGGTATGGGTCACGATGCTTTGGGAATAGAAATACCCCGCCGAGTTGCTGGTCGCCACAAGAACGTTGGTCGTCACCGTCACGTTGTTGGTAACGGGCAACTGGTAAAGGATTTTAATGCCGCAATTGGTGTAAATAAAATAATCCCCCGACGGCACATTGGTCAGGGTGATTGACTTGACCGTGGTATTGGTCACCAACGGGTTGCCAAGAACCCCGCCTTGTGACACCTGAACCGTCACCAACTGGGCGCTGGTATTGGTATTGTAGCTGTTGGTGATGATGACGAA
>Ga0116126_1002204_pt1 | contig 11317 bp, 16 predicted proteins | sample June2015DPH_16_5_FD_89730 | JGI IMG/M metagenome (GOLD analysis project Ga0116126, IMG submission 89730) | Peatland microbial communities from SPRUCE experiment site at the Marcell Experimental Forest, Minnesota, USA - June2015DPH_16_40 | ecosystem: Environmental > Terrestrial > Soil > Wetlands...
GTCGCTGACGTTGCGCGTCGTGATCGCGGTGGCCTTCGGCCATCATCGACCACCTCTGCGCGCGCTGCCACCACGAAATCAGGTCGGGAACGAAGGGATGGTCACGCCGCGTCGAACAATGGGATAAACCGCTCGCCGACGCCCGCGCGCCAGCCCCTTGACCCGTTCACAAAACGCAAACATTATCCAACCCGACCCGCGGGACACCGGACCCGGTAGCCGACATCAGATCGGAACCGTAGCCGGCTTCAAATCGGAACGGGTGGCCGGCTTGAGATTGGAATGCATGGCCGGCTTCGTCGGTATCCGCAGTTCTCGGCCCGCTGCAAAGCAAAGCCCGATCCTGGACAACCTCTCCACGCTCTTGGCCAGCGGCAGCGAAGGTGCCAGCGAAGCTTGGCTACCAATGCAAAATTGGCTTCTGCGCTTGAGGCGCAATGGAACGGCTGTCCTCCTCATCCATCATCCATCATGCGGGCGTCAACGGAAGGCAACGCGGGACGAGCCGCAGGCAAGACGCCCTCGATACGGTTATCGCCTTGCGCCGTCCCGCCGATTACTGCCCCTTGCAGGGCGCTCGATTTGAGGTTCACTTCGAGAAACTTCGGCAGTTGGCCGGGGCGGGGGCCGCGCCCTTCGAGGCGTTCGTTGTGTCCTTCGATGCCGAATCTGGCGGATACGGCATTCGTTGGCTCGCCCAGGACCTGAAGCCGCCTGTCCTTCACCAGGCGGCTGCTCTTTTCCAGGCTGGCATGAACGTGCGGAGATCGTGGATAACTTCGATGGCGACACGTACCGGGCCGTCTATACCGTGCGCTTTGCCAGGGTGGTCTATGTGCTGCACGCCTTCCAGAAGAAATCCAAGCGCGGCGTCGCCACGCCGAAGGCGGAACTGGACTTAATCGAGCTACGGCTAAAGCGAGCGAGAGAGGATTACGAGCAATGGTTAAGAAGCGAGAAGCCGACATCCCGGTGACGGCGAGCAGCGGCAACGTGTTTGCCGACATGCACTTTGCCGAGCCCGAGGAGGAGCTGACCAAGGCGCAGCTGGCGAGCCATATCCGGCAGGTCATTAAGCGAAACCGGCTTACCCAGATGGCCGCTGGGACGCTCATGGGCATCGATCAGCCGAAGGTCTCCGCCTTGCTCAATGGACGGCTCGCAAACTTCTCCAGCGAGCGGCTGATGCGCCTGCTGACCGCGCTCGGCCAGGATGTGGAAATCATGGTCAAGGCGAAACCCCGCAATCGCGCGCATGGACGCATCAAGGTCATTGGTGAAGCGCATGCGTGAAGCGGTTGCTTCGTCTGCTGGCACCGGCACGTGCGTGATAAAAGGCGATCTGCGCCGGGATTTTCAGCGCCGGACAACCTACGATCTGGTCGGTCTTCAATTCGCCACGACGTTTTACTCCCCCCGCCTCACTGATCCTTCGGTAGCGCTTGCTGCAACGCCGTCGCGTAGGCATTGCGCGCCGTCTGGCAAATTTTCAGCTGGACCTGCAGCCGGTGAATTTCCTGGTCGACCAGGTTGATGTTCATCGCCTGCTGGCGCGCTTCTCCGCTCAATTTGTCCAAGTCGAAGTCCCGACCGTCAATGGTGACATGGGCCATCTGCTCGCTCCGACCAGCTCATCGAAACTGGATTGTATCGCCGCCCGGCATCTCAAAGAGGCTTTCGGACAATGTCGGCGCAGGCGGCGGTCGCAACTGCGCCTGCAACCGCGCAAGATGCTCGAACATGCCAAGTTGGCCCATCGATAACATCTGCGCGTAGGCGATTGGCAATGCTCCTGGTGTCTTGCGTAATTCAAGGAACACATCATCGGCCAGTGCATTGAGCGCAACTTCGTCGATGCGATACAGACCCGTAATGGCCCGCTCACTCTGCTCCGCCTTGAGTTTTATCGGCCAGGCCTGAATGACCCCGGCTTCCGCCAAGGCTGCTACCGCCACATCGGTCGTCCGGCGCTGCGCTGTCAAGCCCCGCGCCCTTAGCACGGCGCTACCTGGCGTTGGGGAAAGGTGGAGTGCTGGTTTTCTCAATCTTTGTTGTTAATAGCCTTGGATTGCTAGCGTTGCCGCAGCCCGATGTTGCCACACCCAACCCCAATGTAGTGGTGTCGATCGAAGCCCAAGCCAATCAGGCCGGGGCGTCCACGCCTACGGTTTGTCCGCGGCGGTAGAATTTCGAGTTTGGGCGACGGTCACGGGCGCTACGGGTACGTCCGGCGCCTATTTACGTTGCCACGGAAATCTTGACGTCTGGATTTTCCGTGGGCATATTAATTATGTGAGGATTACCTTCGACCCAGCCAAGCGAGATAAGACGCTGGCTGAGCGGGGATTAGATTTTGCCGAAGCCGCGACGGTGTTTGCAGGAGTGACGCTCACGCTGCAGGACGATCGGCGGAACTACGGCGAGCCAAGGTTCCAAAGCTACGGCCTGCTCCGCCAACGTCTGGTCATGGTGGTCTGGACGCCGCGTGGCGCGGATCGCCACGTGATTTCGATGAGGAAGTGCAATGCCCGAGAAAAAGCGCGTTTCGAAGCGCGTCTGGGCTGACCCGGACGACGCGCCGCAATGGACCAAAGATCAGTTTGATCGCGCCGAATTCGCGGTCGGAGGCAAAGTGGTGCGTCCGGCGCAAGGCACGCTGACGCGCGCGCGCGGACGACCTAAGAAGATCGATGCGAAAGTCCATATTCATATCCGCCTCTCGCCGACCGTGCTCGATCATTTTCGAGCTAGCGGGCCGGGCTGGCAGACGCGCATCGACGAGATACTTCGTAAATGGGTCGATAGACGGCGTAAGGAGTCGTGGCAACCCACGAAACGTATCCGAAAAGCCTCGTGAATTACCAACAAGCGCTTTGCTTGGCCGACGTGAGCGCGGCGGGGGCGTGCATCATCTATTAAGTCGTGACCCGCCGAGGCATGCTGTGCCTGATCGACGTAGAAGGACCTGACGGATGCCGAGAGAGGGCGACCGTTAGTCTGGGCCTGCTGCCCATCCTCGCCCTTCGCTGGGAAACTATCCCCGGCGGAAAATATGGAAGAGACGGCGGCACCCTGCCCATCCCCCTCCTAAACCGATTTTGACCGTGGGACCCCTATCAGCCGCAGAAAATTTGCCGCTGCGCAAAACTACTCTTTGCCATGAGCAACCGCGCCAACTGGAAGCGGTATAGCGAGAGAATGACAGTGCAGTCACGATCGAATGATAATTGGCCGGATCATTCTTCTTCCGCTGGGAGAAAGCGGGATGAGCAATCGGCGGATCGGTCATGCGGGCAACGGAGGCGGCCAGGGCCGGAGTCGAATAGGTGCCGAGGAGCTATTTCGATTCGGCCAAGGCCGCCCGGCTCAGGTATTCCCCAAAGATGCACCGAGCACGACGCTAAACTCCACAATTCAGGCCGCCTTGACGTGAGTCAAACGTCCCCGGCGATGAAACGATTGGCGAGATAGTCAGTGCAAGGGCGACGGTTTTTGCGGGCGAGGAACCGGGATAGGCACTGAGGGTAGCTGCACTGGCGCTTCTGAATGCACAATGCTTTGCGCATTTTTGCTCGGCGAGACCGTTGGGGACTGAGGTAGCGACGATATCCTTTCGCCGAGATTCTGCTGGGCCGACCGCAGCGCTGCGATGTCTTGGGTCATTTGCTCCTGCTTAGCGGCGACCTGCTCCACCATATGCCGCATGACAGCGAGATCGCTCACCATGGTCTCAAGCTGGTGTTGCAGATCATGAGACGATGTGGCCGCGACCGACGCCTGCCCTGAAGTTTCGGAAGCCGGCTCAGTGGCTACGTCAGAGCCGGTGGGCGACTTGGTCCCAAGCACGGATAACAACTGACTCAGCGAAGTTCCCCAAGTTCTAATCGTATCCCTTGTTTTGTCGTCGCTGGACTGCCAAGCCAATGCGGCGCCGACAGTCGCAATGATGATGAATCCATAAGTCAAGGTACGGAATACTCGTCTTCCTACCGACCGCCTATCGCGAGAGGTTCCGTCACTTTGGAAACTTGGTTGGCCGGGATGCACGCTCATGGAAGGCTCAACAGGCGCAATGCTGGGAGAGACATGAAGTTCTTGCTGACGACTATCCGAAGAGCCGTTTTCGTGAGGATGCGCAACCCCAGCGTTTCGAGCCTCCTGGATTCTTAGCCATTCTTTGAACGCCCGGAAGATTTCGTCGCCTTGATCGCTCTGAGCTTGGGTTTCCGACGAAACCATTGGCAGCACTCCTTACAAATACACGCCTACGATCGAGCAAGGAGGCCATCTCGGTGTGACAAAAGCAAGGCAAGTACGATCGACGGGCACAAATCTTCGACCAAAACCCCGTTCAGCACCCCGGCGACGAAATGACATGATAGAAATCGGCCGTAAGTTTCCATTCGCTCGGAAACCGAGATCAGCAAACTCGCCAGCGACCGCATCGCCGATCTGATCAATCACATGCGTGACAACGGCTACGCTGCCGGAACCAGCAACCGCGTGTTGGTGCTGTTGCGATACATCTTCAATCTCGCTCGAAAATGGAACGTGCCGGGCGTCGGCGCCAACCCGGCCGCCGGACTCAGCACGGCGCCCGAAGTCCATCGGCAGCGTTTTCTTACCGCCGAGGAAACCAGGCGGCGTCATAGCAAACCGAATCGTTGCGGCGGCCCTAAACGCGATAGCAACATTTCTTCAAAAAGGAATCGCGAAAACAATCTTGCGTTTTTGCGGTGTCGCCCCATGACCCTCAACAGGATTTGGCGATCTTCTGGATTACCGAGGGTTTCGGCGCGCTGGTGGGCTGTGCTGCCGGACCCACTGAAGATAACGCTCAATTGTTGAAAATTCTCTATTAATTATGGGTACTTATGAAATATTCCACCGAAGGAATACTTCTTGACATTATTCCATAGATGGAATATTTATAAATATGAATTGGAACGTCGAATACACCGACGAATTCGAGGAATGGTGGAACGGCCTGACCGAGGGCGAACAGGAGGACTTTGCGGCGGTTGTCACGCTGCTAACGGAGCATGGGCCGCAACTGCCCTATCCCTATTCGTCAGGGATTAACGGCTCGAAACACGGTCACATGCGCGAACTGCGTGTACAGAGCGGCGGAAAGCCTCTCCGTGGATTTTACGCCCTCGATCCGAGGCGCACGGCAATTCTGCTTATCGGCGGCGATAAGACCGGAGACGACCGCTTTTACAAGGAGATGGTTCCTGTCGCCGACCGTCTCTATGACGACTATATCGCGGAGTTAAGAAAGGAAGGGTTGATCAAATGACTGGGCATCGCCCGTTTAGTGAACTGACAAAGAGCTTCTCTCGGGAGCGCAAAGCTCGCACGGAGGCAAAGGTGCGTGTGCTTAAGGCGGAGATGCCTCTTGCCGAATTGCGCCAGGCCCGTGACCGTTCGCAGGAAGAACTTGCACGCGAGTTGAAGGTGGGACAGCCAGCGGTCGCCAAGCTCGAAAGACGCGCGGACATGTATGTCAGCAATCTACGGCGATATGTAGAGGCGCTTGGTGGCTCACTTGAGATTACAGCGCGGTTTGCGGAAGGAACGGTCAGTATCACAAATTTCAGTGATCTTGAGAACTCGCGGGGTGAGCCGCAGGGTCGTTAGTTTGGAAGGCCCTGCCTTTGAGATGGCCTTTCAAAGAAATTCACCCAATCCGTCGACCTATGAGGCTTTCGGCCTACGGCCTATGGCTACGCCCGTTTCGGAGCTGACACAGCACCTCCAAACGTCTTCTCCGTATAAAATCGGTGACGGAGAATTCTAGTCACTTGGGCTTGATAACCCATGGCCTTCATCCAACTCGGCCGACAGTTCGGATTACCCTCCGCTTCCCGCCGGGACTTGAGAACCTCCTCCCACACCGCCCTGCCATGAGCCGCCTCGAAGCGGCTAAACTCATCCTGAATTTCCTGAGTCTTCATCCGCCGCAATTCCCTCGCAATCGAAAGTAGCGGCAAATATGCATCCCGGCGAATTGCGTTGCGTCGGGCAATTTCTAAAAGTCAGCCGAGCCGTCGCCGCACAGAAATTCGCGGGCTCGGCTTCATGCGCGGTGGCAGGGAATTGAATGGCCACAGCAGCGGTCGCGTCGGCAGGCTCCCCATCGGCACAATGCTCGCAGCCGGGAGGGCCACCGCTGAGGCCAGCAAGCGGCGGCGGTCGATGGTCAGCGGGAAATCGTCTCTGGCCATAAAGCCCTCCTGTGAACGAGGGCTGGCGCTCCGCTAGCTTTGCCGATCTTTCGGCCGCATCCCGTTTCCGGGAGACCACCGTGCTGCGGAAGCCGGTTGGTGAGAGCACCAAGCCCTCGTCTTGATGCGAGTGGAAGAATATACCGTGGTCGAAAAGCCCAATGCGGGCCGTGAGCCGAGCGTTCAGGCCTCTACTGTGAATGTCATCGGCTCATCGAAACTGGACTGTATCGCCGCCCGGCATCTCAAAAAGGCTATCTATGTTCTCGGGCAAGGCCGCAGCAGGTGGCGGTCGCGACTGCGCCTGCAACCGCGCAAGATGCTCGAAGATGCCAAGTTGGCCCACAACATTTGCGCGTATGCGATTGGCCGGAACAAAGCGCTCGCTAGTGCGGAAATTAACGGACAACCGCGGGCCGGGATCATTCCTTTCATTCCCTCAACTCAAGGCGTTTTAAATTTGGCGATCTTCGATCTTGCAGCGAAAACTGCCTATCGGGCGTCCCGACATTGATGCGGAATGGCTTCCGCATAACGGGATATTTCGGATGCCGCATGGGATCGGCATTTTTCGCGGCGGACTTCCCCCCCTTGCACACCCTAGGCGTGGCCAAGCCGGGCTGTTCACCCACTATAACCTAGGGCGCCCGCCTCGGAGTTTCGCCCCCGCCGGGGCGTGTTAGCGAATTCGATACCTTCGGCAAATATAGCGGCCTCGAGCGCCTTCGCGTTGACGGAACTTTAAGACTTCTTGAGACGCCGGGGCTTAATCGTAGGCGTTGAGGTGAGTAAGGCGTAAGTGTCATGACGCGGAAATGCAGTACCTGCCAGCATGTCAAGCGCGAAGAAATTGACCGTCGGCTGGCGGCCGGGGAGCCCGGCAGTCAGATCGCGCGTGACTATGATTTGAACCCCTCGAGCCTGCACCGGCATCGGGTGAATTGCCTCGGGCTTCCCTCGTCCAACCAGATCATGAAGCAGGTGTCGCGCGGCACCGCGGCGATCACCTGCCTGCCGTCGAGAGAGGATCTGAACGCCGCCTATTTCGGCCTGCAGGCGCGCATCGACGAGATTGTCAACGAGGCACAACGGCAAGGCTCGCTGGCGGTGGCGATCTCGGGGCTGAACTCGATCCGGCATACGCTCGATAGTCTTTCGCGGCTGGCCGGCTACGACCGACCGGCCGGTCCCCAAGTCAATGTCGCGGTGCAGACGAATGTCCAACTCGATCTGACGCAGATCGCCGAGCGCATCATCAAGCAGTTTGATCATGAACCGGAAATCAAAGGGCGGATCGCGCAAGTGCTCTTCGGAATGGCCGATGAACAATCTACCGGGGTGGCCGATCTTCGGCCATCATCAGCGAAAGGCCTGCGTCAGTGATCGTTTTGCGGTTTTGCGCCGACGTTCATGACATGCAGTTGTCGGAGGACGTTCATTGTCATCCACGCCTTCAACGGCCGCTACGTCGGCAAGGAGGTGCTCCCGAGGATGCGCCGTTTCCGATCCAGACCTCGCTTTATAGCGCCTCGCAAGATCAACATTGAGCACAACATCGCCATAGAGAACTACGTTGCGCGATCCGTCGGCGAGCGTGCAGGATTCCGTCCTTTTCTCCTATGACGACGTATTCGGATTGCCGCCGGCGCAGCTGGTGCCAACCTGCGCGCGCTGCGCGAGCGGGACTGGACCTACGCGGTTTATTTCGGCATCGACGGCAGCGGCATCGAATACGAGCTCTACTATCTCGCAACCGATCCGCTGCAGCTGAAGAATCTGCTGCACGGTTTGCCGCAGGGTGCATCGCTCTATGTGGTCCAAGGGCTTCTCGGGCATTCCCAAGTTCGCATGACGCAGCGCTACGCTCACTTGGCGCCACAGACGCTGCTGGATACCGCCGAGACGGTGGCAGCGGTGATCGGCACGAGCGCACCGGCGGCCGAGACCGCCGCGGAATAAATCCTGGGGTAATGTCACCTCGCCCACCGCGACAGCCCCCCTTGCCATCGCTTCGATCGCCCCATGCTCCCACCACGCAGAGGGGAAGCAGCTCAAGGACAATCAGGCATCGCCGTGGAAAATTCTATGCGGCATTGACAAAAATGGCATGCTAGGTGCGCCCGATGGGCGACACGTCCGCGGCTCCGCCGCTCAAGAGCCAACCATCCGGGGACACACTTGCCGTGAATTTGACCACATTGCATAGTTTGAATCAACGAATTGTACACGGAGTTCTGCGTTTCATCAGCTCCCGAATACCTATTTTCGGGCTAAACGTGCATGAAGCCGGTACAATAAATTATCATGACGGTTGAGCCACTTAGCCGCCACGGTGTCCAGGAGGAATCTATGCTCCCCGCGGGGAGCGCTGGTCCCGGGCCATGTGATGGAACCGTGGCCGGTGGCGAATCACTCATTGTGAATGATTCTGCCGCGGGGTCGCAAAGCAGTGGCGCGGGTTGGGTCAATCCCGAGGATCATTGTCAACCGGTCAATTCGAGCGGCGACGGCAGCGTGGAATCGTCGGCGAGTCAAAGTGTACTCGCTGACATTGTTGATCTGGCCCAGGATAGCCAAAGCGGCGAGGTAGCCCACTATAACAGCTCGAGTTTGTCTACGCCTGGCGATCTGCCGCTAGGCCTGGATTCGGATCAATTAGTGTCAATTCAAGACGCCGACGCAATTGCCGGCGTTGATACGCCAGTAGAATATCCCGTCCAATTTCAAGGTTTGTTTTTCACAGCCGGCGAGTCGATCGCGGCGGCGCAAGATCACACAGTATTTGAAGCCCCAGTAGGCGCTGCGGCTGATGGTTCAACCGAGCAAATTTCTGGAATTGTCTCGACTGGTTTAGAAATCGGGTATTCCGCACTGAATCAGAATGACGCCCTTGCACCTACTTCGGCAGGCTCGCCTGATAGTCTCGGATTCTTTCAGGATCCTAACGGCGGTCTTACCACCTTTGCTGACGCGACTGGCAGCGATTCCATCACGGTCACCAATATCGTCAACGTCGACGCCAGCGACACTGCTCCCACGCCGCTTATCTACATCGGCGGCAACGCGTGGGAAGTGATCAGCGCAACGGTCGAGGCGACCAACATTTATTCGGCCGCAGGCGCTACCGTCGGAATGAACAACACTGTCGGTGACGGCGCGAGCTTGACCGTCGGCAACTACGCCGACAATGCCGCTACCCCGGTGGGGCTTACAAACTTTCTCGACATCGTGTACGGCGGCGCCGTCCCGACGGACATCGAATCGACTAACTGGTCCGGGGCCGTCATAACGGCTGCCTCGGGCGAAAGTTTCAGCACCGTCTCGGCCCAGTGGGTGGTGCCAACCGTCGCGCAGGTGCCGATCACAGGCGTCACGAACTCGGATGTCGCCGAGTGGGTCGGGATCGACGGTTACCAATCCGCGGACGTGTGTCAGGCCGGCGTTCTGGAGATAGTGCAGACATCCGCCCACGGTCAGACAACGATCACTTGTGAGGCATTTGTCGAATGGTATCCGGCTGCAGCCGACATTATCCCTGCTTCATCCTTCCAGGTAAGCCCAGGCAATACGATACAAGTCACGGTCGAAACGACTGGCGCTGGAGCGACCACAGCTACCTTCGTCCTTGACGACGAAACAACCGGCAAGACCTACGACATCAGCTTGACAGCGCCAACAGGGACCCACCTGCAGGGCAATAGCGCCGAATTTGTTGTCGAAACGCCCGAAGTGAATGGCGGGCAACCTCTCTTGAGCGACTTTCTCAACTCGCCTGTCGTGTTCCAGGGTGTCAGTGCGATTTATGTAGGCGGCTCGGCGGCCAGCCTCTCATCAGCCCAATCGATCGGCATGTGGACGAACGACGTGCCGGGCTCCAATGGATCCTCCGTTCAGGAAGCCTACGGCAGCGTCCAGTCAGGGTCCGTCACGGTGACCGAGGATGACTACTGGCCCGCGGCAGCACCGCCTGTGACTGCAGCACCGACTGTGACTTCAGTCGTAGAGTCGCCCAATAGTGGTATTGCTAACGTCGGCACGAAGGTTGCCATCACCATCGAGCTGAATGAAACAGTCACTGTTGCAGGTGGCACGCCGACCCTGGCACTCAACGACGGTGGGACCGCAAGCTATAGCGGCGGCTCCGGCACCGACGCTTTGACCTTCGACTACACGGTACAATCCGGTCAGAACACCAAAAATCTTCTTATATCATTCATCAATCTTGACGGTGCGACCATTGCTGATGCATCTGGCAATAACGCGGACTTTTCAGACCTTACTAGTTTCACGCCCGGGAACCTGGAGATCTACACCACGCCGACCGCGAGCGTGAGCGCGCACAGTTTCACTGTTTCGCTGCAAGCGGTCGCGGCATCCTCCTTCTTCACAATCACGAATCCCAGCGGCGACAGCATCACGCAATATTCGTTCGAAGATAACGGCGGTGGCAGCGGGCATTTCACCGTGGCCGGGACCGTCGAGCCAGACGGGCAAACGTTCACGGTCAGCGCCAATAATTTGAGTAGCGTCCAGTACGTTGGCGGCGGTTCAGCCGGAACCGATACGCTCACTATTGATGCTTATGATGCCACTGCGGCCGCGTGGGTGCCCTCAGTATCAATCAGCGCAGTTACCACGGCGCCCTTTCTAACAATCCAGAACGACTATTTGGCTATCACCCGGACCGCTCTGCCGGTCGATCAGGCCACGGCGATCGCCAACGCAATTGATGCGGGCACGCAGACCGAAGCCCAATATGTCAACGGCCTTCTCTCTCAGGTGGCGGACACGACGATTCCGGCTGTCGCGGTCGAAGCCTCAATGTATGGTGTAACCGGGACTTCCGCTGAAATTACGTCGCTCGTCACCAATTTTCTACCAGCGCAGGTCGCCAATGCGATTGCGAACGGCTACAACCCGGAAATATATGCGTGTGAGACACTGGGGCTGGTGTTCGCGTTCGGCAATGAAAACGGCAGTACCGCGTTTGCGAACAATTACGGGCCATCGAACGCTGCAATGCCGAATACGACCGCTGGTGACGCGTCATTTGCAGCGGCGGCCGCAAGCTTTATCTTCGGCTCAGCAGA
>Ga0116126_1002205_pt1 | contig 11312 bp, 7 predicted proteins | sample June2015DPH_16_5_FD_89730 | JGI IMG/M metagenome (GOLD analysis project Ga0116126, IMG submission 89730) | Peatland microbial communities from SPRUCE experiment site at the Marcell Experimental Forest, Minnesota, USA - June2015DPH_16_40 | ecosystem: Environmental > Terrestrial > Soil > Wetlands >...
CTTAGGTTTGGCGAAAAAATTAGTTTAGGCAAACAACCTTACTTGGCTGCTTCGTGCATAACAATAATCAATTATCTGTTGGACGTCAAGAGCTAAATCTTGCTCTTGAAGTGTTCCCAACCGCGGGCTTCAACAGAACTTTTTAAGCCGTCAACGTCTAAGAGCATCTGCGTGTCCCTCGTAGCTTTTCCAATGGGCAAAAGACATCCGCCGACGGCTTCTACTGCGGCTTCAGCTTCAACCCACTTGTCAGGCTTGATGGTTACTACAAGCTCGTATTCTTCGCCGCCGTAAAGCGCCAGCTCCAACGGATCAAGGTGGTTAAATTCGGCGAATCTCCTTACTTCATCAGAAACGGGAACAGTGTTAACGACGAAGCCGACGTTACTCATTTTGGCGATTTCATGCAAGCTCCAAGCCAAACCGTCACTTGAATCGATGGAAGCTGTCGCTGCACCTGAACGACTAAGAGCTAACCCTTCTTTAAGCCGGGCGTTAGGCATACAAACCGCACCCAGCAAAACATCACGCAGATGAGGGGACGCTGAAAAATTATTCGCCAGTAAACGTAATCCAGCCGCTGACTTGCCGAAGAACCCCGTGACTGCTAACACGTCGCCCGGTTTGGCCCCGTTGCGAAGCATCAAGCTTGTTTTTTCTGCTGTGCCATAGAGGCTGATTGAAATTATGAGGTCTGAAGCTTCACCTGTATCCCCGCCGACAATGTAAGCACCATATTCCCTTGCACCCGCATTTAACCCGCGTGCGATTTCTTCAATATCTTTTTGCATTAGACCTTTAGGTAGCCCTAAAGATGCCAGAGCGGCTGTGGGTTGGACACCTTTGGAGGCGAAGTCGCTGATGTTCATAACGACTGCTTTGCGTGACGCTTGCCAAAGGCTCATGTTGGGAGGCACGTCGGTTTTACTCACAAGCATATCAGTTTTGAGGACGGCAACCTGTTTTTGGTCAATGTTAACTGCGGAAACGTCGTCGCCGAAGGGAACGGGCAAGTTGGGCATGGTTTCAAGGTTCCTGGCGATTATGTCAATTATTCTTCGCTCGCCGATGCCTGTGCTTTCGGGGACATGGTTTTTTCCTGTTTTTTCGTCAACCAAATCGTTCGCGCTCGGAAACTAACAATAAGTCAAGATAGGCAACTTAATGCTTTTAAAATTGGCGCTCCACCAATTTTTGTTGTCGGATTTACCACAAATGCTCAACTATGTGAGCTTAAAATGCTCCCTTTATGTGAAACAACTTATTTCGACTTGAAACGAGACGCATGAAATTGTGAATTGAATTTTTGTCCTTCAAAATTTCTGTTCTTTAATGAAAAAATCATGAAAAGGGACAACTCATTTCGTCAATTCTTGGGTCAGCGTTATTTGACGATTTCTCACAGCGCAAGCTCGAAGCCGTCGCCTCACATCATCCCGCCATCTACGTGGGGCTGCGGAAATTTATTCATTTTGCAAGATAAGCCCAAAAGCAGATTGCTTTTAGGTTAATTTGCTTACGAGTTCTTGGGCTCGTCTATCGAGGTTTTCGCTTTGCCAGATTTTAACCACAACCAGGTTTGATAGAGAACCGCTGCGCGAGAGAAGGTTGAGGTGTTTAGAACTGCCCATTATCAAATTATCGTCCGAAGGTTAATGTGGAAAATTTGTGCGTGAAATATGTTTTAGCGCAAAATTATCATGTGATATTAACGACAGTTGACGAATCTAAATCTTTAAAGTTCCCCAAAGGCAGGGTAGATTGTACGTGTTATTTGGAGGTGAAAAAGAGACATGATATTCGAAGAAGAAGATGAATGGGAAGAAGGCGAAGATGAAGAATGGGAAGAAGAAGAATGGTAGACTAAGCACCCCGAACTGAACTTTTTATTATTTTTCTTTCGTTAAATCCCTTCTTAAGGAAGCGTTTGAGGTCGATTTTTGAAACCGATGAAAAACCTGTTTGTTTAGTTTCTGATGCAGCCATTTATCTTTGCCATGACGCGAGTCGAAATTCTAACGGAAAGCTAAAGAAAGCTGTTTTTGATTCTTAAATTTATTACTTAGTTGTTATTTTGATAGTTAGGAGTTTGCCTATGACCCGAATTGCCGTGCTTAACCAGGACAAATGCAAAGTCAAAAAATGCAACCAAGTCTGCGTCAGCTACTGCCCTATGGTTCGCAGCCGAGTAGAAGCAATAAGAGTAGAAGGAAACAAAGCTGTCATATCTGAATCTCTGTGCAGCGGCTGCGGAATCTGCGTCAGGAAATGCCCCTTCAAAGCAATAAGCGTGGTCAACCTACCCGACGAATTGGAGAAGGATTGCAGCCACCGCTTCACCGAAAACAGCTTCAAACTTTTCCGTTTACCCATGCCGTCGCCGGGCACAGTACTGGGTTTACTGGGGCAGAACGGCATCGGAAAAACCACAACGCTCAAAGTTTTCTCAGGCGAGATCAAACCGAACTTGGGAAAGTATAAGGACCCGCCTGATTGGCCTGAAATAATCCAATATTATCGGGGTTCAAGTCTTCAAGATTACTTCCAGAAGATGAGTGAAAAAAAACTCAAGGTAAGCAGCAAACCACAATACGTAGACAAGATTCCTAAGGCAGTCGTAGGGAAAGTCGGCGATTTACTGGAAAAGGTCGATGAAAGAAAACAGCTGAACGTCATTGCTGAAGAACTTGAACTCAAAAAAGTTTGGGATAGACCCTTAGACATTCTTAGCGGTGGGGAACTTCAACGTGTAGCAGTTGCAGCTGCACTTAGTCGCGAAGCCGACGTTTACCTTTTTGACGAGCCTTCAAGTTACCTTGACGTGAAACAGAGGCTTGTTGTTGCGAGAGCAATACGAAGTCTTAAGGAACAGCAGAAAACCATCATTGTCGCCGAACATGATTTAGCCATAATCGATTACTTGTCGGACCAAATTTGCCTCTTCTACGGCGAACCAGCCGTCTACGGCGTCGTTTCTCATGTGCACGGGGTTCGAACAGGCATAAACATTTACCTGCAAGGCTACATCCCAGACGAGAACATCATGTTCCGCAAAGAAGCAATCGTTTTCCATGAGAAACCGCCTACCGCAGGCTCAAACGTGGGCGAACCCATCTTAAAATGGGAACACATAGAAAAATCCTTCAACGAATTCAAGTTATCCGTCGAACCCGGCGAGATCAAAGTTGGCGAAATCATTGGCATTTTAGGTCCCAACGGCATTGGAAAAACAACATTTGTAAAGATTCTTGCAGGCATAGAGGAAACTGACGACAAGAAGAAGCTGGGCGAGTTAACTGTTAGTTACAAGCCACAATACATCGCCCCCGATTACGCAGGGACAGTTGCAGAGTTGCTTATGAGCGTCGCTAAAGAAAATTTTACTTCCAGTTGGTACAAAACGGAGATTGCTCAACCGATGAGGCTTCAGGTTTTGATGGATCGAAACGTGATGGAGCTGAGCGGTGGAGAACTACAGAAAGTCGCCATTGCAGCCTGCCTCAGCCGAAAAGCCGATTTGTTTCTGCTTGACGAGCCAAGCGCTTACCTGGACGTTGAAGAGCGCCTGAACATGGCTAAGACTCTTCGGAGGGTTGTGGAAGCGCACGGCATCCCGGCGTTCGTTGTTGAACACGATGTTGTAACTCAAGACTTCGTCGCTGACCGCCTGATGGTTTTCAACGGTGACCCAGGCGTAAGCGGCAGAGCTAATCCGCCAACCAGCCTCAGGAAAGGGATGAACTCGTTTCTTAAAGAAATGGACATAACCTTCCGCAGAGATTCAGTCACCATGCGTCCCCGAGTAAACAAAGAAGACTCTCAAATGGATAAGTTCCAAAAAGGTATAGGTGAGTACTACTATACTAAGACCACTAAGCCAGAAGCGGCGCTCAAGAAGTAGCAAAAACACTTCTTCGCCTTAATTATCGAAGCAATACCTTCCTCGAAACTGCTAATGCATCTGTAAGAACTTAATATACACTTTCAAAGCAAAAATAAACATTTCTTAGCAGCTGACTTCTGCCCAAATTCCAGGTTTTCTTCTTAGGGTGCAGTTAACTTAAAAAACAAGCAGCAAATATACTAAGCACTCGAACGGAAGAAAAAGGGAAAAAGTGGTGTAGGTAGCAAGTGGCTCAAGCAACCTTCGAAGAGATTTCCGCCAGTGACTTTTTTTACAGGAACAGAGACATCGCTGGCTTCACAAATCCCTCCCGAGCCATATTCGCCGCAATCCGCGAGTTAGTCGAAAACTCATTGGACGCGGCTGAAAGCCAAAAAATCCCGCCCAACATTTACGTGCGCTTGTCTTTTGAAGGGGAAGCTTCCAAAGACACTCAAATTTACAAGCTCCGTGTAGAAGACAACGGCAGTGGAATTCAACCGCGGTTCATCCCATCTGCTTTCGGGCAGGTTCTCTTCGGAAGCAAATACAAGCTAAAACAAATGCGTGGAACATTCGGTCTAGGCGGCAAAATGGCTGTTCTATACGGACAAATCACCACTCACCAGCCAGCTTTCGTTACGTCAAGCACTGGTCAAGCCAAAATATACAGTTTCAAGTTAATGATGGATATTCAAAGGAACCGCCCCATTATTCTAGATCGCAAAGTCCTGATCAACAAGGACAACTGGCGCGGAACGATTGTTGAATTCACCCTTGAAGGGGACTATCTCAGGGCGATGCCAAAAATCCTCGATTACTTCAAACAGACAGCTATGGTGAACCCGTACGCCAATCTGACTTTCGTCGACCCAAAAGGCAGACTCTACAAGTTTGTGCGCGCAACGAGTGAGATGCCTGAACCGCCAAAAGAAACGTTGCCACACCCATACGGCGTAGACGTAGAGTTACTGCAGCGCCTCATTCAGATGACTACTTACAATAACATGACTGATTTCTTGACAGGCCACTTTCATCGTGTCGGCGCTGTTACGGCACTCAAATTCTTGATTTTCAGCGATTTAATTACCTTCACTTGCCGTGAGCATGGTAAAATTTCACTGGATCAGATAAAATTAGTTGATAACAAACCCCTCTGCCCAACCTGCGGCAAGGAAGCACAATCAAGCACTAAGAACCCAAAACGGCTATCACATGAGGAAATTGTCCGTTTAATGCAGAACCTCAAGAAATACAAGGATTTCCTGCCACCAGACGCCAGTTGCCTTTCACCTTTAGGAGAGGAATTGCTTAAAGCCGGCGTACAAAAAGAGCTGTACCCCGAGTACCTTGTCGTTCACCAACGCAAACCATCTACTTATGCAGGTCACCCATTTATTGTTGAAATGGCAATTGCTTACGGCGGCGGAGTACCAAAACGCGGCAGCTTCGTAATTTATCGTTTCGCAAACAAGATCCCGCTGCTCTACGACGAAGCAAGCGATGTCTCTTACCGAGTCATATCGGCGATGAACTGGCGCCGCTACAAAGTCGCTCCAGACATGCCCATAGCGATCGTTATTCATATTTGCAGCACAAAAGTGCCTTATAAGACGGTTGGAAAAGAATTCATCGCTGACCGCCCCGAAGTACGACGTGAAGAAGCAAACGCAATCCGAGAAGTTGCCCGTCAACTGCAGCATTTCCTGTCACGTCAAGAGCATGTGCATATGGAGAAGAAGCGTCTAGGAATCTTCGGCAAGTACCTGCCTAAAATCGCTCAGTTCGCAACCACTTTGGCTGGGCAGGAGCGGGTTCCAGACATAGATAAACTACTAAAGAGTGTTCAGAAGTATGGCGCAGAAGAAAGCTAAAATTATTGAAAGAAGAAATGAAGTTATCAATGGGCTTCAAACGTTTGGCACCGAAATTTATAATCAATTGGACCAAGGCGTTTTCCCAACAATTAACATGCCAAGTCGCTCCACCGATAACATAACGTATGACTCGGTTGTTCGACAGTATATCTTAGGCGAAAAAGCAGTCAGCCGAAGCGCCCGAAACATACGACACATTAAACCCTTCACGCAACTCGCTTGGGCTGCTATGTTCAGCAACGAACTTACAACCCAACGAAAAACCAGCACGCTAAGAGATGTTTACTACTCTGCACAGGCTTATGAGATGACCTTTACGGACCAGCAGGAATCCAACAACATCATCACCGACTTGGAAACGTTGACCGGGTTCGCGAGGGAAGACTTCCATATTTTTCCAGAAGAACGCAGCGCTATCTTCGGTGACTTAAACATCGGCTACACCGTCCCAGGTTACGAAGGCAAAACTCTCAACCTAACCAGCCACCCCGACGGCGTCCTCATTGGACCAGCCTTAACTTCATCAGAGTTGTTGGAGACGAAAGCTGATAAAGTCATTGCTATCGAGAAGGGCGCCCTATTCACTAGGTTTATCGAAGAAAATGTACATAACAAGCACAAGGCGCTGCTGATTTCATGCGGTGGACAGGCACCAAGACAAACTCGCAGCTTCATCCGACGATTACACGACGAACTCAACCTGCCGGTATACATCTTAACCGACGGCGACCCATGGGGAATGCACATTGCCCAAGTCATCATTTCAGGCTCAGCCAACGCAGCGCACTTGAGAGATCTTAACACTCCAGATGCAGTGTGGAGCGGGGTTTGGGCAAGCGACATAATCGAGTATAAGTTGCCGACGGATCCTCTCGATGAAGTGGACATAAAAAGGCTTTACGAACTGCAGAAGGACCCGAGGTACCAAAATGACCCTATCTGGCAAAAAGAAATAAAGCTTTTCCTGAAAATAAAAAGAAAGGCTGAACAGGAAGCTTTCAGCCGTTACGGTTTAACGTATATTGTCGATGAGTATCTGCCTACAAAATTGAAGAACTAAGCGTCTACATCATAGCGGCGGCGGTTGTTTCTTCCGACTTTACCGCCCACACTTTTACGGTTGCTTCGTTGCTCTTCAAGTCCGTCTTGCCTTCGATATGCGCTTTAGTGTTGCTGCGCCGTCTTCCATGAATCCTTAATAATTACAGCATTAGTTTTCTCTTTAATTTTATCAAACATTTCTTTCTTTTCTATCAAAAAAACCACCCCGAACAAAACCAGAAAAACAATTTAATCCCCATTTAACTATGCCACGTAAAGAACAAATATTGGTGGAAGATTTGGAAAATCCAGTTTGAGCTTGCGGTCAATTAAGCACCCAACATGGATAAACTTCAAGGTAGGCAATAACAAATAATTTAAAATACCCCTCTTGTTTAATGTAGCCATTAACACGGAGAGGCAGGGCGCAAACAAATATGAGTGAACAAGGCGACACATTCTGGGTATCGCTTGCCGAAAAATTCTTCGGCTTAATAATAATAGTAATCGGCGGAGTACTTCTTTACTTAACAGCTACAAGCACCAGCGCTAGCGAGTTGGGCGCGTTTAGCGGGTTCTTCGGGGTTTTAAGCGTAATCCTGATTGTCATCGGACTCTTCATGCTGCTGGTAAGACCCACAGAATAGATTACATCATTTCTTTTTTCAATAGGAACAAGAGGTTTTAGGTTTAGATTTTAGCTTTCGGCTTACGCTACACGAATGTTCAATGGTTTGAAAGGGCTCCACCACCATTTATAAACTCAAATTGCATTAAGAGACATGAATAATTTATAATGGAAGCGAAAAAATATGCCTACACGCCAACCCATCGTATGCGTCTTAGGACATGTGGACGCCGGTAAAACCTCACTTCTTGATGAACTGCGAAAAACCAGCGTGCAGGCTCGCGAAGCCGGAGGAATGACACAGCACATTGGCGCCAGCTTTTTCCCCGTTGAGACGCTCAAGCAGCTTATCGGGCCTTTGCTTTCCAACTTCAAAAGTGGCATCGAGATTCCCGGGTTGCTAATTGTGGATACGCCTGGGCATGAAGCTTTCACGAATCTACGTCGAAGAGGCGGAAGCGTCGCTGATATAGCCATATTGGTCGTTGATACATTGAGGGGTTTTGAGGCACAAACCTACGAGTGCATCGAAATTTTGAAGGCACGTAAAACCCCGTTTCTCGTTGCAGTCAACAAGATTGACCGTATTCCAGGCTGGACTGCTCAACCGGGAGCTCCTTTTATGAAGTCTTACATGGCACAATCAAGCTTTGTCCGTGAGGCATTAGATAACCGTTTATATACAATAATGGGTGAGTTTAGTCGCCAAGGCTTCAAAACTGACCGTTTCGACCACATCCGCGACTTCACCATCAACGTGGCTTTGGTACCGACTAGCGCCAAAACAGGCGAAGGTCTATCAGAACTGGTTATGGTTTTGGTCGGACTAAGTCAACAGTTTCTGAAGAAGCGACTGCAGACAACCGACGGCGCAGCTAAAGGCTCTATTTTGGAAGTTAAGGAGGAGCCCGGGTTAGGCTTAACTTTGAACGCGATTATTTACGACGGCACCCTTCACAGGGACGATTTGGTGGTTGTAGGCGGACGAGATGGACCAATTTCGTCGCGTGTGCGAACGATTCTAGTACCTAAACCTCTTGATGAAATGAGGGATCCACGAGATAAATTTACTTCGGTTGAATGCGTTTTTGCCAGCGCAGGCATCAAAATTGTTGCGCCTGGACTAGAGCGCGCCTTGGCTGGTGCCCCATTGTTTGCCGTGCCGACAGGAGAAGACCCAACTAAGTACTGTAATCTTATAACTGAAGAGATCGGGAGAATCAGAATTGCTAAAGAAATAGATGGTGTAATTGTAAAAGCTGACACGCTGGGTTCGCTAGAGGCTATGGCCGAGATTTTGAAGGCAAATAACGTGCAGGTGCGAATCGCCGACGTAGGCGACATAAGTAAACGAGACGTGATTGAGGCGTCTGTCGTGAAGACCCGTCAACCATTAGTCGGCGCAATACTAGCATTCGGCGTTAAAACTTTACCTGACGCTGAAGTGGAAGCCGCAGCCAACGGAATCCCAATCTTTAACCAACCTATAATCTACAACCTGATAGATGCATATCTGCAATGGGCTAAGAACAAACGTGAAACAAAAAGTGAAGCCGAGTTTGAAGCGCTAGTTAAGCCAGGTAAAGTTACAGTTTTGCCTAACTGCATCTTCCACAGAGCCAAGCCTTTAGTTGTCGGTGTAGAGGTGCTGGCCGGTCGATTAAAGCCAAAATACGGGCTGATGCGCAAGGAGGATGGCAGCGACCTTGGCGAGGTTGACCAGATTCAAGACCAAGGCAAAGCAATATCCGAAGCGAAGGTCGGCATGCAAGTTGCGATCTCAATGGACAAGCCGATCGCCGGCAGGCACGTTTTCGAGAAGGATATCCTGTACGTGAAGGTCCCTGAGAAGGATGCGCAGACTATGTTGACAACTCATGCGGATGACTTGACTGCTGAAGAACAAGACGTGCTCAAAGAATACATTAATTTTATGCGTAAAAAGATTCCTTTCTGGGCAGGCGTAATGTAAGAAAAACCATTTCTGTTTTTGTTTTTGACTACAAATAATAGACTAAGTAAGGATTGCTTAGGGGTCGTTTTAGGGTTTATTGCTTTGAGTTTTGGTAGAGCTCTGAGATGTATTCGTTGACTGTCTTGCCATGCTTTTTCGCTACTCTTTTAACAGCATCATTTATGCCTGTTGAGTATTGAACGGCTTTCTTGGGTTTGTCAACGATTGAGGCGGGCAAGCCAAGGTTGAAAGCGACCTTGCGCAACACCAATTTTCTAAGGGTGTCTAGCCTTGGTTCAATTTTGCATTCAATAGGTAAGCCAACCGAAAACTCTGCAACGTCAAATGAAGCGAACGGCATGCGTAACTCAACGTCGTGGTAGCTTGTGATCTTTAGGTCCCTTTCAAGGTTGCTCAAACAAATGTTAACCACGTCATAGAACATGGTTTTTAAGACTTTTTGGTCGCCTTCTTTGCAGTATTCATTGACGTAGCGTTGATAGCCTCCGAACAATTCATCCGCGCCCTGCCCTGCCAAAACCACCTGGAACCCTGCGTCAGCTGCCTGCTCTGCGGTCCAGTAAAATGGCAAACCGATGCTGGCTTTAATCGGATCAGCTTCCTCAATTAAGTCCACAACTTTGGGTAAGGTTTTTTCCACGTCAGAATCTTTATACAAGTTTACCTGAAGAGGCAGATTCAATTGTTTAGAAGCCGAGATGGCTTCCTCGGTTTCTGCCTCATTTTCCATGCTTACATGCAGCAGGTTAACTTTTAACCCGAGTTTGTTGGCCAAATAAGCCACAAGACTGCTATCTAATCCACCTGAAAACGCCACCGAAACTTCTTTTACATCATGCGTACGACGCCTTAGCGATTCCTCAACAAGCACTTGAAGCTTGTGTGCGGCTTCATCCAATGTTATCTGCTTGGGTACTGAAAAGTTCAAGGTCTTAACTGGTTTGAACTGGAAGCCATCCCTGTTTATGAAAGCAAGGTTTCCCGGCGGAAAAGAAGCAATATTTTCTATCCCCAGTTTCCACAGCGCCTTTCGGTTCGTGGCAACAGCAGCATAGTCTCGGTTTTCGCCGAAATATAGTGGTTGAACGCCAACAGGGTCTCTTCCGGCAGCCATCCAGCCATTCCTAACCATAAGAAACATGTAGTCCCCGTCGGCTTTTTCAATGAGCTTTTGCAGGATGGCTTCGCAATGCTTGGGTTCTTTAGAAAGCTGCTGCAAAGCGTCGGCTTTCGAAGGAGGAGAGTACACTTTTCCTTGCAAAACAAGTGCCGCATCCTCCAACTGCAAGAACTCGAAGCCTTTTGAGGATGGTTTTGAGGAGGCAATCCCGACCGCGGCTGAAGATTGAGGACTTTGCCTAATTAGATGGTCAAGTTTCTTGTCAAGAACACTCTTCTGTGGCGCAACAAACCCAAAATGAAAAGGCTGTTCGACGCTAAACTCTTTCAACACTTTAAGCATTTTTTCAGCTACGCTGTTGCCCTGTTTATCTAACGCTGCAACAGTTACCTTCATTACTAATCCCTTGTCCCAATTACACTCTAAATTGCCTCTCTAAGCATTAATTGGTTGTGCTTCTCAACATTTTTTGATTTACAATTTTGAAAAACAACAATTCTTTTCAGCCCTAAGTCTGGATACCCTTGACACGCATTATTGATCTAGTAAATACTTGTAAATCGAGGGAATGCTCAAAGGGAAATTTGAGTCAGACAAACCCAAATTTTCTTAAATTTTAAGATTCAAGAGTTACAGTAAAGAGTGCCAAGACAAGGTGTAGGTGCTATAAGCTTTTATACGTATGTTGATGAGATGTTAAAATAGCTAGAATGTTTGCCGTGAGGATATAGGCTGAATGCCCTACATAAAAAAAATCGAGTTGAAAGGTTTCAAATCTTTTGGGCCGC
>Ga0116126_1002207_pt1 | contig 11306 bp, 9 predicted proteins | sample June2015DPH_16_5_FD_89730 | JGI IMG/M metagenome (GOLD analysis project Ga0116126, IMG submission 89730) | Peatland microbial communities from SPRUCE experiment site at the Marcell Experimental Forest, Minnesota, USA - June2015DPH_16_40 | ecosystem: Environmental > Terrestrial > Soil > Wetlands >...
GCCGTCGCTCATCGGGATCTTGATATCTTGCTCGGCAATGACGCCGTATTTCCGTTCGGAGGTTTTCCACCGACGGCTGAACATTGCCCCTTTGTACGCTTCGAATACCAAGGCCCCTCGCGATCGAACGTTTTAATCCATTTAAGTTAGTAGTCTGTTCTAATGTTGGCTTTTCGTCTGGGGGTCTGCGTGCGGCGTGATCCAATTCTCCTCGTTTTCCCGCTGCCACTGCAAAATACGCTCTCGGAGAGACTGGCATCTTTCTTCAACAGCCACGTTGAACATCGAATCCTTCGCTTCGGCCCACTTCGCGTCGATTTCTGACCAATCTTCCGGCTGCAAGGCGCTGACGGAAGCCGAAAACAGAACTCGTTCTTCCATAGCCATGTGTTTCCGCTCTTGCTCGATGAAGTCGCGCATAATATCGTCGAACGTCTGCCGTGGTACCTCATGATTGGTCAGGACTCTTCTGATCATTTCAGCGACCCGTCGCAAACGTTCGCCTTCGTTTTGATGCTCAGTTTCGAGGTCGCCGACGCTTTCGGCAGCGACTGAGTCACGCACCTTCAGTTTCTCAAAAATCATGTCCTCCTTCGGATGATGGCAGCAATCGGGATAGTCCTGAAAATAACTGATGATCGCCTTTATGATTTCATAATCGGGCCGCTCTTCTCGATCGAGAACGCTTAATTCCTGCTCCAGAACGAGAAGCAACTCTTCGATGTTTCGATGTTCCTCGCGTAAGCTCTCAATAATTCCTGTCATGGGTAATGCCTGTTATTTTTGATGAAATTATACGCCTTTCAGCCGGAGTAATTGAGCTAGATCAATGATCGGTATCAATTGACGTATGTATTATTATCAGTAGTGGGAAGAATTCGTATTTTCGGCGCGTTTAGCGCTCAGTGGTGCGGGCGCTTTTGAGCATTTCCGCGGAAGTGTTCAATGTTTTGCCTCATGACAAAACTCTCCAAAAAAGCCTCCGAAAGTTGCCGCAGCCCTCCCGTTGACCTTGAGCTAGATCAATACCTCTTTGCGTATTTTGTATGACTGTTTAAAAATGGAGAAGGTGTCGGACTGGAAACGGATTGCCACAGCGCCGGCGGACGCCGACCTGGAGGTAAGTGTATACGATGAAGGGGAATATCATGCGTTGGTGTTCCCCTGCCGACGTGACGGCTCAGGCTGGCGCGATGTGAGCGCCAATCGTTCCATGCCGCTTAGGCCGACCCATTGGCGGCTTTGGGAACACCGGCGCGTTTGACAAAGGCTGCCTCGCTACTCCGGTCGCGATCCAGCGTAGCTAACGACCGCCGTCGCAGCGAACAACAAGCCAACGCCGATCATCTAACAGTCCTAATCGGTCGGCTCATCGAACGTCTCGAAAAAGGATCACTCGCCGGCACGTAGACGGGCCGGTCTCAACGCCTGCCATCGGTCGCCCAGTCGACGCTTGCCAGCGTCGCGGCGGTGACGACCTGGCCATTTGCACTGCTCATCGTGGCCTGGAACGCGGTGATGTCGCTATCAGGCCGTCGCACGATATTGCCACCGCCGGCGGGTCCGGGCAGTTGTTGCCGTTCGTCGCGCGTTGACACAATGCCGGTTAACCTTGCGCACGACCGCCGTCGTGCACTTCGGCTTCAACGAGCAGATCGAGCAGTCGTTCTTGTTGGCCCTATAGTAGATGATTTGACCCTGATCGACGTTACCGGTGCTGGTCAGCTCCGCGCCACCTGGGTAAACGTAGATATTGCGCTCCCGATCGAAGACAAAGCCAGCTCGCTGAAGGTGCCGTTGGGGCGCGACGACCTGTCCCACACCGGAACGGGCGGTGTGATCTTGCGATCCAGCAGCCACTTGAACAGCCTGACCGCGCCATAAACTGTATCGCCGGCGAGCCTCTGGGGCTGCAGATCGAAGCGGCGGCCGACGCGTTCCACCATGGTCTGCGCGATGGCAATCTCCGCTATGCGGTTGGCCCGTGTGCCTTCGGCGTCGAGGATGATCCCGACCTTATTGTTTGGGTCGAGCACGATATGCAGATGGTCTCAGACCTTGCCGATCGAGTCGTGGTTCTCAACCATGGTTTGAAGGCTGCCGAGGGGTTCGCCGCGTGAAGTTGCGGAGTCGCCGGACGTCATCATTGCTTACCTGGGGCAGCCTTTGGCATGAGTTATCCCAAGGGATTCAATGGGGTCCGGCCGGGCTCTTTAGACTTGGGTAAGCACATTTGACATGGATCATGGTGCCGTCATGGTAAAAGGAGAAAACATTTCCATCGATTGGATCAATCCACCGCGTTGGGGAATGCCATGGTCGCCACGCAACAGGGCTCACGACAGATCGTCGCTTTGGCGGAAGTGTCGCCAGTCGGTGCAGGGCCGGCGGCGAAGCCGGTCGTGCCGGTTTTGCCGCCACGCATAGGCCAAAGCGCCAGCATCGGGATTGGCGCCGGCCAGCGGGAAGACCGCGATTCCTATAGCGTGACGGCGCTTGCCGACATCACCGACCGCGCGCTGCATGCGGCTACGGCGCGCTTCACGGCCGGCGTCTCGCCGGCGGCGGTCGCCGAAGCCTATCTGGATTGGGCGACCCATCTTGCCTACGCGCCGGGCAAGCGCGTCCAGCTGATGAGCAAGGCGATCCGCAAGGCCACCCGGTTCGCAAATTACGTACAACGAAACGTCGTCAGCGGCGGCAATACGGAAGATTGTATCGAACCGCTGCCGCAGGATCATCGGTTTACCGATGAAGCCTGGCGCAAATGGCCGTTCAACTGCATCTACCAGGGCTTTCTGCTGCAACAGCAATGGTGGCACAATGCCACCACCGGCCTGCGCGGCGTTTCGAAGCGCCACGAGGACATGGTCGAGTTCGCGTCGCGCCAGATTCTCGACATGGTCGCGCCGTCGAATTTTCCGCTGACCAATCCCGAAATACTCTTGCGCACGATCGGCAGCGGCGGCCGCAATCTGGCAAAAGGCTGGCAGAATTTGATTGAAGATGCCGAACGCGCCGTGAGCGGCAAAAAGCCGATTGGCACGGAGAATTTCGCCGTGGGCCGGGATGTGGCGATAACCCCCGGCAAAGTGGTCTATCGAAACCGCCTCATCGAATTGATCCAATACGCGCCTGCGACTGCCACGGCGCAGCCGGAACCGATCCTCATCGTTCCCGCCTGGATCATGAAATATTACATTCTCGATCTTTCGCCGCAGAACTCGCTCGTCAAATACCTCACCGAGCAGGGCTTCACGGTGTTCATGATCTCCTGGAAGAATCCCGGTCCGGACGATCGGGATTTGGGAATCGAAGATTATCGAACCCTCGGCGTGATGAGCGCGCTCGATGCCGTCAATGCCGTCGTGCCGAACCAGAAAGTGCACGCGGTCGGCTATTGTCTCGGCGGAACCCTCATGTCGATCGCGGCCGCTGCGATGGCCCGCGACGGCGATGACCGGCTTGCGACGCTGACGCTCTTCGCCGCCCAAACCGACTTCACCGAGGCCGGCGAAATCATGCTGTTGATCGATGAGAGCCAGATTGCCTTCCTCGAAGACATGATGTGGGAGCAGGGATTCCTCGACAGCCGACAGATGGCGGGCGCGTTCCAGATGTTGCGGCCGAACGACCTGATCTGGTCGCGCATGGTTCACGATTACCTGCTTGGCGAGCGCGAGCCAATGACCGATCTCATGGCATGGAACGCCGACGCGACGCGCATGCCCTACCGCATGCATTCGGAGTATCTGCGCAAGCTCTTTCTCGATAACGATCTGGCGGAGGGTCGTTTCCCCGCCGCCGGCAAGCCGGTCAGCCTCACTGATATTCGCGCCCCGATCTTCGTCGTCGGCACGGAACGCGACCATATCGCGCCGTGGCGGTCGACCTACAAGATCAACCTGCAAGTGGAAACCGAAGTGACTTATCTGCTTACAAGCGGCGGCCATAATGCCGGTATCGTGTCGGAGCCCGGTCATCCCGGACGAAGTTTACGCATCGGCACCAAGAAGACCAATCATTACCTCGATCCGGAGAGGTTTTACGAGGAGGCGACGCGCAAGGACGGGTCGTGGTGGCCGGAATGGGCCGGCTGGCTCAAGGACCGCTCGGGCGCACCGACGACGTTGCCGGCAATGGGCGCGCCTCAATCGGGCTATTCACCGCTGGCCGACGCGCCGGGTGCTTACGTGATCGAGGACTGAGCCGTGCGATGAACCGCGAGCTGGCAAAGGAACTGAAAGCCGGGCTTTCCAATGCCGCCCTACCGGGCCGGACATAAATTCTATCCGCCGGAACAGGGTGGCGTATGGAGCGATGCCTCGCGCCGACATGGCGTGACGCTTATTCACTCCGATCTGGAAGACCGCCTGCAGGACATCAAAGACGGCTACTATTGTCCCAACCTTTCCGACCTCATCGAGGCTTGCGGCCAGAGCTTCTCGCGCTTGTCTGTTGTGAAAACAGTCTGGACGGCGGAAAGCGTGGATGGCAAACGCGCGGCAATGGGCGGCAGCCCGGAGGAAGCTGTGGCGCGCCTATGGCTCACGTTGAACAGGCCGAAGCTCGGGGAAATTCGCACGGCCACACAACGCGGATGATGCGCGGCGCTCTAGCGGCCGTCGGGCGTGCGTAAGCCAAACCAAGCGTCGCGGATCTGCTGGTAATGCACCATCGGATCGTAGATCGAGACCGGCAACCGAAGCTCTTGGGCCGACAGCCGGCCGACGGCCGACAAGAGACTGTATGAAGCGACGACGCGATCGTGCTGGGCGACGATCAGGCTAACGCGCGCATTCACCAAAGCCTGTTCCGCATTGAGCACATCGAGTGTCGTGCGTTGGCCGGCCTGGGCCTCGTTGCGAACGCCTTCCAGCGCCCGTTCGGAAGCATCATTCTGGCGCACCGCGGCTTCGACCTGCGCCTTGGCTGCTTGCAACTGGCCCCAGGCCTGAACGACGTTCGCCTGAATCTGATCGCGAACTTGATCCACGTTGAGCCGCTGTTGTCCGACCGTTTCCTTGTCGAGCCGAATGGCCGAATATTCCGCGCCGCCCTGATAGATCGGAACCGAGAGATTGAGCATAACCGTTCCGAGAAACAGATTGGGCGTGAGGATATTTGAATAAGTTTGCTGCTGGACGCTGCCCTGAAGGGCGAGCGTCGGCCACAGCGCGCCTTCCGCGATCTTCACTTGCAGCTGCGCGACATCGACGCCGTACAACGCCGCGGTTACCGACGGATTCTCCGCTGTGCCGACTGCGATCGCGGCATTCAACGTGTTTGGCGCGAGCCGATCCACCGGCGAAGCCGGCGCGAGGTTGGCCGCGTCGACACCGATGATGCGCCGATAGTTGGCCCTCGTCGTCATCAGCGTGGATTCCGCGCCGTGCAGGCTTGCTTCGCCGGCCGCCAATTGCGCCTCCGCCTGGGCGACGTCGGTGGCCGTAACTTGGCCGGCGGTGAACCGGTTCTGCGTGTCCTTGAGCGTGCGCTGTAGAACGCGAATGTTGTTCTGTTGCACTTCGAGGTTTGCGGTGTCGCGGGACATGTCCATGTAGGCGGACGCCGCCGAAAGCAGCACCGACTCTTCCATCATCCGCAGCGTCTCGCGCGCGGCGGAAACCTGGCTTTCCGCCTTGCGGACTTTGTTGGCGGTTTGCTGGCCGTTGAAGAGCGTCTGCCCGCCGGTGAGCCCCACCGAAGTCGGGGTGGTATAACCCTTGACCGTGTACGAGACGCCGTTCGGTAAACCCGGCGGAATCGGCGGAATAACTCCCGTTGTATTCGTATATTGCTCGGCGACTGAAGCAGTCGCCGAGAGGCTAGGCCGATAACCGGACAGCGCTTGCGATACGCCCTCGTCGTTCTGGCGGACGATGGCGCGCTGGGCGTTGAGTTGCGGATTGCTCTGATAGGCTCGCGCTAGGGCCGATTCCATCGTTTCCGCGGCGAGTTCACGCGGTGCCGCGGCGACCAGCGCGATGAAGACGACGGCCGTTGCCGTTACTGCGCGCGGAACCCGGCCAACCGGCGGGGATTGCGACCGTTTTCTAGTCCTAGGAACGATCACTCTACGCGTCACAACCAGCCCCAATTTGCGTGGCGAAAACCTTAACGTGGGGGTATTCGCCTTACAAGGTTTTGGGCGGCGTTACGCACCGTGATCGGGGCGCGCTACGGGGCGCGCAAGCAAGCGAAGTTCCCGCAGACCGAGCGAGAGCGTAGCCAAGATGAGCGGCAGTACGAAGTAAAGCCCGCGGAACGTCAGGAGCGCCGCCAAAAGCTCTTCCCGCTGAAATTGCGCAAGGCCGACGAGCATGGTGGCCTCGATGACGCCAAGGCCGCCGGGCGCATGGCTGACTGTTCCGAGGAGCGTGGCTGTCAGGAAGATGACCAGCACGGTGACGAAGCCGACCGTGGGAATCGACGGTAGCAGGATGTACATCGCCATCGTCACCAGGCTTAGGTCCAAAGCGCCGATGCCGATCTGGACGAGTGTGAAGCGCAGACTGGGCAAGACAATCCGCCAGCGAGAGCGGCCGACGGCGCGCCGCCTCGGCGTGAGCCAAAGCAAATAACAGGCGATCGCGCCTAATCCTGCGAGTCCGATTGCTCGGTTGATCCACGACGGCAGGTGATCGACCGCGCTGGCGGCTTCGGGCGCATACGCCGTCGCGCCCCCGAGCAGAAGCGCATTGCCGAGCCAAAAAGTCATGCCCGTGACGAATGCAATCTTGGCGATATCGACGACGGTCAAGCCCCAGACCGAGTAAATCCGCAATCTGATAAGCCCGCCCGTCAGGACGGCGGCGCCCAAACTGTGGCCGATCGTGGAGCTCGCAAAGCTCGCCAGCGCGGCGACCGCGTACGGGACCTTGTGCCGGCCAATCGTGTGAAGCGCGAAGAGATCGTAAAAGGTCAGCGTGATGTAGCCCGCGACCACGAACGCGCCGGCGGCCGCAATTTTTGGGAACGACTGAGCTTTGAGCGTGGCTGCGACTTTGCCGAAGTCGGCGTCGTGCAGCAATTGATAAAGGACGAAGGCTGCCGCGGCGAGGATCAACAGGCTGATCGCTGCGCTGATCGTGCTGCGGCCGAGCCTGGAAGTGATCTTCTGCGCGAAGGTGCTCGTCACGTCTCGTTTCAGCGTGAGGCGACGAACTCCTGAAACAAGTCCTCACACGATTCGCAGCAAACTCTCATCGAAGTGTAACAGGAATGTTACGAGCTGAAATAATTTGGTCAGCGCTGCGCCGTCACCGTCACACGAATGAGACATGAAATGGCAATTGTTGTCGCACGCGATTCGGCAACAGCAAGGGGCGGTCTCAACCGCGTGCCCGATGAAGGTTCTCGTCGCCACCGACGCGTGGCATCCGCAGGTCAATGGTGTGGTGCGCACATTGGGGTCGCTGGCACGCGCCGCAAGCAAACTCGGCGTGGCGATCGAATTTCTGTCGCCGGAAGGTTTTCCCTCATTTCAGGTGCCAACCTATCCCGGCTTGCGCCTCGCCCTGCCAAGCCGGCGGGGCATCGCCGAGCGCATCGAAGCGGTAAGGCCTGACGCCATTCACCTCGCCACTGAAGGTCCGATCGGTTTCGCCGTGCGCTCCTATTGCCGCCGCTACGGGCGGCCATTCACGACCAGCTACACGACGCGTTTCCCGGAATACATTTCGGCCCGCTCGCCGATTCCGGAAAGCTGGATCTACGTGGCGCTGCGGTGGTTCCACGCCGGCGCGACGGTGACCATGGTAGCGACGCCCTCGCTTATGAGCGAGCTTGGCCAGCGCGGTTTTGCTCATCTCGGCATGTGGACCCGCGGCGTCGACATCGATCTGTTTCGCCCCGACCGCGCCATCGATCTCGGCCTCCCGCGTCCGATCTTCATGACCGTGGGTCGGGTCGCCGTCGAAAAGAATCTGGAAGCGTTCCTTTCGCTCGATCTTCCCGGCAGCAAGGTCGTCATCGGCGCCGGGCCGCAGGAGGCGAAGCTCAAACGCGAGTTTCCCGATGCGAAATTCCTCGGGCCCTTGGAGAATGGAACGCTCGCCGCGCATTTGGCCTCTGCTGACGTTTTTGTTTTTCCGAGCCGTACAGATACTTTCGGCATCGTGCAGCTTGAGGCGCTGGCGAGCGGTGTTCCGGTCGCAGCGTTTCCCGTTACCGGCCCGAAGGACGTCGTCGGCGATAACCCGATCGGTGTTTTACACGAAGACCTCGGTCGCGCCTGCCTGGAAGCTCTACAGCTTCCCCGCGAGGCCTGCCGCAAATTCGCACTCGACTGTTCCTGGGAAAACAGCGCGCGTCAGTTCCTCGGCCACGTCCGCAAGGTGGCAAATGGCGCCAATCGCGAACTCGAAACGGCGATGACAATCACCGAAACCGCCGTTGGCTGACGCCGGCTGAGCGGATGTCGTTACGTATCAGAGTGGCAACAAAAGGATCGGATATGACTAGCCTCTCGAATGTGGAACTCGACAAACAGACGGTCACCACGGCTTATGCGCGGTGGGCGCCGGTCTACGATCTCGTGTTTGGTGCAGTCTTCGAGCGCGGCCGCCAGGCTGCGATTGCGGCTGCGGAACGAGTCGGTGGGCGCATTCTCGAAGTCGGGGTCGGAACGGGTATATCGCTCCCCCATTATTCGCGGGAATGCCGCCTGTGCGGTGTCGATATTTCCGAGCCGATGCTGCGCAAAGCCCACGAGCGGGTTGCTGAATTCGGCCTGGCCAACGTCGAAGGGCTTTGGGTGATGGATGCCGAGCATCTGTCATTTCCCGACGACTCGTTCGACGTCGTGGTCGCGCAATACGTCGTTACCACAGTGCCGAACCCCGAGGCGACGCTCGACGAGTTTGCCCGCGTGTTGAAGCCCGGCGGCGAGATCATATTAGTCAGCCGCGTCGGCGCGGAGGCGGGTCTGCGGCGCGCGCTGGAGCATGGGTTCGCGCCGGCGGCGCGCAAGCTCGGCTGGCGGACGGAATTTTCCTTCGAACGTTATGTAAAATGGGCCGAGCACACCAGCGGCGTTCGCCTCGTCGAGCGCCGCGCCATGCCGCCGCTCGGGCATTTCTCGCTCATTCGTTTCGCCAAGGACGGCGGAGCGGGCGTGGTGCGCCCGAGCTTTTCGCAAGAAACCTATCCGGCGGCGCGCGCCGCGTCCTGATACTTACGGTCTCGCCACCGGCGGGCCCTCGGGCGGCGTTTGCTCGCCTGTCATCGGGGATTCATCGAATCGCCATACCCAGAACGGATGACCTCAGGACGGGGACACACATGGACAGCTTTCTTGCGGCTCTGCGGACCCAACGCTGGGACGATCATCGATACTATCACCACAGCCGGATCAATCAGTCGCTTCACTTTGTCAGCGCCATTAGCTTTCTGTTTTCGTACGTGATGGTGTTCAAGGAACCCGCCATTTCTGCGCTGGCCGGTTGGCTGGTGGCGATGACTACCCGCCAATGCGGACACTTCTTCTTCGAGCCCCGGGACTACGACACTGTCAACCAGGTTACCCACGAATACAAGGAAGAGATCAAGGTCGGCTATAATCTGCGCCGCAAGGTCGTACTGTTGACGATCTGGGCATTGTCGCCGCTGGCGCTCTATTTCGATCCGACGCTTTTCGGCACCTTCCCGCCGGCGGCGGGCAAGATGGATTTCATTCGCCAGGTGGCGGAGATCTGGCTTGCCGTCGGCGTCGGCGGCGTGCTGTTCCGAACCGTCCAGTTGTTCCTGATCAAGGACGTGCAGACCGGATTGGTGTGGGCGACCAAGATTCTCACCGACCCGTTCCACGACATCAAACTTTACCACAAGGCGCCGCTGGCCCTGCTGCGCGGCGAATTGATCGATCCCGGTATCGGGGCCGAGGTCGCGGAGTGGCACGAGGAAGAAGCCGAAGAGCTGCCGCGCCTGACGTAAGCGTAGCCCGCGGATGCAACTAAGGACCCGCGGAAAACAGGCGGCGGGCGATCACCTCCTTGAGGATCGTCCGCTTGATCGATTTGTTGGTCAGCGCCGGATTGCTCCACCACCAGCCGTCCCGCTGCATAGCTTTTGCGGCGGCGATAAAGCAATCGGCGACCGCCGCGAAGTCGGCGTCGGTGTAATCGAGGCTGAAAATCAAGCGTCCAGTTCCGACCCAGCTCAACGCCAGTCCTTCGGCGCGCAGGTAATATTGCAGCATCCAGTTGTATCGCGACGGCCGCGTGTAGCAGACAGTCCATATCGAGGACAGGTTGGCGACCTCGACGGGCAGCTTTTCCGCGTGCAGGCGCTCGTTGAGTTTTTGCGCGCGCTCGTTCCAGATTTGATCGAGGTTGCGATAAACCGACTGGCCGTCCGGCGTCTGCAGATGGCGCAGGAAATCATTCATCGCCGCCATGACGTAAGGGTGCGAATTGAAGGTGCCGCGGGCAAAGCAGATATCGGCCGGCCGGTCGTCACGAAAACGCTTCATCAGATCGCTGCGTCCGCATACGACGCCGATTGGCAGTCCGCCGCCGAGCGTCTTGCCGTAGGTGACGAGATCGGCGGGCACGCCGAAATAGTCCTGGGCGCCGCCTCTGGCGAGACGGAAGCCGACGAACACTTCGTCGAAGATAAGGGCGATGTTCCGTTCGGTGCAGACGGCCCGCAGGGCCAGCAGCCACGCGGTGTAGGCTTCCTTGTCGAAATGCGCCCGGCGTCCACTGTCCAACAGCGCGGAATCGCTTGGCGCCGACCCGTTTGGATGCAAAGCCTGCAAGGGATTGATGAGTACGCAGGCTACGTCGCGCCGGGTCCGCAGAACGCGCAGCGATTCCTCGGACATGTCCCGAAGCGTGTAGGTGTCGCGCGCCGGCTGCGGATTGCCGATGCCCGGTTGCACATCGCCCCACCAGCCATGATAGGCGCCGCAAAACCGCACCAGATGCGTTCGCCGTGTGTGATAGCGGGCGAGCCGCACGGCCTGCATCACGGCTTCCGTGCCGGACATATGGAAAGACACTTCGTCGAGGCCGGAAATCTCCTTCAGGAGCTTCACATTCTCGACGACCACCGGATGATAGGAACCGAGCACCGGGCCAAGCTCGCGGACCCGCGCAGCGCCGCGCTCGATGGCGCCCTTGTAGAAGTCGTAGCCGAGGACGTTCACGCCGTAGGAGCCGCTGACATCGTAGAAGCGGTTGCCGTCGAGATCGGTGACGGTTACTCCGGCGCTCGATTGCATGAAGGCGGCGGAGGGCAGGTGGGTGCGCACATAACGGCTGTATTGGAATGGCACCCGGTACGCGTCGGTGAACTGAAGA
>Ga0116126_1002210_pt1 | contig 11301 bp, 11 predicted proteins | sample June2015DPH_16_5_FD_89730 | JGI IMG/M metagenome (GOLD analysis project Ga0116126, IMG submission 89730) | Peatland microbial communities from SPRUCE experiment site at the Marcell Experimental Forest, Minnesota, USA - June2015DPH_16_40 | ecosystem: Environmental > Terrestrial > Soil > Wetlands...
CAGCACGTAGGGGCTCTTCCTGGGCATTGGCATCCCCTCCTTGGGGACACCGTACGTTACCGCAGGGCTACACTTACGTGATAGTAGTTACGTGCTTGTATTTATGGAGAGGGGTACTAAGCGGCGCACGATCCAGTTGACGTGCGCGGGCTGGTGGCTCGGCTGGCTCTCGGCGACGATCGCGCGGCAGGTGTATCCGCCTCCGCGCTGCGGGGAGGCGCGCTCCGGAGTGTGACGGTTCTACCGGAAGCCGATTATCTGTTCGGTGCTGCTGGTCTCGACGCAGTCGCCAGTTCCAAGGAGCACGGAACGACGTTTCCGGTGCGCGCCGCTGCTCCCTTCGCGACCCATGCGAGTGTCCGGACGATCTCGACAAGAACGCGACTGGGCGTTTACCGCGTCCACGATGCCCGCAGACCACCCTAACTCTCCAGCCTCTACGAGCGTCAGCACAGTCGCCGCAGCATGGGCCCGGGTGGCCAGCCTCGGATCCGGCAGTACCGACGAAGTCTGCTGAGCGGTCGGGGAGGCCGATAACCGGCCGGTGCCGAGCGGGTCGGTACGAAGCGGATCAAGTAAGTGGGTATCTCTGCCCTCGCCGACGATTCAGAGCTTAGAAACGAACTGCGACCTGGGCTTCTACTGCGGCCGGGCCAGGTCTTCATATTCACGGCAGTACGCGTCCGCTTGACCCCAAAGGCGAGTCCGTCGGCCCGGACTGACGGGTCGTCCGCAAAATGCCGTCCAATCCTCTAACTCGATCGACGACTCGTCACTAGGTGGACCTCGGCATCCTCGCGGCTTCGTAGACCCGCTATCCCTGTGGTGGCTGATCGGGATCCCGTTCGGGCACGTCGTCGCCTCTTAGGCGCTTTCTCGAACGTCTTGCCATACGAGACCCGTAGTCGCTTCTAAGCACTTCTTGCACGTTTCCTTCGCGAGCTCGGGCCAGTTCCCTGCGCGGATCAGCCAGTCCTTCCAAGCATCCTGCTGGACGAGTTCGACTTGAAGTCGCGAGCCCAAGAGCTGTTCCCCACCGGCAGATCGCACGGCGTCGTCGCGGTAGTGGGACGTCGTTGGCGCGCCATTGGTGACCTTGACCGCATGGACCCTCTTGGACCTGGGATCGGGGTAGTCGCCGCCGCCGTTCCCGTACCGGTACCGCTCGAGCGCGAAGGTCATGGCCACGCAATAGCCATTGACGATGCGAGGCTCACCGCTTGTCCGCGATCGCGAAACCGGAAGCTCCTTGCAACAACACTTCGGATCGCCGCAGAGGACGACACGAACGCCTCGATCGACGACACAACCACAGCCGGCGCACCTGATTTCCATGGCCGCCCCCTTACTTGATTCGCGCCCAGCTTCGCGCACCCGCTTCTCGATGGCCTCGCGCACCCACACGCTTCTGCAGTGAGATGGTGATCGGAGGACGTCACAGTGACGGGAGCCTCAAGGAGATCAGGTACCCGCTGGTGAATGCCGAGGACGAGCCGATGGTCTAGCCAGCTCTCAGCGAGCGGAGCCGCTGGCCTTCGGGTCGACGGGCCGTTTCGCGTCCAAGGGGAAGAAGCCCACCGAATGATTCGCGGGATACTTACGCCTTGGGGGCGCTTCCCTCGGTGCACCCCAGCCTCGAGGAGCCACCCGCGGGGGCGGAGCCCGTCAGGATCTCTAGAGGCTACGAGAGAGGCGCAACGTCTTGGTGGATTCTCACTCACACGGCTCAGACTTCGCACGCGGCGTATCGTTCTAGACGACCGATGCTCGATCCAGACCTCGGTGCGGCGTCCTCCGTGGTCGGGCGACGTGACAGCCGGGAACCGACAGAAGGATCTACACGTGGGGATCGAGGATCGCCCTGATGACGTCGGAGGGCCTCCGGTCCGTTCGGGGAAAGGGCAGGCCCGCCGGGCCGGGGCGGCTGTGACCCGCCGGCTGGCCACGATCGTGGGTTTGCTGGGACAGCTCGAAGACCCAGACGCGTCGCTCGGTTGGCTGTGCCGCACCTGTGCGGAAAAGCTGGAGATGGGCGGGGCGGCGGTGGCGCTGATCCCGACCGACCACGATCCCGGCAACATCGCCGCTTCTGACGAACGGGCCTCACTTGTCGTTAACCTGCAGTTCAGCGCCGGTGAGGGGCCGACAATTGACGCCCACCGCGATGGGCGTCCGGTGCTCGCGCCAGACTTGGCGACCGCGATCAGCTGGCCGGCCTTCGCCCCCGAGGCGGTAGCAGCCGGCGTCGCGGCAGTGTTCGCCCTCCCCTTGCAGATCGGCGCGGCGAATTTTGGGATCCTGACGTTCTATCGCGATCGGCCTGGACCACTGGGCGAGGGCTTCCTCGCCGACGCCCTGGCCATGGCCGACGTGGCCTGTGAGATCACGCTGCGCCTGCAAGCCCAGGTGCCCCCCGGCTCCCTGCACGAGGTTATCGAGACTCTCGCCACGGAGCGGACCGTCGTCTACCAGGCCATGGGCATGATCGCGGTGCAGCTGGGCGTCGGTCTCGGGGAGGCTATCGCCGTGCTTCGGGCGCGGGCCTATGCCGTCGGCCGGCCGGTGTGCGAGGTAGCCGCTGACGTCGTCGCCCGGAGGTTCCGTTTCGACCCGTGACGGTAGTGGCGCCGTCGGTGCCATACCCGGTTGTGTTCAGCTTTGGTTTGCACGAAGATTCAATCTGTTCGGTAGCGTTCCGAACGTGAAGGAGGTGACGATGTCGTGACCCGGCAAGATCTCCTGTCGCGCACCTTTGTTGAACTGGCCGACACCCTGGTCGAGAACTACGACCAAATCGAGTTCCTCCATCGGCTGGCCGAGCGATGCGTGTCACTTCTCGGGGTGGCCGAGGCGGGAGTGGTGCTGGTCGGCTCGGAGGGCCAGCTCCGGCCGCTGGCCTCCTCGAGCGAACGGATGCATCTCATCGAACTCATCGAAGTTCAGTCCCAAGACGGCCCTTGCCTGGACTGTTGGCGCAGCGGGGAGGCGGTACGCGAGGACCGGCTGGCCGAGGCTGAGGCGCGCTGGCCGCTCTTTGCCCCAGCGGCCCTGGCCGCCGGTTTCCTCTCTGTGTACGCGGTTCCGATGCGCCTTCGTGACGAACGTCTCGGTGCCCTCAACCTCTTCGCCAACCGGGCCTACGGCTTGATCGAGCCCGATGAGGCCGTTGCCCAGGCCATGGCCGACGTGGCCACCATCGGCATCCTCCACCAGCGCTTCATCCAACAGCGCGAGGAGGTCTCCGAGCAGCTACAGGCGGCCTTCAACGCCCGGATCGTCCTGGAGCAGGCCAAGGGCGTGGTCGCCGAGGCAGCGAAAATCGACGTGGACGAAGCCTTCACTCTGCTTCGCGGCTATGCCCGCCATCACAAACTCTTGCTCTCGGAGGTGGCAAGGCGGGTGATCAGTCGGGACCTGGCCGTCGACGCGATGCGATACCCATCCAGCACCTCTAGTGGCAGCCCGCGCTGAGGGCTTCGGCGGCTCGGGGCGCGCCAGAACGACACCGTGGACCGCCGACCCAGACGCGCCGGAGTCGGCGATCCGTGGCAAGCGGCGGCTTTCCTTTGCCGATCGACCGGTCGCCCGCCGGGCCTGGGGGTGCGTCCCGATTCCTTCGGCTGACTCTCAAGAACTTCTTAGGCGCTCACGATCCTCTGTCAACTGAGGCGGTGCTGAGGGACCAGAACGGCGGCGGTTGCCCTCGCCGAGGCGAGTCAGGTCCGACCCTAGGGCAGGCTCCACGGCCTCCTGCCTCAGAGCGACTCTGAAGCTCCTCGGTCGGGTCAGGTCGACAGGTTTTCCCCGAATGCTTCGACAGCGTCGGCTGCCTGGTGCAAGAGGTGGTGGGAAAGCTCCGAGAGGGCCCGAGCAGCCGCTAGCTCCTCCCCGATGGCGGGCACGTCCGGGTCGACCGGGTTCCGGCGCGCCCGCCCCCAGCCGCGCAGATCGTGCGGTGCCCCGCGCAGGCGAGCGTCGGCTCGCGTCGTCGTGTCGTCTTCGGTGAAGACGATCTCTACGGTCCAGACACGCTTCTCAGTCATGTCTCCCACCTCCCAACCGTGTCCCGGTCTCGGGCGTGCTTCTTGCCCTTGCCCCGACGGTTCATAACTCATCTGCGCCAGTCGTGACCTCGGCGTCAGAGCCGAAGGTCACCAATCGGCGCACGAATAACAGCCCTCCAGTTCCTTCAGGCTACGCGTCGCTCGACGGGCTCGCGACGCTCCCCGCGGCCGTCGAGGGCCCCGCCACCGCTGCGAACCAATCCCGAGCCCTTACCTCGACAAGCGGCCCTGCGCTACCAGGTGGGCATTCGGCAACCTGCAGAGGGAGCGGCCTTCCGTCCCGTGGACCGTCATGGCCACATCGGTGCAACACGTCTCAGCGGCCAGGCGGTGGCGCTGGTGTCGAAGCGCCACGCTGTCCGTGCCGGGCTCGATCCCGTCGAGGTGGCCGGTCACTCGCTGCGGGCCGGTCTTGCGACCTCGGCTGCTGCTGCCGGGGTCCCCGAGCGCGTCATCGCCAAGCAGACGGGCCACAAGGGCACGGCGATGCTTCGCCGGTACATCCGCGAAGGCTCCCTGTTCCGTCAGAACGCCGCCGGCGCGGTTGGGCTGTAGGGGGAGGGCGCGAGGTGGCGCGTAGGCGTGCCGGGCACGGTCGAGTTATTCGCGGACTACGCCCGTGGTGCGACCGCCTCGAGCGCGAGGCGATGAGGCTCAGTAAGGGCTGATCCGGGCCGCTGTTGGCAGCGAGGCTGGCAGTCCTTGGGGCTGTGGCGACCGCCGACCCTGCCGAGTCTGTCGCGGCGCTCGCTTCGACCGGCGCTGGTACAAGGGCGTCGTTCTGTACACCGGGGCGCGTCTCACCAAGCAGCAGCTCTGTGGGCTCGTGCAACGGCTAAGCGAGACAGGTACTCCTTTGTCGCACCGATAGTGGCTGCTGGCAGGAAAGGTCGCCCTAACCGCCTGAGTCGCGGATCTTGGAGTCTTGTTTGCGTTGATTCTCGATCATTGCCTTGAGGCGAGCCACATTGCCGCGCCAGAGGCGGGCCAAGATGGGATGTGCCACCCGCTCCCCTAGCGGTCCGCCCAGCCACCAGGGGAAGGTCAACTGCTCGTCCCAGGAGAAATGTGTCTCATCTCCGGCCAGGGCGCGCAAGGTGAAGCGCCCGCTTCCTTTGACAACACCCCGATGGTGAACGCCCATGGCCTCAGAGGGCGTCCACTCTGTGATCGACATCGCGTCGGTCAGGCGAACTGGACCCACCTTCGTGACGCAAACGAACTCGGTTCCAGTTCCGGTGCGCTCTGCCGTTGTGAAGCGGATCGACTCGGCATCCTTCATCCACTGGACATGTGACTCGATGTTCTCCAGTGCCGCCCACGTCTCGCTGCTCGATGCGTTGATTCGTGCTGAGACCGAGATTCGCACGCTCATGGCCTCACCGCGCTCCGGTCGTGATATGTCTCGCTCGGGTTTGGATGGTCAGTGAGCTGCGCTCGAGGCCAGGGTCGAGGCGAAGATCTGCCATGCCAGCAGGCTCTTGGCGATGAGGGACAAGGTGACGTAGGCCCTCTCGCCGACCAGGTAGTTGCTCCACCTCCCCACCTTCTTGTACTGCAGCAGCTGGTTGATGGCGAAGCAGTTGAAGAAGACGAAGAGTGAGAAGAAGATCCCGTACACGAATCCTGGGGCGTGCTGGTTCGCACCGGGTCCGGCCAGGTAGACCGCGATGGCGATCCACGGGACGATCCCGGCGATACAACCGATCCAGAACGGACCGAGTCCGCCTCCCGGGGTCTCGTAACGCTCCTGCATCCAGCCAAAGCCGATCATGGAGGCGTTGACTCCAACCAAGGCCACCAGGGCCGCGATGTCGTTGATGCCGACCAGCATGGCGATCAGCACGATCATGATCGACGCGCTCAACGAATACTCGAGCCAGCGGTAGGGGTTGCGACACTTGAGGAGCTGGACCTTGTAGGAATCCCAGCCGGGACCGGCCACGGTGAAGTGGGCCAGAGCCGAGAGGGCGAAGAAGGCCGCTATCGCCCAGGCAAAGCTGAGGTTGAACAGCGTGACCGTTTGGTGGCCAACGTTGGGCCCAGGAGGGCCCGTCATGTAGGTGGCCCGGACGGGAAGCGAGAAGCTGTTGGCCAAGACCACGATCGCCACCGCCTGGGCCAGGTGGAGGCATCCTGCGGCAAGATTGTAGGGACGGAGCCTTGTGAGTGTTGAGGAGCGGCGAGTCACGCTGTCATCTTAGGAACCGAGATATCGGACGGCCTTGACGTCATCGCGATCCCGGCGCTACCCCTGGCAGAGACGACTTGGTCCTGTCACGGGGTCAGTTGGCCTAACTCATTGGAAGATCGGTAGGGCCTGTCCCCCTGTTGGGAAGCAGCACCAGCACGACGAGGGCAGCCACTCCGACCGCGACCGCGGAGACGATGAATGCGAGGTCCATGCCAGAGATGAACGCCTGGCGAGCAGCCACCGCGAGCAGGTCGCCGAGCTTGGTGGGCGCGCGTTGGGCGATGTCCAGGGCTCCGCCCAGTGAGCCCTCGATCACCTTCTGGATGTTCGCTGGAACGCGCGAGCTGGACACCAACTGCGCCATGAGGTGCTGGTAGCGCAGGTTGAGAGCAGTCCCGAGCACGCCGACCCCGAGGGCGGCGCCGACCTGCATCGACACGTCGTTAGTGGCCGATCCCACCCCAGCCTCCTCTATGGGCAGCGACCCCATAACCGACTCGGTACAAGGTGCAAGCGCCAGGGCAACTCCAGTGCCGAGCAAAATGAACGGGATCACACAATCGCGATAGGTGCCGTGCACAGTGGTCGTCGAAAGTATCCCGAGGCCGATTGTGATCAAGATCATGCCAGAGGAAACGACCGCTTTGGACCCGATCCGTCGCGCCAGCACCATCGATAGAGGTGCGACGACGAGGAGTACCACAGCAACGGGCGCGATCCGCAACCCTGCTTCGAGCGGACTGTAGCCCAAGGCGAACTGCAGGTACTGAGTCATGAGGAAGAAGACTCCCACCAGGGCGAACAGCACGAGCGCCAAGGCAGCGATGGCGGCGCTGTAGCGACGGTTGGTGAAGAACCGCAGGGGCAGCATCGGGTGGTCCACATGCAATTCCCAGATCACGAACGACGTGATCACCACGCCAGCGGCCAGCAGTGCGGCCATGATCGGTGCCGAGGTCCAGCCGCGCCCGGGAGCCTCGATGATGCCCCACAGCAGCAGTCCGAGTCCGAATATCGACAGGGCGGTACCCACTGGATCAGGTCGCCTTGGTGTCGGATTGCGCGAGTTGGGCACCAGCCAGACCGCAGCCAAGAGCCCGAGGAGGGCCACAGGAACATTGATAAAGAAGACCGAGCCCCACCAGAAATGAGCCAACAGCAAGCCTCCCAGGATCGGACCCAGGGCTACCCCGAGGCCGGTCGTTCCGGACCAGATCCCGATGGCCCGGACTCGGTCCTTCTCCTCGGTGAACACGTTGGTCAGAATCGAAAGAGTGCAAGGCATCAGGTCAGCCGCTCCCACTCCCATTACCGCCCGGGCCAACATCAGGCGATCCGGGCTAGCCGACTCGGCAGCGAGCGCAGACCCGCTTGCGAAGACCACCAATCCGGCGAGGAAGATCCACTTCCGCCCGACCCTGTCACCGAGAGCGCCGACAGAGAGCAACAGACCGGCGAAGACCACCGCATAGGCGTCCACGATCCACTGCAACTGGCTGGAGCTGGCACCAAGGCCCCGTACGATCGACGGGAGGGCCACGTTGAGGATTGTGGTGTCCAAGCTGATCAGGAGCAGCGTCACGCTGAGCACAGCCAGGGTTGCCCATCTGCGGCGCGTCACCTGCGCCACCTGCATCACCAGGCACCGACGAGCAACATCACCGCTTCTTTCTCCAGACAGCTCGTAGTTGTTCTAGGCCATAATCCAGCTCTCCGCTACACAGACTCCAGCATTGAACGGAGAGCGAGATAGTTGAAGTACAAGCATGAGTTCGTGGATCATCCGCCCAAGCGTTGTGCTGGGGCAGCGGTGACCGGAACGCCGTCCCGAACGACCAGACACGTCGCCAGGCGGGGCCGCACCTAACGGCTACGGGCTCGGTTGGCCGATCAGCGCTGAGCGCCGAGTCTGCCCGGGGGCCGGCCGGTTCGACCGAGCGAGAGTGTGAGTGATCTGAGCGGCTACGGTCGGGTTAGCTGGCGGACCCACCTCTTTCGGGTGGCCCGTCAGCTGCCTTCCAGCACGGCCTGCTCGGCCGCGGTAAAGACCTTGGAACGGATGAGGAAGTGCCGATCCTCACCGGCGGCGAGGGAGAACCCCTCAGGTTCCCCGATGCCTATGTCCAAGATGAGCTGGGTGTGCTTCCACACCTGGTACTGCCGGGCATCGATGTAGAAGGGGCAACCCCCGACCTCGCCCAGAAGGACGTCGTGACTCCCGATCACGAACTCGCCGTCCGCAAAGCACATGGGAAGGCTGCCGTCGCAGCACCCGCCGGACTGGAAGAACATGACCGGGCCACGCTCGACCACGAGCTGGGCGATGGCCTCGAGCGCCGCTGGTGTGGCGACGACACGGGCCACCACGCCCTGCTCGTCGGTGCCTGACTCGTCCATCGCCGATTCCCCGGAACCTGGCCCAGGTCCTCTAGAAGAGCCCGAGAGGCTTGGTGCTGTAGCTCACAAGGAGGTTCTTGGTCTGAGAGTAATGCTCCAACATCATCTGGTGATTCTCCCGGCCGACGCCCGAGATCTTGTAGCCACCGAAGGCCGCCCCGGCGGGGTAGAGGTGGTAGCAGTTGGTCCACACCCGTCCGGCCTTTATGGCCCGGCCCATGCGGTAAGCGAGGTTCCCGTTTCGGGTCCACACGCCGGCGCCGAGACCGTAGAGGGTGTCGTTGGCGATCCGCACCGCGTCCGCCTCGTCGGTGAAGGTCGTGACGGCCAGCACGGGACCGAAGATCTCCTCCTGGAAGACCCGCATGTCGTTGTGGCCCTTCAGCACGGTCGGCTCGTAGTAGTACCCGTCCTTGAACTCCCCGCCGATGTCGGTCCGCTCGCCGCCGATCAGCACCTCGGCGCCCTCCTGGCGGCCGATGTCGACGTAGCCGGTGATCTTCTCCAGCTGCTGGGCCGAGTTCTGGGCGCCCATCATGGTGGTCGGGTCGAGCGGGTTGCCCTGAGTGATCTTGCGGATGCGGTCGAGGCAGCGTGTCATGAACTTGTCGTAGATCGACTCTTGGATGAGCGCTCGAGACGGGCAGGTGCACACCTCGCCCTTGTTGAAGGCGTAGAGCACCAGGCCTTCGATGGCCTTGTCCAGGAACTCGTCGTCCTGGTCCATCACGTCGGCGAAGAAGATGTTGGGCGACTTGCCGCCGAGCTCCACCGTGGAGGGGATGAGGTTCTCCGCCGCGTACTGCATGATCAGCCGTCCCGTGGTGGTCTCACCGGTGAAGCCGATCTTGGCGATGCGCGGACTGGAGGCCAAGGCCTTACCTATCTCGCCGCCCGGGCCGGTCACGATGTTGAGCACGCCAAGGGGCACGATGTCCTGGATCACCTCGGCCAGTTTCAGGATCGACCATGGGGTGGGCGACGCCGGCTTGACCACGGTGCAGTTGCCGGCAGCCAGCGCGGGGGCAATCTTCCAAGCCGCCATGAGGAGCGGGAAGTTGAACGGGATGATCTGTCCCACCACGCCCAGAGGCTCGTGGAAGTGGTAGGCGACGGTGTCCTTGTCGATCTCGGTGGAGCGGCCCTCGAGCGACCGAGTAGCACCGGCGAAGTACCGGAAGTGGTCTACGGCCAAGGGGATATCCGCCCCCAGCGTCTCCCGCACCGGCTTGCCGTTGTCCCAGGTCTCGGCCACGGCCAGCATGGTCAGGTGGGCCTCGATGGCGTCGGCGATGGCGTTGAGCACCGCGGCACGCTCGGCCAGCGAGGCCTCGCCCCAGGCACCCTTGGCGGCGTGGGCGGCGTCGAGTGCGAGCTCCACGTCTTCGGGGGTGGACTTGGCCACCTCGGTAAAGGGCCGGCCGGTGACCGGGCTGATGTCCTTCATGTACTGACCCCTGACCGGGGCCACCCAGCGCCCACCGATGAAGTTCTCGTAGCGGGGCTTCACGTCCACCACGCTGCCTGGCTGTCCCGGCGCCACGAAGGCGCCGCTTTCTGTCTTTCCTGCGGTCACGGTTTCATTAGTAGCGGTCATTGTCGTCTCCATTCTTGGGACTGCCGCTTGAGTGCATGAGTCGGCTCATCTCGGCGACCGACCCGGAGCAGCGACAGCGTCGTGCTCTGCTCTCAGAATACGAACGTGAGGCTCTTCTGCAAGTAGAACCGAAGCTCCGCTCGTGGGGCGCACCAAAGGCACACACGAGCTACGCGCGCCGGTTGGGTGACGGTCGCAGGCGAAGATGTCGTAACGGCTGTTGACCAGCCCCTGATGACGGACCGAACTGAGGTAGCCCAATGAACACGGGCCCGCACCGCCCAAGGGTGCGGTAGGAACGCACTAGACGCGCACAGAACGACGCCCAGAATCACGCTCCCCGCCGACAACCGCCCCCGCGCCAGATCGAAGGCTACGGGCGCTGCCCTGTCTGTCGGGCGATCCGCACCGAGCGCCTATTTAGCGTGCGCAGCCTCCTGTGCAACGAGCGTCGTTATGCGCCACCGGGCTGACGTTCGAGGGTAGCCGGCCTCATGTGATACTCGGAACGTGATCGAGGAGCACTCGGGACCTACCATCCGGCAAGCACGTCCTGAGGAGTACACCGGGCTGCGCAGGATCGAGTTCGAGGCGGACCGACTGTTTGCATCGGTGGGGATCGGACCTTTCACCGACGACGACGCCGAGGACCACTTCGGCCAGGCGGTACTGGTCCTTGTCGTCGCCGACCCACCAGTGGGATTCGTGTGTGTCGAGCTGGTAGACGGGAACCCCCACATCTGGCAGCTCGCAGTACATCCGGACCACGGTCGCCAAGGTCTCGGGCGTGCTGTCGTGGAGGCCGCCTGCGAATGGGCAAGATCAGAACGGTTCGACGGGATCACGCTGACCACGTATCGGGATGTTCCCTGGAATGGACCGTTCTACGAGTCGCTCGGCTTCGTCACTCTGGACGCCCTCAGGCCTGGGCTACAGGCAATCCGTGAGCACGAGCGCGCCATCGGTGACGACGACTTCGGCCCTCGGGTGGCGATGCGGCTCGCTCTCTGAATTGAGTCCCCTACCACTTGTCTCCGTCCACCTGAGAC
>Ga0116126_1002219_pt1 | contig 11267 bp, 10 predicted proteins | sample June2015DPH_16_5_FD_89730 | JGI IMG/M metagenome (GOLD analysis project Ga0116126, IMG submission 89730) | Peatland microbial communities from SPRUCE experiment site at the Marcell Experimental Forest, Minnesota, USA - June2015DPH_16_40 | ecosystem: Environmental > Terrestrial > Soil > Wetlands...
CAGCTTGCCCTACGGTTCCTCTGCGGACCTCTCAAGTGACTTGCAGCGAAAGCTTCAGGCTTCAGGGCACGAAGTGGTCTTCCTAAGCGAGAGCGTTGCCAACCCGTGCGCGATGGGATGCCTCCGTTTTGACCGAGTAAGCATCCAAGCCAGCGGAAACGACGCTTTGTTCTTTGAGATCGAGGTTTTGCCGCGCCTTCGCGCCGTCAGGAATCGTCTTTTCCGGGACCCTGGCGCCGTTCGGATGGCCCGTAACGAGGCTTCACGGGCTGGGTTGGGAACGCGGCGCGGGGAAAATGAAGTCGCAGCGCTTGACGAGATGAAGCATATGTATGATCATTCAAATTGCAGAGATAAAGTGACAGCCAGAGAGGTGGGCGGAAATTCCGGGGATTCCCGGCCTGATGCGCTAAGGTCTTCCGGTAAAAGACTCCAATGACTCGGGACAAATTTCTTCTGGAGATGGATGAGATTCTGGGCCTACCGTCTGGAACGCTTCGCGGCCACGAAAAACTCGAGGAGTTGGAGACCTGGGACTCCATTGCACTCATCAACTTGATTGTATTAGCAGAAACACAAAATAACGCACCAATAACCCCTGACCAGGTCGTAACCTGCTCTACGGTGTCTGATCTTCTTCGTCTGGCTGGCTTCGAAGATAACCCTGTTGTTCCCGAGTCCGGGTCGGACCATTTAGCGTAATGCATGCCATTGCCCTGAAGAGGGCAGCGTCGCGCAGAATAGCGGCGAGACGTCGACATCGACTGGCCCCAACGACAGCTTGCGGCTGCTAGGCTCTAGAGTTTCCTAATGGTGGCGGAGACTGAGACATTGCAATGGGAGGTTCCGAAAGCTCTGCGGTTCCCCGTCGCGCTGGAGGAGGTCCTTCTGAAGCGCCTGAGCCTGAAGAAGGAGCTGCTCAAGCAACCGAATCTCGTCTCAACGCGCATTGCAATTCTTGGCGGATCAACGACTACGGAAGTAATGAGCATGCTCGAGCTGTTTCTCCTGGCCCAAGGGATCCAGCCAACCTTCTACGAATCAGGGTACAACCGTTACTGCGAGGACGTGCTGTTCGAGAATCCTGAGTTATGGAATTTCAAGCCCGAGATCGTCTTTATCCACACTACCTGGCACAATGTATCGCAATTTCCCGAATTACTGGAAACCGAGGCAGACGTTGGAAAGCGTGTCAGTCGTGAAATGGCGCGGTTTGAATCGCTTTGGGAGAAAATAAACAAGGAGCTAGGCGCGATCATCATACAGAACAACTTTGACCTCCCACGTCTCAGACCACTGGGGAACTTGGAGGCTTCCGAGCCGTACTGTCGCGTGAACTTCTTGCAGCGGCTGAATGCCGCATTTGCGGCCTATGCCCGCAACCACCCACGGTTCCTGATTAACGACATCCACTACCTCTCCGCAAAAGTGGGCCTGACGGCGTGGCACGACCACACCTATTGGTATAACTTTCACATGGCCTTGAGCCCAACGGCCACCGTGGTGCTGGGTCAAAACGTTGCTGCGATTGTTAGGTCGGTTTACGGGAAGAGCAAGAAGTGCCTCGTTCTGGACTTGGACAACACACTCTGGGGCGGAGTTATCGGCGACGATGGTGTGCAGGGCCTGATTCTTGGCCGGGATCACCCGGTCGGTGATGCCTTCGTCGACTTCCAACGGTATGTGAAAGATCTGCAGCGGCGGGGCGTCATTCTTGCAGTCTGCTCGAAGAACGACCCTGAGAACGCCAAGGAAGGTTTCTCGCACCCGGACAGCGTATTGAAACTGGAAGATTTCAGCGTCTTCAAAGCGAATTGGAACCCAAAGCCTGACAACATCCGCGCTGCCGCCTTAGAACTCAACATCGGTCTCGATAGCATGGTTTTCGTTGATGATAACCCGGCCGAACGGGCCCTCGTTGCGGCCGAGCTCCCCGAGGTGGCCGTACCCGATATGGGCTCGGATGTTTCACGATTTGCAGAGACACTCGAACACGAGCGGTACTTCGAAGTGGCCAATGTCGTTCAAGAGGATCTCAGCCGCTCCAGCTATTACAGCTCGAATGCCCGGCGAAGCACTTGTCTTAGCGCGTTCCGGGATTACCGAGATTACCTCGCTTCTCTCGAAATGACCGCTGAAATCGGCCCATTTCTTCCAGTCTACCTGGAGCGAATTACGCAGTTGATTAATAAGACCAACCAGTTCAATCTCACCACCAGGCGATACACGAGCGCCGAGGTTGAGGCCGTCAGCAAGGACCCGACGTATGTCACCCTTTACGGACGGCTGTCCGACAAATTTGGCGACAACGGGTTGGTTTCAGTATTGATCGGGCGAGTTTCTAACGAGACAGTCGAATTACACGTTTGGCTAATGAGCTGCCGCGTTGTGAAGCGCGAAATGGAACTCGCCATGTTTGATGCTCTGGTCGAACAGTGCCAGGCCCGAGGCATCCGAAAGATCCTGGGCACGTATATCCCGTCGAAGAAGAACGGAATGGTTTCGGGCCACTATGCCAGCCTGGGTTTCACGCGCATCGACGGCGCGTCGGGAGACCGGGAGCTCTGGCAGTACGATGTACCTCAAGCCTATCCCGCGAAAGCGTGTTACATTCGCAGGACCATTCAAGGCAACCCGGCGAGTGTGTCTTCTTAAGAGCTCAGGGAATCCCTTTCCATCAAACTCTATGTTACCTGCAGGACTTTTGCGCACCGGTAGAGCCAGACTGCACCATTTAGGTTACGTGGTGGCGGCCATTTCGACGGTTGCTGAGGCGTTTGCGGAGTCCATAGCCGCACGTTGGGATGGCCGCATTATCCATGATCCCTTACAGCGGGTTCGAGTGGCCTTCTTTAAGCCTGTCGAGAAGGGGAATCCGGTATTTGAGTTGGTGGAGCCAGCTTGCGACGCCTCGCCGATAAGCAGATTCCTCAAGAGCGGCGGGGGACTGCACCACGTCTGTTATGAAATAGACGACTTGGAGTGGGGCCTGAAGGAATTGCGGCGTGCGGGTTTCGTGATGATCTCTCCTCCGAAACCAGCCCCGGCGTTTGGGGGTCGCCGCATCGCTTGGATTTATTCCAAGAGCCGCGTCTTGATGGAATTGCTGGAGCGGAAGCCGAAATAGCCGGCCGACACCCCGAGGAAGGAGTTTGCATAAGCACAAAGGTGAGGAAACGGCTTTAAACGCTATGCTCGAATCTGTTTGGCAAGTCGAAGTAGATCGCGCTGCGCAGGCTGAGTGGTCGCAACTGCTCGATCTGTTCGATGACGCCAACCTATATCAAACATGGTCGTATGGTGGAGTGCGTTGGGGGGAGAAGAACCTCAGCCACCTGGTTCTGAAACGGGGTGGCGAGGTCTTGGGGATGGCCCAACTCAGAATCGTCCGCCCCACGAGATTGAAGTTCGGAATGGCGTATCTGCGCTGGGGCCCTCTGTTCCAGCGCCGCGGCAGGCCCCATGAGCCCGAGGTGGCCCTGAACTTAGCCCGAGCCCTCGAGGAGGAGTACGTCGACAGAAGACAGCTTTTCCTCCGTATCCTGCCAAACGCTTTTGCCGGATCGCCACGGGCCGCCATATTTCAGTCCGCCTTTTGCAGATTCGCGAGGGAACCGTTTGTTGCTGACAACACGTACCGGACTTTTGTCCTGGATCTGGCGCCGGCAGTTGAGGAGTTGCGCAAAAAGCTTGACGCGAAATGGCGAAACCACCTCAAGCGCTCCGAAAAGAACGGCCTTACCGTCGTCGCGGGAACTGGGAGTGGCGAATACCAGGTTTTCTGCCAACTCTACCATCAGATGCGAAAACGCAAGACATTCGAAACCACTGTGGACGTCGAGGAGTTTGCGCGAATCCAGGAAGACTTGCCGGAGCCGCATCGCATGCGAATAATGATCTGCCAGGACAAGGGCACCCCCGTTGCGGGACTCGTTACCTCGGCGATGGGAGATTCCGCGATATATCTGCTCGGCGGGACCAACGAGGAGGGGCTGAAATCGCAAGGCGCCTACCTCTTGCAGTGGACCATGATCAAATGGCTTAAAGAAAGAGGCATCAGGTGGTACGATCTCGGAGGCATTGATCCGGAACGGAATCCTGGCGTTTATTCCTTCAAGAGAGGGTTTTCCGGGGCCGACCTACGGCAGCTAAACCCCATGGTGGGCTGCAGCAGCGTGGTGTCGTCCGCAATTGTCAGGACCAGCCTTGCCGTGCAGAGTGCAATCCGGCGCTCGAAAGCCGCCTTGCAGTTTGCGCGCCCGTTCAAGCAACTCGCAAGCGGCAGTCAAGCACTGTCCGTTTAGTTTACTCCTATGGATATTTCGGTCGTCATCGTCGCCTGGAATGCAAAGCACTATTTAGAGCTGTGCCTGGAGAGCCTGGAAAAGGCGCCTCCACGCCGGAGTATGGAAACCCTGGTGGTTGACAATGCCTCGACTGACGGCACGTCAGAAATGGTCGAGGCGCGCTTTCCCTGGGTCAAGCTGATCAAAAGCCCTGAGAATTTAGGCTTCGCGAAAGGCAACAACCTGGCCATCCGGCAGTGCCAGGGGCGCTACATTGCGCTCGTGAACCCCGACGTGATTGTTTTTCCGGGATGTCTGGACGCCCTCTCGGATTTCCTCGACCAGAATCCCAAGGTAGGGAATGTCGGTCCGCGCGTCTTTGAACCCGATATGTCGATGCAGAGCACCTGCCGCCGATTTCCGACGCTCTGGAACAACTTTTGTTCGGCCAGCGGGCTGGCGGCCGGATTCAAGAAATCCCGCTTTTTCGCCGGCGAGCACATGTTCTACTTCCCCCACGACCGGACCCTCGCGGTGGATGTCCTGGTGGGTTGCTTTTCGATGATCCGCCGCGAAGCATTCGAATCCGTGGGCTTGTTGGATGAAGGACTGTTCATGTACGGCGACGATGTGGATTGGTGCCGGCGAGCGTGGAAGGCCGGATGGGAAGTGGTTTTCTACCCCGGCGCGCGGGCCATTCACGACCGCGGCAAGATTACGGCCCCCTATCCGGTCCGCTTTGCCGTTGCCCAACAGAGATCCATTCTCTACTACTGGTCCAAATACCACAGTGCCTTTGGAGTTTTGGGAATCCGGGGCATCCTGCTTTTCCATCACGCTCTTCGCTACACGTTGGCGGTTCTCTCGGGGCTGGGGCGCCCCAAGACTCGGTCGCAAAGTGAGGACCGGAGACAGATAAGCGCCGCCTGCATACGGGATGTTCTGAGTGCTCCACATAAGGCCTGAGCTGCAGCTTGGCATGGACAGCCATGGGTATTTCGACTTCGATCACACGCCTTTCGGACTTCTACAGGCGCCACGGCTCTTGGGCGACGATCCGGCGCGCCAGTGTAGCCGCGACACGGGCGCTCTTTTCAAGCCGAAGCGTTTTGTTTTACTGTGATCTAGCCCGGCTGACCACGCCCGTGGCGGCACTCCCGAGCTTCCTGGAGGTGGAGCGAAAGTCAAACGCTGCCGAACTGAGCGCGGAGGACCTCCAAGAGATGACCGGTTTCTGGAGTCCCAAACTGGTTAATCGGAACATGAAGGAGCGATTCGGCAAGAGGGCGTCCTTGTGGTTGATCAAGTCTGCGGGCAGGCTGGCGGGTTACGGTTGGACGTTGTGGGGAAGTACGGTTGAGCCCCATTACTTCCCCTTGGGCCACGATGATGTGCACCTTTTCGATTTCCACGTCTTCCCGCAATATCGTGGTCGAGGAATGAATCCGCTGCTGGTTACCTATATCCTCCAGAGCCTGGCGGCGGAGGGAGCAGGCCGTGCGTTTATTGAAGCTGCGGAGTGGAACCAACCGCAGTTGTCGTCCCTATTCAAGACCCCATTTCGTTGCCTAGGCAAGGCTTGGAAGTTGACGTTTTTGGGCCGCACCATCGTCTACTACTGGGCGAAGAACGGAACTCTAAGCAAGAGTACTAAAGTAACAGTACAAAGGCATTGACATCACTGTCTGCGGCCTGTAAGCTATGTTTCTTTGTCCGTGCGCAGGGCGAGAGCCGAATCAATCAGCGCCGGCCAGGAGGTATAGATGAAGGGAAACTTGGGTTCAGCAAGACATTATACGGCAATTATACTAACAGTTCTTGGGATGCTATTAATTTCTGGAAGTGCGTACAGCCAGGGGGGAGCCTGTCCATCAAAGGCGAACTATCTCAATGCTGCGAACGCTTTGGTCACGCTTTCCAGTCTCGGGGTGACGAGTTGCTACTACATCTCCGTGTCCCAGGGTATAGACACCAACAATGGAACATCAGAAAGCACCCCATGGGCGCACGCACCGGGAATGCCGGGTTGTACCGGGAATTGCGCGTCGGCGAGTAGGGCGGCCGGGACCGGCTACATCTTCCGCGGTGGCGATACTTGGGGACCGTCCAATCTTGGCGTCCAATTGAATTGGAGCGGAACTTCCAGCGCCCCCATTTATGTAGGCGTGGACCAGACTTGGTTTAGTGGATCTTCATGGTCACGTCCCATTTTCAACTGCCAGCAAACTCAGTGCACCACCAGCATCGGTGGTTCGTATGTGACCTTGGACAATGTCGAGATCACCGGATTTAAAATGACCAGCACTTCAGGCAATCCGGCGGTAATCCAAACCTCGGGCAATTACGTCGGAGTCGAGAACGTCTACATTCATAACTTTACGACCACTAACAACTCGACTCATTCCAACGCGATTGCCAATCAATGTTGCGGGAATGGGAGCGTGGGAGTCTACATCCGCAATAACGTGATCGACGGCTCGGATTCCACGCAGACCTTCATGGGTGGTATTCTCCACGGTTCGACCGTCGCCAATAATGTCATCCGTTACGTATACAACGGTATGAACGGAGTGTTCGATACTGTCTATGGGAATATGATCGAACATAATTATACGTCCCTGGACGGTGACCACTGCAACATGATGTTCATCCAAGGCCCCGATAACAACTCCAACCTTTTTGTCTATAACAATCTGATTCAGCATACAACGTGTAGTGGAGGCGTTACCTTGTGGCTGGGCGGGTTGAGTTGTTCAGCCTACAATGGCTATGCCTTCAATAATGTCATCCACGACACCCAGAACGGGAACGTCATCAATCCTCCAGGTGAGGTGGGCGGATGCTCAACCCTGCGCACATGGGACATTTTCAACAATACGGTGGAGTGTGGGCCAGATTCCGGCCCTAGTGCAAACTGTTCTGCGGACGGCGGAGAAGGAGGAGAGCCTGACAACGCTGTGCTGCACTTTATCAATGACCATTGGATTACCAGCGCAAGCCCGATAGACTACAGTGTTGTTCAGTACACCACCACAACGGACTTGGCCCAAACCCTCGCAGCGGCCAACGCTCAAGGCTACAACGATACCGCCGAAACCTTCGCGTTCTCTCCAGCTAGTTCCGGTAGCTCAACGGTCGGCGCGGGCACGAACGAGCAATCACTTTGTACCACGATTTCTGGAATCAATTCTGCAGCAGGAGTGGCCTGCCAGAATTCGACCGGGTATGCCTGTGCTTACAACACGACGAACCACACGGTGAGCTGCCCAGCGGTCCAGCTTGTAGCCAGGCCAACAACCGGGGCGTGGGACATTGGGGCCTACCAGTCCGCGACCTCATTGGTACCACCGACCAATGTGCAGGCGGTAGGGCATTGAAGGTTCTTGCCGGGTCCGGATTAAGTTAGTGAGTGGAATCCGATTTATAACCCACCCACTGAGGACGGGCGAGCCTCAAAGCCTGGGGAAAACGCTTCCAGGCTACCGTTCTGAGCCGGATGACGGCAGTAATGGTTTCTTCCGTTTGGGCTGGAGGCCCGTCCGTCGAAAAATCGCTCCAGATGTTAAGTCTCACCTGTGGCACCCTATAATAGTCCCGTGATTTATTCATGGGCCCCGGCCCTCAGGGCGGGCGAGGGTGACCTTGCCCGACGGACATAACTGACCGTGGCTGAACATCGGGCACGTGGAGGCGTGTCGCCCGTAACTTTACCGTGTCCCCTGGTGGCGGCAGCAGCGCCCAGCACAGCACTGATTCTCTCTGCGCCACAAGGAGGTGATAGCAACCCCGTCCCCGGCCGTCTCGTTGGTTTCGAGGGGGTGATCGCCCGCAGCGGCAGGCCTGCAGTAACGATCACGTGGCCTGTTGCTGGGGCGAGGCAGGCTGACCAGTGTAGCCCCTGCCTCACAACGTCGCGTTGTCACTGATAAAGCCACCTCAAGGAGGTTCGCCGGATGCTCAGGTATTGCCTTTCCGCAATGGCGCTCAAGGCCTTTTCTTGCTCGAATTTGACGAAAAGAATGTACCGCCAATTGGGCAATACGGTGGGAAGCAAGAAGCGTGTCGCCGGGCAGATGCCAACTTTCTATCTAGACCGAATCAATCGTACGCTGCGCGTCGCTCACAGCTGTGGGGCTCCTAAGAATGGCGACCGACTGATAGAACTCGGCACAGGTTGGCTTCATTGGGAGGCAGTCACAGCCAGGTTGTTTTTTGATGTTGGCGGTGTCCTTTTCGACGTTTGGGACAACCGGCAAATTAACGGGCTCAAGAACTATCTGCAACAGCTTGATAAGTCTCTCGACAAGTTAAACATTGACGCGTCTCAGCGAGATCGCGCACACAAGTTGATTTGCCAGATTAGGGAAGTGGACGATTATCCTGATCTCTACGCCCTCCTCGGCTTCGAGTATGTCATCGATCCCACCGGACGTCTGAACTTATTCGAGGATGGGTCATTCGACGTTGCCGTCAGCGCGGGAGTGATGGAGCACATTTACGCAGAGGACGTACCCGACTTCGTACGCGGCATTGCCAGATTGCTGAGGCCCGGCGGATACTCGATAAATAGTATCAATATAAGAGATCATCTGTACCAATACGACAGGTCAGTGTCAATCAAACAGTATCTCCAATATCCTCCTTGGGTTTGGAGCCTCTGCTTTGAGAACGATGTTCAGTACATCAACAGGCTACAGCGCTCCGAATGGCTCCGCCTCTTCAAGACCGCCGGCTTTGCGCTCGTCGAAGAGGAGGTTGAGATTGAGGACTTGTCAGGGCTGAAAGTTGCCGCGGCCTTTCAGAAGTACGGAGAAGACGACCTGAGATGCGGAGGCTTGGATTTTGTGCACTGCAAACGCGCTTGAGCCACAGCAAGTGGAGGTCAAGCGGTCGCTCCGGGTCGGGCGGACAACCACATGGCGCACACCTAGCGGTGCAGCCGTCAAATTCCTCAATCGGAGCACCCGGTTTGTTGGCAAGCAGACCGGATCTCGATCGCTCGCGCGTGACGGTGGCTAGGTCTTTCCTCCCAAGGCACAAAAAGGGTACCCTGTGGAACACGGCATCCAGCCATTGATCTTAGTTCCTCCCGCCAATCGGGGCGTTCTCCAGGCCTTACGAAAGGTCGTCATAACCTAAAGTGACTCAACACTCTCCATCTGCATTCGGTGGCGGCTCGTCTACCACGATACTGCACCCGTTGGTTGCGGTGGGGATGCTGATCGCCATCGTGCTGATCTTCTCGCTTCGGCGCCAGAGGGCGATCACACCCTTTCTCTTGGCTTATTTCACAATCCCCGTCCCACAGGTGTTGGTGCTGGGTGGTATTCACTTTACGATGCATCAAATCCTGATCTTCACCGTACTGGCGCGGATGGTGGCCTTCCGCGGGGCAGAGGGGAGGTTCGCGGGGGGGTTCAACGCCCTCGACAGGGTGGCCGTGCTCTGGGCGTTGGCGGCTTTCATCATCCCTTGTGTCCAGTGGATGGAGGTACAGGCGGTCATCAAATTACTGGGGGACCTGGTGATTAACCTGGGCGGCTACCTGGCGGTGAGATTTCTGATTCCTGACCTCGAGACACTCCGGCGCGCGGTGAAGGTGATGGCGCTGATTTGCCTTTTCCAGGGTGTCTGCATGATGAGTGAGCTGTTTACCTATGAAAACGTGTTCTATTTCGCCGGTGGGCAGTGGCCCTCCGCTAGGAGCCACAATATTCGTGCGGAAGGAGCGATGGGGGGTCTTTATGGCGGCGCGTTGGCTGGGGTTTTGATTCCATTATTCATCTGGCTTTGGACGGAACGTAAGTCCCGATTGGCAGCTTGCGCCGGGATTGCAGGGGCTACGGCCATGGGGTTCGCCTCCCACGCCAGCACGGCTTGGATGGCTTATGGTGGAAGTATTTTGGGGCTGTGCTTCTGGCCGCTCCGCAAACAGATGCGTCTTCTGCGCTGGGGAATTGTGGCCGCACTGATAGGATTACACTTGGTGATGCATGGGCCCGTCTGGTCTCTGATTGAACATATTGACGTCACCGGTGGCTCATCCAGTTACCATCGGTATATGCTCGTGGATAACACCATACGGCATTTCAGCCAATGGTGGCTGCTCGGATATCGCTATCCCGCAGCCTGGGGCTTTGACATGTGGGATCTCTGCAACCAGTTTGTCTCCGCCGCTGTGACTGGCGGCCTCTTGACCCTGGTTCTGTTCATCATGATTTACATTCGGGGCTTCGGTGCGATCGGCAGAGCGAGGAAACGTGTCGAGGGCGACCGCCACCAAGAATGGTTCTTTTGGTGCTTGAGTTCCGTCCTATTTGCCAATGTGGTAGCGTCTTTCGGAATCAACTATTTGGTCCACCTGATAGTGTGCTTCTCCTGCGTGTTGGCTTGCGTATCCGCTGCTATCATTGGAGTTGCGCCGCCCTTGGAGGTAAAAATCGCATCTGTTGATGATTTTGACATGCCAGCCGCCCCGTACCTCGAAATTTTGCATGAAAATTAGCGTGCTCATTCCGGCTTACAACTGTCAAACCACCATCCGTGAAACGTTGGACTCGGTTCTGGCGCAAACTCGACCACCCGACGAAATACTGGTGGTGGACGACGGGAGCACGGACCAAACGCCAGAGATTCTTGAATCGTACAGGCCACGGGTTCACGTGCTGAGGCAGGAAAATCAGGGAGTGGCGGCTGCCCGTAACAGGCTCCTCGAACATGCGGAGGGCGATCTGTTGGCCTGGCTCGACTCAGACGACATCTGGCATCCGCGTTGTTTAGATGTCCAGAGCCGTTCTTTCAGAGACAATCCTGACGCGGGCGCGCTATTCGTAGACCACGTTGACTTCTGGGGTGCTGGGCCGTACATCTGGCGCTTCGACCCGTTGGCCGTAGAGGCCGACCCGGTGATCATCGATCCTCTAAGCTTCTTGACGATATTGATCTCTGCGCCTGGGAAGTTCATGTCGGCATTCTGCTGCA
>Ga0116126_1002225_pt1 | contig 11242 bp, 12 predicted proteins | sample June2015DPH_16_5_FD_89730 | JGI IMG/M metagenome (GOLD analysis project Ga0116126, IMG submission 89730) | Peatland microbial communities from SPRUCE experiment site at the Marcell Experimental Forest, Minnesota, USA - June2015DPH_16_40 | ecosystem: Environmental > Terrestrial > Soil > Wetlands...
CGACATGGACTACCTGCTCCTGAAGGCGCAGCGCTTGGCGGCTACCAGGACCGAATTCCTCGTTCTCCAGAAAGCCGCGTAATATGCGCATTTATCCAGATTCTTGTTCAGAGCCGTTTTTTCTTTACACTTGAAGCGGCAGCGAGAAAAAACAAACCGGAACGAAGAAAGGGATAGAACGGAGGCCTCCGAGGGTGGCAGGGTGTGAATGAAAGCGCGGTGAGTGCCAAAGTGGGTTTTGTTTTTGCTTTGGCGCGAAACCGGCGCAATCCGAAGTGCCCGTCCGAGCCGCGGGTGAGCGGCGTACACCGGAGGAGGCTGAAGTGGGAGAAGTCGGCGCAGCCGCCGCAGCCGTTCAGGAGTCTTGACAATCGTCTCACTGCATGGCATATTCGTCTCATGAATCAGGATATTAGTTTCATGAGCGAGCTATTTCGTATCGTTAACGGTGCTCTTCGTCTCGATATAGACAAGGTCCGTAACTATACGGCTTTCCTCGCGGACAAACTTGAAAAGGCTGGGGACGAAGCTTCTGCCGGCCGCCTGCGCAAGATGCTCGAAGAGAGTGATCAGCAGCTGCGGCCCACCGGGGCGGCGTTTGCCAAAGTTCTGCCTGTCGATGCCGACAGCCGTTTCCCGCTCATAGAACGGGTGAATCTCAAAACACTTTCCGAGTCCCCGGTTGTTCTCGGCCAAGACCAATGGGACACCGTCAACGAATTTCTGAGCATCGCGAAGAGCTACGCGCAAGCAGATGTCCAGGGCCTCACCACGTCGCTGAGTTTCTTGATGTACGGCCCGCCGGGAACTGGAAAGAGCCGCCTCGCGCGTTACATCGCTCAGGAGCTGGGCCTGGAGCTGTACGTCGCGCGCCTCGATGGCTTGATCTCTTCGTTCCTCGGAAGCACGTCGAAAAACATTCGCGCTCTTTTCGATTTTGCGGCCAAAACTCCGTGTGTGCTGTTTCTCGACGAGTTCGATGCGATCGCGAAGCTGCGCGGCGACAGCCAGGAACTGGGAGAACTGAAGCGCGTTGTGAACAGTTTCATCCAGAACCTGGATACGCTGGGCAATCAATCGATCGTGATCGCCGCGACGAACCACCATGAATTGCTCGACTCTGCAATATGGAGGCGCTTCAGCTACCGGTTGGCGCTGGATTTTCCTACTGCGGATTTGCGCCGGAAGATGTGGGTGCAGTTCAGTGCGGAGTTGCAGTTCACGTCGCGGGAAATAGAGCTGCTCGTCGATCTTTCGGAAGGATTTTCCGGATCGGATATTCACGAAGTGTGTGTGCGGCTCCGGCGCCGCCGGATCACGAAACAGCAATTCCCCGAGATGAAGGACGCCTTCCAGGTTCTCCAGAATATGGGCATCGGTGAAGGCGAGGATCGTCGGTTCTTATCACTTCTGCGTGGCAAGGATGAACATGCCATTTCAACGATGCTCCGTGACAGAAACGCCAGGCTGTACAGCCACGCGGCACTCGCCGATCTCTTCGGCGTCTCAAAGGCGACGGCGCATCGGTGGGCGAAAGGAGTAAGGTCCGATGGCTGATATAACGAGACCACCCCGGCATGAACGCCTGCTGATAAAGGTCATCATGCCGAAGCAGGGCACCGAGCGTAAGATTTCAGGCGGCGGAGCGCCTCCCAAACCGTTTCGGCCCGTTGACGCCAAGTACCGCTCGCGGCTTTCGACCCAGGTCTCCGCGATACGCACGGCTATTGTTCCACAGGTGCGGAGGGCCGGCGCTGCGCCCGTGCGGGTAAAACTGCTCCCGAAAGCGGCGGCAAAAAGCCATCGGCCGGAGAATCTGTTCTCCGCACAATCCTGCCCGATCGTGGGCGCTGGGCGCCTCGGAGAATTGTTTGTCAAGGCGACGCCGGAAGGATTAGATCGCCTCACTGAGCTCATTGAGCGCAACACGTCCGATCGGATGATGAAGGAGCTTTCCTGCGTCGAGACGATCGAACCTGTCACGCCCGCCTTTCGCCGCAGCGGTCTCGAAGCCAGGGACGTGCTCCGCCGAAGTCCGCGCGGCAAACAGGGTTTCATCACGCGGGCGGGGCTTTTTAATTTCGGCGCGGACAGTGACCAGGCTAGGCTGGTCGAGGATTTCGAAAGCACGTGCCGGGAACGCGCTATCAGGGTGAGCAGCAGCCGGGGATATTCGTCATCGAGCTTCACTTATGAGACCGAGTGCCGCAACGTCGAGGATGTCGATGCCCTGTCCCGCATCATCGGCGTGCGTTCGATAACGCCGATGCCGGTCATCCGGACGCTCCGCCCCCAGATGTTCGCCGCGAAGCCGCTTCCGAATCTCCCGAGTGGTGACGACGTGATGGGTGACTTCCCGGTCGTGGTTGTGGTGGATAGCGGAATTTCCGAGCAGGTTCCCGGTCTGGAGAGCTGGGTTGTGGGCCGCGACTCCCAAGTCGCGCCGGAATACAGAAATACCGATCACGGTACGTTCGTGGCGGGGCTAATCGTCTGGGGCGGCCAGCTCAATCCCACCATGACCGGGCTCGACGACAGCCCGTGCGGCGTGTTCGATCTGCAGGTGATGCCGAACGATGATCCCGCGAAAGGGGATATGCTTCCCCTTCTGGAATCAGAGTTTCTCGTGTCGCTGGAAGCGGCGCTTCAGCAGTATGCAAATGCGTATAAAGTCTGGAATCTTTCCCTTAACACGGACGCCGTTTGCTCGCTTGATGCGTTTTCCACGCTTGCCGAAGAGCTCGACAATCTGCAGGAAAAATACAAGGTTTCGTTTGTCATCAGTGCCGGGAACTATGACACGCCGCCGCTCCTGGATTTCCCACGAACTGGCGGCCAGTTACAAGCCGGCAGAATTACCTCGCCTGCTGATAGCGTTCTCGGGATCACTGTTGGCGCGGTGTCGCACGTCGATTACAAGAAGAACGGACCGAAGGAGCATGATCCATCAGCCTTCTCCCGGCACGGCGCCGGTCCTAACTATGTGATCAAGCCGGACCTGGTTCATTACGGCGGATCGTGCTCTACGGACTTTTCTCACATTGCCGGCATTCGTTCGGTGAACGGAACCGGCTCCGCTGAGAATCTTGGAACGAGTTTCGCTACGCCGCTTGTCGCCCGGACTCTCGCGCAGATCTACCATCAGGTCACGCCAACGCCGTCTCCCGTGCTGGCCAGGGCTCTGCTGACGCACCACGCGCGCGATCCGCGGACCAGGCTTCGCGTGCCTGACGGAGACGAGAATTTCTTCGGGTTTGGTTTGCCCGCACCTGTGCCGTACTGCCTGGAATGCAACGCGCATACCTCGACGCTTGTTTTCGATGACATGCTCCGGCCGGGGTATTTTCTCGAATGGGATGATTTCCCCTATCCGCCGTCGCTGCGGCGGGACGGGAAGTTTTTCGGGGAGGTCTGGATGACGGTTGCATTCGCGCCGGCACGCGGCGCGCGATGGGGGACGGAATACTGCGAGACCCACATTGATGCTCATTTCGGCGTCTACCGGACGCAGAAATCGCGCGAGACAGGGCTGGTTAAACCGAAACCGATATTTGTAGGCCTGGTGCCGCCGGAGCACAAGAACCCAGGACTGCTTTACGAGTCCTATCAGGTGGAAAAACTGCGCAAGTGGGCTCCGGTTCGAACTTATTACGGCGATCTCGGGGAGAACGGTGAGCGTGGCGATCGCTGGCGGCTGAAGGTCCAGCTCCTCACTCGGCACGGGATCGAGGAAGAGGAGACGTTCCAACCGCAGCCGTTTTCACTGATTCTCACGATTTCCGACCCGGAAAGGAAGGCTCGGGTTTACGACGAGATGGTGCAAATCGTCCGCAACCGCTTCCAGTCGCAGAACCTCACGGTTCGGGCGGCGGCGCGTGTTCGAGCGAAGCAATGAGCAGTGCAGTAACCAGATAAGCCATAAGGAGAATTCAATATGTCTGAACACGAACACAAGCACGAGGTGCGGGTTCACATCGATGAGCACAAGTATGAAGCGCCCAGCCCGACGACGGGCGCGGCGCTCTATAAGCTCGGCAACGTCGCGGCGGGTCTCGAACTTTACCGCGAGGTGACCGGCGATAGAGAAGATCAGGAAATTGAGAACGGCCCGGAGACGGTCCACCTGAAAGAGGATGAGCATTTCCACAGCGGGCCGCCCAAGGTGTTCACGATTATCGTGAACGGCCGGAAGAAGGAGGTCCCGACGAAAACATTGTCGTTCGACCAGCTCGTCGCCCTGGCGTTCAACCCGGTGCCGGTGGGTCCGAACGTCATGTTCACGATCACCTACAGAAAAGGCCCGCACAAGAACCCGGAAGGGACGTTGACGGAGGGCGGGACCGTCAGGATCAAGGATGGGATGATCTTCGATGTCTCAGAGACTAATAAGTCGTAGCCACGACCTGAAGCGGCTGCGCGACGAGGGCTATGACCTAGAAATCCGGTCGGGCCACTTGCTGGTCAAGGATGTGCCGTACGTGAATTCGCGCAGGGAGGTCAAGCGCGGGATTCTCGTCTCGACGCTAACGCTGGCGGGCGACGTCACGACGATGCCGGACAACCACGTCGCCTATTTTGTCGGGGATCATCCCTGCCGTTCGGACGGCACGGAGATCGACCAGATCAAGAACCCCAGCGGCGGAAAGGCGCTTGCTGAGGGTCTCGTCGTGAACCATACGTTCTCAGCGAAGCCGCGCGATGCTTATCCGGATTACTACGCCAAAGTGACGAAGTACGTCACGATCTTTTCCGGCTATGCCCAGGTGATCGAGCCCGGCGTCACCGCGAAAAGCTTCCGGCCCGTCGCGGCCGGCGAGGGCGAGAAGGAAACGGTGTTCAAGTATATAGATACCGCCTCTAGCAGGGCCGAAATCACTTCGGTCACGGAAAAGCTGGCAGCCGTGAAAAAAGTCGCAATCGTGGGGATGGGTGGAACGGGGGCTTACGTCCTGGATCTCGTCGCCAAGACGCCCGTGACGGAGATCCACCTGTTTGACGGCGACGCATTTTTGCAGCACAACGCTTTCAGGTCGCCTGGCGCGCCGTCGATCGACGTATTAAGTGCGCAGCCGTCGAAGGCCGGCTACTTCAGGGATATTTACGCGAGAATGCGCAATGGCATCGTCGTCCACGAGGCCTATGTCGGGGCAGAGAATGTTGACGAGCTGCGGGACATGACCTTCGTTTTTCTTTGCCTCGAAGGCCCCGCGAAAAAACTGATCGTCGAAAAGCTGGAGGCGTTCGGCCTCCCGTTCGTCGATGTCGGGATGGGCGTCTACCTGAGCGAAGGCTTGCTGGGCGGCATCGTGAGGGTCACGGCGAGCACGTCGGCGCAGCGCGATCACGTGCGAAAGCGGATTTCTTTCTCGAACCATGCCGACCGCAACGAGTATGACGTCAATATCCAGATCGCCGACCTAAACGCGCTTAATGCCGCGCTGGCGGTCATCAAGTGGAAGAAGCTGTTTGGCTTCTACCAGGACCTGGACCATGAGCATAACAGCACCTATACGATCGGCGGCAACATGCTCCTCAACGAGGATCGCCAGCCATGAGACAGGGAAAAAACCTCAAGCATGAATTCGTCGAATTCATCCCCGATGTCGTGGAGGAGGGGACGCTCTACGTGTCGATGGAATACGCGACCGTAGTTCACAAGTGTTGCTGCGGATGCGGAAAAGAGGTCGTTACCCCTCTCAGTCCTACGGATTGGAAGCTCATTTTCGACGGTAAGACGATTTCGCTCGACCCCTCGGTCGGGAACTGGGGCTTCGAATGTCACTCTCACTACTGGATAAGGAACAACAGGGTTCGATGGGCCGCTCAGTGGTCCCCGGAAAAGATCGCTGCCGGAAGAGCCCAGGACCGGCTTGCGAAGGACAGATATTTCGGGACTCCTGCCACGGCGGCCGACGCTGCTGCAAAGGCTGCCGCCAGAACGGTCGAGAGGGGCAAGGAGCGGGGCTTTTGGCAGAAGTTCAAGAAGTGGTGGCAGGGTTCCTAATGAAGGGGCGGCAGGCGACTGGAACAGGAAGCCTGCTTCTCTAAAATCAGTGTCCGCTTAAATTAACCAGAAAGGAAAAACGAACAATGGCAAAGCAACCTGGTCTCGACAATCGGCACCGCGATAAAAGCGGGCAGACGCGTGAGAAGAACGGCAATACCCGCATTGGGAAGCTCCGGGAAATCTACGGCGACAACTTTGCGTCGGGGCGGCGTTCCGATATGAAGCTGGACACCTTGTTGGAGGAGACGGGCAGCAGCTCGCTGTCCGACTACCGGCGAAACCAGAAGAAGTAGCCGGGGCGGCGTTGTTTTGGATGGCGATCCGCTCGACTGACGGAAAAGCACAACACAAGGAGGCCTTCGATGGCCGTGTGGCGAGTTGCGCACGGGTCCGGGGCCTGTTAAGTTCTGTCGTCTGAGATTGGAGCCATAGTGCATTTAGCAGCATCGTCAACTTACTTAACCCGACTGCTGCATCTGCATTGGGGGTCCTTCTTCTTGGCCCTCAGATGCAGGGTTCTTTGGCTCCGGGAAGAGTTTTGGCTGTTCGAAGGGACCGGATGGCGAAACCGTTGCGTGATAGGCGCGGGACATCAGCTTGGGAGCTTCAGGATGATCGGTAGCATGAATCATGTAATACATCAACGCTCCGCCATTGTTGCGACCGTAGATCGGCCATGCCTTGACGGATTTGTAGCCTAACTCGCGTTTGAATCTATCGAGAAAGGCATCGCGCCGGTCATCGCGTCCCATGTCGCGCACTTTCTTCCAATCCTCACGGCCCCACCATGCGGCCGGGACATGCACCTTCTTTTGCGCGGCGAACGCGCGTTCCTGCCAGCTGTTCGCGAGAAAGTAGAAGAGCTCGATCTTGGTACCTTCTGTTTTGAAGCGGGCGAGCGTCCGAACAGTTTTCCAATGGCATTCGAACGTGCGTTGGTCGAGAAGGCAGAACGTGGCTTCTTTGTCTGTAATATCTCCTGACTTCAGAATCTTATCGACCTTGTCGTTGAAGTTACCCTCATATATCTCGATGTTGCGAGGATACGGAGCCGTCGGCTGGCTGGCCTTCATTTGCCTGAGCAGCTTCACCTGGGAGCGTTTGGCGTCACAAAGATGAAAGTGACGCATCCACTTAGGCTCGCTTTCGATAACGAGCTTTGCGGCCCAGCTGTCGCACATGCATTCTTCTTGAGGTCCTGCGAACCCATCAATGTAAGTGCCGTGATGGGTGATGTACACGAAGAGCTTCAAGTAACGCATAATCAGTTGAGCTTTGTTTGCCGTGCAGACTGGACGGTCTATGCGCTTAAGACTCGGCTCAGCAGGTATGTCGTCCAGCGGTGGAAATTCGGAAGGGTTGAATAAAAATGGTTGGTCAAGAAGCGGCGCGTCGCTCATTAAGCTCCTTCCTGGAAGGATCACGCGCCTGCGGCTTCGAGTCTCACGAGCGGCTCAGCAACTGCAGCCGGAGATAACCAGGACTTTGCTCTATTGTGCCACTTGAAAGCCGCTGAAACACGAACTTTTTTGTTTGGCATAGGTGCGGCAGCCTGTGGCGGCATTTCGTCATAAGTGCTGCCATGAAGGGATCTGCCCGTAGTGGACTTATGGACACCGCCCCACTGCTTGAAAAAGAACGCAACATCTTCCCTACGGCAGGCCGTGAGAACCCTTTCAACCCATTCCTGCTTCATGGGTCGGGCGCCATGGCCGCTTTCTCCGCCGACAATGACCCAATCGATACCGGAGATTTTGATGTTGCCGATATCCTCAAGCAACGGTTCAACGGAAAGAAACTTGACGGCCGCAGGCGCTGAGCGCAGATGAGCAATGCGGGGTACGCCGTACCGCTTGTCTTCAACGCTGACTCCCCACCAGATATGCCGCTTGCCCGCTGCGAACTTGAGGTTACCAGAAAGCATGTCACGCAATCGCTCGGAGCGTTTTGTGAGCACTTGATAGGTATGCCAGTTTGCCTCGACCATCACGCTTACGACATCCTCAATAAAAGCATCCGGCACTTCTGGCTGGAAGAGGTCGCTCATGCTGTTAACGAAAACGGTGCGCGGTCCCGGCCATTGGAAGGGCTCGGGGAGCTTCTCAGGGACTAAGCGGAGGTCAAATCCCTGTTCATAGGGATGGCCACGCACGCCGCGGAACCGCTCCGCAAAGGTCTCCGCATAGCAGTGCTTGCAGCCGGGGCTTATCTTCGTGCAGCCCCTGAGCGGATTCCACGTTGCATCCGTCCATTCGATCTTGGAGTTGTCGCTCATGGCTGGCCCTCACTGGCTGGGTTGAAGGTGCCGTCCATAGTATCAGCCGTACCTCTAAAGTAAATCATTTGGGCGTTAGGACCGATTACCAAGCAGTGCCTTCACACGCTGACGTTTGACGATTCCAGCTGGCCCGTCTCTCGTTCCTTCAGCCCATTTCGCAACCTGGCCCAGGCGAATACGGTGCTCGACAGGCGGGCGCTGGATGGAAACGGTGAATTCCGTCATCGCGGCCGGCGTCGGTGTGTCCTTCGCCCTGAATTCGGCAACCGCTAGCGCCACGGCCTTATACAGGGACTCAGCATGGACCTCGACGGAATGACCGATATTGTCCGAATCCTTAAAGGACACACGACAACGAACATAGACATCATTTTCTATTATATTCGCTTTTTGTTCGTCATTAAAACATTATTGGTCCATCGCATTGAAAACAAATATGTTAGTGTAGTTTCACTATGAACTGCAGTTTCACCGTTCGGTGAAACTGTATTTGATAGTGAAATGTTTCACTAAAAATGCTAATATCACCGTACGGTGAAATTGACAAATACAGTGAAACTGGAGACCTATGTTGGAAACTGAGCTGATTGAAGATTTCGACGCTCGGTTCAGAGAATTCGTGAGCACGGTCGGCGGAACGATCCGTTCCATCAGCAAAGAACGCGCTCCGCTTGGGCCTGACCTCGTCATCCAAGCTGAAATTCGCGATAAGCCAATCACGCTCATTGTCGAGGCTAAGTCGCAAGGCGAGCCGCGGTACATCCGTGAGGCGGCCGACCAACTGCGCGATTACCTTTCCCGATTCCCAGGCGCCTATCCAATTGTGTTGGCACCCTATATCAGCGCACAGACTGCGAACCTACTGAAAAGCAAAGCGGTTGGCTACTTCGACCTAGCAGGTAACGCGTTGATCGACTTCGGTCCGCTGTTCATCAGCATCGCGGGAAAACCGAGTCGCAATCCTGTTCAGAGGACGCTGAAATCGCTGTTCGCTGCAAAGAGTTCACGCCTTATCCGCGTCTTGCTTACGAATCCAAAAAAGACTTGGTACGTTCAAGATCTTGCCGCAGAAGCTGGTGTGAGCATCGGACTTGCTTCCAAACTGAAACAACGACTCCTCGAACTCGAATTTGTTGACGATACTCGTGCGGGAGTACACCTTACGAAGCCTGGCGATCTACTCGACGAATGGGCGAAAGCGTACAGCTACCAGAAAAACGACATATTCAAGTACTACTCCCCGAATACAGCGGCTCAAGTCGAGAGCCGAGTGTCGGAGTTCGCTCGGCAACAAGGATTGGGGTATGCACTAACGATGTTTTCCGGTGCTGAACGAGTGGCGCCTTTTGTGAGATACAACTTCTCAGCATTTTATTTCTCTGGGTCAATGCTTGAACTGGAGCAACAGCTTGAGCTGAAACCCACGGATAGTGGAGCGAATGTCTGGGCATTCCGACCGTTCGATGACGGCGTGTACTACGGAATGCAGAACGTCGGTGGGATCCAAATCGTCTCCAACGTTCAGCTGTATCTCGATCTGATTAATTACAAGGGACGCGGTGAGGAACAGGCCCGTCCGATCCGTGAAAGCCTGCTGAAATACTGAGATGGCACAGTACACAAAAGACGAGACTGACATCAGCCTCTCGATGTTGTTGGAGGTTATAGATGCTCTGAAAGGCTATGGAGCCGACATAGTACTTGTCGGTGGCTGGGCCCCATACTTCTTATTGCAGAAGTTTGGTTCAAAGGATGCCGACCAACACGTTGGCTCACTCGATGGCGATCTGGCACTGAATTTCCGGAGAATCCCGGAAGACAAATACGAGAGTATCCTGGAAACTCTGAAGCGCGTCGGTTACGACCAACGCAAGAACGCCTCTGGCAAGCCAGTCCCCGCAAGCTTCGAGAAGACCATCAAAGTCGGCGAGGTGCCATTTCGGATGCAAATCGACTTCCTCGCCGGCGAGTACGGTGGAACAGCGAAGTCGCACCGTCACCAGAAGGTCCAGGATATGCTCGCGCACAAAGGCCGCGGAACCGATCTGGCATTCGACAATTTCTACGCCAGTGACGTGCCGGGACGCCTTCCTAATGGTGCTGAGGTGCGTGTCCGGGTGAATTTTGCCAACGAAATCGCCATCTGTGCAATGAAAGGAGTCACGATCGGGCAGAGGAACAAGGCCAAGGATTACTACGACATGTACATGACCGCCAAGCATCTTAGTGGCGGTCCGACTGCACTGGGCCGGCGGCTTGCTGGACTTTCGAACAACAAAGTGATTAGTGAGGCAATTGAGAATGTGCGCAGATACTTTGATTCGCCGAAAGGGCTCGGCCCAACATCCGTTGCCGACTTCATGGGCGTCGATGATCGAGAAGCCCGTGAAATAATCCAGCGCGACGCGTACGAGGTAATGCAGGCTGTCATCGCTGAGTTCGACCGCGCAGTGCCTGCAGCCGAAACACGGTCGTAGAAGGCTTATGCTGCTCTCAACATCGGACGCTGCAATCGCCCATAGTCTACGGGTAATCAGATTGCACTATGTGTTTCATGAAAAAGGTTTTTATCAGCTACAGTCACAAGGATGCGCGCTGGCTTGACCGATTGCTCGTCCACTTGCGGCCTCTCCAAAGGACTGGGGAGATCGAGCTGTGGGCCGAACCCGCCTGCGGCGACATAACGATCCAGCCACTTGTAACACGCAACGCTTTTTCCAAATCCGGATTCCGCAACAATGAAGATGAAATCTCGTTCCTGAATTGTGTCAGCTATGGCTTGATCAAGACCCGTTCCCACCCACGCGCCGGGATCATCGTCCGGGCGATGAATATTCGGCTCTGAACAAGAATCTGGATAAATGCGCATATTACGCGGCTTTCTGGAGAACGAGGAATTCGGTCCTGGTAGCCGCCAAGCGCTGCGCCTTCAGGAGCAGGTAGTCCATGTCGCGATA